>Ga0190274_10000514_pt1 | contig 23028 bp, 18 predicted proteins | sample Popmic531T_FD_133002 | JGI IMG/M metagenome (GOLD analysis project Ga0190274, IMG submission 133002) | Populus adjacent soil microbial communities from riparian zone of Yellowstone River, Montana, USA - 531 T | ecosystem: Environmental > Terrestrial > Soil > Riparian zone | place: USA: Montana... | reverse complement strand
GGCAGGCACGTGGGCAAACTTCTTTGAAACACCCCAAAGAAGTTCCAGCGGCAGTGGTTCAAAATTATCCTGAGTATATGGTTTTATCTGCGAACCGATATTTCGCGCAACTATAGAAGCAGTCCAACCACTGCCCGTATCCTGAAGCATGACGCTGAAATCTCCTGCAACACCCCATGAATTGACGATGTAATAATCACTGTAAATTCCTTTCAGATTTATGCCTATTGAAAATAACTTATTAAGCTTATATCCCCAGCCAAAATTCAATGCATAGTCGGCTGCAGAAAAAGTTCCGTTGATGCTTCCCGTTTCGTCTGCCTCCTGGAATGTTCCATAATTGGCATAATGCATATATACATCGAAAGTTCCCTTTTTTCCATAGTCTTTTGCAAATGCTGCATCTCCGAATTTTACCCCGTCAAAATAACTGACGCCGCTCAATGAAAGGTATTTGTCATGCAACGGATTCAATGCGGCAGGATTCTGGAGCGCACAATTCAGGTCATCATCCTTGACAGTAATAAAGGTCCCTCCCAAAGCAGCAATCCGGGCAGAGGCGGGAATATTCAGGAATGAAAACACTGCTGAACCACCGATCTGCGAAAAACAAAGCGAGGGAAAAAGGAAAAGGACAAAAGCCAACCGTATTTTAACGATCATCGCACAAAGTAAAGAAAGTTTTATCTGTACAGGTAACGCAACTGGGTCTTTTTTATTTGCTGATAAAGAACAAGTTTTATTTAAAATTCAACCCAAGCCTGGACCCCCAGTAGATTTAGTACTTTCCAAGGGTATCGGTCAAATCCGGAGTCCATGAATACTGTGGGGCTTCTTTTTTACGATCTTTGCAAAAATTTAGGAAAGCAGAAAAGGTGAACAACAAAAACAATATCAGCCAGGAAGAACAGTTGGAAATTTATGGGGCGCGGGTTCATAACCTGAAGAACATCGATGTTATCATCCCCCGCAATAAGCTGGTTGTAATTACCGGCTTGAGCGGAAGCGGAAAATCTTCTCTTGCTTTTGATACGATTTATGCGGAAGGTCAAAGGCGTTACATGGAAAGTTTTTCTGCCTACGCCAGGCAATTTCTTGGTAACATGGAAAGACCTGATGTGGATAAAATAACGGGACTTAGCCCGGTGATTTCCATTGAGCAGAAAACAACAAACCTCAACCCAAGATCTACAGTAGGAACAATCACAGAGATCTATGACTTTCTCAGGCTGCTTTTTGCAAGGGCTTCTGAAGCTTTCTCATATGTATCAGGTGAAAAAATGATCCGGCTAAGCGATGACCAGATCCTGGAGCTGATACTCAAAAGATTCAAAGACAAAAAAATAAAAATCCTTGCTCCTCTTGTGCGGGCACGCAAAGGTCATTACAGGGAACTTTTCGAACAACTGGCCGGCCAGGGATATTTAAAAGTTCGGACGGATAGTAAAATCGTTGACCTGAAAAAAGGTCTTCAGCTCGACAGGTATAAAATTCATGACATTGAATTGCTGATTGACCAGCCTGTTGCCAACAAGGAAAGCAGGCAGCGGATTTCAGAATCTCTTGCGTTGGCAATGAAGACAGGAAAAGGAACAGTGGTGATTTTGGAAGGTGACAGTGATAAAGAAAATTTTTTCAGCCGTCACCTGATGTGTCCCACTTCCGGAATCAGTTACGATGAACCGCAGCCGAATACATTCTCCTTCAATTCACCTTATGGCGCATGCAGGAAATGCAACGGACTGGGAACAATTTCCGAGATCGATCTCAAAAGCATCATCCCCGATCCGAAGGTCAGCATCAAAGCTGGAGGCATCGCACCGCTCGGAGCACAGCGCGACAATTGGATTTTCAAGCAGCTGATTGCTTTGGGCCGAAAACATGGATTCACCCTCTCCCAACCAATAGGAGATATCAGCGAAGAAGCATTGAATGTTATTTTGTATGGAAGCGATGATGTGCTGAGTGTTTATTCCGATACAGGTTATGGAGACGGTTATCGAAGCCTCATGACATACCAGGGCATTGTCAATTTCATTACAAGCCAGGATACGGAAGATACAGGGTCTTCAATGCAGAAATGGATACAGCGTTTCATGCAAACAATTTTATGCCCCGAATGCCTGGGCGCAAGGCTGAAAAAAGAATCCCTTTATTTTAAAGTTGACGGAAAAAATATTGCAGAGCTGGCCCTCATGGATGTGCAGCAGTTGAGCCACTGGTTTGAAGGGTTGGAAAAACGAATCAATGAAAAGCAACTTGCGATTGGAGGGGAAGTGATTAAGGAAATCCGGAAGCGTATCAAGTTCCTGCTGGACGTCGGACTGGATTATCTTTCTTTGAACCGCCCTTCCCATACCCTGAGCGGAGGTGAATCGCAACGTATCCGCCTGGCAACACAGATCGGTTCACAGCTTGTTGGCGTACTCTACATTCTTGACGAGCCAAGTATTGGCTTGCACCAGCGCGACAATGTGCGTTTGATAAAATCGCTGCAGGATCTTCGGGATGCCGGCAACAGTGTGATTGTTGTAGAACATGACAAAGAAACAATACAGCATGCTGATTATGTTCTTGATCTTGGTCCCGGCGCAGGAATACATGGAGGAGAAGTTGTTGCTTCAGGCAGTCCGAAAGAATTGGAGTCGCAAGCAAGTCTTACCACTGATTACCTGAACGGAATTAAAAACATTGACGTTCCTAAACAGCTTAGGAAAGGCAATGGAAAATTTATAGATCTAAAAGGAGCGCGCGGAAATAACCTGAAAAAAATTTCGGTTAAGTTTCCACTTGGAAAATTTATCTGCGTTACGGGTGTTTCCGGAAGCGGAAAATCTACACTTATCAACGAAACACTTTACCCGATACTCAACCAATATTTTTACAATGCTCACCAGAAGCCTCTTCCCTATTCTACTATGGATGGCATTGAGCATGTTGACAAGGTGATAGAAATTGACCAGAGCCCGATCGGACGCACACCACGTTCAAACCCTGCAACGTATACAGGCGTATTCACTGATATCAGGAATCTCTTTGCTTCACTTCCTGAATCTGCCATCCGCGGATACAAGGCAGGACGATTTTCCTTCAATGTAAAAGGAGGCCGGTGCGAAACCTGCCAGGGCGGCGGGATGCGCGTGATTGAAATGAATTTTCTCCCCGACGTTTATGTGCTTTGCGAAACATGCCGAGGAAAAAGATACAACAGGGAAACGCTGGAGATTCGTTACAGGGGTAAATCCATCAGCGATGTGCTTGACATGAGCATTGAAGATGCATGTTCCTTTTTCGAAAATATGCCTCACATACTTCACAAGATTAAAACCATCAGGGAAGTAGGACTTGGATATATCACGCTTGGTCAGCAAAGCACCACTTTGAGCGGCGGTGAAGCGCAGCGTGTGAAGCTTGCCACTGAACTTTCTAAAAAAGATACAGGAAATACTTTCTATATACTTGACGAACCCACAACAGGATTGCATTTTGAAGATGTCAGGATTTTGCTTGAAGTTTTAAACCGCCTTGCTGATAAGGGAAATACCGTGCTTGTGATCGAGCACAATATGGATGTCATCAAGGTTGCCGACTATATTATTGATCTTGGTCCTGAAGGAGGTGAAAGGGGTGGAATGATCGTTTGTGAAGGCACTCCAAAGGAGATCATCAAGAGTAAAAACAGCATAACGGCACAGTTTTTACGTAAAGAGCTTGAAAGCAGGCCAATTTTCAGAAACTTAAAAGCCAATTGACCGTAACCCATTTTCAGAAATATATTCCCAATAAAGGGTACTTTTCATTTTTAGAAATATTCCATAATTTGTAATTAAATAAGCAATGAATTTTGATGAATTAAAAATACGCAAGGCCTTTGCAGACAAAGATTGGCAGGAAATCAAGACCCATGATACGTGGCAGATTTTTAAAATCATGGCTGAATTTGTTGAGGGCTTTGATAAGCTTAGCAAGATTGGTCCGTGCGTTTCGATTTTCGGATCAGCACGAACTAAACAAGAACATACCTTCTACCTGCTTGCGGAAGAAATTGCTTTCAAGCTGACAAAAGAAGGTTACGGAATTATCACCGGCGGCGGACCAGGGATCATGGAAGCTGCAAACAAGGGGGCGAAGAATGCCGGAGGTAAATCAGTTGGATTGAACATCGAGCTTCCATTCGAGCAATCGCACAATCCATTTATCGACAACGACAAGCTGATCTCATTCGATTACTTTTTTGTACGCAAGCTCATGTTCATCAAGTACGCACAGGGATTCGTCGTCATGCCCGGAGGATTTGGAACGATGGATGAATTCTTCGAAGCGCTTACGCTGATTCAAACGAGGAAGATTGGAAAGTTCCCTATCGTACTTGTAGGAAAGAAATATTGGGGCGGACTGATGACCTGGATTGAAAATGTCCTGATCGAAGAAAAGATGATTGACGAAAAGGACATGAATTATTTTTTCCTTGCCGACAGTTCCGAAGAAGCGGTTCAGCATATCAACAATTTTTATTCGAAGTATTTGTTGAAGCCTAATTTTTAGTTGAGTAGTTGACTGGTTGACTGAGTCGATTAAAAAAAAATCCCGGATCTCTCCGGGACTCTTAATTATCCAACTGTAGAATTTCCTTTATCCTCTTCCTGTCGAAAGCTCCAACCGCAGCGCTGCTTCCATTTCATCCTGAGCTCCTCGCGTTGTTCAGGTGTCATGTTCTGCATTTTTTCCTCCATGCGCCTGCGCCAGTGATGCCTCCAGGGCGGACCGTTATGATTGTGGCGGCCACGGAAACCTCCGAAGAGAATCTTCGACAGGATCAGCAATCCCAATGTTTGCCAGAAGCTGATGATGGGTCCGCTGAAAAGTACAGGCACCAGCCAGTTCCAGAGGCTCATCGTAGCAAAGGTTACCGCAGCAATGATTAGCGGCACGATCAGGATGAATTTTAAAAACCAGAATTTTTTCATTTTTTTTAAACGTTATTCGTTGATTAAGATCTGTATATCCGTATGTACTTATTTGTATTTCGTACTATCTGAACATTTCTTCGTAAACTTCCTTCAGCTTTTCTCTCAGGTGAAGCACTGCATACCTTTTTCGTGAGAGCAATGTATTTATTGAAACTCCTGTTTCTTCCGAGATCTTGATAAAGCTTTTTCCATCCAGCTCATGCCACACAAATACATCCCTTTGTTCCTGCGGCAATTCATCCAGCCCCTCCTCTATCATGTTCCACAATAAATTATTATCGAATTGTGAGTCCGGTGAAGAAGTGTTCCCGCGAAGCAGATCTGCTATCAGCAATGGTTCATCTTCTCCGTCACCTGCAGCGAAACGCTGGTCTTCCAATGCCACTGTCTTTTTTTTCCTGTAGCGGTCGATGATTTTATTTTTTGCTACGCGGATCAGCCAGGAGGCGACCTGTTCTATGGGCGTGGTAAGGCGGTATGCTTCTGTCAACTCTTCAAATACATCCTGCAACACATCTTCTGCATCCGTTGAGCTGTTTACACGCTGACGAATGAAAGCAAACAGTTTATTGCGGTTATCGCGTACGGCCTCTTCAAGACGTTGATTTTGCTCTGTCATTTCAGCGGTTATCGTGATTACCTGCGCCATACAAACCAGTAGACGCAAGGAACCGGATAATATTTTAAAGGATGCAAAAATAGATTTTAGTTGAGTAGGAAACCTTTAAACCGACAAGATTCCCCAAATTCAAGTTTATTAGATGACAATGAACAAGTAAGAAATAACCGAAACAGAATTGTGTTAAGCAGGTTTGCACTTCACCTTTGCACGGATTATCTAAAACCCTTAATATTTACTTATGAAAAAATTTATGAAAGTTTTGATTGCAATGTTTGTCGTAATTGCAATCATTAGCGCATGTCGCAAAGACGATAGCGATGATTCTATGCCTAGCCCAACCAATAGTAACCTGGTAAATGCTACCATCACCGGGATTGTTACCGATGAGTCGAATCAACCAATTATTGGCGTCCAGGTAATGGCGTATGGGAATGTTACTTCCACCGACGTAAATGGAATTTTTGTTTTGAAAGGCGATGTCGACAAGAAAAGGTGCGTGCTTGAATTTTCTAGACAAGGGTACATGAAACGGCTGCATGCCATCATTCCCTCCTCTGCTGTGAACTATGTAAGAATAATGATGCAGGGCGAACCTTTTGCTCAAAGCATTCTAACAGGAAATAGTAGTATTGTTAATTTAGGATCTGGCGGAAGTATTGTCTTTCCTGCCAATGCATTCGTGATTAATGGAACTGCAACCCCTTATATCGGAGAAGTGTTGGTCTTCTCAGAACATCTTTCTCCTGATGGTCCCAATTTCTCAATGTTGATTCCCGGCGGAGATTTATCAGGTGTTAATGCAAATGGTGACGATGTTTCACTGTATTCATACGGTATGGGATCTGTAACATTGAAAGGAACTTCAGGTGAAGACCTTCAACTTGCTGCAGGTATCAGCGCAACGATTACGTTCCCGATTGCTTCATCACAATCTGCTTCAGCTCAAACGACTATACCATTGTGGTACCTTGATGAAAATACTGCATTGTGGAAAGAGGAAGGAGAAGCAGTTAAGGTAGGAAACAATTATGTTGGAACCGTCTCCCACTTTTCCTGGTGGAACTGCGACATTGGTCCTGATCGTGGAACAATAATCGGAAGGGTCGTCGATTGTGAAGGTACGCCCCTGGCAAATGTCACCGTTACGGTAAACGGACAATTGACGGTGGTAACAGATCAGAACGGATACTACACCAATTGGGTACCTACAGGCATTCAACTTACATTCCAGGTATTGCCACAGGGTGCCATTATGCTTCCAAGCCAGATTGAAACAGTTGCTCCACTGACAATCGGACAAAGCATTACAGTACCTGACCTGGTGGTTCCGTGTGGTTCGAGAATAAATGGTCACCTCACGAATTGCGAAGAAGAAAATATTAGCGGAACTATTGGGGTGTTTTTGAACAATGATCTGGTATCCTATGAGTACACTACCAATGGCAGCTTCAATCTCTATGCAGGGGCAAATACAAATTATACCTTGGTTGCAACCACACAAGAAGGCGTTGTCACAATAAATGTTACAAGCGTTGGCATGTCAGATACCCTGGATGTAGGATTACTTCAGGCTTGCAATGAATCTACAGCATCCACTGGATTTACATTGAATGGAATGGGCTATGTGAATACAGCTGTGAACCTTGACATTGTAGACGGAAATGAAGGAAATTATTATACAGGAGGCAATACGACATATGGTTATGTAAATGGCATTTCGAACCTGGGTCCATGTTCAATAAATCTTAGTTTTTCCGGGAATAGTATTACTACCGTTGATGCAACACTTGAATCAGATAGTGTATTTCACATAAATCTGAATGGAGTCTATATGTTTCCTTCTCATTCTTCTTCAAACCATTTATTTATAAACATCACTCAATATGGAGCAGTGGGAGACTCCATTAAAGGAACATTTGCCGGAGATGTGGAAACCGATGGTGGGCTGAACACCGGAACCATCACTAATGGAAGATTTGCCATCTTCCGCGGACAAGATTTTTAATCCCCTTTAGATAGTTTACGAATGCCAATGCAAATCCGCATTGGCATTTTTATTTCGATAGGTCGCGACTACAGTGAACAAATAAGAAATAACCGAAACAGAATTGTATGCAGAAGGATCTCAGTTCACCTTTTGTATGGATTCTCTAAAACTCCTATCTGTAGATTTTAGGAAATCCCCGGAAAGTCTTGTTCAGCAATACATTCTGCTCGTTCAGTGTGATTTATTATTAAAAAAGAGAGTTTGATTTCACCTTTGCTGTCATGAACATGTAAGGAAGGGATTGAAAGAGAATTACGTTTAAAATGATCGCACTTCATCCCTTACTCGATTTTAATTAACTATAAATATTATATAATGAAAAAATTCAAATTTTTGATTGCTATTATTTCAGTAACTCTTGTACTGAATTCTTGCAGTAAAGATGAAAACGATGAGTATGCGATTCCAGGCGTCACCAATTCTATACAGGTTAAAGCAACTATTTCTGGAAGAGTGTTGGATGAAGCAGGGTCCGGACTGCAAGGTGTGAGTGTCTCAGCATATGGAATCATTTCAGCCACCGATGTAAATGGAATATTTTTAATTCAAGGAAATGTTGATAAGAATAGATGCGTCCTTGAGTTTAATAAGCCAGGATATATGAAGCGGTTACATGCCATTATTCCTTCTTCATCAAATGTCAATTATGTGAATATCACAATGCAGGATGAACCTTCAGCTCAGAGTTTTCAATCTGCGAATGGAGGTTCAGTAACACTTGATCACGGAGGTTCAGTTACATTTCCCGCCAATTCATTAGTCATTGAAGGGACTTCAAATTCATATAACGGACTTGTTACAATCTATTCGAAACACATATCTCCGGACAATTCAAATTTTTCAATGCTCATTCCGGGAGGAGATTTGTCAGCGGTTGATGTTAACGGCGATGATGTTTCTCTTTATTCATACGGCATGGCAAGTGTGACAATTACAGGATTTGGCGGAGAAAACCTACAGATCGCTTCCGGTATGCAAGCAACGGTTACCTTTCCAATTGCTGGATCACAAACTACAACTGCACCTACATCCATTCCATTGTGGTACCTGGATGAAACAGATGCATTGTGGAAAGAAGAAGGTCTGGCTACAAGAGTTGGAAATAATTATGTTGGGATTGTATCTCATTTTACATGGTGGAATTGTGACATTGCCATTGCACAAACATCGGTTATTGGCCGAGCTGTTGATTGCGAAGGAAATCCTTTAGCAAATGTTATTGTTACAGTTAATGGGCAATTTACAGTGACTACAAACGATGATGGATATTATTCCAATTCGGTACCCAGGGGAATGGCACTTACCTTTCAAGTCTTAACCCAGGGATGTATTGTGTCACCAAGTCAGCTTGAAAATGTTTCTCCATTGCCTTATGGACAGAACTTCACAGTCCCTGATTTGGTTGTTCCATGCGGAGCGAGAATTACAGGTCAATTAACAAATTGTGATGGAGAAAATACCAGCGGGTGGATTTATTTGAAAGCAAATAATGCTGTCATATATCATCAATTCGTCTCAAACGGAAGCTTCAACATCATGGCCATGCCTAATTCAAATCAAGCTATTCATGCTTCTTCTGAATCTGGATTTAATTTAATTAATTTGACAACTCCCGGAGTTCAACAAATTCTCCCACTTGGAGAATTACATCTCTGTAATCAAATATCTACAAGTTTTACTATTGATGGATTTGGGTATACAAATACATTTGTTCACCTTGATGTTGAAGATCTGAATCAAGCGAATTATGCAAGTTTTTATACAGTTTGTCTAGTAGGCGGTATTTCCAACGTTGGTGATTGTCAAATACGATTAAATTTTCAAGGAAACGGTCCAACAACCATTGACGTCACTGAACATATTGGTTTTCTTTATTTGGGACTCAATGGAATTAATTTTGAGTCTACTCGAAATTCAACAAACCATTTAACTTATACAATTACTGAATATGGGGCAGTTGGTGATTCCATCAAAGGAACATTTCAGGGAGATGTTGAAGCTATGAATGGACCACAAACTGGGCAAATAGCAACGATAACAAATGGCAAGTTTGCATTTATAAGAACTCAATAAAAAGTGTAAAAACGATTTTTATTAATCACTTTTGTGCTCATTATTATGAGCATAACACTAGCAGAAATAATCACCATTGGTGACGAACTCCTCATCGGGCAAGTCATCGATACCAACAGCGCCTGGATCGGACAGAAGCTGAACGAAATTGGAATTAAGGTTCACCAGATTACTTCTGTAAGTGACAATGAGAGCCATATTCTTTCTGCCCTGAAAGATGCACGCCAGCGCGCCGACATTATTCTTATCACAGGCGGGCTTGGCCCCACGAAAGATGACATCACCAAATTCGTACTTTGTAAATTTTTTAAGTCGAACCTGCGATTTGATGAAGACGTTTTCGTGCAGGTGGAGAAACTTTTCAAAGCCCGTGGCAGAGCTGTTACTGAAGTGAACAGGAAACAGGCTGAGGTTCCGGAAAAGTGCGACGTAATCCATAACACGCAAGGAACTGCACCGGGAATGTGGTTTGATGACAAAGGAAAAATATTTGTCTCCATGCCTGGTGTTCCATATGAAATGAAAAGTATGATGGAGGCGGAAATCCTGCCGAAACTTAAAAATCTTTTTTCCGGCGGAGCAATTGTACACAAGACCATCTGGTTCCAGGGTATTGGAGAATCATTTTTATCGGACATGATTGAGAAATGGGAACTGGCGCTTCCTCCGAACATTAAACTCGCCTACCTCCCATCGGCCGGAATTTTACGGTTGCGCCTCACTGCCACCGGGAGCAATGAAGAAGAACTTCAGGATCATATAAAACAAGAGGTTAAAAAACTTTATGCTCTTGCTGATGAATTTATCTTCGGAGAAGATGTGGATAGTTTGGAGAAGGTCACTGCAAAACTTCTGACAGAAAATAAATTCACGATCAGCACGGCTGAAAGCTGCACAGGCGGATACATCGCTCACCGCATCACTACTGTGCCGGGAAGTTCGGCATACTACATGGGTTCAATAGTAGCCTATGACAATTCAATCAAGGAAAATTTTCTTGACATAAGTCAATCATTGATAGAAATGTATGGAGCAGTAAGTGAAGAAGTAGTTATAGGAATGGCAAATGCTGTCAAAACCAAATTCAAAACTGATTTTGCAGTTGCATGTTCAGGCATTGCAGGTCCTTCCGGGGGAACAGAAACAAAACCTGTGGGGACGGTTTACCTTGCCATTGCACATCCGGCTGGAATCTTTACAAGGAAACTACAGCTAGGTACTGACCGTGAAAGAATCATCAGGGAAACTGCATTGCATGCGCTTAACAACCTTAGAAAAATTCTTTTAAATAAACTGAAATGAGTCCTCGAATAAATATCTCCTCAGCTTCTCCCTGGGAGGACAAGGTTGGGTATTCCCGCGCAGTTAGGATCGGAAATATCATTGAGGTTTCCGGCACAACAGCCGTTGATGGGGAGAAAATCGTTGGAGACAACGTCTACGTACAGGCTAAATTTATTTTTGAAAAGATAGCCTCCACTTTGCTTAAGGCAAATGCTAGCATGAGGGACGTTGTGAGAACACGGATGTTTATTACGGATATTTCAAAATGGGAAGAAGCCGGAAGAGCACATTTTGAATTTTTCAAAGACATAAAACCTGCGGCAACCATGGTTGAAATTTCCAAACTCATTGATCCTAAACTCCTCATCGAAATCGAAGTAACTGCTGTAGTTGAAGGATGAAAATATTACCATTCATCAATGACTTTTGACCCCGCTCAATGGTATATTTGCAGCATAAAATCCAACCTCATGAAGCTCTCAGACAAGCTTTTTTCAGTCGTTAAAAACCGATGTCCGAAATGCCATAAAGCACCTGTATTTCAAACGGATAATCCATTTAATCTGAAGCGATTTGATAATATGAATACCAGCTGTCCATGCTGCGGCGAAACCTATTATAAGGAACCCGGATTTTTCTATGGAGCCATGGTAGTCAGCTACATGCTCAATGGGGCCCTTTTTATCTTCTCTTTCCTTGGAATTTATATACCATTCGACATAGAAGCCATACCGTTTATTGTCACCCTAAGCGCCGTGGTGGTGGTTTTATCTCCTCTCACCTTCAGACTTGCCAGGTTGGTGTGGCTGAACGTATTTATAGGCTACGACCCAGACGTAAAATGCATGGTTCCTGAGCCGGTTTCAGCCTGAATTATTTTATGCTGAAGTTTTGTCAATCAATATAATATTCTATTTTTGCAGCCCTTTTCAAACGAAAAATATTACGACAAATGGCTAGAATTTGCGATTTAACTGGAAAACGCGCCATGGTAGGACACCATGTATCTTTCTCAAACAAGAAGACTAAGCGTAAATTTAACCCGAATTTGCAGACTAAACGTTTCTGGGTTCCGGAAATGAAGGATTGGATCACCCTGAAGGTATCTACTTCAGCTTTACGCACCATTAACCGTCATGGCATCAGTGCCGTGCTCGACAAGGCAATTAAAAAAGGAAAAGTTTAATATTCCACATGAATAATAAAACCCTGGAGTCGTAAGGCTTCAGGGTTTTTTCTTTGTAGTACGCTGTACTCAATTCTCAATACTCAATACTTTTATGGTACTAATGGCTCACTCGCCGGCGGTGCTTCAGGCACAACGTCTAGCATTCCGAATCCCTGGCTGGTGAACAGTCCCATACCCGACTGCCAGATAAACTTATGGACTTCAGGATGGGCATGCAATGAGAATGGCAGCAGGTAACCGTAGATCGTCTGGTTGCTGTTGTTCTTATAGATGCGAGCAAATTTTTTCTGGGAATCAATCACACGCTGAATATAACCTGGATCAGGTGTAATCTCAAACTCTGCATATTCATTCAGCTGCGACTCTGAATATCCTGCTTTTTCCATGCGGTCGAGGATGGAATTAAAAAGGAAATCAGAGAACTCCTGCGAAGATGGTTCCAATGAAGGCGGTGGTGTTTGTGTATTGTCAAAAGGCTGATCGGGAATCAACGGCGAAATGCAGACGTACTTCATGACTGTCTGGAAATCCGGTTCACTGATAATTTGGTACGACTTGGGAACAAGTGTTAGCTTGGCAAAACTCACCAGCCTCCGGTCAAATATTTTTTTTATCCATCCATTTACAAACTCTTCTTCAGGAGCTGAAATCACAAGGGAAACCTTTGAAGACAGAAAACGGATCTGTCCGTTCAATACCTTGGAAGTTCCCTTCAGAGATGAAAAGGTATATTGGGATGAACGTACCGGCATTTCCTCAATCACTTCATCCATAAAGGCTGAAATAATTTTCTGGTGATGAAGAGGAACCATACCATTGCTGCCATGAACTTTTAGAAAAGAAATCTTAAGACGCATAGAATTTTAGGAAAAAGAATGAGAATAAAACCGATAATTATTATATAATCTTGTTGTGCCTGTTAAAAAATTCTGATGACGGTGCCGGGGTTGCATACCTTGTTCTAAAAGACCGGCTGACCGAAATCAAGGCAAGTATAAAGGATTTTCTTTTACGCTGTTTCGTGTTAAAAAAAATATATTTTTATCCCATGAGAAAATTCACCTGTTGTCTGCTATTCCTGGCCCTTGGATTCCTCCGGGCTTTTCCCCAATGCTCCATTGATTCCAGTCAGACTGTTGCAGGCGTGTTTCCTGACACGCTTCCTGAAGCTACGGCAGGTCAGTTTTATTCTACGGATGTCACTTTTGTAATGCTCCTTGATACCCTCGGTTTGCCCATCACAAACTACCACATTACGAATGTTACGGGAATGCCGATCGGGCTGTCGTGGCAGTGCAACAACTTTGCAAACGGATGTAACTACGATCCTACAGTGAACCTGTATGGTTGTGCCAATTTCAGCGGCACACCGTTGATCCCGGGAAGTTATGTGGCCCATGTAACTGTGATTGCAACCGTGTCAGTAGTTGGAGATCAAACCATTGATTATCCATTACCAATCAATGTGCTCCCTTCACAGTCCAGTAACAATGGTTTTTCAATGTCAAATAATTCAGGCTGCGATCCGCTCACTGTATCATTCACAAACAATGATCCCGGCCAGCTGTCATACACCTGGGACTTCGGTGATGGCATACAAAGCAACCTTGAAAATCCTGCGCCACATACTTACACACTTCCCGGAGATTACGTTGTAACGCAGACTGTTATGCCAAATACGACACCGGATTACTACCTGACAAGCATTACGGTGAACAGCATTCCGAATAATTACGGGGCACCAATCGATGACCCCGACATGTACTTTTTCCTTTACAATGCAGGCGGCTCAACAATTTATGATTCCCGCCCGGCACAGAACGGATTGTTCCCTCCGCAAACGTGGTCACTTCCGAACATCCTGCTGGCAAATGAAAATTATACGATACACGTTTGGGATGAAGACGGCGGACTCTTCGGAGCCGATGATGATTTGGGTGAAATATCTTTTGCCGGCAACGGACCAAGCGGGAATGCTACTGGCACCGTTGGAGGCTCATCAGGTTCATTGAATGTTGACTACGTTATTTTCCAGACACCCATAAACCCAATCGTTACTACGGATACGATTCATGTTTATCCATCAGTGCCACCTCCTGTGATTGCTGTACAAGGTTCGACATCATTCTGCGAAGGAGACTCCGTTGTTTTCACATCCAGCGCAACGGAAGGGAATCAATGGTTTGTGGATGGAAATATCCTGACCGATGATACAAACCAGGTTTATGTTGCCACGCAAAGTGGTTTATATTCCGTAACGGTGACGAATAGCTATGGCTGCAGTGCATCTATGACTGCAAGCGATACTGTTCATGTTTATGACAACCCACCGCACCCTACCATTTTCATTGCCGGCGATACTTTGAAATGCCTCATCACTGGATATAATTTCCAGTGGCTAGTAAATGATTCTGCCATCGCAGGTGAAACCAATTTTTATTTTGTTCCCTCCTACTCCGGGAATTATTCTGTTGTGCTCATCACCACCGAAGGTTGTGCCGATACTTCCCAGGGATTGTTCTTCACATTTACCGGCATTTCCTCTTATGTAAATTCTTCATCGGAAGTTTTGATATATCCTAATCCCACAAATAAAACCATGCATATAGAAAGCGATGTTACAGGAATCTCTTCGCTCCGGCTTTCAGATCTTTCAGGAAAAATTGTTTTTGAGAAAGAGTTTATTTCAACTTCAAAGCATTTGCATGAAACGATAGATGTTTCTGCACTTGAGAAAGGAATTTATTTTCTTGAACTGAAATCGTTGGATGAGAAAGTTGTCCGAAAGATTTCTGTAAATTAAAAAAGGACTGGTTCAATTTGACGGACTGCTTCCCGCCCATGGCGGACAGGCGTTCCTCGCAGTGACTACTTCAATTTGGGTGCAGTTTTCTTGGGGCTAGCCGCCAAGTCGGATCCGTGCTTTGGCGGATTAACTGCCTACTGATACCCTGCAGCACCTTCGGGCAGCAGGGCAAGCTGCCTACTGATACTTCAAAACGGCGCTTCCTCCCCTTCATCCCGCATGTCGTTCATTCTCGATCCGACGATAATACGATTGCTGCCATAGTCAGTAACAGATCCGCTTGGAGAGGCCTCATTGGGAGTTTCCGAATAATCTGAATCGGCAAACTTTGCAAGGTGGTTGATGAATTTCAGTTTCACCGTATCAAGCTTACCATTCCTGTGCTTCGAAATGATGAGCTCAGCAGTGCCTTTGGTGGAGTTGTTGTCCTCGTCAAACTCAAGTCCATAATATTCCGGACGGTAGATGAAAAGTACCATGTCGGCATCCTGCTCAATGGCTCCGGACTCACGAAGATCGCTCAACTGCGGACGCTTTGAAGAACCTGTGCGGGTTTCAACCTGACGACTCAACTGGGAAAGTGCAATCACTGGAATTTGCAATTCCTTTGCAATCGCTTTCAGTGACCGTGAAATCGTACTGATCTCCTGCTCGCGGTTACCGTTCTTGTTGTCTACGTCAGCCCGCATCAACTGCAGGTAATCCACGACGACACACTGTATATCATGCATCTGTTTCAACCTGCGGCATTTTGAACGGAAGTCGAAAATGGAAAGTGAAGGTGTATCGTCAATATATATAGGTGCATCTGAAAGCTTACCCGTCATTGAAACCAATTGCTGCCACTCTGCATCGCTGAGTTTTCCTTTTTTCAGATTTTCTGAATCAATTCCTGTTTCAGAAGAAATCAAACGCTGCACAAGTTGAACGCTCGACATTTCAAGAGAGAATACTGCAATAGGTTTATTGAATTGCACAGCTGTATTTCTTGCCAGCGACATGACAAACGCTGTTTTACCCATACCAGGTCGGGCAGCAATGATAATGAGATCGCTTTTCTGCCAGCCACCTGTAATGCGGTCGAGCTCGGTGAAACCCGTCGGTACGCCGCTGATTCCGTCTCCATGCTTGCGGGCAGTTTCAATCGCTTTATATGCTTCGCTGATCATGGAGCTCATGTCGCGGAAGTTTCTCTTGATATTTCCCTGTGCTATGTCGTACAGATTTTTTTCTGCACGGTCAAGTAAGGTGAATACATCGGAAGTGTCTTCGAATGAATCCTTAATTGTCTCAGAAGAAATCCTGATGAGCTCGCGTTGGATATGCTTCTGAAGAATAATGCGTGAATGGAATTCTATGTTCGCAGCCGAAGCGACACGGTTGGTAAGTTGCGTAATATAAAATGGTCCGCCAACGATATCCAGCTCTGCTGAATGTTTCAGTTCATTTGTAACCGTAAGGATATCGATCGGTTCGCTTTTTTCAAAAAGCCTCCGGATGGCAGCAAAAATTTTCTGGTGTGAATCTTTGTAAAAAGACTCAGGGTGAAGAATGTCAATCACCGAAGTCAGCGCATCCTTTTCGAGCATCAATGCTCCCAGCACCGCTTCTTCAAGGTCTACGGCCTGTGGGGGAAGCTTTCCGAATTGTTGTTGAATGATCTGGTGTGCCGGCGATTTGCTGGTAATCCTTCGTTTTGCGGCCAGCAACTCGTTTGCCGGGGAATTGTCTGCTGTCTCCATATTGTAAATTTACCGATTGCTTTCAGCGTCCCGCACTGAACCAAAGAATTGCTGCGTTAATAATTTTTTCAGAAAAGGGTGACGAAAATATTAAAAACCGCTTCTTTCGGATGCAATGTTGAAAACTATTTCGGTTGATAACAAATCAGAGGTGAGTGCCAGGGGATTAGATGTGAGATATGAGATATGAGATGTGTGATGTGAGATATGAGATGTGAATCTAAGTTTGCGAAAATCAATTTCGACATTTAAGTGTTGAATCAAAGGCTTTCTGTGTTCTGCATTGAAAAGGAATGCTTTTTTGTATCTTTAAGATCGTCGTCTGAAATAAAATGCTGATAAAACCTATTGTTCTTTTCCCCATCCTTGTTCTGGCAGCTTTTGCCATCACTTCCTGCAGCGCTCCGCGTTCCATATTGACATCGGGTAAAGTGCTGCCTAAAGGACAAGTCAGGTTCGGTATAAATAACACGATAAACGTATCATCGGCTTCCATTGAGCGATCCATTAAAACTACTGTTGACCTTTCACAATCTGCTTTCGGAAACGATACTATTATTTATTCCAAGCAAATTGCCAATCTGAATTCAGCTTTGATGGCGTATTGCTTAGATCCTATTGGTTACAATACAGAAATTTATTTCAGGTATGGTTTAGGTCATCGGCTTGATGTAGGTTACAGAAATACAGGCGGTGCCAATGCATTTGACGTGATGTATCAATTCCTGGGTTCCAATAAAAATTGTAATGAATCAGATATAGGTGGATTTTACGGAAGTATCGGGACACAATATTCCTGGCAGAACTACAGCTTTATAAATTTTTCGAAATTTGATGAAGTTCAAAAACTTTTCGGATTGGATATGAGCAGAAAGGACATTACCATTCCGTTGGTTTTCAGCAAATCATTCGGACCCGAAGAACGTGTCGGTTGTTTTTCATTCGGAGTTGTTTACTCCCACAGCTTTATCAATTATAAAATTTCTCCGCAAAATATTTATGCAGAACAGTTAATGGAAAATGTTCCGGCGGAGCTTTTATTACCCGTTACCGGAAATACAGGTTTTAATGCGTATGGATCTTTCATCAATATTAAAATCGGAAAAAAATATGTGTTTTTTAATTTCTCACTAGCAGCGTACTATCAGAATTATGGAAGATATAGAATGGTGGGCGGCTCTGATGTATTGCTGAAAGGAATAAGCATTGTTCCATCTTACGGAGTGCAGTTTAATATCTTCCATAAAACGAAGAAGAAACCTGTGGTGGGAAATCAGATTTAACACGCTTCAACCTGTGCTATATTCGGTGGGATGATTTCTTTATTTCAATACCTTCATCCTAACTTTGTTATTCACTGAATTGTTACAGGAGTACTGATAAGTATGAATTCACTTTTAAAGTTATCATTCCCGATTGTCGCATTGCTCGTACTTTCTGTTTCCTGCAGAAAATTTGATAATGATCCTGCGGAAATCACGATCATCAGTCCATTGCCAGGGACTGTGTTCATGCCGGGGGATACTATTCAGGTTGAAGCTAATTTGTCAGATGACGATGACCTGGGAACACTTACAATTAAACTTTTAAACCAATCCTATACTCCGGTAAGTCATCAGGATTATTATGCACTTAATTACATGGATACTTATCACCTCAGTCAACCATATGTTATTGACGACCTTTTCCTGGAATCCGGTACTTACTTCATAACAGTTTCAGTTTCTGATGGAAGCGAAGATGCGAATGAGTACAGGGTAATTGAAATCCACGAACTTCCGAAAACCAGGGAAGCGGTGTACTTCCTCACGCGGCCGGATACGATGAACTTAAATTTAGTTGAGCTGGATTCACTTGGGCAGCTTGTAAACCGGTTGACTATTCCGGGGGATTATGCTGAATCAGCAATCAATTCCAGGTACCACGAACTTATAGTTTCAGGTCAGTATGGATATTATAACCATTATGACCTTCACACGTATTCGAATATTTTTTCAGAACCACCTTATAACGGTTCCGGTCCCTCTTTTCTAAATTTATTTTTTTACAATAACCTCACTTATGTATCCTATTATGATGGACGTATCAGGGCTTTCGACATGAATGGCTCTGTTAAATTCAATTCCGCTCAGCCGGTATATTACCAGCCCGGTGCATTGTGCGCAAATTCAAAATATGTTTTTGCAGAAGCATTTTATACCGGGCAAAGCGAAAGAAGACTGGTTGTGATTAATAATCCCTCCGGAGTAGCGCGACAGGAATATAATCTTGATGCCGAAATAGCAACTATCCTGAGTACCGGAGAAAACGAAGTAATGATCTTCGGAAATAAAAACGGCGACGGAAAAATTTTTTCATATCATGTCGTGAATAATGATGCTGACGACTTGCATACAATGCCCGGCATTACAATCTACGGTGCGCTAATGATTGATGCCGACAATTACGCGCTGGCAACACAAAACGGGTTGTACAGCTTCCAGGTTTCGAATAATAATTTAATCCCTGTAGACGTCAACCGTCCATCATATGGTATTGAATACGATGAGGTGAATGGAATTTTATTTTCAGCTTCAGGAAAAGAGGTCAGGCAATATGCATTTCCATCCCCACAGGTTATGAATACATCTATGGCTTCGGATTCGGTGATGGATATTAGAATACTTTATAATAAGTAAAAGGATCAAAACTATTCCTTCACAAATTTCGCGCGTAAAGCTTTTTCTGCTGAAATTATTTCGAGCCAGTACAAACCAGGTTTCAACGCACGTACATTAACACTAATTTCAGATTTCTTCCCTGAGCTTTTGAATTGAATCTCAGGTTGAGAAACGAAAGCACCAAGCATATTGTAAATCGAAATCGCATGAACGGTTTCTAATTTATTTCCGGTAAACATCGGGGTTCTGATTTCCAATTCTTCTGTAACCGGGTTTGGAAATATTTCCAACTGCTCGTTGCCAAAAGCCGATTGGATTGAAGCTATCACATCATAAATTACTGCTTCAACCTCACAGTTGTTTGCATCAGTTGCTACAATATTATAATTTCCGCTTGACTGTGCCACATAAAAATAATCTGTTGCACCCGGTATAATATTTCCATCCTGATACCATTGATAAGTTACGGCGCCAGGCATTGCAAAAAGCGTATCTCCGCTTTGAATTATTCCCTGTGGTGGTGGATATGGGTAGACGGTAATGAAATTATTCAGTGTAAGTGTGTCGTTGCCGTTGGTATTCGTTGCAATAAGCGTAACTGAATAAATGCCCGGAGTGTTATAGCAAATATTTTGCGGGTCAACGTCTGTACTTATGTTTGGTGAAGCTCCCGGAAAATCCCAAAAATAAGAAACAGCATTGACAGAAATATTATTAAAGTCAGTACAAGTGCCGGGGCAAATATGATTCGGCGCACTGAATAAAGCAATTGGCAATGTGCTGCACAATGCACATGAAGGATCAATATTATACTTCCACATATCCTGGTAAGGGGTATTATAATTTTCAGTGCTTCCACCAAATGAATACAGGTGCCCGTTGTTGTCGCTCCATAATAAATTTCCGCTTCTGCCGTTAGGAATATTGAAGGGAGAACTTACTCCGATTGTTCCCCAATTCCCAATTGGATTTGTAGATGTATCATCATCCATCCATGTCCATTGATTTGTGGATGTACAATACATCCACAGGTCATTCCAGACTTCAGGTATGAAACCTCCTCCTGTACCACCTCCAAACATCCAGAAATTTCCACTGGCATCAACACAAGATCCGCGATTTTCAAAACGCGAAGCAGGAACATTGGTTGAAGAAGGAACACATTGTATCCCATAATTTCCGGGAGCATTTTGCACGTTGCTTCCATTCATCCATGTCCAGTTATTTGTAAACGAACTGTAACGCCACATGTCATTGAAAAAAGTATTGCTGGGATAATCTCCACCACCAAAGAGCCATAGATTACCAAAACCGTCTGTCCACCGACTATAAACCTGGCGGGAGCCAGGAGTATTAGCGGGATCTTCAACACCCAATGTCCCATATACTCCAGGCTGGGAAGAAAATTGTGAGCCCTTCATCCATGTCCATTCGTTTGTTGGGATGTGATAACGCCACAAGTCATTCCCGTTTACCCCATTACTATATCCGCCGAATAACCAAAGATCTCCTGCAATGTCAGTCCATGCGCCTGCAGTTTCTTCCCTTGCACCGGGCGTATTTGAAGTGCTCGGCACAGCCTGAGTTCCGTATACTCCCGGTTGACCGATAAAGTTAGAACCAGTCATCCAGGTCCATTCATTGATTCCAACATCATATTTCCACAAGCAATTCATATCACCTGATCCAAACCCTCCCAGCAACCAAAAATTTCCGTTTAGGTCAGTCCAGGAAGCAGTGCCATAACCAAGTCCAGGCGGGTAATTTAATGGAGAAGATACACCCAGTGTACCAAACATTCCCGGGTCGTTAGGAGAATTTGTACCTCTCATCCATGTCCATTCATTTGCTACCGGATCATATTTCCATAAATCATTATATACACCAATTCCAGCTCCGACTCCACCGTAAATCCAAAAATTTCCGCTGAGATCTTTAAATTCTATTGCCTCATATGTAGCTGGTGGAACATTGGTTGGAGAAGGTATACCCTGTATTCCGAAATTTCCTCCAGCGAACGATAAGTTGCTTCCATGAACCCATGTCCATTCTCCAGGCTGAGAGAAGGAATTAAGAAATAGAAACTGCAAACTGAAAATTAAAAGAAAGCGGAATTTATTTTTCATGGTTGAGATAAATTATAGTTTAAAAAAGATAACTTATGGTCAGTATTTTCTCTTATCCGCCTTGCTGTACCATTCCTCAAAAGCCTTTAGCGCTTCCTCCCGAAGCAGCTGCGTCATGGGAATTTTTCTTTCCGGGAATGCGCGTTCGATTTCATCATAAATAAACTGGTCGTCAAACTCAATATCTGCAGCATCCTTTTTTGTATTGCCGAAAAAAACTTTGTCGGGACGCGCCCAATAAATTGCAGCCAAACACATGGGACAAGGTTCGCAGCTTGTATATATTGAACAACCTGAGAGCTGGTAATCATTCAGGGCTTTACAGGCTTCACGGATAGCCACCACTTCTGCATGTGCTGTAGGATCATTTGTTTCAAGCACACGGTTGAATCCCCGCGCAATAATTTTTCCATCCTTCACCACCACAGCACCGAATGGTCCGCCGGTATTGGAACGCATCGTTTCAAATGAAAGCCTGATCGCTTCACGCATGAAACCTTCATCGGCACCTTCAGTTTTTTTTGGGAATTCAGTCACTTTTTTAGCCACGAATTACACTAATTATCACTAAGCCATATTTTCTAGCCACCATTTTCACTAATCCAAAAACTTACCGTCACTAATTTCAAAAACCTGGACCAATTGCCCACCTTCTTATTCCTTCAATTCCTAAAATATTTTACCATAGCGACTAACAGTTCATAGTGAGATCTCTGTTTCCTTGAGAATTCATAGAAAGATTTTCATTCGTGTAAATCTCAGCTTAATTGATTGGTGCTAATTAGTGTAATTAGTGGCTGTGTTTTGTAGCTATTCATTTACTTCAATAACATCTTTCTTCTCTTCCTTATAAACACCCATGGAACAGAATTTATCAATACGTTGTTTTACCAATTCATCTTCACTAAGTTCTGACAACTCAGCAAGACGTTTATTGATTTCTTCTTTTACGGTCTTAAACATTTCTTCCGGTTCCGTCTGTGCACCGCCAATTGGTTCCTTGATAATGCCGTCGATTAAGGAATTCGAAAGCATGTCCTCTGCCGTCAGCTTTAAAACTTCTGCAGCCTTCTCCTTGAAATCCCAGCTTCTCCAAAGAATGGAAGAGCAAGATTCAGGTGAGATCACAGAGTACCAGGTATTCTCAAGCATCAGCACGCGGTCGCCGATTCCGATGCCAAGTGCGCCACCTGATGCACCTTCGCCGATGATGATGCAGAGTACAGGTACACGCAGCTTTGCCATTTCAAAAAGATTCCTTGCAATGGCTTCGCCCTGTCCGCGCTCTTCAGCTTCAAGACCAGGATAAGCGCCGGGTGTATCAATAAATGTGACGATGGGTTTTCTGAATTTCTCCGCCATCTTCATCAGTCGCAATGCTTTTCTGTATCCTTCAGGATTCGCCATTCCGAAATTTCTGTACTGCCGTTGCTTGGTTGTATTTCCTTTCTGCTGACCGATAAACATCACGGATTTACCATCAACGGAACCGAAGCCGCCAACGATCGC
>Ga0190274_10000513_pt1 | contig 23050 bp, 21 predicted proteins | sample Popmic531T_FD_133002 | JGI IMG/M metagenome (GOLD analysis project Ga0190274, IMG submission 133002) | Populus adjacent soil microbial communities from riparian zone of Yellowstone River, Montana, USA - 531 T | ecosystem: Environmental > Terrestrial > Soil > Riparian zone | place: USA: Montana... | reverse complement strand
CTTGAAGTTCTTGGCTTCCTCGGGGATTTGAACGGACATTATTTTTGCTCCCTAGACACAACCACTGCTGTCATCACCCGGCCGCCGTCAATAGCGCGTTCACGCGCGTCTTCGACGCGCTATGGCGGCGTGACCCGGTGATCCCGCTTAGGCAGGCACCATGCTTGCCTAAGCGGGATGGCCGGGACAAGCCCGGCCATGACGACGCCTAATCATCACTCTTGTTGAACTTCGCCAGCCCCTTCATCGCGAACGGCGCGACCAAAGCGATCAGCGCAATGGCGAGCAGGGTGGCCGAGATCGGTGACTGCACCAGCACCAGGGGATCGCCTAGGCTGATCTGCATCGCGCGTCGCAACTGCTGCTCCGCCATAGGCCCAAGGATGAGCCCGACGACCACCGGCGCCACTGGATAGTCGAACCGCCGCATCAGGAATCCCATCAGGCCGAACACGACGAGCATGGCGAGCTCGACCACCGAAGGCTTGGCGGCGATGGTGCCCATGGTCGCGAACACCAGGATGCCGGCGTAGAGCCACGGTTGTGGGATCGCGAGCAGGCGCACCCATAGCCCGACCAGCGGCAGGTTGAGCACGATCAGCATCACGTTGGCGATGAACAGGCTGGCGATCAGGCCCCACACCAAGTCCGGCCGCTCGGCGAACAGCAGCGGGCCGGGGTTGAGGCCGTATTGCTGGAAGCCGGCCAGCATCATCGCCGCGGTGGCCGAGGTCGGCAGGCCGAGCGTGAGCAGCGGAACCAGCGTGCCGGCGGCGGACGCGTTGTTGGCGGCTTCGGGTCCGGCGACGCCTTCGATCGCGCCCTTGCCGAATTCCTCGGGGTGCTTGGTCAGGCGCTTCTCGGTCGAATACGACAGGAACGTCGGGATCTCCGCGCCGCCCGCCGGCAGCGCGCCGATCGGGAAGCCGAACGCCGTGCCGCGCAGCCATGGCTTCCACGATCGCCGCCAGTCCTCTTTGGTCATCCAGAGTGAGCCACGCACCGGCTCGATCTTCTCTTCGCCCCGGTTCCGGCGCGAGGCGATGTAGAGCGCCTCGCCGACCGCAAACAGGCCGACCGCGAGCGTCGTGATCTCGACGCCATCGAGCAACTCCGGCACCCCGAACGAAAGACGCGCCTGGCCGGTGAGCTTGTCGATCCCAATCAGCCCAAGCGTCAGCCCGATCGCCAGGCTGGTCAGGCCGCGGATCGGCGACGAGCCGAACGTCGCCGACACGGTTACAAAAGCGACGCACATCAGCGCGAAATAGTCCTCCGGGCCGAATTGCAGCGCGATCTCGACCAGCCACGGCGCCAGCAGCACGATCCCCATGGTGGCGATGGTGCCGGCGACGAACGAGCCGATCGCGGCGGTGGCGAGCGCCGGGCCGCCACGGCCCGCCTTCGCCATCTTGTTGCCTTCGAGGGCGGTCGCGAGCGACGCGCTCTCGCCGGGCGTGTTGATCAGGATCGCGGTGGTCGAGCCGCCGTACATGCCGCCGTAGTAGATGCCGGCGAACATGATCAGCGAGCCGGCCGGATCGAGCTTGAAGGTGATCGGCAGCAGCAGCGCGACAGTGAGCGCCGGGCCGATGCCGGGCAGTACGCCGACCGCGGTGCCCAGCATGACGCCGATCAGCGCGAACAGCAGGTTCATCGGCTGCAGCGCGACGGTGAGGCCCTGGGCCAGTGCGGCGAGCGCGTCCATCAGAGCAACCGCTCGAGCGGCCCCGCCGGCAGCGACAGGCTCAGCAGCTTGGTGAACATCAGATAGACCGCAAGCGAGAGCACGAAACCGATCGCGAGGTCGGTCAGGATGGCGCGGCGGCCGAACGCGGTCGCGGTGGCGGCGAACAGGATCGTTGTCGCCGGGATGAAGCCGCCATCGAGGCCGATGATGGCCATCAGCGCCGCGAGCCCGCCGATGATCAGGGCGACGGCCTTGGCGTCATAGTCTTCACGTTCGGGAAAGTCGCCGCGCCAGGCGAGGTACGCGTTGCCGGTGGCGAGCAAGATCAATCCAACCGCGACGATGATCGGCATGGCGCGCGGCCCGATGCCGTACACCGGCGCGGGCAACGACATGGCGTCCCACAGGATCACCAGCGCGATCGCGAGCAGCGTGGCTGCGATCGCCAGAGCGGCGCGGTCTATGGTTGGATTTGCGGATTCCATGCGCCCCACCCACTGGCGTCATGCCCGCGCTTGTCGCGGGCATCCCGCTTAGGTGAGCACCGTGCCTCCTAAACGAGAAGGCCAGGACAAGCCCGGCCATGACGGACGGCTACGACTTCACCAGCCCGACCTCGCTCAGCACCTTACGCACGCGCACCTGCTCCTCCTTGAGAAACTTGGTGAAGGCATCGCCCGGAACGTAGGCGTCGTCCCAGCCCTTCTGCTTGAGGACGTCCTTCCAGGCCGGCGACTTCACCATCTTCTCGACGGCTTCTTCCAGCGCTTTCTTTTGAGCTGCCGTTATTCCAGGTGCTGCTACCACCGATCTCCAGTTGGTAATGACAAGGTCGATGCTTTGCTCCTTGAAGGTCGGCACGTCGATGCCCGGAATACGCGCCGCCGACGTGATGCCGATCGCGCGTAGCCGGCCGGATTTGATCTGGCCTTCGTACTCGGCGTAGCCGGAAATGCCGGCGGTCACCTTGCCGCCGATGATGGCGGCCAGCGATTCACCACCTCCGGAGAATGGCACGTAGTTGACCTTGGCGGCTTCGGCGCCTGATGCGCCGACGAACAGCGCCGCCATGATGTGGTCGACGCCGCCGGCCGAGCCGCCGGCGAACGTGACCTTTGAAACGTCCTTCTTGACCGCTTCCGCCAGATCCTTTGCTGTTTTGATCGGCGAGTTGGTCGGCACAACGATGATCTGGACTTCTTCGGTGAGTTTTGCGATCGGCGTCACCTGATCGAGGCTGACCGGCGACTTGTTGGTCAGGATGGCGCCGACCATGACAAAACCGTTCACCATCAATGTGTTGCCGTCGCCCTTGGCGGTGTTGACGAACTGCGCGAGGCCGACGGTGCCGCCGGCGCCGGGAATGTTGGTGACCTGTGCGCTCTTCGCCGCGCCGGAAGCGACCATCGCCTGCTGCATCGACCGCGCGGTCTGGTCCCAGCCACCCCCGGGAGCGGCCGGCGCGACGATTTTCAGTTCCATCTGCGCGGCCGCGGGCGTGGCGGCTGTTGCCGCGGCGGCGACCAGCAAGCCGCACAAATTCGGCCGACTCCACAAAGACATGGCGTGTTCCTCCATGATTGGGCGGTATTAAGAGCCGGTTTTGGGTCAACGTCTAGGGGAGGCTCAACCTGTGAAGCCGCCGCCGTCGAGGAACGCCCGCTCTCTGGCAGTCGTGGCCCGGCCGAGCGCGGCATTGCGATGTGGGAAGCGGCCGAACCTGCGGATGATGTCGGCGTGCAACTGGGCCCACTTCAGCGATTCCGCGTCGCCGGTGGCGCGGAACAAGGCAATGCAGCGCTGCTGGTCGGCCAGCGATTCCGAATGCTCGAACGGCAGATAGAGGAACCGCCGCTCACCCGGCGGCACGCGGCGGTCGAAACCCTTGGCGATGGCGCGGCGGGCAACCTGGCGCGCCAGCGGGTCGGCCGCGAAAGCGCGGGCGCTCCGGCGGAACATGTTTCGCGGAAACTGATCCAGCACGATCGCGAGCGCGAGCGTCCTGGCCGGTTCGCGCTCCCAATGCGAAAGCGCTCGCGCGGCGGCGGCCCTGTAGGTTGGCAGAAACTGCGCGCGGATTTGCCGGTCGAACGCGGCGCTCTTGGCGAACCACCTCTTCGGCCCGGCTTTGCGCCAGAACGCGAGGACCGCTTGCGGGGTTTCGATCACAGGCGAATTTCGCCCTTCTCGATCCGCTGATAAAGCGCGGGATCGAGCAGCACGAACGTTGCGGACTGCGGATCGTTGAAATAGATCGCATCGCCGATCTTCGAGGGGTCGAATCCGTCCTTCACGAGATCGACCTTCTTCTGCTTGAAGGTGCCGGTCACGTCGATCTCCTCCTGGATGCGAAGGAACAGCGGCCGCGCATAGTCGGGCAGGTGGGTGCGAAGGTGCGCATGCAACGCCTTGAGGTCGCAGCCGCCCTGGTACACGATCGCCGCCATGCCGACGCGGCCCTCGCGGCCGGCGATCGACACGCCATAGACGTTGGCATCGACAATGCCCGGGAAACTGTTGATCGCTTCGGAAACCTCGCTGGTTGAAACGTTTTCGCCCTTCCAGCGGAAGGTGTCACCGACACGGTCGACAAAGTAGAAATAGCCGCGCTCGTCCTTGCGCATCAGGTCGCCGGTGCGGAACCAGGAATCGCCCTTCTTGAACACGTCGCGCAGGATCTTGTGCTCGTTCTGCCCGGACGCGGCATAACCCTCGAACCGGTTTCCCGGCTTCGAGGCGTCGTTGATGATCTTGCCAATCACCTCGCCGGGCTCATTCGAGTCGCAGCGCACGCAGAAGCCGTCGGCGGTTCGCTCCGGCTGCTGCTTTTCCACGTCGTAGCGCACGACGGCGATCGGAAAGCGGTGCGCGACGAACCAAGGCACGCGGCCGACCGCGCCCGGCTTGCCCTCGAAATTGAAGATGTTCACGTTGCCTTCGGTCGCGCCGTAGAATTCCAGGACCAAGGGGATGCGGAAGCGGGCCTTGAAATCGTCCCACAGGTCCGGCCGCAGCCCGTTGCCGCAGCAGAGACGGATGCGGTGCTTGGTCTCGTTGGGATTCGGCGGCGCGTGCGCGAGATAACGGCACAGCTCGCCGATGTATTGAAACATCGTGCACTCGTGGCGCACCACGTCGTCCCAGAATTCCCGCGCCGAGAATTTCTCGCGCAGCACCACGGAGCCGCCGTTGAGCAAGGTGGCGCCGGTCGCCACCAGCCCGCCGGCGGTGTGATACATCGGCAGGCAATCGTACATCCGGTCGGTCGGCTTGGTGTCCATGACGCCCGCGAAGGCGTGGCTCGCCAGCATGACGCGATAGTGGTTGATGTTCGCCGCCTTGGGCAGCCCGGTGGTGCCCGAGGTGTAGATGTAGAGGGCGCGATCCTCGATCGTGAGCACCGGCCGCTCGGCGGCGGTCAGCCGGTGATCCGCGATGCTCTCGATCTCGCGATCGACACGGGGAAATTCGGCGCTTTCGCCGTGCGCCCAGATCATGGCCGGCGACTTGATCATGGATCGCGCAGTCGCGAAGCTCGCGGCCAGCTCGGTCGTCACGATGATGTGCTTCGGCGCGGCGATGTCGATGCAATGTGCCAGCGAGGGCCCGACCAAGTTGGTGTTTATCAGCCCGACCACGCCGCCGACGCTGGTGATGCCGAGCCAGATCGCCATGTATTCCGGCCGGTTCGGCATCAGCAGGCAAACCGTGTCGCCCTTGGCGATGCCTTGCTGCAACGCCCAGCGCGCGTAGCGGTTGGAACGCGCCGCCAGCGCGCGATAGCTGAGCTGCTCGCGATCGGAGATCAGCGCCGGTGCCTCGCCGTACTTTGCAGCCAGTTCGTCCATCACAAGCGGAAAGACGCGCGTCGGGTTCTTGGCGATGGGGGTCGTCATCCTGAGAGCGCGCAAGGCACCGCGCACGAAGACGATATCGTCCCGGATATTTTGCAGGAAACCCATGCCGCCGCGCGCCCCGCGATTCGGCGCCAGCATCGAAGAGTCGCAACGGCGTGACAAGCGTTGCGATGACGCTCAGGGCGTTTTCTGAAGCGGCGGCCGGGCTGATGCTAGAGCATGATTTCGAAAAGTGGGAACCGGTTTTCGGAAAAGATCATGCTCAAACAAGAGAGTAGACTCTAATCGGTCTTTGCCTTCGGGCGCGGCCGGGGCATCGGCACGGCGGCGGCGCGTTGCGGCGCAGCGGGCATCGCCGTGAGCGGCGCGGGTCCGGCGCTCGCCGGAGCCGTGAAGCTCATGAACGAATTGCTGCCCGCGACAGCAGGCATGGCGCGTTGCGACGGCGGGGCGAAGCGGTCGGTCGGCGGCCCGAATGCGCCGGGCTGCGCCGCGGAAATCGTCTGGTTGGTGGCCGGCGTTGCCGTCGCGGTGGCCGTGGTGTCCGCCGAGGCGAGCTTCGGCTTGGTGCCTTTGGGGTTCTTTTTGTCCTGTTTCTCGCGAGCTGCGGCGATCTGCGTCTCCGCCGACTTCTTGCCGGGGCCGGTATAGACGACAATCGGATTCACGGGTCCCGGCGGCGCGACGAGCTGCGAGTTCTTGATGTTCGACGGCGCCAGATTCGAAAGCATGAACGCGGTCGGCGAATTCGTATCGGCCGACGAGTTGTCGGCGGACACCCAGTTGTCGTCGTCGGCATCCTCGGCGGCGGGCCGCTTGCGGTGCTTGCCGCACATTTGCTCCCGCAGATCGGGCGGCGCCGCGGCAATCGGCTGCAGCGTTTCGACGGTGCCGAGCGAGGGCGTGAGCCAGCTTACGCCGTTGCGGTTGAAGCCGCGTTCGAGCATGCCGGCGGTCTTGGCGCCGCGCACCGGCGAGGAGGGTGAGCCCAGCACGACGGCGATCAGCCGGCGGCCGTTGCGCGTCGCCGAGGCCATCACGTTGAAGCCGGAGGCGCAGATGAACCCGGTCTTGCCGCCATCAGCGCCGTTGTAGCGGCCGATCAGCGAGTTGGTGTTGCGCATCACCTTCTTGCCGAACTTTATCGCAGGGATGTTCCAGTAGTGCAGATACTCAGGGTAATCCCGCACCATGGCGCGGCCGAGGATCGCGAGGTCGCGCGCCGAGCTGATCTGGTTTTCCGCCGGCAGCCCGTTGGGATTGACCCAGTTGGACTGCGTCATGCCGAGCCGGCGTGACGTTGCGTTCATCTGGTCGGCGAATTGCTCGACCGAGCCGCCGACGCCCTCGGCGAGCACATAGGCAACGTCGTTCGCCGACTTGACCATCAGCATCTTGAGCGCGTTGTCGACGGTGACGCTGGTGCCGGGCTTGAAGCCCATCTTGGATGGCGCCTGCGCCGCGGCGCGGGCCGAAACCAGAAGCAGGCTGTCGAGCGTGAGACGGCGCTCCGTCACCGCGCTCAGCGTCACATAGGCGGTCAGCACCTTGGTGACGGACGCGGGGTACCAAGGATAGGTCGCGTTCTCGGCATGCAGAACCTTGCCGGTGTCCGCCTCGATAAGCAGCATCGCCTCGGCGGAGGCGCGCGTCGGGATCGAGATGGCCAGGGCTAAAGCGGCAACCGCCGCGAAAATCGATGGGGTGCGAAGCGTGGACGCAAAATGCACTGGGCGCGGTCCGTGTTGGTTTCGGGCCTCGGAGCGACTGATTTTCGCTCAGGAAGAGGGGCTATCTAAACCGAAGGCTGCCTGGAACGCAAAGCCGGTGCGTATCCACGTGTTTTAATGGTTTACCAGCCCTCGGACGTGGTAAATCGCAGACGAAAGCGACCAAAATTCGGCAGAGGAGGCCGCTATGACCGGCTGTATCGTCGGCTGGGCCCACACGCCATTCGGCAGGCTGGATGGGGCTTCTGTCGAAAGTCTGATCGTCCAGGTGGCCAATGGGGCCCTTGCGGACGCCGGGATCGGTCCTGGCGACGTCGATGAGGTCGTGCTGGGCCATTTCAACGCGGGCTTCTCGGCGCAGGACTTCACGGCGTCGCTGGTGTTGCAGGCGTCGCCGGAACTCCGATTCAAGGGCGCCACCCGGGTCGAGAGCGCGTGCGCCACGGGTTCCGCCGCGGTCCAGCAGGGGCTGCGGGCGATCGCCGCGAAGTCGGCCCGTGTCGTCCTGGTGGTCGGCGTCGAGCAGATGACGACGACGCCGGGGCCGGAGATCGGAAAAAACCTGTTGAAAGCTTCTTACGTGCGCGAGGAAGCCGACATCGAGGGCGGCTTTGCCGGAATTTTCGGAAAGATCGCGGGGCTCTATTTCCAGCGCTGGGGCGACCAGTCCGACGCGCTGGCCATGATCGCGGCGAAAAACCACAAGAACGGCGTCGGCAATCCGTATGCGCAATTGCGCAAGGACCTCGGTTACGATTTCTGCCGCAACGCCAGCGAGAAAAATCCGTTCGTGGCCGGGCCGCTGAAGCGCACCGACTGCTCGCTGGTGTCGGACGGCGCGGCCGCGCTGGTGCTGGCCGACGTCGAGACCGCGTTGCGTTTGCGCAAGGCCATCGCGTTCCGCTCGACCGCGCACGTGCAGGACTTCCTGCCGATGAGCAAGCGCGACATTCTGAAATTCGAGGGCTGCGCCGAGGCATGGAAGCGGGCGCTCGCCGACGCCGGTATCTTGCTTGCCGACTTGTCCCTGGTCGAGACGCATGACTGTTTCACCATCGCCGAGTTGATCGAGTACGAAGCGATGGGGCTGACTCCGGAAGGGCAGGGTGCGCGCGCGCTCCAGGAAGGCTGGACGCAGAAGGACGGCAAGCTCCCGGTGAATCCGTCTGGTGGCTTGAAGTCCAAGGGGCATCCAATCGGCGCGACCGGGGTGTCGATGCACGCGCTGTGCGCCATGCAGCTCACCGGCAGCGCGGGCGATATCCAGGTCAAGAACGCCAGGCTTGCCGGTATCTTCAATATGGGCGGCGCGGCGGTCGCGAATTACGTCAGCATTCTCGAGCGGATCAAGTAGATTATTCCGCGGCGTCGGTCGCGGCGACGTTGTCGCCTGCCGGCAATGGGCGAGGCGCGCGGTCATCGACCAGGAATTGCGCCTTGGCCAGTGCAGCGAATGAGCCGCCCTGCCGAACCAGCTCATCGAATGTGCCACTCTCCACGATGCGGCCGCCCTCGAACAGCAGGATGCGGGTGGCGTTGCGCACGGTCGAAAGCCGGTGCGCGATGACGAACGTGGTGCGGTCCTTCATCACCTCGTCGAGCGCGGCCTGAACCTTCACCTCAGTCGTGGCATCGAGTGCGCTGGTGGCCTCGTCGAGAATGAGGATCGGTGGATTCTTGAGCAATGCGCGGGCGATCGACACGCGCTGGCGCTCGCCGCCTGACAGCATCCGGCCGCGCTCGCCGACGGTCGCCTGCAGGCCTTCGGGATTGCGCTCGATGAAGTCGAGCGCCTGCGCGCGCGTGATGGCCTGCTTGATTTCCTCGTTGGTTGCGTTCGGCTTGCCGACGAGGAGGTTTTCCTTGACCGACCGGTTCAGCAGCAGCACCTCCTGAAACACCACGCCGATGTTGCGGCGGAGCGCTGCAAGCTTGATCGAGCGGATATCCATTCCGTCGATCTTGATGCCGCCCGATTGCGGATCGAACACGCGGTGCAACAGGGCGAGCGCGGTCGACTTGCCCGCCCCGGTCGGCCCGACCAGCGCAATCGTCTCGCCCGGCAGCGCCGTAAAGTTGATGTCGGCGACCGCCGGCCGCTTTCCGTCATAGGAGAACGACACATCCTTGAATTCGACCAGGCCGCGCACCCGTCCCGGGTCGATCGCGGAGGGCTGATCGCGCACCGCGGGCACCGTGTCGAGTACTTCGAAGAACTCGATGAGCCGCGGCGCATCCATGAAGATGCGGTTGACGAAGCCCACCGCCTGCTCCAGCCGCTGCACCAGCAGGCCGGCAAAGCTCGTGAACGTGACGATCTCGCCGATCGTGGTGAGGCCGTTCATGTAGAGCCCGATGCCGACGATGAAGATCGCCAGCATGGTCAACGTGGTGCTGGCGCGTGTCAGCACCGCGGTCAGCGCCCACCATGACAGCACCGGCATCTGCGCGCCGAGCAGCTTGGCGACGACGTTGCGCACGCCGACCACTTCGTCCTCGATGCGCGAATAGCTCTGCACCAGGGCGACATTACCGAGTGCATCCGAAGTGCGCTCTGCAAGGTCGGAGTAGTGCCGTTCGACCGCGGTCTGGCCGGATTGTGCCTTGTGCACCACCAGCGCCGTCAGAGCGGTGAAGACGACGCAAAGGATGATCAGCAGTACCGCGAGCCGCCAGTTCAAGAACAGCGACAGCGGCAACAGCACGATCAGCGACACCAGTGCGGCGAGATGTTCGCGGAAGAAGCCAAGCCACAGCCACCACAGCGAATCGGTGCCAGTGATCATGATCTTGGTCAGCCGGCCAGAGTGCGTACCGCCGTGATAGCTCAGCGGCAATTGCAGGACGTGCTCGAAGTAGTTGGTCAGCACGGCGTGACGGCGCCGGTGCGAAAGCCGGTCGGCATTGAGCGCGATCCAGGCCCCGGCGAGGATTGTGAACAACCCGAAGCCGACCCAGGCTCCGAGCAGCGGGCCGAGGTCGGCCCAGTCGGGGGCCACGTTCTTCGTCTGCGCGCCGGCCAACGCATCGATGATGCGCCCGAACAGCACGGGTTCGGCGAATTGGGCGGCCGCCAGGAGCACGTTGGCAAGCGCCAGGGCCCAGCCAAGCCGGGCTTCCGATCCGAGCAGCCGCAACGTGCGGATATAGAGGCGCAGGAGATTCATGGCACCGGCATCAAATCCGACATGGCGCCGCAACCAAATGACCGGCGGCCGCAACAAAAAGCATGTTGCGCATCATCGTAACATGGTTTCGGCGCATCGGTTCCATGTCGTTGGAGCACGGATATTGCTCAGAAATGACAGCCCCCGTTTGGACACGGATGGTTTGAGAAATGCGAATAATGGAATATGATCGAGCATTAAATTGTGTTCGGGCGCTGATGACCAATATTCCCACCGAATTGCTGCGGACGCTGGTTGCCGTCGTTGAGTTGCGCAGCTTTACCAAGGCCGCCCGGTCCTTGGGTGTGACCCAGCCGGCCGTTAGCGCGCAAATCAAGCGGCTGCAGGGTCTTTTGGGCACCGAGCTCCTCGACAAGAGCGCGCCCGGCGTAACCCTGACATCGGCGGGCGAACTGGTGGTGAACTACGCCCGGCGGCTCCTGTCGATCAACGATCAGATCCTCGATTTTGCCGCGCCGCGGTCGGCGTCGCAGACGCTGCGCGTCGCCGCCACCGGCGATTTCACCGCCGGCAACATTTCGCATGGACTGGCGTGCTTCCGCGCGCGGCGTCCGCAACTGCGGTTCATCGTCGGAAGCGGCTTGATGGACGACGTGCTGCGGGAGATGCGCGACGGCAATCTCGACGTGATGGTGTGTGTGGCGCCGGCTGGCCCCTCCTTCGAAGCGCGTCATTCCTGGACCGAGGAACTGGTGTGGGTGCGCGGCGCGACCATGAAGCTCGACGACGCTGCGCCGATCCCGCTGGTGTCCTACGGCGACGAATGTCCGTTCACGCGCGGCATGGTCGCGGCGCTCAACTCCATCGGCCGCGACAGTGAACTGGTGTTCATGGGATCGAGCGTCGCCGGTATCGGCGCGGCGGTGGCGTCGGGCATCGGCATCAGCGCACTGCCGCGCAACAGCGCCAACCTGCCCGGTGTCGCGGTCTGGGAGGATGCGCCGCTGCCGAAGCTTCCGGAGCTTTTTTGCGGGATCTATGTGCGACCCGGCGGCGAGGCCGAGGATCGCGAGCAACTGGCCGACACGCTGGCGACGGCGCTGAGGTTGAGCGGTCACGTCGACGGCGGGTTGCAGCACATCGAACCGGCCAAGGTCGCGGTCGGGTAGGGCATGACCCGGAAAAGTGGAAGCCGGTTTCCCGAATAGATCATACCCAACGAAAAAGTTCAGTTCTGCGCGAAGCCTGAGCGCTGCGCCCAGCCGGTCATGCGGTTTTCCAACACCGCCATCAGCCAGTACATCACGATGCCCTCGACCGCGAGTGCAACGAGGCCGGCGAAGATCAGCGGCACCTGGAATTGTGCCTGAGCCTGCAGCATCAGGTTGCCGATGCCGTTGTTGGAGGCGACGCTTTCGGAGATCACCGTCCCGACAAAGGCGAGCGTGATCGCGACCTTCAACGACCCGAAGAAGTAGGGCAGGGTGCGCGGGATACCAACCTTGCGCATGATGTCGAGCTTCGATGCTCCGAGCGCCTTGAGGACGTCCTCGAGCTCCGGCTCGATGGTGGCAAGCCCGGTCGCCACGTTCACGACGATCGGAAAAAACGAGATCAGGAACGCGGTCAGCACCGCCGGCACGAAGCCGATGCCGAACCACAGCACGAGGATCGGCACCACCGCGACCTTCGGGATCGCGTTGAATCCGATCATCAACGGGTACAGTCCCGCGTAGATCGATCGCGACCATCCGATCACAAGCCCGAGCAGCAGGCCGAAGCCGACCGCAAGGGCAAAGCCGATCATGGTCGCCCACAGCGTGATCGCGGAGTTGCGATAGATCGCCGGCCAGTATTCGTAGATTGCGTAGGCGACTGCGGTCGGCGGCGGCAGAAAGAACACCGGTATCTTGAAAATCCAAACCGCGGCTTCCCAGATCACGAACAGCGCCGCCGTATAAAGCCAGGGCGCCAGCGTCACCGAGAGCGAGCGCCCCTTCATTGCCGCGCCCTCACGATATGGCTGCGCAGCTCATGCACGATTTCCTGGAACGCCGGCGTGAACGTCACGTCAAGGTCGCGCGGTCTCGGAAAGTCGATCTTCTTCTCGACCAGCACCCGGCCGGGGCGCGCGGACATGACGAACACGCGGTCGGCCAGGAAGATGGCCTCGCGTAGATCGTGGGTCACCAGGCAAACCGTGATCTTGCGGGCGGCGTGCAGGTCGCGGATCACGCACCACAGTTCCTCGCGGGTGAAGGCGTCGAGCGCGCCGAACGGCTCGTCGAGCATCAGCAGCTGCGGTTCGTGGATCAGCGCGCGGCAGAGCGACGTGCGCTGCTGCATTCCGCCCGACAGCTCCCAGGGGAATTTTTCGCCTTGATCGCGCAGCCCGACCGAGGTGAGCAGGTTCTTCGCGCGTGCAACGTAGTCGGCACGCTTGCGGCGCATCTCGCTGCGGTGCGGCTGGACTATTTCGAGCGGCAGCAGCAAGTTCTCGAGCGTGGTCCGCCACGGCAGCAGGGTCGGCGCCTGGAACGCCATGCCGGCGATTTTCAGCGGCCGGTCGACAATTTGGCCGGCGACTCGCACGGTTCCCTTGAACGGGAACTGCAATCCGGTGGCCAGCTTCATCAAGGTGGACTTGCCGCAGCCGGACGGGCCGACGACCGCGGCAAATTCGCCTTCTTGAATAGAGATCGACAGACTTTCGACGGCGGGCGCGGTGGTGTCCCCGCCATACGCGTGGCTGACGTCCTCGAGGGAGATAAACCCGCTCACGACGTCAGCCCCCGAACGCGTCCTCTCCTTCAGTTCGCCTTGCGCTGAGCGGCCGGCGGCAAGAACGACGGGTCGAAGATGTCGGCCGCCTTCGGTTTCGCACCCTTGAACGTGTAGGTGAGCGCGATCTGGTCGATCGACTTGTCGAGCCGGTCCATGTCGACGGCGCCATAGCCGTTGGCCTTCACTTCGGGTGTGACGATGTTGTCTTTGATCGCCATTTGCAGGCGCTCGAGCTCGACCGGCTTCTTCGCCACGTCATTACGCTTGATGACGGAGTCGACCGAAGTCGAGGGATTGGCGACCGTATCCTTGATGCCCTTCAGGAAGGCATTGAGGAACTTCTTGACCGCCTCGGGCTTCTCGGCGGCGAATTTCGGGTTCACGATGATCGCGTTGCCGTAGAGGTTCACGCCGTGGTCGGCCATCAGCATGACGACGATGTCGTCGGCCGGCACGCCGCGGTCCTTCAGGTTGATGTAGGACGAGAACGAGAAGCCGGTGATGGCATCGACCTGTCCCGCCGCCAGCATCGGCTCGCGCACGGGAAAGCCGACATTCTCGATCGTGACCTTGGACGCGTCGATCTTGTTGGCTTCGGTGAAAATCTTCCACTGCGCGAAGGCGCCGTCCGGCGCCGGCGCGCCGAGCTTCTTGCCCTCCAGGTCCTTCGGCTTCATCACGCCGCGGCTCTTGCGGCTGACGATAGAGAATGCCGGCTTGTTATAGACCATGAAAATCGCTTTGATCGGCACGTTCGGATTGGCGTCGCGGAATTTGATCAGCGAATTGATGTCGCCGAACCCGATGTCATAGGTCCCGGACGCGATGCGATTCAGCGGCTCCAGCGAGCCACCGGCCGTGTCGATGGTGACATCGAGGCCTTCAGCCTTGTAGTAGCCCTTATCGAGCGGCACGAGGAACGGCGCGGCCGGTCCCTCGAATTTCCAGTCCAGAGTGAATTTGATGGCCTGTTGAGCGGTGGCGGGACCGCTGAAAAGCAGCGCTGTTGCGGCAGCGGCAAGCCCGGCCAATCCGAGCCTTTTGATGTTCAGGACGCCCATGATCTGTTCCTCTTGAGAGTTGCCGGCAGGCGGCGCGGCGGCCGATGCCGCCCGTTTGCTGTTCCGCCACTGATCTCAGCAAAGAACATGCCGAATGAAAGAGCAAGATAGAACGGCGGCGTTGCCTGCCGTCTGCACAGAGCGGCGCATTCTGCACAATGAGATGCCATCATGCCCCTCCGCTGGGCAGGCCACGGCCCCCCTCTGCTAGACTGACGGCTTGTTGCGATCATGAACGCATCTGCACGCCCTGAACGACACGCCTTCCGCGCCGCCTATGCGCCGCCGGATGAGGGCATTGCGGCCCGCTTGCTGTCAGCGACGAAGCTCGATGCCAAAGCGGACGAGCGCATCGACGCCCGCGCCCGGCGGCTGGTCGAAGCGATCCGCTCCAGGGCCGGCGGTCTTGGCGGAGTCGAGGACTTTCTCCACGCCTACTCGCTTTCCACCAAGGAAGGCCTCGCCCTGATGGTCCTGGCCGAGGCGTTGCTGCGCGTTCCGGACGCCGCGACGGCGGACCGGTTGATCGAGGACAAGCTTGCCGCCGGCGACTGGGCTCACGCGGAGCATTCGTCGTCGTTCCTGGTTTCCGCATCCGCATGGACGCTCGGCATCACCGCGCGGGTCATCCATCCCGGCGAGACGCCGGAGAATATCGTCGAGAGCATGGTCAAGCGGCTTGGCTTGCCGACGGTGCGGCTGGCGACGCGGCAGGCGATGAAGCTGCTTGGCTCGCATTTTGTCCTGGGCCAAGACATCGGGGAGGCGCTGTCACGCGCCGGCTCGCATCGCGAGTTCCGCTATTCGTTCGACATGCTGGGCGAGGGCGCGCGCACCGCTCACGACGCCGCGCGTTATTTCGAGGCCTATGCCGATGCGATCGACGCGATCGGCAAGCGCGCCGGCAACGCCGCGCTGCCGGCGCGGCCCGGCATTTCGGTCAAGCTGTCGGCGCTGCACCCGCGCTACGAGGCGGTGTCGCGCGATCGCGTGTTTGCGGAGTTGGTGCCGCGCACGCTGGAGCTGGCCCGCCAGGCCAAGCGCCACGACCTCAACTTCACCGTCGATGCGGAAGAAGCGGACCGGCTCGAGCTGTCGCTTGCGGTGATCGCGGCGGTGCTGGCCGATCCGTCGCTGGCCGGGTGGGACGGCTTCGGGCTTGCGGTGCAGGCCTATCAAAAGCGCGCCGCCGCGGTGATCGATTGGCTCTCGGATATTGCTTCCAATCTCGATCGCCGGCTGATGATCAGGCTGGTCAAAGGCGCCTACTGGGACACCGAGGTCAAGCGCGCCCAGGAGCGCGGGCTTGCGGACTATCCAGTGTTCACCCGCAAGCCGATGACCGATCTCAGCTACATGGAGTGCATCCGGAAACTGCTGAGGGCGCGGCCGCGGCTCTATCCGCAGTTCGCGACCCACAACGCGCTGACCGTAGCGGCGGTGATCGAGCAGGCCGGCGGCGTCGAGGGCTACGAATTCCAGCGTCTGCACAGCATGGGCGAAGTGCTCTATGAGGAGCTTCTTGCGGAGGCGCCGGGCGCTGCGTGCCGCGTCTATGCGCCGGTCGGCAGTCATCGCGAGCTGCTCGCCTATCTGGTGCGGCGGCTGCTGGAGAACGGCGCCAACTCGTCGTTCGTCGCCGTCGCGGCCGATCCAAAGGTGCCGATTGAGGAAATCCTGAAGCGGCCGCAAGCCTGGGTCGGCGATGCGCAGCACGCGCGGCATCCGCATATCCCGTTGCCACGCGATCTCTACCGGCCCGCGCGGGTGAATTCGTCCGGCGTCGAGTTCGGCGATGGCGCGGCGCTCGACGCATTGCTTGGCGAAGTGAAACGTAGCCTTCCCGCGCAGGCGCGCGCGGCGCCTGTGATCGACGGCGTCAGCCGCCAGGGCGCAGCGCGTCCGGTGCTGTCACCGATCGACGGTGTCACCGTGGCGGGCGAGGTCGGCGAAGCCGACGCTGACACGGCAAAGGCTGCGATAAGCGCGGCGCAGGAGGGCTTTGCATCTTGGGCGGCAACGCCGCTGGAGCGCCGCGCCACGATCCTGGAACGCGCCGCCGATCTTCTCGAAGCGGAGCGCGGCCGGATGATCGCTCTCATGCAAGTCGAGGGCGGCAAGACGCTCGACGACGCGCTCTCCGAGCTTCGGGAGGCGGTCGACTACTGCCGCTACTACGCCGCCGAAGCGCGACGCAGCCTGGCTCCGCAGCCGATGCCGGGGCCGACTGGCGAATCCAATCAAATGACCTATCGCGGCCGCGGCGTGTTCGTTTGCATCAGTCCGTGGAATTTCCCGCTGGCGATCTTCCTCGGCCAGGTGACCGCGGCGCTTGCTGCCGGCAACAGCGTGGTGGCGAAGCCTGCCGAGCAGACCCCGCTGATCGCGGCGGAGGCGGTGCGGCTGCTTCATCAGGCTGGGGTGCCGGCGAGCGCGCTGCATCTCGTGCCCGGTGACGGCAAGGTCGGCGCGGCGCTGACCGCCGATGCGCGCGTTGCCGGCGTCGCCTTCACCGGCTCGACGGAGGTAGGCCGGGTCATCAACCGGACGCTGGCCGCCAAGGACGGTCCGATCGTGCCGCTGATTGCCGAAACCGGCGGCATCAATGCCATGATCGTCGATGCCACTGCGCTGCCGGAGCAGGTTACCGACGATGTCGTCGCGTCTGCGTTCCGGTCGGCCGGGCAACGCTGCTCGGCGCTGCGGCTCCTCTGCGTGCAGGATGACGTCGCCGGCCGCATGATCGAGATGATCGCCGGCGCGGCGCGGGAGTTGGCGCTGGGCGATCCGCGCGATCCGGCGACCCATGTCGGGCCGGTGATCGACCCCGAGGCCAAGGATCGGCTCGACCGCTGGATCAAAGGAAAGGCCGGCCGCGTGGTTTTCCGATGGGATGCCGACCGGAAACTCCCAGCGCGCGGGCTCTACGTTCCGCCCGCCATCATCATGCTCGATCGCGCCAGCGACCTGCAGGAAGAGGTGTTCGGGCCCGTCCTTCACGTGGTGCGCTGGCGCGCCGAAGAGCTCGACCCGCTGCTCGACGACATCGCCGGCAACCGCACCGGGCTGACGCTTGGCATCCATTCGCGCATCGACGCGACGGTGCACAAAATTGTTTCGAGACTCGCGAACGGCAACGTCTACGTCAACCGCAACATGATCGGCGCGGTGGTGGGCACGCAGCCGTTTGGCGGCACCGGCTTGTCCGGCACCGGCCCGAAGGCCGGCGGGCCCAACTACCTGCGCCGCTTCGCCACCGAGCAAACGGTGACGATCAACACCGCAGCGGCTGGCGGTAACGCGACGCTGCTCGCCGTGGAGAAGTGACGGCGCCGGCAATCTGGATGCGCTGCACCAGATTCATTTCTGAACGTTTGTTGCACTACGTTACAAAAACATAATCCGCCGCGGGGTCTCGCCGCCCGAACATATCCTTCCATCGTGCGTATTTACTCACGCAGGGACATCGATCCCTATGGAGAGAGAAATGTTCACGATCAGAAGTCGCACCATTGCAGCAGCTGCGGCGGTCGCGATTGCTTTCACATCATTGAGCTCCGCGCCCGCCAACGCCGGTCGCCGGCACGGCGACGCGGTTGCCGCCGCCGCGATTGCGGGCGTGTTCGGCACGGTTGCCGCGGTCATCGCGGCCAAGGCCGCCCGCGATCGCTACAAGGCGTACTACGGGCCGCACTACGCGACGCCCTATGGGTACGGCGCGCCCTACGCCTACGGAGCGCCGGCCTACCACGGCCGCTTTCACGGTGGTTCACGGTGGCACGGCTGGCATCGCCGCCACTGGTAGTCTCGACAACAACGTGCCGGTTTAACTGCGTACTGGCGCCGCCTCACGACTTGGGGCGGCGCCTTTTCGTTGCGCACCGCAGCGAAGTCATTAACCGACGAATCACCCGATCCAGTGTATGCATGTGGCATGACTGATTCGCTCGACCGGCTGTACCAGCAGGTTCTGAGTGCCAAGGACGCTGACCCCTCGGTCTCACGCACCGCGCGGCTGCTTCGTGCCGGCCGTGGCAAGGTTGCCAAGAAGATGGCGGAGGAGGCGGTCGAGGTCGTGATCGACGCCATGAATGGCGATCGTGAGGCTGTGGTGCGCGAAAGCGCAGACCTTCTCTACAACCTCACGGTGCTCTGGGTCGCGTCGGACCTGCGTCCGGCGGACGTCTGGAATGAGATGAAGCGGCGCGAAGACCTGATGGGCATCGCCGAGAAGATGCCGAAGAACGGCCCCGACTCGTCACGCCGCAAGGTCGTGTTGCTCGACTCGCGCCGCTCCCGCAAGCGCCGCTGACCGACGGCTGCCGCGCGTGGACTTTCCCGGCCCGCGCCGCTAAGCAAATCCGCGATGCTGAAAAAACTTTATGACTGGACGCTGTCGCTTGCCGCTCGCAAGAGCGCGGAATGGTGGCTTGGATTTATTGCATTCGTCGAGAGTTCGATATTCCTCGTTCCGGCCGAAGCCCTGCTCGTTCCGATGGGCTTGGCGCGGCCGGAGCGCGCCTACCGATACGCACTCATCGTAACGGTCGGATCCGTGCTTGGCGGCATCGCCGGCTGGCTCATCGGCTATTACGCCTACGAATTGATCGCGCGTCCGGTGCTCGAGTTTTACGGCAGCTTGGACAAGTTCGAACTGCTGCGCTCGTCGGCGAGCCGCGATGCCATCTTGTTGATGCTCATCACCTCCGGTGTGGCTCATCTGCCGCCGATGAAAGTCGTGACGATACTATCTGGCGCAGCCGCGGTGGATTTGTGGTTGTTCATCGCATCCGCCATCGTCGCGCGCGGCGGAAAATTCTTCGCGATCGCGTGGCTGCTGCGGCGATATGGCGAGCCGATACGGGAGTTCATCGAGAAACGGCTGGGATGGATCGCGCTGGCCGGTGTCGTTGCGGTCATCCTGATCTACTTCGCGTTCAGGGCTCTTTTCACAACGTTCGCCTGACCTCCGGCGGGCCGCGCGCTCAACACATGTGCTTCAATATGCTCGTTTTTTGGCCGCCTGCGGCCGGATGCGGAATGCATAGGATTGTACATAGCGCCCGCGCCATTCGCCTCGTCATCGGCGCTCTATTTGCGCTATACTTCCTCTGAGCCCGGAGTTTCCGTTCCTCATTTTGGCCATGCCGTCCCGGCAGAACTCGGGCGGTTTTTGAGGATCGAAAGAGGGCTTCGGCCGTCAGGCGATTGAGCGCCATGAACAAGGTACGGAAGGTCGTCAGTCAAGTCAGCCGGGCGCGCAGCAGCGTGCTTGGTTTGATCGCCGCGCCCGTGCTGCTGACGCAAATCGCCGTTGCCCAGCAGCAGATCGCGCCGCCGTCTGAGCCAACTCCGCCCGCGGTGACACAGCCGAAGCCTGAGACGCGCGGTTTCTTCGAAGCGATCGGCCGCTGGTTCGACGAAGGCACCGCCGGTTTTCGCTCTCACATGGCGGGCGCCAAGACCAGTATCGATGAATTCAATCAGCGCGCCGAGGAGACCCGCAAGAGCATCGGCGATTCGGCTGCGGAGATCAGCAGGAACGCGGTCGGCGCTGGTGTTACGGCGGCCGATGTCACCAGGGACGCCATGGGCGCGGTGGCCAACTTGCCCATGGCTCGCGTTGTCTCAGGCCGCGAGCGCTGCATGACTGCGCCGAATGGGGCGCCGGACTGCCTGGCGGCGGCGGAAGCGCTGTGCCGCAAACAAGGGTTCACGACCGGAAAGAGCGTGGACTTCACCTCCGCCGAGAACTGTCCCGTGCGGACTTACCTCAATGGCAAACAGTCCGACAACGAGTGTACGACGGTGACCTTCATCAGCCGCGCGATGTGCCAGTAATCGCCGCGTCTTGAAATGAATGAACCCGCTGGCCTCCGGCGGGTTTTGCTTTGAGAAGGGGTGGGCGCACCGGCAACGACAGGAGAGAGCACGATGTCGAAGCGAGCGAAGTCTTCAAGGACGGCAAAGCGCAAGCCTTTAAAACGTAAGTCTTCTTCCAGGACAACAAAAGCCCGCAAAAAGACGGCTGTGCGCAAGACCGCTGCACCAAAGGCTGCCAGCAGGGCCAACGTGATGCCGTGCCTCACGTATCGCGATGCGCCGGCCGCGGTCGAATTCCTTTGCGGGGCCTTTGGCTTCGCCAAGAAAATGGTCGTCAAAGGCGACGCTGACACCATTGCGCACGCGGAACTCACGCTGGGCAATGCGATGGTGATGCTCGGCTCGCACAAGGAAACCGAGTACGGGAAGCTGGTGAAGACCCCCGCAGAGGTCGGTATCTGCACGCAGACGATCTACCTCGTGGTGGCGAACCCCGACGCTCATCATGACAAGGCCAAGGCGGCAGGCGCCGAGATCGTTATTCCGCCGACCACGCAGAGTTACGGCGGCCGCGACTACACCTGCCGCGACGCCGAGGGCCACATCTGGACGTTCGGAACCTACGATCCATGGGCGTAACGGCAGCCGCTTGGCTGCCTAATCGGCGGCGGGCGCCGGATTCGCTTTCAACGCTCGCTGCTTTTTCGCTTCGTCGAAGCCGGCATTCCCACCGCCCATTGAAGCGCCACGATGGCGCCCTTCACCGGCTGCAACAGCAGGAGCGTAAGGCTCACCACCAGCGCCGGCCACAACACCATGTGCACCCAGTAAGGCGGGGTGAAGCGTGTTTCCACCGCGAGGACAAGCGGGACGATGATGTGGCCGACGATAACGATGACGATATAAGCAGGGAAATCGTCGGCGCGCTGATGCGAGAGATCCTCGCCGCAGACGGGACAACGGTCCGCCACTTTCAGATACGCCCGGAACATGCGGCCTGAATTGCAGGCTGGGCACAGGCCCCGCAATCCGCGCAGCATCGCCTCTGAGGTGGGAATCGTGGCCACGAAATTTTTCCGGGAACTCGGTGTGCGCCGCGACCCATACTCGCCTGACAGTGTGGACGCCAACCTTTTTTGGGCATGGCACCTCACCTGCGAGATCCACAGGCACTGCCGTTGCACGCGTGCGGCGTCGCGACAGCCGCCACATTTGAGTTGCTGTGAATACGGCCATTCCGGTGTTCCGGGACTGCCGCTTTTGCAGGCAGGCTTGATCGTGCTGATTCGTTTTTGAGTCGAACCGCGGTGTTCCAGTTCCGCGGATTCGCCGGAAGAAATCGCCCCGGGCAACTCTAAAATCGGTCGGGCGCCCGTTCGCGGCGTCATTGGGATGTCATATGACGCCTGCGTTTCGCCAGTGGTTAACGGTCGGTAAAGAAGTTGGGCGGACCATGGCCGGGCAGAACCTCCGTGGCCTTGGCACGCTTCTTGATTTACGTGGAGGTACGAGCGGCCAAGCGAATGCGGATGTTCGCGACACGCTTCTCGTCCAGAGGAGGTTCGCATGAACGGTCCACTTCGCGTCCTTCTGTTCTGCTTGTGTCTCGTCGGTCCGGCCGCGGCCGGCGAAAAGTCCGATGCCGATATTCAAATGGGAACCACCGTCATCTGCGACACGCAGAAGCAGATGGAACGGTTCGTCGTGCTGTTCGACGGCGACTATTCTTCGGCGATGAGCAAGGTCAACGCCGAAGAGAACAATCCGACAGCCTGCATCGGTGCCAACATGGCCTACGTGCAGGGCAACGAGCTCTCGAAAGCCAAAGGCTTCAAGGGCACCTACAACATCATCCGCGTGCTGGTGCTCGGCATCACCACACCCGCGGGCTTTCAGCCGATTCAGCCGGCGGCGTTCTTCTCGATCGTGAAAAGCGAAGAAGTCGAGACGTGATTGTTCTCGGCTGATCGGTCGATCAGCCGAGAACCATTCCCAGCAATCCGATGATCGGGAAGCCGAGCGCGCGATCGAGCGCGATCAGTCCGTTGCGCAGGCCGGTTGGCGCCTGGTCGCTGTAGGCGAACGCGAAAAAAACGAACAGCAGCGGGATCGCGGCGGCTACCCAGACCAAGCGGCGGATCAGCGCCGCGCGGCTTTGCGCGGCGTCTTCCGGGCGGACGTATTTCGGAACATAGGGCGGCATGGCGGTAGAATGCGTGCCGCAGCGGCCGCGCGCAAGGCGGCCTGGAGCATGATCCCGAAAAGTGGAAGCCGGTTTTCGGAAAAGATCATGCTCAAACGAGAAAGGCTCTATCGCCGCGCGATGCCGGTCCCACGCACCACGACGATTTGCGTGCGCCCGCCGGAAATGCCGAAGTCGTCGTCGTTGATGATCGCGAGGCTGCCGTCACCCAGCAGCGCCATGCCTTCGGTCTTGCCGACGATGTTCGGAAAGTCGGTGGTGTCGAAACGCAGCGTTTTCTTGACCGGTGTGATGCCGGCCGCCGTCACGTCGCTTTGTTCCAAGGTCGGCTTTGTCGCCGCGTCGTCCCACTTGCCGCCGGAAATATCGGTCGCGCCGGCCAGCTCGATTTCGTGCAGCTTGGTGGTCTGCTCGGTGCGCTCCAGCACGATCAGCCGGTCGAGCCCGACCGCCATCAGTTCACTGATGCGCGGATCGCTGGGCACGTCGGATGGGTCGCGGCGGAAGCTTTTCGGATCGTCCATCACGTAGACGTATTCGCCCGCAACCTTCATGGCCGCGCGCTCGATCTTGAACAGGCGGACGTTGCGCGCCTGCCGGAACGCTGCCGCGTCCGGGTTCGCCAGCGGATTCTGCACGATGAAATAGAGGAAACGCTCGTCGGGCGAGACCGCCATGCTCTCGATGCCGCGATTGGCCTGGCGCTTGGCCAGGATAGCAGGCAGCGAGCCGGCCACCTCGTAGCGTGCGCCGGCGTAGTCGCCTTCGGTGCCG
>Ga0190274_10000511_pt1 | contig 23072 bp, 22 predicted proteins | sample Popmic531T_FD_133002 | JGI IMG/M metagenome (GOLD analysis project Ga0190274, IMG submission 133002) | Populus adjacent soil microbial communities from riparian zone of Yellowstone River, Montana, USA - 531 T | ecosystem: Environmental > Terrestrial > Soil > Riparian zone | place: USA: Montana... | reverse complement strand
GCCGGGTTGGAGTTGACGAGCACGACTTCGTAGCCCTCCTCGAGCAGGACCTTGCAGGCCTGGACGCCGGAGTAGTCGAACTCGGCCGCCTGCCCGATCACGATCGGTCCGGAGCCGATCAGAAGGATCTTCTCGATGTCGTCGCGCCTCGGCATCAGGCTGCCAGCTCCAGGAAGCTGTCGAAGAGGTGGCGGGCGTCGTGCGGCCCGGGACCGGCCTCGGGGTGGTACTGGACAGTCGCCGCCGGGACGTCGCGGAGAGCGAGTCCCTCGACGGTGCGGTCGTAGAGGTTGAGGTGGGTCAGCTCGGCGGCGCCGAAGTCGGTTTCCCACCGCACCGGCTCGTCCTCCTCGATCCGCGCCTCGCCACCCGGGCCTTGGACCGCGAAGCCGTGATTTTGCGAGGTGATGTCGATGCGGCCGCTGGCGAGGTCCTTGACCGGATGGTTGGCCCCGCGGTGGCCGAAGGGGAGCTTGAAGGTCTCGAGGCCGACCGCCCGGCAAAGGAGCTGGTGGCCGAGGCAGATCCCGAACACGGGGCGCTTGCCGATCAGCTCGCGGACGTTGGCGACGATGTGGTCGAGCGCGGCAGGGTCGCCGGGGCCGTTGGCGAGGAAGACGAGGTCGGGGTCCTCGGCCAGGACTTCGTCGGCCGAGGTCGAGCAGGGCAGCAGCGTCACCCGGCAGTCGCGCTCGCGCAGCTGGCGGACGATGTTCATCTTGATCCCGGTGTCGATGCCGACGACGTGGGGGCCGCCGCCCTCGAAGCGGACCGGCTCCGGCGGCGTCACCGTCTTCGCGAAGTCGGCGCCGTCCATCGAGGGCTCGGCCGCGACCCGTTCGCGGGCCTCGGCCTCGGGGATGGAGGCCGGGAAGATGCCGCCCCGCATCGCGCCCCGGTCGCGGATGTGGCGGACGAGAGCGCGAGTGTCGACACCGCCGATCCCGGCGACGCCGCAATCGCAGAGCCAGTCGAGCCAGCCGCCCTCGGCGCTGGCCACGTCCTCGCGGTTCTTGGGGTCGCGCATGACGACTCCCCGGGCGTGGGCCCGGTCGGACTCCATTGCCGCGGCGGAAACCCCGTAGTTGCCGATCAGGGGATAGGTGAAGACGATGATCTGACCCGCGTAGGAAGGGTCGGTGACCGACTCCTGGTAGCCGGTCATCGCCGTGTTGAAGACGACCTCGCCAGTGACCGGCTCGGGGTGACCGCAGAGCTCGGCGACACCGTCGAAGCGGGCGCCGTCCTCGAGCAGGACGTAGGACGAGGTGGCCTCGCTCATCAAGGGTTCGCTGCGCGGGGCTTCCGAAGAATCAGACTGTGACGGGCGCCCCGCTCCGTTCACGAGGCGACTCCCATCGAGAAGCTGCGCAGCCTGAAGGCGACGCCGCCGCCGGCGATCGTCACCACGACGCGACCGGTGAGCTCTCGGCCTGCGCACCAGGAGTTCGAGGAGCGGCTCTCATAGCCGTCCTCGCCGACGGTCCACTCGGCCGCGAGGTCGCAGAGGGCGATGTTGGCCTCGCTGCCCGGCGCCAGTGTCGGCCGCTCGAGCCCGAACGGCGCCGCGCCTCCGGCGAGGCGCTCAACCAGCAGCGAGAGCTCGATCGTCCCCGGCAGCACGAGGTCGGTGTGGATCGCGGCGAAGGCCGTCTCCAGCCCGGTGACCCCCATCGCCGCGCCCTCGAACGGGACTTCCTTTTCCTCGGGGGCGTGCGGTGCGTGATCGGTCGCGATGCAATCGACGGTCCCATCGCGGAGACCCTCGATCAGCGCCTCGCGGTCGCTCTCGGCGCGCAGAGGCGGATTCATCTTGTGCCGTGAGGCGTCGAGCGAGCGCACCGCCTCGTCGGTGAGACAGAGGTGATGAGGCGAAGCCTCGGCGGAGATCTCGACCCCGGCCGCCCTGGCGGCGCGGACCGCCTCGACCGACTCCGCCGCGGAGAGGTGCTGGACGTGGATGCGGCCGCCCTCGTAGCGGGCGAGCTCGGCGTCGCGGGCGATCATCGTCGACTCCGAGACCGAGGGGACGCCGGTCAGCCCGAGCGCGGCCGAGACCGGCCCCTCGTGCATGACGCCCTCGCCGGAGAGCTCCGGATCCTCCTCGTGGAGCGCGATCGTGCCGCCGCAGAGGCGCTGATATTGGAGTGCCCTGCGCATGATGCGGGCGCTGCGGATCGGGAGGCCGTCGTCGCTGAAGCCGAGGGCACCGGCCTCGCGCAGCTCGGACATGTCGGTCAGCTCGGCGCCCTCCATGCCGCGGGTGACGGTGGCGAGAAAGCCGGTCGGGACCGAGGCGCCCTCGCGAGCCGCCTCGCGCAGCGCCTCGACGTCGGCCGCCGTCGAGACCGGCGGCGTCGTGTTCGCCATCGCGATCACGCCACAGTAGCCGCCGGCAGCCGCGGCCCTGGTCCCGGTTTCGATGTCCTCCTTGTGCTCCTGGCCGGGTACCCGGAGGTGGACGTGGGGGTCGAAGAAGGCCGGGAAGGCGTGCAGCCCGGCGGCGTCGATCGTCTCAAGCGAGTCGTCGTCCACCGTGCCCGGCGCCGCCAACTCGGCGATCCGGCCGTCGCGGATGACGACGTCGTGATGGGCGTCGATGCCGGCGACAGGGTCGAGGACGGTGGCCTCGCGCAGCAGCAACGAGGCGCTCTCGACCGGGCGCGCGTCAAGCGCCTCCCCCACCGTGGCGGCGCTCATGCCGGCTGTCCGATCGGGGTCGGTCGGCCTGGGGCGCCCTCATCGCGCTCACCCGCGGCGGGCTCCGAGCGGTCGCCGCTTGCGGCCAGCAGCTCGTAGAGGATCGCCATCCGCACCACGAGGCCGGAGGCGACCTGCTCGGCCATCAGCGACTGGGGCGAATCGATCACCTCGCCGGAGAGCTCGACGCCGCGGTTGACCGGGCCCGGGTGCATGAGGAGCTGGCGCGGGCCGAGTCGCCGCGAGTCGATCTGGAAGTGGGCGGCGTACTCGCGGATCGAGGGAACGAAGCTCTCGGCCATGCGCTCGTTCTGCATCCGCAGCGCGTAGACGACGTCGGCGTCGCCGAGCCGATCGAGGGAGTGCGCGACCTCGCACCCCAGCTCCTCGATCCCGCGCGGGATCAGGGTCGGCGGCCCGCAGACCGTGACCTCGGCTCCCATCGCCCGGAAGGCGGTCAGGTTGGAGCGGGCGACGCGGCTGTGAAGGACGTCGCCGACGATCCAGATTCGCTTGCCCTCGAGATCGCCGAGCCGTCGGCGCAGGGTGAAGACGTCGAGCAGCGCCTGGCTCGGGTGGGCGTGCTTGCCGTCGCCGGCGTTGATCACGGCGGCCTCGCTCCAGCCGGCGACGAGCTGGGCGGCGCCGGCATGCGGGTGGCGGATCACGATCGCCGCCGGGTCGTAGGCGGAGAGGGTCGCGACCGTGTCCTTTAGCGACTCGCCCTTGTCGACCGAGGAGCCCGCCGCCTTGATCGAGATCAGATCGGCTGAGAGGCGCTTGGCCGCGAGCTCGAAGGAGGAGCTGGTGCGCGTGCTCGACTCGTAGAAGAGGCTGACGACCGTGCGGCCGCGCAGGGTCGGCACCTTCTTGATGTCGCGGCGGCCGACCTCGGCGAAGCTTTCGGCCCGGTCGAGGACCGCGTCCATCTCCTCGCGGCTCAGCTGCTCGATCGTCAACAGGTGCTTCATGCCGTCACCTCCGCGGCCTCGGTGATCGTGACCTCGTCGACGTCGTCGCTCTCCTCGAGGCGAACGTTGACGCGCTCCTCCCGCGAGGTCGGCAGGTTCTTGCCGACGTAGTCGGGCCTGAAGGGAAGCTCGCGGTGACCACGGTCGCAGAGCACAGCCAGTTGCACCCGGCGCGGGCGGCCGTAGTCGAAGACCGCCTCGATCGCGGCCCGCACCGTGCGTCCCGTGAAGAGGACGTCGTCGACGAGGATCACAGTGCGATCGCTGAGGTCGAAATCGATGTGGGAGGCGTGGACGACAGGCTGGGAAGCCGGCGACTTGGCGCCGACGTCGTCGCGGTAGAAGGAGATGTCGATGTCGCCGATCGGCAGCTCGGTCGAGGTCAGCTCGCCAAGGATCGCGTGCAGTCGCCGGGCCAGCAGAGCGCCACGGGTGTGGATTCCGATCATCGCCAAGCCCTCTGCATCCGGGTTCTTCTCGGCGATCTCGTGGGCGATCCGCTTGAGCGTTCGCCGCAGGTCGTCGCGCTCGAGCACGACTTTCTCGCTCACTTCTGTGCTCCTTCCTGGCCTCTCGGGACCGGGTTAAAGGACGATTCGCAGGCTAGCACTCCTCCCGGCGCTCACGGGTGCCGTTCTTGACCAGCTCCGGGCGCCCGCGCTCGGAAAATGGGACCTCGACGAGGTCGAAATCGCGCGGCGCGACGCAGTCCTCGAATACCTCCCGGGCCTCGTCGAGGACGGCGCCGACGTGGTATCGGGACGAGATGTGGACCAGGGCCAGCATCGCCACCTCGGCCTCGCGGGCGACAGAGGCCGCCTGGCCGACGGTCGAGTGACCGGTGTCGTGGGCGCGCTGGACCTCCTCCTCGGCGAAGCTGGCGTCGTGGACGAGGAGCTCCGCCCCGCGGGCGGCCTCGACCGTGGTCCGGCAGGGCCCGGTATCGCCGGTGATCGCGATCTTGCGACCCGGTCGGGACTCGCCTACCACCTGGCCGGGCTCCACGGAACCCTCCGAGCCGGCCACGGTCTCGCCGCGCTGGAGCGCCGCGAAGGCCGGCCCTTCGGGCACCCCGAGTCGCTTCGCCGCCTCGAGATCGAAGCGCCCCGGGCGCTCGTCCTCGACCAGAACGTAGCCGTGAGCGCGAACGCTGTGCTCGACCGGGAACGGCTCAACCACCCCCTCCTCGATCACGACCCTCTCTCCCGGTTCGAGCTCGACCAGGTCCAGCTCGAACCCGATCCGCCCGATCAGGCGGCCGAGGACCTTGAAGAGGTCGACGAGGCCACGCGGGCCGTAGACGGTGAGCGGCGTCACGCGGTCGGTCAGGTCGTAGGTTTTCAGCAGGCCGGGGACCCCGAGGAAGTGGTCGGCATGGAAATGGGTGATGAAGATCGAGTCGACCTGGACGAGGCCTAGCGACTTCTGCATCTGGCGCTGGGTCCCCTCGCCGCAGTCGAACAGCAACCGTTCGCCCCCGCGCGAAACCAGCACGCTCGCGGTCGAGCGCCGGGCCGAGGGCACGGCACCGCCCGTGCCGAGAAAGGCGACCGAGAGATCCATGGTCGCGAGCCTACGCGAGCCTCAAGGGCGACGGTCTAAGCTCCTACGCGGAGCGCCCGTAGCTCAGCTGGATAGAGCGCCACCCTCCGGAGGTGGAAGTCACAGGTTCGAATCCTGTCGGGCGCGTCGGGTTCGACGGCGCCTTCGACACCGGAGGTCCGTTGCGGGAGCCGGAGCTGCATCCGGACCCCGGGGGCACGGGACTCGCGCCCCGGCTCCCGCGAACGTTCCTAGGAGAAACCGGGGTCGTCGCAGGCCGCACTGGCCGATGAAGAGCGAAGCGGAGCACCGAGAGAGGCCGGAGCGAAGGCCAGTACCACGCGGGGAATCTTGAAGCCGCTCAGTGAGAGTGACATGCGAATAGACCTCCTGGAACGTTGAAATGACTTGGTTCTCACCAAGCTGGCGGCTGAGCCATCTCCGTCCAGGAGACCTCTTGCTTTGCGTCCCCGCCTCGCGACGGGTTTGCCGTTTACAGCTGTCCGACGCTCATCGGGTCAACGGAGGCGTCTTTTAGAAAAATCGAACAAACGTCCACTATTCGGCCGCTGCAGGCCGGAAACGCGCCTCCCACTCCTCGCGATCGAACCCCGCGGGCTCGGTCTCCGCCAGGAAGCGCTGGAGGGCGAGGACGAAGCGGCCGGGGGCCTCCACCTGCGGCAGGTGCCCGACGCCCTCGAAGATCTCGAGGCGGCTTTCCGGCAGGCTCTCGTGGGTCGCCTCGCCATGCTCGGCGGGGATGATCGAGTCCTCGGCGCCCCAGATGATCAGCAGCGGCATCCCGTCGGCGAGGTAGAGGCGGTCGGCGGCGGCGATGCGCTGTCCGCCACCGCCGAGCACGGCGCGGACGGTCGCCAAGAAGGCGTTACGGCGTTCGCGGTCCGAGAGCGAGGCGTAGGCCCGCGCAACCTCGGCGACGTCGGCGTTGGGCCGCAGGCCGAGGGCGCCGAGGCCCTTTCCGACCAGCGAGCCGATCGCCGAGCCGGGCCCGGCGGTGGCGCCGATGAAGAGCTCCGCACCCGGCAGGGTCGCGGCCCGAAGGGCAATGCTCACCTCGTTGCCGAGGCCGCCGCTGGAGACCAGAACCAGCCGCTCGACCATCTCCGGGAACTGGTAGGCAAACTGCATCGCGACGCCACCTCCCAGCGAGTGCCCGACGAGGGTCGCCCGCTCGTGCCCGAGGGCGACAAGCAAGTCGCGCAGGCCCGCGGCGAGAGATCCCAGCGAGTAGTCCCCGCCACCTGGCGCCGAGCCCCCGTGCCCAGGGAGGTCGACGGCGATCACGGTGTTTTCGCGGGCGAGCATCTCGCGCACCGGCTCCCAGTGCTCGGCGGAGCCGGCCATCCCGTGGATGAGCAGCAGCACCGGCCCGGACCCCGACTGCGAGTAGGAGACCGAGCGGCCATGGATGGTCGTCGTCTGGGCGCTGATGGCCTGCACGGTAGCCGGTACTGTCCCCGCCGTGGACGGGGATCAAACCGACAAGCGCCCCCCGCGCGGCGCCCTGATCGTCGTCGTGGTCGGGCTGATCGCGACCGTCGCCGCGGCCGCGCTCGCCAACGAAAACCTGAGCGGCGACGCCGCCCAGCTCGAATGGATCTCCTTCAAGGACGTTCCCGACTCGCAGCCGGTCCCGCTCGCCGGGGGCGGCGGCGAGATGCAGCTCATCGAAACCGGCCTCAGGTCGGCCGGGACCAATGTCAGCGGCTACACGCTCTTTCGCAGCGCTGCGACCCTGAAGATCGACGCCGGCGCCCCGGTCGGCGGCGCCAAGATCCTCTGTTCGATGCGCGCCCCCAACGAGAGCGAAGTCGCGCAGACACCCGACCTACGGGCCTCCTACCCGCGCTCGAGCGAAAAGCTCGACCAGCAGGACATCCCCGAGGTGGTGCTGGTCGAGTTCGCCTCCCACGGAGCCGGCCTGGCGGTCGTCGACGTCGAAGACATGCCCGAGACCTTCGCCACCGAGCGAGGGGTCAAACTCGAATGGCCCGACTACAACATCGGGATCGAGCGCTGGCGCTGGTACCTACCCTCGAGGCCGCCCGAGCGGGATCTCGAGCTTCCCTTCTACTCGGTCTGGCGGGCGACCAAACCGCCGTCGGTCGATATCGAATGCACGCTGAAGACCAGCGCCGGCGAGACCACCGTGAAGGCGGCCGGCGAGATGACCGAGCTGCCGCCGCCGATCGACGAAGAAGAAGAGGAAGAATAGGACTTAGTCCGGGGCGACCAGGAGCTCCGGACCTTCCGACATCCCTTTGCCGACCTTGTTCAGCTTCGGGTTGGCCGGCGTCCCCTCCATCCGGCTGGCGTCGAGCGGGGCGCACATCTCGACCGCGTCGGCAGCCTCGAGATCGGGCTGCAGCCAGGCGGCCTCCGCCTCCGGACTGCCGAGGATGACCGGCATCCGGTCGTGGACTTTTGAGACGACCTCGTTGGGAGTAGTCGTCACGATCGTGCAGCTGTAGAGCCAGCCGTCGTCGAAGCCGCGATCGCCGGAGTCCTCCCACTCCTTGCGGGTGCAGAGGCCGGCGAAGGCGAACGGCTCGCCGCCGTCGACGGTGAAGCGCCAGGGCTGGCGCGGCTGCTTGGGGTCCTCTGCCCGCATCCACTCGTAGAAGCCGTCGGCGACGATCAGGCAGCGGTGGCGGAACTTGCCGACCAGGGGGCTGTAGGCACGGCTCGAGGTCAGGTTCTCCGATTTCGCGTTGATCATCCGGTAGCCGACCTTGAGGTCCTTGGCCCAACGCGGGACCAAGCCCCAGCGCATCAACCGCGCCTCGCGGTCCCCCTTGGCCGCCTCGTCGGGGTCGGGCGAGGACCGCACGGTGAGGATCTCCTGGGTCGGAGCGACGTTGAAGCGCTCGAGCCCTTGGGCGACCTCCTTCGCGCGCTCCTTAGAGGGCGGCGGCGCCTCACCGCTCTCGGAGCTCCGCTCCAGCGCCCGTTCGAGGTCGACCTGGAAGCGGTCGGCGACCTTCTTCGTGTCCTTGGTGGTGACCGTGAAGCGCCCGCACATGGCTTCACCCTAAAGGGGAGTCGCGGGCCTCGCGGCAGGATGATCCCGGTACCACTCGAGCGTTCTGCGCAGGCCGTCGCGCAGCTCCACCTCGGGCGCCCAGCCGCTCAGCTCCCCGAGCTTGGTCGAGTCGACGTACTGTCGGTCGATCTCTCCCCCGGGGCTTCCCGTGCCGAGGTATTCGGGCTCGAGGTCGCGGCCGCCGACCTCGGCGATCAGCTCCAGCACCTCGCTCACCGAGTGCGGCCGCCCGCCCCCCGCGTTGAAGGCCTCCCCCGCCCCCGGGCCGCCGGCGCCCACCACGTGCTCGACCGCGAGGTAGGCGGCGACGGCGTCGTCGACCTGGATGAAGTCCCGCTCCGGCGTGCCGTCGGAGCGGATCGAGGGCCGCCTGCCCTCGAGCACGGCGACGATCGCCTCCGGGACCAGGCGCGAGAAGTTGAGGTCGCCGCCGCCGTAGACGTTGGCGAAGCGGGTGACCGCCACGGGCAGTCCGAACGCATGTCGATAGCTGAGTGCGATCGCATCAGCCGCGGCCTTGCTCGCCTCATAGGGCGAGGCGGGGCGCAGCTGCGCCGTCTCCCGGTAGGGAAGGTCGGGGTGCGGCCCGTAGGCCTTGTCGGAGGAGGCGACGACGACGGCCGGCACCTCTGTGCGACGACAGGCCTCGAGCAGCACCCAGGTGCCGCGCACGTTGGCCTCGAAGGTCGCCACCGGTTCCTCCATCGCCGGCCCGACCAGGGTCTGCGCTGCGAGGTGGAAGACCGCGTCGAACTCGCCCGAGTCGAGCGCCGCACCGATCGCGCGCTGATCGCGGACGTCGCCATCGATCGCCTCGACCTCGTTTGCGATCCCCTGCAGCTCGAGGCCCGAAGGTCGAGTCGTGGAGATGTCGATCACGGTCACGGCGTCGCCGCGCTCGAGCAGCGCCCGGGCCAGGTGCGAGGCGATGAAGCCGCGGCCGCCGGTGACCAGCGAGCGCTTCACTGCGCTCCTGCCCCGGCCGCCGGCTCCCAAGCGGACCAGGGTGCTTCGCCCTTGACCAGGAGGTCGTCGAGCTGGACCGCGTCCTTGTAGGTGTCCATGCAGTCCCAGAAGCCCTCGTGGCGGAACCCGCGCAGCTGGCCCGCGGCGGCGAGCTTGGCCAGCGGCTCGCGCTCGAGCACGCTGTCGGCGCCGAGCCGCTCGAGGACCTCCGGCTCGAAGCAGAAGAAACCGCCGTTTATCCAGTGCTCGCTGCGGGGCTTCTCGACGAAGCCGGAGACGCGGCCCTCGTGATCGACGTCGGCGACGCCCCACTGCAGGTCGGGCCGGACGACGGTCATCGTCGCCGAGGCGCCATGCTCGCGGTGGAACCGAAGCTGCGCCGCGAGGTCGATGTCGGCGACGCCGTCGGCATACGTTGTGCAGAAGGTGCCGTCGCCGAGGCGGTCACCGAGGTGCGCGACCCTGCCCCCGGTCGGCGTGTCGAGACCGGTGTCGACGCACTCGACCTCGACCTGGGACGGCCAGTCCTGCGCGGCGACGAACTCTTCGACCATCTCCCCCAGATAACCCGTCGCCAGTAGAAAGCGATCGAAGCCCTGCGTCGCGTAGATCCCGATCACGTGCCAGAGGATCGGCCGGCCGCCGATCTCGACCAGGGCCTTCGGCACCGTCTCGGTGCGCTCGCGCAGCCGCGTACCGCGACCGCCGCAGAGAATGACGACCGGTGGCTTCATCGCTTCAACAGTTGACCCCACTAGGGGGTGGTCAAGTGTTGAAGCGCGGACAGGCGCCGCCGGCGACGGCGGGGAGGATCGTTACCTCGTCGCCGTCGTTGATCTCGGTGTCGAGGCCCTGCTGGAAGCGGATGTCCTCGCCGTCGACGTAGACGTTGACGAAGCGACGCAAGTCCCCGTCCTGGGTGATCCGGTCGCGCAGTTCCGCATGGGCGTCGAAGACCGCGTCAAGCACCTCGCCGACGGTGCCTCCGGAGACCTCCAGATCGCTTTCGCCACCGGTCGCGGCGCGCAGCTGGGTCGGAATCTTCACGGTGACGCCCATCAGACGGTTACCTCCTGGTGCTCGAACTCGGACTCGAAGCTGTCGAGATCGGGGTCGATCTCGTGCATCTGGAACCTATCGCGGGTGGCGTCCAGGGTCTTCAAGCCCTCGCCGGTCAGGTAGACGACGACGCGCTCGCCGGCGGCGATGTCACCCCGCTCGGCCAGCTTGCGGAGGACGCCGACGGTGACGCCGCCTGCCGTCTCGGTGAAGATCCCGGTCGTCTCGGCGAGCAGCTGGATCGCGTCGCGAATCTCGGCGTCGTCGACGGAGTCGATCCCGCCTCCGGTGCTGCGGGCGTGCTCGACGGCGTAGGGCCCGTCGGCCGGGTCGCCGATCGCCAGGCTCTTGGCGATCGTGTCGGGCTTCTGCGGTTTGCAGACGTCCCAGCCTTCGGCGAAGGCGGTCGCGACCGGGCTGCAGCCGAGCGCCTGGGCGCCGTTGAAGATCGGCTGCGAGCCCTCCAGAAGGCCGATGTCGAGCCACTCCTGGAAGCCGCGGCCGAGCTTGGTGAAGAGCGAGCCCGAGGCGATCGGGCAGACGATGCGGTCGGGTAGCTCCCAGCCGAGCTGCTCGGCGGTCTCGTAGGCGAGGGTCTTCGAGCCCTCGGCGTAGTAGGGGCGCAGGTTGACGTTGACGAATGCCCAGGGCCGCGAGTCGGCGAGTTGGGTGCAGAGCCGGTTGACATCGTCGTAGTTGCCGCGGACCCCGACCAGGTTGGTCCCGTAGACGCCGGTCGCCAGCAGCTTCTGCTCCTCGAGGTTGGCCGGGACGAAGACGTAGGAGTCGAGGCCGGCCGCAGCGGCGTGGGCGGCGACGGCGTTGGCCAGGTTCCCGGTCGAGGCGCAGGCGACGGTCGTGAAGCCGAGCTCCTGGGCCTTGGCGACGGCGACGGCGACCACCCGGTCCTTGAAGGAGTGGGTCGGGTTGGCGGCGTCGTTCTTGATCCAGAGCTCGGCGTCGAGCTCTAGCCGCTCCGCCAGCCGGTCGGCGCGCAGCAACGGCGTCAGGCCTGGCTCGAGCGGATCGCCGGGACGGCCCTCGAAGGGAAGGAAGTCCGCGTAGCGCCAGATTCCCTGCGACCCGGCCTGGATCCGCCGCTTGACCTCGGCGGGGTCGGCGCCGGAGTGGTCATAGGTGACCTCCAGCGGCCCGAAGCAGTTCTCGCAGAAGTAGCTGGCGTCCAGCTCGTGGCTGGAGCCGCACTCCTTGCACTTGAGGCTCTCAATCGACATCCGATCTACTTCCTTTCGCTGACAAAAAAACCTCCGCCATTTGTGGGGCAGAGGTCCGATCGGACGTCTCCCCACATCTTCCAGGCCAACCTCTCCGGCCTGCTGGACTTGGCACCTGCGCGAATCTCTCGACTCGAACGTGGTTGCCGGGGCTTCAATGGGCCAGTCCCTCCACCCCTCTAGATGTGGCGCTTATGTGCCTGGGATCGTACCAGGGACATTTCGTTCATTTTCACCCCGCTCGGCGTTTAACCTAGGGCGAGATGCCGCGTGACGAGACCGACATGACGAAGGGCGCCTCCGATGCCGAACCTTCCGAAGCCAAGGCTGCGGCGGGCGACCCGGCGTGGCGATTCGGTCCACGCGGCCGCACAGGCTGAGCCGCAGACCCCAAACGTCGAGCAGATCGACGCCTCCGGCCTGCGCTGGGTGAACATCGAGCGTCCCGGGGCGCTCGAGCGCGGCTGGCTGGAGGAGAACTTCGACTTCCACGCACTCGACCTCGAGGACGTCCTCTCCCGCAACCAGCGGCCGAAGATCGACGTCTACGACGATTACCTCTTCATCGTCCTCCACTTCCCCGTCTTCGACCGCGCCGCGGGCCGGCTCGGCACCGGCGAGCTCGATCTCTTCGTCGGCCCCGGCTACCTGGTGACGATCCCGAACCAGCCGCTGCAGCCCGTCGAGTATCTGTTCGAGCGCTGCCGCGCCAAAGAGGAGATGCGCGACGAGCTCTTCTCGCGGGGCTCCGGATATTTGCTCTACAGGCTCGTCGACGACAGCTTCGACTACTGCTTCCCGATGCTGCGCAAGATCGGCAACAAGCTCGACGCGCTCGAGGATGAAATCTTCGACGGCCGCTCGGAGGAGGTCGTGCGCGACATCTCCAACGTCAAGCAGGAGATCATCAACTTCCGCAAGGTGATCCGGCCGCAGCGGCCGGTCCTGCGCGACCTCGAGCAGGTCAAGCAGCGCTACCTGGCGCCCGACCTCGACCTCGAGATCTACTTCGACGACATCGTCGACGCCCACGAGCGGATCTGGGACATGCTCGAGAACTACAAGGAGGTCGTCGAGGCGCTCGCCGAGACCAACGAGTCGGTGATCTCACACCGGGTCAACGACATCCTCCGCGTGCTCACCTCGATCAGCGTCATCGTCCTGCCGCTGACCCTGATCGCCAGCGTCTGGGGGATGAACGTCGGCGTCCCCGGCGAGGGCGACTCGACCGACTTCTACGTGATCGTCGGCGGCATGCTGATCATGTTCGCCTGCATGGTCGGCTACTTCCGTCGGCGCGGCTGGCTCTGAATAACTGCGCCACGTCCTCTGCTCTCGGGCGGGCGCACTCACGATCACCGGCGATCTTGCGCCCGCCCTCCCGCGTCCGGGCGCGGCTTCATAGGATGCGAGAGTGGCGAATCATCGGATCTGGGCGCCCGAGCGCTTCAAGTACGTGAAGGACGCGTCGAAGGACATCGAGGAGGAGTGCATCTTCTGCGCCAAGCAGGCGGAGGATGACGACGAGGCGAACCTGATCGTCCACCGCGGCGAGTCCTGCTTCGTGATCCTCAACCTCTACCCGTACACGAACGGCCACCTGATGGTGACCCCCTTCGACCACGTTGCCCGCTTCCAAGACCTGCCGGCCGCGACGACGGCCGAGATGACCGACCTGACCCAGCGCGCAATGCGCCGGCTCGAGGACGTCTACGAACCGCACGGCTTCAACGTCGGCATCAACCAGGGCCGGGTCGCGGGCGCAGGGGTCGAGCACCACATCCACCTCCACGTCGTTCCCCGCTGGGGCGGCGACACCAACTTCATGCCTGTGATCGCCGACACCAAGGTGATGCCGCAGACCCTCGAGCAGAGCTACCAGGCTCTGAAGGGGGCGTTTTGAGCTCGGAGCCGCTGGCACCCGCCGGCATCTTCAAGGCCTACGACATCCGCGGCCTGCACGGCAGCGAGATGGACGAGACCACGGCGCTCGCCGTCGGCCGCGGCTTCGCCCGCGTGCTCGGAAAGCTGCGGCGCAAGCCGCCGTCGGAGCTGCGAGTCGGGCTCGGTCGCGACATGCGGCTGACGGCGCCGGCGATGGCCGCCGCGGTGCGCGAGGGCCTGATCGCGGAGGGCGCCGCGGTGCTCGACGCAGGCATGGTCGCGACCGAGATGCTCTACCACCTGGTCGGCTCCCACGAGCTCGACGGCGGCGCGATGGTCACCGCTTCGCACAATCCCAAGGCCTACACCGGGGTCAAGCTGGTCCGCGAGGGCGCACTTGCGCTCTCGGGCGACGCCGGCATCGGCGACGTCCGGCGCGAGATCGAGGCCGGCCTCGGCGCGCCGCCGGGCGGTGGCTCCTCCGAGCAGGTCGACATCTGGGACGCCTACCACCAGCACGCGCTCTCCTTCATCGACCCATCGTCAGTTGAGCCGATGGTGGTCGTCGTCGACGGCGGCAACGGGATGGCGGGGCCGATGGTCGGCCCGATCCTCGAGCGGCTCGATCTCGATCTCGACCGGATGTACTTCGAGCCCGACGGCGAGTTCCCCGATCACGAGCCGAATCCGCTGCTGGAGGAGAACCGGCGGATGATCATCTCGCGCGTGCGAGAGACCGGCGCCGACCTCGGGATCGCCTGGGATGGGGACGCAGACCGCTGCTTCTTCATCGACGGCGAGGGTGTCTTCTGCGACGGCGACTTCATCTGTGCCCTGCTCGCCCGCGCGGCGCTGGCGAAGAACCCCGGCGCGACGATCCTCTACGACCCGCGCTCGAGCCGCGCCGTTCCCGACCTCGTCGCCGCCGACGGCGGCCGCTCCGACCTCTCGCGGGTCGGCCACGCCTTCTTCAAGGCGCGGATGCGCGAGGAGGGCGCGGTCTTCGGCGGCGAGGTCTCCGGCCACTATTACTTCCGCGATTTCTGGAACGCCGACTCGGGGACGATCCCGGCGTTGCTGATGCTGGAGCTGCTCTCCCTCGAGGGCCGAACCCTGGCCGAGCTGATGGCCGACTTCCGCTCCCGCTACTTCATCTCCGGCGAGATCAACTCGGAGGTGGCCGACACCGAGGCGAAGCTGGCCGAGATCCTCGAGCGCTACGGCGAGGGTGCCGAGGTCGGCCGCCTCGATGGGATCTCGATCGACCATCCGGACTGGCACTTCAACGTGCGGCCGTCCAACACCGAGCCGCTGCTGCGGCTCAACCTCGAGTCGCTGGTCTCACGCGAGGACATGGAGGCCAAGCGCGACGAGATCCTGGGGCTGATCCGGGCGTGAGCCCGAGCCCGGAGCAGGCGCTGGAGCAGGCGGCGCTAGCCGGGATCCACTGCCTACGGATCCCGACGCCGTTCGCCGTCGGGCGGGTCAATTGCTACCTGCTGGAGGACGACCCGCTGACGCTGATCGACGCCGGCCCCAACTCGGGCAAGGCGCTCGACTCCCTGCAGTCCCAGCTCGGCGAGCGCGGCCACTCGATCGACGACCTCGAGCTGGTGATCGTCACCCACCAGCACATCGACCACCTCGGCCTGGTCGAGATCATCGTCGAGCACTCCGGGGCCGACGTGGCGGCACTCGGGATCGCCGCCAAGCGACTCGGCGACTTCGAGGAGGACGCCGAGGCCGAGGACGCTTTCGCGGTCGAGCTGATGATCCGCAACGGCATCCCCGAGGAGGTCACCGTCGCCCTGCGCAGCGTCTCGCGCAGCTTTCGCGGCTGGGGCTCGCACGTGAGTGTGACCAGGCCGCTCGACGACGGCGAGCGGGTCGAGTTCCGCGACCGCAGCCTGGAAGCGCTTCATCGCCCCGGCCACAGCCCATCGGACACCGTCTTCTGGGACGAGGAGCGGCGGATCCTGATCGCCGCCGACCACCTGCTCGCCCACATCTCCTCCAACCCGTTGATCTCGCGGCCGCTGGACGGCTCGCCGCAGCGCACCCAGGCCCTCGTCACCTACATCGAGTCGCTGCGAAAGACCCGCGAGATGCCGGCCGAGATCGTCCTCGGCGGCCACGGCGACCCCGTCGTCGACCACGTCGCCCTGATCGACGAACGGCTCGCCAAGCACGAGAAGCGCAAGGAGAAGATCTACAAGCTGATCGCGGAGCAGCCCCGGACCGGCTATGAGATCGCGCAGGCGATCTGGGGCAACGTCGCCGTCACCCAGGCCTTCCTCACCCTCTCCGAGGTGATCGGCCACGCCGACCTGCTCGTCAACGAGGGCAGGGTGCGGGAAGTCGAGGACGGCGAGGTGCTGCGCTACGAGGCCCTCGGCGCCTGAGCCGAACAACCTGTCTACGCTGCCGCCGTGAGCCGGATCGGTTCGAGAAAATCCCGCAAGTCCGCCAAGAAGCGGATGCTGATCATCGTCAACCCCTACGCGACGACGGTTTCGGATCGGCTCAAGAACCTCGTCGTCTACGCGCTCCAGGGCCGCTTCGAGGTCGAGACCGCGGAAACCGAGGCGCAGAACCATGCGACCGAGATCGGCCGCGAGGTGCGCGACCACGGCTACGACGTCGTCGTCGCCTTCGGCGGCGACGGCACCCTGAACGAGGTCGCCAACGGCCTCGCCGGAACCGACGTGCCGGTCTCGGTGCTTCCGGGGGGCTCGACCAACGTCGTCTGCCGCACGCTCGGCATTCCCAACGACGTCGTCGACGCGACCGAGCACCTGCTGGCGCTGGCGGACGACTGGTCGCCGCGGAAAATCGACCTCGGCCGGGCCGACGAGCGCCACTTCGTCTTCTCCTGCGGGGTCGGGATCGACGCCACCGTCGTCCAGCGGGTCGACGCCCACCCGAAGCTGAAGTCGCGCGCCGGGCCCTACTACTACACCTGGGCGGCGATCTCGAGCTTCTACCGCAACTACATGCGCAACCCGGTGCGGATGAGCGTCGAGATCGACGGCGGCGGCAGGGCCGAGGGCGTCACCGCCCTCGCCCAGAACTCGGATCCGTTCACCTACTTCGCGAGCAGGCCGATCCGCGTCTGCGAGAACGTGACGATCGACGACGGAACCCTCTCGGTCGGCGTCCTCGAGCGCGCCACCCAGCGCGACATGCCGACCCTGATCCCACGGCTCTTCAGCGAGACAAAGCCCGGCGCCCGTCACCGTCGGATCGAGCACTTCGAAGACGTCACCCGCGCCGTCATCGCCTCGGCTTCGAGCGCCGGCGACGGCAGCCCGCGACCCTTCCCGGTCCAGGTCGACGGCGACTACATCGGCGAGTCGACCCGGCTCGAGCTGGTCGCCGAGCCCGCGGCGCTGACGATCATCGCCTGAGCCGCGCCCGGCTCAGTCCAGCATCCCCGCCGCGCGGGCCGAGTCGGCGGTTTCGGCGAGGATCGTGGCGGCGTCGCGGCGTGGCTCCCAGCCCAGCTCCTGGCGCGCCTTCGCCGTCGACATCAGAACCGGGTGGGCGAGGCCGATCGCCCACTCCAGGTCGGCCGAGGCGAAGGAGAGGCGGCGCGCGAAGCCGGCGCCGAAGCGGAAGGCCGGGGCCGGGACCCGGACCGAGCGCCAGCCCAGCGAGGAGGCAACGTCGCCGATCCCGACCTCGCCTTCGGCGGCGAGGTTGTAGGCCCCCGGCTCCCCCCTCCCCTCGACCGCGGCGGCGAGCGCGGCGGCGACGTCGTCGTGGTGGACCAGCTGGAAGGGGACGCCGCCGTCGGGCAGCATCGGCGGCAGGTGCGGGATCCTGCCGAGCGCTCGCCGCAGGCCCGGCAGCGGGTCGCCGAGCCGGGCGGCCTTGACCGCCTGCCTGACCACCATCGTCGCCCGCGGCCCGGCGACGACGCTGGGCCGGAAGACGTATGCCTCGACTCCGGTGCCGGTGGTCGCATCGGCCAGGGCGCCCTCGAGCTCGGCCTTCTGGGCCGAGTAGTAGAAGCCGCTGCTGCCCTGGGCCGGGTCCTCCTCGGTGAGCGGGTTCGGCGCGTCGGGGTGGAAGCCGTAGGCGGCGACCGAGGAGGTGTAGACCAATCGGCCGACCCCGGCCTCGGTGGCCGCCGCGAAGACCGCCCGGCTGCCGTCGAGGTTGACCCGCCGCGTCATCTCGCGATCGCCGAAGATCGCGAAGGCGAGGTGGACGACGACGTCGACCCCGTCGAAGAGCAGCGCCAGGGAGTCGGAATCGAGAATGTCGCCGCGCCGGTACTCGACCTTCGCCAGCCCCTCCTCTGCGGGGTCGAAGGAGCCCCTGGCCATGCCGCGGACGAGACCGACCTCGTCGTTGCGATCGAGCTCGGCCAGCAGCGAGAGGCCGATCTCCCCGGTGGGCCCGGTGACGGCGACTTTCAGCAAGGGGGTGTCGGCCTCGCGCTCAGGCGCCCGGGGTGATCCTGTAGACGTCGAAGACGGACTCGACGTTGCGGAGCCGCGAGATGCAGTTCTTCAACTGCTCGGTGTCGCCGACCTCGACCACGAACTTGTTCTTCACCATCGGGTGGTTGGTCGTGCAGGTGGCGCTGATGATGTTGATCCCTGCCTCCGAGTAGCTCCGCGCCAAATCCTCGAGTAGGCGGGTGCGATCGTAGGCGTCGATCTGGAGCTCGACCCTGTAGGTCGACTCGTTCTCCCCGTCCCAGCTGACGTCGACAAAGCGGTCCGGGTCGCGTTTCAGCGCCTTCATGTTCTTGCAGTCGGTGCGATGGATCGTGATCCCGCGCCCGAGCGAGACATAGCCGGCGATCTTGTCGCCTGGAACCGGCCGGCAGCACTTGGCGAGCCGCACGGCGACGTTGCTGGCACCCTTGACCCGGATCCCGTAGGTCGAGGCCTCCTTCGTCCGTCGCGCCTTGTCCTCGCGGCCCTCGCGGTCGGGGGCCAGCGGCTGCTCGGGCTCGACCGACTCGCCCGCCTTGAGGCGCTGCATGATCTTGTTGGCGACGGTCTTGGTCGAGATCTTGCCCTGGCCGAGGGCGATGTAGAACTCACTCGCCTTCTGGTGGCCCACCTCGCGAATCACGTCGGCGAGCAGCGGCGAGCCGGAGACCTTCTGCATCGGCAGCCCGCGGGTGCGCAGCGCTTCCTCGAGCTTTTCACGCCCGTTTCGCTCGGCGTCCTCGCGGCGCTCCTCTTTGAACCAGGCGCGGATCTTGTTGCGGGCGCGAGAGGTCCGGACCAGCTTCAGCCAGTCGCGCGAGGGGCCGCGCTTCTGCTTCGCGGTCAGCACCTCGACGATGTCGCCGGAGCGCAGTTGGTAGTGGAGGGGCACGATCGAGCCGTTGACCTTGGCGCCGACGCAGCGGTGGCCGACGTCGGTGTGGACGGCGTAGGCGAAGTCGAGCGGCGTCGAGCCGGCCGAGAGGTTCTTCACTTCCCCCTTCGGGGTGAAGACGAAAACCTCGTCTTCGAAGAGGTCGACCTTGAGCGACTCGAGGAACTCCTGCGGGTCCTGGTCGCCCTCGGCCTCGACCAGCTGCCGCAACCAGGTCATCTTCTCGCGCTGCGGGTCCCGGGTCCCACCCTCCTTGTAGGCGACGTGGGCGGCGATCCCGTACTCGGCGAGCTTGTGCATCTCCTCGGTCCGGATCTGGATCTCGAGCGGCTTGCCCTCGGGCCCGATCACCGTCGTGTGCAGGGCCTGGTACATGTTGGCCTTCGGCATCGCGACGAAGTCCTTGAAGCGGCCGGGGAGCGGCTTCCAGAGCGAGTGGATGACACCGATCGTGCCGTAGCAGTCCTTGACCGAGCCGACGATCACCCGCATCGCCGTGAGGTCGAAGATCTCATTGAACTCGCGGCCCTTCTTGGTCATCTTCGTGTAGATCGAGTAGAAGTGCTTGGCCCGACCGGAGATCTCGGCCTCGATGCCGAGCACCTCGAGCTCCTCGGCGAGGAAGGCGCCCGCCTCGCTGACATAGACCTCGCGCTCATCGCGCTGCTGGGCGACGAGCTGTTTGATCTCGGCGTACTTGCGCGGGTGCAGGGTTTGGAAGGAGAGGTCCTCCAACTCCCATTTGATCGCGTGGATACCGAGGCGGTGGGCGAGCGGCGCGTAGATTTCGAGCGTCTCGCGGGACTTCGCGACCTGTTTCTGCTTGGGCAGGGCGCCCAACGTCCGCATGTTGTGGAGGCGGTCGGCCAGCTTGATCAGGATCACCCTGACGTCGGTGGCCATCGCCACCATCATCTTGCGGTAGTTCTCGGCCTGTCGCTCGTCGCGGCTCTCGAAGGTGATCCCGGTCAGCTTGGTGACGCCGTCGACGAGCTGGGCGATCTCCTCGCCGAACTCCGCCTCGATCTCCTCGAGACTGGCGCTGGTGTCCTCGACCGTGTCGTGCAGGAGCGCAGCGCAGAGCGTCGCTGTGTCGAGCCGCATCCCGGCGCAGATCTGGGCGACCCCGACAGGGTGGGTGATGAACTCGTCGCCCGAGTAGCGCATCTGGTCGGCATGGCGGTCGCAGGCGAAGTCGAAGGCGCGCGTGACCGCGGCGCGGTCGATCGACGCCAGGGTCACAGTCGCCGCAGCTCCGTCGACGCTGGGCGCGTCGCCGTTCTCGCCGGAGGAGGAGTCGAACTCCTCGACCACTGCGAAGAGGTCGGCGAGGAGCTCGCCGCGCTCTAGCTCTGTTTCAGTCCTTCGAGGAATCGGAGACCCTCCTGGTATCGGGCGCCGTAGGCCAGGAAGGCATTCGAGCGCTCAAGATCAGTCTCCTCTGAGGATACGACCCCTACCGTGCCCGCGCCACGGTCCGGGGTGCCCCGCACGAGACCGAGCTCGGCAAGGACCCGGAAGCAGCGCGCAGCCGCCTCGGGCTCGCGCGGATGGTGCCCGCTTCCGCGCAATGTTGCCCACAGCTGATCGCCGCTGCAATCGCCGGCCTCTCGCAGGTCGCGAAAGAGGGCGGCGAGGACGCCTCGGCGGGCGAGCCCCGCGGCGAGGGCGTCGATCGCGAAACGGCGCTCGCGCTCGCCCCAGGAGACGTGCAGGTACCCACCCCCGGCGGCGGGCAGGGTGGCCGCGACCTCCGCCACGGCCGAGGGGGGCGGGTCGACCAGGACGACGTGCTCGAACTCGGCCGCCAGGCCCGGCTCGGCCTCTAAATCGGCGTACTCGCGGACGACGGCTCCGGTCTCGGCCAGGTGCGCGCGCCGGGGCAGGTCGGCAACGAGGGCCAGGACCTCCTCCCCGCTGGAAGCCAACTCGGTAAGGATCGCCGCCGGCGAGCCGCTAGTCCCCACCCGCGCGCGGCCCTCCTTCGGGACCGGCGGGTCCGCGAGCGCCGGCGCCGCATCCGTGATCGGCAGCTCTGCCTCGAGCTCCTCTTCGAACCGCTCCCACCAAACGGCGGCGTCCTCGCTCGCACCCTCTTCCTTCGACTCGTGCGGGTAGAGCTCGTGCAGGACCACGCGCGGCTCGACCGCGCCGTTCCAGTGGTTGATCTCGAGGCGAACAGCGGCATCGACCGTGTCCTCATCGTCGACACCGAGACGGACGCGGCCGAAGGCGACGCCGAGAGCGCGGTGCTCGCCGCTGTGGAGGCTGAAGCGCGCGTGCATGCCCTCGCCCATCGGCCGCACGTCGCGGACCTGGGCGCCCGGGACCAGCAGGCGCACGCCCGGGTTGCCCATCCCGAACGGGCCCAGCCGGCCGATCTCCTCGGCCAGGTCGAGGCCGAGGTCGGCGCCGCCGACCATCGCGTCGATGCGCTCGGTCCGCACCAGGTCCTCCGGGCGCAGGCTCGCCTCGGCATGGGCAGCGAATGCCTCCCGGAAGGCAGGCAGTGCCTCCTCGCGCAGCTCGAGCCCGGCCGCCGCCCGGTGGCCGCCGAAGGACCCGAGGTGCTCGGCGCAGGCCTCGAGTGCGGCGAGCAAGTCGAACCCGGGAATGCTGCGCCCGGAGCCGCGTCCACCCCCCTCCCCGTCGAGCGAGATCACGACCGCGGGACGGTTGTGGCGCTCGGCCAGCCGCGAGGCGACGATCCCGACCACGCCGGGGTGCCATCCCTCGCCGGCGACGACGAGCGCAGGCGCTTCGAGCAGGTCCGCGGGCAGCTCGCGCCGCGCCGCCTCGGCCGCGGTGTCGACCTCGCGCTCGGTCGCGCGCCGCTCGCCGTTGGCGCGACCCAGCTCTTCGGCGATCGCCGCGGCCCGTTCCTCGTCGTCGGTAAGGAAGAGCTCGACCCCGGCGTCGGCCCGATACAGCCGCCCCGCCGCGTTGATGCGCGGCGCTAGTCGGAAAGCTAAATCCCCCTCGTCAAGGCGGGTCGGCTCACATTTCGCTCCCTCGACCAACGCCCGCATCCCCGGCCGCTGCATCCGCCGCAGCTCCTCCAGCCCGCGCTTGACAAGGCTGCGGTTCTCTCCGACCAATGGCACGACGTCGGCGACAGTCGCCAACGCTACGAGGTCAAGATCGCGTGAATCCGGGGTCGTGTCGGGGGCGTCGGGTGCGGGGTCCCCCGGAACTCCTCGCGAATGCGAGCCGGTGGACCCCGTGCCCGACGCCCTCAACGCGCAGCTCAGCTTCCAAGCGACTGCCGTGCCGCAGAGATCCTCAAAGGGGTAGCCGTCGATCGAAGGGTGCAAGATCAGACAATCCGGAAGCTGGTCGGAAGGCTGGTGATGATCCGTAACCACGATGTCCATCCCAAGCTTCCTGGTTAGCGCTACCTCCTCGACAGCGGTGATGCCGCAGTCGACGGTGAGGATCAGGTTGGTGCCTCGGGCGGCCAGCGCCTCGATGTTGTCGCTGCTGAGCCCGTAGCCGTCGCTGATCCGGTCCGGGATCAGCCAGTCACAATCGGCACCGAGCTCACGCAGGGTGGAAACGGCGATCGTCGTCGCGCAGACGCCGTCGACGTCGAAGTCTCCGTGGACGGTGATCCTCTCCCCCGCCTCGATCGCATCCCGGAGGCGAGCCACGACCTTCGCCATCGAGCGGAACTCGAAGGGGTCATGGGCCTCGTCGGCGTCGAGGAAGGCGCGCGCCTCCTCCGGAGTCCGGTAGCCGCGACGGACGAGCGTGATCGCGACCGGATCACTCACCCCCAGCTCGCGGGAAAGCGCCTGAGCCTCGTCGTAGGAGTAGGGGTCGGCGCGGTATGCCTTGACGGTTTCCGACACGCGCCCAGGCTAGGAAGCGCCTGGGACGGACCCGCGGCGCCGGGCGCGCCCAAATTGCGGGCTGAAACGTCGCTCTCAGTCGCCGGCGTGGCTTTCGGCGCGAACGCCGATCGCCCAGACCACGGCCAGCCCGATCGCGACCCCGGGGATCGCGAGCAGAGCGGTGCCGATGTCGGTGTCGCTGAGGCTCTTGTCCATTGCCGCAGTGGCGATCAAGCCGACCAGGCAGGAACCGATGACGGCGCCGAGGAAGGCGCCGACGATCCCCTGCCAGAAGCGGTCTGGCAGGAAGACGGTGAAGTGCCAGAGGGCGATGCCCATGGTGAAGAAGACGAGCAGGGCCATCTACCTGTTCCTCCCGTGTTTGCGGCGGCGCTGGCGGCGCTCACGACGCTCGGCGTTGCGTTTGCGGCGCTCGGCTGAAGCCTCTTCGTCGGGGCTGGGCTCGGCATCGGCG
>Ga0190274_10000510_pt1 | contig 23159 bp, 13 predicted proteins | sample Popmic531T_FD_133002 | JGI IMG/M metagenome (GOLD analysis project Ga0190274, IMG submission 133002) | Populus adjacent soil microbial communities from riparian zone of Yellowstone River, Montana, USA - 531 T | ecosystem: Environmental > Terrestrial > Soil > Riparian zone | place: USA: Montana... | reverse complement strand
GTACGGAAGTCAGGGATGCAGCAATCGCTGAAATTTACAAGGAATTGCAACGATTGACCGAAGAACTTGTTCCCGACGAAGAATTGCTTCTTGTAAAAAATTACCTGATCGGCGCTTTCCAGAGAAGTCTTGACGGTCCATTTTCGCTTGCCGACCGTTTCAGGGGACTTCATTTGTTCGACCTGGGTTATGATTACCTGGATAATTACCTCCGTTTACTCCACACAATCACCCCCGAAATGGTCCGTGAAGTGGCTGCCAAACACCTTCAACCCCAGTCCATGAACGAAATAATCGCCGGCTAAATTCCCGGTTTTATTAACAGCTGTTGATAAGATTTTTTCTTAATTATTGATTTTCATCGTATTATAACACAATACTTTGGAAAAATGCCGTGCAACCCGATGATGGACACCTCCGTCTTTCTCTTGTAGAATTCATTCTAGATTGTAAGATTTAGAGTGATAATTAGTATATTTGTTTGTCGGAACCTATCATAAACAGCTTAAAAACAGCCCAACTTGAAAAGAATTATCCTATTCCTGATTATCCTCATTGCATCACTGGGTACTTCATCTGAACTATACGCCAGTCACGGCATGGGAGGTGAAGTTACATGGACATGTCTTCCTTCCGGACAATTCAGATTCGAATTAAAATTTTATCGCGATTGTAACGGTATACCCGGCCCTGCCTCTGTAACATTGAGTACGACAGTTCCAGGAGTACCGAGCATTCCTTTGACACTATTTGATCAGAATGACATCAGTCCTGATGGTTTAGCTTCCAACGGAATAACACCATGTCCTAATTGTTCGCAAGGTGGATCACCTGCGATTTCGGGACTTGTTGAGGAATTTATTTACCGGTCAGCTCCAATAACTCTTAACGGAGTTCCACCGGCTGCAGGCTGGGTTTTTTCATGGGGTGAGTGTTGCCGTAGTAGCGCATTAACGAACATAACAGGTGGCGGTGGAATCGGTTTTCAAAACCGTGCAGTCATGTATCCATATCTTGGCACCAATACTAATCCATGTTTTGATTCTTCCCCATTTTTTGCTGAAAAACCATCGACAATTATTTGTACCGGATACCCTTTCAAATACAACCCAAACGCGGTAGATCCTGAATTGGATTCACTAGTATACAGCTGGGGCCAGCCACTTGATGATTTTGGTTCTGTGATTCCTTTCGCTCCAGGTTATAACGTGAATAGCCAATTGCCTTCTATCGCTCAAAATCCATTGAACGTAGCAGCTACTATAAATCCAAGAACAGGAGAAATTTCCTATACTTCTTTCACTGGTGGTTATTTTGTTACTGTTGTGAAAGTTACTGCATACAAATGCAATGTAAAAGTTGCTGAAGTATTCAGGGAAATCAATGTGGTACTTAATAGCAGCTGCACTCCTGTAATGACAGGACAAAACCTTCCGCCTGTAGTAAATGCTCCATTTTATGATCCAATAACCGGACTTCAAACATTGTATACAGATACCGTTTATGCCGGTGATACTGTAAACTTTATTTTGAACGTAACCGATTTCGATATCTTTCAAAATGGTGTCGGTCAAATTATCACAATCGAAGGATCAGGTAGTCAGTTTGGAACGAATTTCACAAACCCCAATGCCGGATGTATCATCCCGCCTTGCGCAACTGTAACTCCAGGACTGCCTACCAGTTTTATGATTGGGGGTCAGGTAACATTTAACTGGCGCACAACCTGCGACCATGTGAAAGGTCTCGATACCTTGTGTACGCGGATTTCAAATACATACAATTTTGTAATCAAGGCTTCTGATAATTATTGTCCGGCAAACGCTACAAACGTTGGTACGTTTTCCATTGTAATCTTACCACCACCTGCTCTGAAAGCACCTACACTTCGATGTGCTTCAGTAAACCTTGATGGTAGCGTTTCACTCAGCTGGACTAAACCTACAGCACGAGATTCCCAGAATACTTACAACCAGTATGAAATCTATGCATCGCTGGCAGCCGGAGGACCGTGGACACTTGTCGATAGTGTGGAAACCCCATATTTATCGGTGGCTTCCTATAGCTATACGCAATCGCTTGCAAGCCTTACCGCAATGTTTGGTACCAATGCTCAAAACCAATCTATTTTCTATTACCTCAAAACAATATCAGGTTGTTTTGCCGACAGTATCTCAGATCCATCAAACATTCTGCAGACAATAAAACTCAATGCCAACCTGAATGTTGCGAATGAAGCTGTTCTTACCTGGAACGCCCTCTCCACTCCTCCGCTGAGTTCACATTCGTTGTATTATAAGATTTATAAAAATTTCCCAATTGGAACCTGGACTTTAATCGACTCCACTTCATTGCTGACTTACACTGATACCACTACAAAACAACTTTGCAGTGATACGGTAGCTTACAGAGTAGAATTATCTGATAGCACAGGATGTATTTCTGTTTCATCAATTGATGGTGTACAGATTACTAATCCAAACCCAATTGCAGCAATTGCTCCGATTAATCCTGCATTCTGCATAGGAGGCAATGTTGTGCTTAACTGTACTACCGCCGGTCTCAGTTATCTTTGGTCGGCTGGTGCACAGACGACCCAGTCAATAACAGTCAGTACTGCCGGAACGTATACGGTCACCGTTACACAGAATGGAGGTTGTACCTCCGTCGGGTCCACCGTCGTCACGGTCAACCCGTTACCCGTCCCTGTAATCACTGGAGTTACCAGCATATGTGCGGGCGATTCTGCGTTGCTTAGCACCACACTTCCTTACACAAGTTATCTGTGGAGTCAAAATGCAGCAACCACACCTACAATTTATGCAAGTACCACCGGCACATATACAGTAACCGTTACTGATGCCAATGGATGTACAAAGAGTACTACTCATAACGTGGTAGTGAATGCGAACCCTGTTCCGGTAATAGCGGGTACAACCAGCATCTGCCAGGGAAATACAACTATTCTTAATCCGGGTGCTTATGCATCATACCTCTGGTCAGCCGGAGCTGCAACAACTCAAACAATTACCGTAGGCACTTCCGGAACGTATACAGTTACCGTTACCAATGGAGCAGGTTGTACAGGTATTGATGATATTGTAGTTACAGTTAATCCACTTCCTACTCCTACCATTACCGGTGACAACAGTATTTGTGCAGGTTTAAACACCACATTTGATGGAGGTACCGCTCCGGGCGGATACAGCTATGTTTGGGCTCCGGGTGGCGCAGTGACTCAAACTATTAATGCAAATACGGCCGGTACGTATACTGTTACCGTTACTGATATAAACGGATGTTCTAATTCAGATGATATTTTACTCACCGTAAATCCAAACCCGGTTCCTGTTATTACTGGTATTAACAGCATTTGCCAGGGACAAAATACCACGTTTGACGCAGGAACTGCTCCAGGTGGATACTCTTATGTTTGGTCTCCAGGTGCTGCAGTCACTCAAACTATTAATATCAATACTGCAGGAACATATACTGTTTCTGTAACCGATATCAATGGCTGCACAGGAATTGCATCAAGAAACTTAACTGTGAACGCGAATCCGATTCCTGTGATAACCGGAATAAATGTTATTTGCCAGAATCAAAACAGCACTTTCAATGCAGGTACTGCTCCGGGAGGCTATACATATCTTTGGTCGGCTGGTGCAGCAACAACTCAAACAATCACCGTTGCAACAGCAGGTAACTATACTGTTACAGTGACTGATGTGAATGGTTGTACCGGAACAGATGTGCATACACTCACCGTGAACCCACTTCCTACTCCTACCATTACAGGTGACAACAGCATATGCGCAGGTTTCAATACCACATTTGATGGAGGTACTGCTCCGGGTGGCTACTCCTACTCATGGGCTCCGGGTGGCGCAGTGACTCAGACTATCAATGCAAGTGCTGCCGGAACGTATACTGTTACCGTTACCGATGTAAACGGATGTACAAATACCGATGATATTTTACTTACAGTGAATCCAAATCCGGTTCCTGTGATCACCGGAACTTTCACAACTTGTTCAGGAACCACTACCACAATTGATGCAGGTAATGCTCCTGGTGGTTATACATATCTCTGGTCACCAAGCAATGCAACCACACAAACTATAAGTGTTGGCGCTGCCGGTCTTGTTACAGTGACAGTTACTGACATTAATGGATGTATTGGAACTGATGTTGAAAATATCGTTGTTTATGCATTGCCTTCGGCTGCACTCAGTGTGGTGGATACAATTTGTGCCGGACAATCCACGAATATTCTTGTGAACTTTGCAGGACCCGGCCCATACACATACACCTATTTTGATGGCACTGCGAATCAAGGTCCGTTTACAACTGCGGCTGCTTCGGCGAATATCTCAGTTACACCATCTGCCTCCACAAATTACAGCCTTGTAAGTGTTTCCAATCCTAATTGCACAGGTACTGTAAGTGGTTCAGCAAGTGTGGTCGTTACCCCACTTCCTTCTGCTCAAATACTTGGAACCACTTCAATCTGTAATGGCGGAAACACCAACTTATCAATTGACTTCACAGGTGTTGCCCCATATACATACAGTTATACTGACGGATTGAATGTGTTCGGACCATTCACTACAAGTAATGATCCTGAAATCATCAACGTAATTCCCGGAGCAACTACAACTTACACTCTTACCCCAACAGTTACAGGTTTCGGTTGTGTTGGAAACACAAATCCGGCAACTGCAATAGTTACTGTAAATAATTTGCCAACAGTTTCTGTTGCCGGTAACAATGTAATTTGTGCCGGAGAATCAACTGATCTGATATTCACTTTTGTTGGAACAGCTCCATTCACTTATACCTATTCAGATGGCACCACTACATACGGTCCATTTTTAACTCCTAACAATCCCGATACAGTAACGGTTACTCCTGGAGTTTCCACAGTTTACAACCCGGTTGGTTTAAGTGATGCAAATTGTACGGGATCAGTAGCTGGCACGGCTTCAATTACAGTGAATCCATTACCTACTGCTACAGTTTCAGGAACCGCAGTAATCTGTGATGGTGCAAACACTAACTTATCAATTCTCTTTACAGGCACCGGTCCTTATCAATACAGTTATAATGATGGAACTGTTGTGTACGGTCCGTTTACAACAAACGTGAATCCTACATTTGTGAATGTGGGTCCATTGGTAAATACAACTTATGGAATTACCACTGTGAGTGATGTAAACTGTCTGGGTACTGGATCTGGTTCAGCTGACATTACCGTAATACCATTGCCTACTTCAGACTTCACAGGCTCTACTGAAATTTGCAGAGGCTCGGATACTGACATTATTCTCACTTTCACAGGTGTACCACCATTCGAATATGAATATTCAGACGGATTGAATGTTTATGGCCCAATCATTACTTACAACTTCACTGACACAATCAATGTGGCCCCAAACAATTCCACAAGTTACCATGTGACTCACCTCACTGGTTCAGGTTGTCTTGGAACATCTACAGGAACAGTTGATATTATAGTGAACGCTATTCCTGAAGTTGCACTCGTACTTACAGGTGATGATGTACTTTGTGCCGGAGAAAATTCTGAAGTCATTCTCAATTTTACCGGTATTGCTCCATACACTTATACTTATTCTGATGGCTTTACCAATTATGGACCGATTACCACATCTACCAACCCTGAAATTATTCCTGTTACTCCTGCTGTAACTTCAAACTACAGCGTCGTTGCATACAGTGATGATAAATGTCCGGGGCTCATGGCTGGAACCGCTGCTATAATTGTAAATCCATTGCCTGTAGCTACTGTTACTGGTAATCCTTCTATCTGTTACGGATCAGGCACTACATTTACTGTTGGGTTCACAGGAACGGGACCGTTTACTTATACCTATACAGATGGATTGAATAACATTGGTCCAAACATAGCTGCAACTAATCCTGAAATCATTTCAGTGACTCCACTTGTTTCCACTTCATATAGTGTAGTAAGTGTAAGTGATGCCAATTGTGTTGGTTCAGCTTCCGGAGTTTCTAATGTCACAGTGAATCAGATTCCAACCGCGGCACTTACAGGAGATGCTACAATTTGCAGAGGTGATGTGACTAATTTGAATATTGTATTTACAGGCGTTGGCCCATTCACATATACTTATTTCAATGGAACAACAAACGTAGGTCCTACTACCGTTGCTACTTCGCCTGCATCCATTCCAGTTAATCCAGCGTTCTCAACTTCCTATTCAATTGTTAACATCAATGATATTAATTGTCCGGGAACTTATGCAGGAAGTGCTGATGTAACAGTGAATCAACTTCCTTTGCCTGTGGTTACCGGTGATCTTTCTATCTGCGACGGTGAATCTTCAACACTTTCAGCACAACCGGGATTCACAGACTACTTATGGTCAAACGGTCCAACCACTTCATCTATCGTAGTTACAGCATCTGGAATTTATAACGTAACTGTTACTGATGCAAATGGATGTAAGGGTACTTCACCAGCAGTCAACTTCATCGCAAATCAAACTCCTGTTGTCAGCTTTACAAACGACACCAGTTTGACATGTGAGATTCCTGCTGTGAATTTCATTAATACTTCCTCCTTCCCTGCAGGATCAGAATTCTACTGGAATTTCGGTGACAACTCTACTTCTACATTGACAAATCCTTCACATATTTACGCTACTCCGGGAAATTATCCGGTAAGCTTAACCATACTGACTGCAGCCGGATGTACAGACAGCCTCACTCAAAACGTAGAAATTTTATTCTACCCACTTCCTATTGCTGACTTCACTTACACACCAAAAATCACCAACGTGTTTAATGGTAAAGTGGACTTCTTTGATCAATCGCAATATGCTGTATCATGGCTATGGGAATTCGGTGATCAGGACAATGCATACTCTCAAAATGCCACCCATTATTATGATGAAGTTGGTGAATTCAAAGTGCGACTTTCAGTTACCAACATCGCAGGTTGTTTGGATCAATATGAGCAGATAGTAGTGATAAATCCATTCTATGTTCCGAATGCGTTTACTCCGAATGCCGATGGAATCAACGATTATTTCTTTGATGCAGGTTATGTACTCGATGTAAAATCGTTTAAAATGAACATCTTCAACCGTTGGGGAGAAAGAGTTTATGAAGGATCGGATTTCACCAAATTCTGGAACGGTTACGACAGAGCTGGAAACATTGCACCGGAAGGTGTGTATGTGTACACCATCGAAGTAATCACCAAAAGCGGTAAGGAACACCGATTTGACGGTACTGTCTCACTGATACGATAAACCAATTACTCTATAAAAAAGGAAGCTTTGACCGGGCTTCCTTTTTTTATGACATTAGTTGTAGGAGGTTACCGGTGGGATTCACTAATTTTGTAATGAATATGAATCCCGAAAATATCGGAATCAAACTTTCGTTACCAAACCAGAGGAATTACATAAATGGCATTCTACTCCCATTTGAAACACTTTTTTAGATCCGGGTTTGCACTTAATGCTGCATTGGTGGGTTTGCTATTTCTAATATCTGCTTCGAAAATTCAAAGCCAGCCTACTCCACCTCAGGTCCGTTGCATTTCAGTGGAGTCAAATGGAAACATTACCCTCACCTGGCTGGCACCGGTTGATACCGGTAACGTATTCGGCGGGTATCACATATATTATGGAAATGCCCCATCTGGACCATATTCCCCGGTTGACAGCATATTCAATTATGGTACACTAACAACCACCATTACCAGTGTAAATGCCAACAACACTACACTTTATTTTTACCTCAAAACGCGGGATGGATGTTGCAGTAATTATTCTGTTGCCAGTGATACACTCCGATCAATCCGAATGATTGTTACTCCGTTGTCAAATGAAACAGTCAGGCTAAACTGGAACCGCACCCATACTCCACCGTTACCTTCAACACTTTCTTCATTCACCCTATCAAAAGAACTAACGCCTGGTGTATATACGAATTTCAGAACGCTGCTTGATACTACAACCACCGATACAAATTACTATTGCAATAAATTCATCAATTATAAAGTGACACAGGGAGATGTGTCCGGTTGTCAATCCGAATCATCAGTAGATGGTGAAGTATTCAGAGACACGAGAGGACCTGCACAACCATTAATGGATACAGTGAGTATTGATATGCTTACCGGGGATGTTCATATAACCTGGTTCCCGGATTCCAGTCTCGATACCAAAGGATATGTAATCTACCAGTTCAACGGTCTCTCCTACGATTCCATTGGAGCTGTGCTTGGAATCAATACACTCTCTTACATTTTTACCGGAACAAGTTCAGATACACAAGTCGAGACATTCACTGTAGCTGCATTCGACAGTTGCAAAAACCTGGGTGCGCTTTCTGCGAATCAGGTTACTATTTTACTGCAAGAATCTTTTGTGAAATGTACTGCTAAAGTAAGTCTTGAATGGAGTGCTTATCAGAACATGAAAAATGGACTTCAGCGATATGAGATATGGTATCGTGAAAATGCAGGACCATGGACAATGGATGGATTTGTGCCTGCATCAGTATTATCGTATTCGAAAACTCTGACGGTACAAGGTGCCACTTATGATTTTTTAATACGTGCAGTTGGCGGTGATGGTCAGACGGCTTCATCCAATATTGTCACACAGGTTGCAAACATTTTTAATCAGCCGGCATATTTATATATCCGGTCTTTGAATGTATCGGGTAGTGGAGTTGTTGTAAAATGTCATGTGGATCCAACAGCTGATGTTACATCTTATCGTCTTTATAGAGGAAACACTCCTGCAGGACCATTTACTTTTGTGAGTCAGGTTCCATTTTCTGTAAACCCAGCTATCACTATTGTTGATGGATTTGCAGAAGCAGATCAACAACAAAAATTTTACAAGCTAACAGCAACTGACAGCTGTGGACTCGAACAGGTAACCAGCAATATTGCCGGCACTGTTTTCTTAAATGCACAGGGTGGAAATAATTTCACGAGCGAATTATACTGGCTTGACTATTTTGGATGGCAAGGCCCAACCGGACATTTTAATATTTATAATGCAGGAAATGGATGGATCGATCCGGCACCTTTTGCGACAGTCTCAGGCGATACATTATTTTATACAGATGACGTTTCCGATTTTCCTGTGGAGAACGGTAACATTTGTTATGTGGTACAGGCTGTGGAACAAACTGTAAATACTTTCGGATTTCTCGACAGTTCCTTTTCCAATTTAGGATGTGCTCCTCAAAGTCCTGCTGCATATATTCCGAATGCCTTCACTCCAAATGGTAAAAACCCAATTTTCAAGCCCTATATTCTTTTTGGAAACCCTGAAGAATATTCTTTCCAGGTGTTCAATAGATGGGGTCAGATGGTTTATAATTCTTCCGTCCCTGAAACTGGTTGGAATGGTGTTTATCAAAATGCGGATGCCCCTTCAGGAATCTATGCTTACCAATTGATTTTCAAAGGTTACAACAAAAAAGAAGTAAGGCGATCCGGTACAGTAATGTTACTCAGATAAACGCAATTCCTTAACAGGAGAATCACTTTTGCTACGGCTGTTTTTACTACCTTTGCACCCCAAACAGGGTTTTTCTCCCTGCTTACCTCAAATAAGCTACTATGAAGAAGAGCTCCATTAAGATACTCGGAGAAGGTTTAACCTATGACGACGTATTGTTGGTTCCGGCCTATTCGGAAATTTTGCCAAGAGATGTAGATACATCCAGCCATTTTTCACGGAATATTAAGATCAATATTCCAATCATTTCTGCTGCCATGGATACTGTTACCGAATCTTCGCTTGCCATTGCAATGGCGCAGGAAGGTGGCATTGGTGTGCTTCATAAAAACATGAGTATCACTGCTCAGGCTGCTGAAGTGAGGAAAGTAAAACGTTCTGAGAGTGGAATGATCCATGATCCTATCACCCTGAACGAAAATGCAACCATCCAGGAAGCAATGAACATCATGCGGGAGCAGAAAATAGGTGGAATTCCTATTGTAAATGCTAAAAATATCCTTGTCGGAATTCTTACCAACCGCGATCTCAGGTTTGAGAAGCAAATGTCGCGACTGGTTAAAGACGTAATGACCAAGGAAAACCTCATCACAGTTCAGGGAATAACAAGCCTTCAGAAAGCAGAAATTATTCTCCAGGATTATAAAATTGAAAAACTGCCAGTCACCGACCGCAGCGGAAGGTTGATCGGGTTGATCACTTATAAAGACATCATCAAATATAAATCCCGTCCTAATTCCTGTAAAGATTCCCTTGGCCGACTGCGTTGTGCAGCTGCTGTTGGTGTTACTTCTGACATGATCGACAGGGTTCAGGCACTGGTAAATGCAGGTGTGGATGCCGTAATTATAGATACCGCTCATGGCCACTCTAAAGGAGTGATCAATGCTTTGAAATTGGTTAAGAAAACTTTTCCTGACCTGGATACTGTGGTCGGAAATATTGCCACAGCCGAAGCGGCGAAAGCACTGGTGAAAGCTGGTGCCGATGCTATCAAGGTAGGTATTGGTCCGGGTTCCATTTGTACAACCAGGATTGTAGCTGGTGTTGGAGTTCCTCAACTAACCGCAATTATGGATGTTGCAAAAGCTGTAAAAACGGCCGGCATTCCAATTATTGCAGATGGAGGGATCAGATTTACAGGTGATATTCCAAAGGCTATTGCTGCCGGAGCTCATTCAATTATGGCAGGTTCCTTATTTGCAGGAGTGGAAGAATCTCCAGGGGAAAGCATCATTTACGAAGGTCGTAAATACAAGGTAATCAGGGGAATGGGGTCGATCGAGGCCATGAAAGAAGGTTCCAAAGACAGGTATTTCCAGGATGCGGAAGAGGATATCAAGAAGCTTGTTCCTGAAGGAATTGTGGGCAGGGTCCCTTATAAAGGTACACTTGCCGAAGAAGTTTACCAGCTCACCGGTGGCCTTCGTGCCAGCATGGGATATTGCGGTGCAAAAAACATAAAAGCACTCCAGCAGGCTCAGTTCATTCGGATAACCATGAACGGTGTTAAGGAAAGCCATCCCCATGGTGTGACCATAATTAAGGACGCTCCTAATTATTCACGATAAGTTCATCTTTTTAAAGATAGCTTTGAAACCGTTTTTTATAGTGTAAAGTATTGATGAATTGTTAAATTTGCATCCCCTTAAAAGCCAATTATATATTAACTAAAATTATTATGAAACGATTCATTTCAGGAGTTCTTTTAATGGCATGTGCGATATGCCCAGCATTACTGACGGCTCAGACGGCTCAACCAACCCAGGACCCTCCAAGCCCGGTGCTAATGAACATCGCGGGAACTCCGGTTACTAAAGCGGAATTCGAAAAAGTCTATCGCAAAAACAACAGTAAAGATGGTGCTTATGACATGAAAGATGTCAGAGAGTATCTTGATCTTTATATCAACTACAAACTTAAAGTTAAAGAAGCTGAAGAAGAAAAACTGGATACCAGTCTGACCTTCATCAACGAACTGAAAGGTTATCGCAAACAACTTGCGCAGCCTTACATGACTGACAAAGAAGTTACAGAAGCTTTGATTAAAGAAGCTTATGATAGAATGCTAAAAGATGTGCACGCCGGACATATTTTATTGAATGTAGCTCCTGATGCACTTCCAAAAGATACACTCGCAACTTACAATCGTGCAATTAAAATCAGGGATATGATTTTGAAAGGTGCTGATTTTGAAAAAATGGCACGTGATTCATCAAATGATCCTTCTGCAAAAGAAAATAATGGAGACCTTGGTTTCTTTACAGGAATGCAAATGGTTTATCCTTTTGAAACTGCTGCATACACAACAAAACCAGGACAAATTTCAATGCCTGTTCGCACAAAATTTGGTTACCACATCATCAAAGTTTATGAAGTTCGTGAAGCACAAGGTGAAATCAAAGTAGCGCACATAATGATTAAATCAGCTGCAAGCGCACCTGATTCAGTGGCCAAACAAGCAAAAAGTAAAATAGATGAGATCTATCAGAAGCTGAAAGCTGGTGAGAAATTTGAAGATCTCGCTACCAAATTTTCTGACGATAAAGGCTCCGCAAAAAACGGTGGCGTTCTTCCTCCATTTGGAACAGGAAGAATGGTTCCTGAATTTGAAAAAGCTGCTTTTGGTTTGAAGAATGATGGCGACTTTTCTGCTCCTGTAAAAACAAGCTACGGATGGCATATCATCAAACGTCTTGAAAAGAAACCAATCCTTTCTTTCGAAGAGAAAAAGGCTGAATTGAAAACACAGGTTGCCCGCGACAGTCGTGCAGAGATCAGCAAGAATTCAATGATAGCGCGCATTAAGAAAGAATACAACTTCAAAGAAATTCCTAAATCAAAAGATTCTTTCATCAATGCACTTGACACAACATTGCTTGGCGGAGAATGGAATCCTGAGAAAGTGAAAGAATTCAATAAGCCTCTTTTCTCTCTTGGAACAGTAACATACAACCAACAGGATTTCGCTAGGTATATCAACAACCACCAGTCGAAAAAACAAAACACTACTCCGAAACAAGTTGGTTACACTTTGTATAATCAGTTTGTAGATGAGACTTGTCTTGCATACGAAGAAAGTCAGCTTGAAGTAAAATATCCTGAATTCAAAGCCTTGATGCAGGAGTATCGTGATGGTATTTTATTGTTTGACCTGACTGATAAAAAAGTATGGTCGAAAGCAGTAAAGGATTCTGCAGGACTGGTAGCTTATTATGAAAAAAATAAAACCAAGTACATGTGGGATCGCCGTTGTGATGCAATCATTTACACTTGTGCCAATGCAGATGTAGCTTCAAAAACAAGGAAGTTGCTTAAAAAGGGAAAGCCAATGGTTGAAGTGCTGACTGAAATGAATAAAGATTCACAGTTGAACCTGAATACCAAAGACGGCAAATTCCTGAAAGGTGAAAATGAAATCATTGATTCCATCACCTGGCAGAAAGGTCTTTCTGCTGATATGAATAAAAATAATTCAGTGGTTTTTGTAGATGTGATCAACATCATTGAGCCTACTCCTAAATCATTGGATGAAGCTAAAGGTATCATCACTGCCGATTACCAGAATTATCTTGAAAAAGAATGGATCGCCAGCCTGAGAGCAAAATATCCTGTAACAGTTAATGAAGATGTTCTGAATAGCTTCAGTAAGTAATAATTTTTGCCTGTTGACTGAACATCTTTCCATATCGAAAATCAGTCAGTCATTGCCCCGTAACAACGGGGCAATGGCATTAACTGCCCTTGTTGTTTTTTTTACTCTTTCGTCCTGTAATTACTTTAGAAAGCCGGAATCTGACAAGCCGGATGCAGCAGTAGCCAGGGTTTATGATAAGTATCTTTACAGCGAGGATATAAGCAGAATGATTACTCCGGGCACGTCAAAGCAAGACAGCATCCTGATGGCAAATAGTTTTATTCAGAGCTGGATCAAACAACAGGTTGTACTTCATAAAGCTGAAACCAACCTGGATGATGAAAAAAAGGATGTCGAAAAAAAGCTGGAAGAATACAGAAATACCCTTCTGACTTACATCTATGAAACGGAATTGGTCAGGCAACGGCTTGACACTATTGTAAGCGATCAGGAAATACAGAAATATTACCAGGATAATCAGCGAAATTTTGAGCTTAAGGACAATATTATCAAAGTTCTTTTCCTTAAAGTAAAAAGAGATGCTCCGAAGATTAAAAAAGTAAAAGAGTGGTATAAGTCCTCGAATTCAAAGGACAGGATAAAGTTGGAAGAATATTGTTACCAGTTTGCATCCGACTTTCACCTTGATGACGAAACGTGGTTGCTCTTTGATGAATTGCTGAAAAAGGTACCTATCAAAACGTATGATAAGGAAGCTTTTCTTCGCAACAACAGGTTCATTGAAATGGAAAATTCTACCGATTTGTACCTGGTAAATATCAGGGACATGAAAATCAGGGAAAGTCTTTCCCCCCTTGGATTTGTAAAAGACGATATCAGGGTATTGATAATTAACAAGAGAAAACTAAGCCTCATCAAGGAGATGGAAAAGGCTGCTTATGATGAAGCATTGCAGAAAAATGAATTTGAAATCTATAAATAAACTCCTCCTTGCATTTGCAATTTGCCTGGGTGGTTTTTCATTCAGCGCAAAGGCACAACCTGAACAGATCATTGATCAGGTAGCTGCTGTTATTGGAAATAAAATTTTGCTGAAATCGGAAATTGAAACCCAGTATGAACAAATCATTGAACAAGGCAGCACACGAAGCGAGGAATTAAAATGTCGGATCATCGATCAATTGCTCATCAATAAACTTTTATTGAACCAGGCTATCCTCGATAGTGTTGAAGTGAGCGATGCACAGGTTGATAATGAACTGGACCGCAGGATTGGATACATGGTAAACCAGATAGGTTCAGAAGCAAGACTTGAAGAATATTATGAGAAAAGCATCCTTGAAATAAGGGATGAATTCAAACCGCTTATCAAGGAACAATTGCTCGTGCAGTCAATGCAGTCAACTGTTACCAGGAACATTTCGGTATCACCTGCAGATGTAAAGGAGTTCTACAACAGCATTCCTCCCGATAGCCTTCCTTTTATAAATGCTGAAATGGAATACTCACAAATTGTGATTAATGTTCCTGTGAGCGCTGAAGAAAAAAAGAATGTAAAGGACAAACTGGAAGGTTATCGTCAAAGAGTACTCGGTGGAGAAGATTTCAGTACACTTGCGATCCTTTATTCACAGGATGGTTCGGCCAGAAATGGTGGTGAACTTGGATTCGTGAACCGTGGTGATCTTGTTCCTGAATTTGAATCTTCTGCATTCAAATTACGCAAAGGTGAAGTTTCAGAAATAGTAGAAACCAAATTCGGATTCCATATCATTCAGTTGATTGAAAGAAGAGGCGAGCAGATTAATGTGAGGCATATCCTCATAAAACCCTCCTTCGGAACAGCTGACATCAATCGCACTTTTGCAACAGCAGATAGCATTTACAAATTGATTGAATCTGATACTCTCAGTTTTTCACTTGCAGCACAAAAATACTCCGACGATAACGATTCCCGTTTTAACGGCGGGAATGTAGTGAATCCCAAAAATGGTACAACTCGCTTTGAAGCAGATGAAGTGGATCCCTCAGTCTTTTTTCAATTGGATAAAATGTCACCGGGTGAAACGTCTCCTCCTATTCAATCGTTATCGGCAGAAGGAAATACCGCTTTCAGAATTCTGTATTTGAAAACACGCAGTGCACCGCATAAAGCGAACCTCACAACCGATTACCAAAGAATCCAACAGGCCACAACTACAGAAAAAGAAAACAAGGCACTTGTAGACTGGGTAAAAAAGAAAAAGAGTACCACTTTTGTACAGGTGACAGAAGATTTGAAGGTTTGTAAAAACATGGAATATTGGTTCGTTGAAAATTAATTTCAGAAAAAAAAGAATATGACAAAAACCTATAGCTCCGATGTGGAAGCGTTGAATGACCTTGTTGTCAATTATAAGAAATTACGATCTGAAATCGGGCAGGTTATCATCGGGCAGGATGAAGTAGTACGTGATGTACTGATTTCCATTTTCAGCCAGGGACATTGTCTGCTGGTGGGTGTACCCGGACTTGCTAAAACCTTGCTGGTAAATACCATTTCAAGAGTATTGGGTCTCAGTTACAACAGAATTCAGTTCACTCCCGATCTGATGCCAACCGATATCATCGGAACTGAAATCCTTGACGACAGCAGGCATTTTAAATTCATTAAAGGCCCTCTGTTCGCCAATATTATTCTTGCGGATGAAATCAACCGTACTCCTCCTAAAACCCAGGCAGCACTGCTTGAAGCCATGCAGGAAAGGGCTGTAACGGCTGCGGGTAAACGTTATGAACTCGACAGTCCGTTTTTTGTACTCGCTACACAAAACCCGATAGAACAGGAAGGAACCTATCCCCTGCCTGAAGCACAGCTAGATCGTTTTATGTTCAACGTAATGCTGGATTACCCAACGGTTCAGGAAGAAATTCAGGTTGTGAAAAACACCACTTCCGATTACAATCCGCAACTTCAAAAAGTAATTTCAGGTGAAGAAATAATGTATTTCCAGCACCTGATCCGTCGTATTCCAATTTCTGATAACGTATTGAATTACGCGGTGAATCTTTCAACTAAAACACGTCCGAATACTCCCGCAGCCACTGAAGCCGTGAATAACTACCTTTCCTGGGGTGCAGGACCGCGTGCCTCACAATTCCTCGTAGTAGGAGCCAAATGCCATGCTGCATTCAACGGAAAATATTCACCGGATATTGAAGATGTGAAAGCCGTTGCTCCTGCTATTCTCAGACATCGCATTGTAAAAAATTACAAGGCGGAAGCTGAAGGAGTAAGTGTGGAGAAAATTATTGAAGGACTTTTGAAAGGATAAAAACCTCGCCCTTTACATTGAAAAGGTCACGGGAATGAAAAATGTCCAATTTCCAATTTCAAAATAATTCAGCTGGACATTGGAAATTGGACATTGGGCATTGGAAATTCCCGTAAATGTTCGTGAGCTCAAAGATGATCCGCCGTGCAGGATTTAAGCACGGCGCAGCCGAGCTGTAATCCTGCACTAAAAAATGAGGGGATTTGCAATCCCCTTTCCGCGACGATTAACTGCTAAAGCAAAATCACATCCAAAAGCCCTTTTTGTCGCCGTGCAGGATTTAAGCACGGCGCAGCCGGGCTGTAATCCTGCACTAAAAAATGAGGGGATTTGCAATCCCCTTTCCGCGACGACTAACTTCTAAAGCAAAATCACATCCAAAGGCCCTTTTTCTCCTGCAAAATTCTTTCCTGAACTATACAAGTAATGATGTGCTTCCTCAACAATCTCAGCTCTCACAGGGTTGTCATGAATATAATTGAGCTTTTGATCAATAACTTCATTTGAAAACAATTCTAAACAATCATACTTATCCTTCCACAACTTAACATCAATTTCTTTAGGATGATACTTTCCCCGAAATCTCATCATATTAAAAATCCAATCCTTTCGACTCTCCTGAGCAAATTCCATCGTTGTTGAGATTTCCTTGGAAGTAAATTTTTTCATATCTCTGATTATATCATTCAATGCAATTCCATCGGCAGCCTTTGCAATCATATGAATATGATTTGACATAAGGCACCAGGCATATAACAACAGTCCTTTATTTTGTTGACAATACCGGAGTGAATCCACCATGATGTGTTTAAAAATTGGTCGGGTAAAAATATCGATCCAGGCAGTTGTTGTAAAAGTGATGAAACATAATTCACCATTAAGTAAAAGTGGTTGACGTGACATAGAAAATTGTTTTAGAAAAGTTATATAAAAAGATAATTAGCATAAAAATACAAAAAATTATGGAAAACAAGTGGATTGCAAATCCACATTTTTTTTTGCGCAGGATTGCAAATCCTGCGCGGCGGCAGTGGCTGTACATAAAAAGCCCGGGAAAATCCTCCCGGGCTCATTCTTTATTTGTCAATATTCTAGTAATAAGTAAGTCGAATCACATTCGCAAGATACTTCGCGAAACGGATAACCTGGCGGCTGTATCCATATTCGTTATCATACCAAACATACAATACCACATTCTTACAATCCTTAGAAACAATTGTAGCAGGACTGTCTACGATAGAAGCGCATGGATTACCTACGAGATCAGATGAAACAGTTTCATTCGAAGAAAGGTATTGAATCTGCTCCACAAGTGCACCATTCAATGCAGCATCTCTAAGAAATTCATTCACTTCTTCTTTGGTAGTATCTTTTAAAACACTCAGGTTTAAAATTGCAAGCGATACATTAGGGGTTGGTACGCGAACAGCATTACCTGTAATTTTTCCTGCAAGCTGTGGAAGCGCTTTCGATACTGCTTTGTCAGCACCGGTTTCAGTAATTACCATATTCACCGGAGCAGAACGGCCCCTGCGGTATTTTGGATGGTAGTTATCGAGCAGGTTCTGATCGTTGGTATAACTGTGAATTGTTTCGATATGTCCGCGATTGATTCCGAGATTTTTGTCGATCACAGATAACACCGGAACAATTGCATTGGTTGTACAGGATGCGGCTGAAAATATTTTCTCATCCGGATTGGTATCTTTCTGATTAATGCCATAAACCACATTTGGAATGTCTCCTTTACCAGGAGCAGTGAGTAACACCTTGCTGATTCCATTTGCTTTAAGATGTTTTGAAAGTCCTTCGCGATCACGGGACACACCAGTGTTGTCAATGAGCAATGCATCGTTGATACCGTATGCAGTGTAATCGATATCTTCAGGATTTCTTGCAGAAATCATGTGTACTTTATGCCCATTTATGATCAACGCTCTGTTCTCAATATCTTCAACAACAGTTCCCGGAAACGGACCGTGTACACTATCTGCGCGAAGCAAATCAGCACGCTTGATAATATCCTCATCTGATTTATCGCGTGTAACAATTGCACGTAATCTCAACTGTTCTCCTTTTCCAGCTTGCGAAACAAGTTCTCTTGCGAGGATACGTCCGATACGACCGAAACCATAAAGCACTACATCCTTAGGAACAATTTTCTTTTTTTCAGCTCCGATATAATCACCAAGCTTATCAGTTACAAACGACTTAGCATCGTTGTTGTATTTTGTTTTTTCATTAATCCACTCTGAAGTCAACCGGCCGATATCAATACGTGAAGGAGCAAGATTCAGGTTCACGAGTTCCTTTGCGATCATGAGTGAATCGAAAATTGAAATTGGCTTCTTCACAATCTCTTTTGCATACTGATGCAATGCCAGGATTTGACTTGCGCTGCGGTCAACAATCTGGTTGCGGAAAATAATAAGCTCCACTGACCTGTCATACCATAAGTCGCCAAGTATGTGAATCAGATCCACAGCAGCTTTCTCCTGTTGTATCCAGTCACTCAAGCCTGATTCATACTTTTCTTTTGAAAGGGTTAGTGTTGCATTGTCGGTTGACATGGTGATATAATTTAAGTTAAATGAATTGAATTTACAGATGCAATTTAAACAAAATCGGGATCAAATCCCGAATATTACCCAAGATAAGCCTTTAACAGCGTGCTTCTTGATTTATGACGCAATCTTCTAATCGCTTTTTCCTTAATCTGACGAACCCTCTCACGTGTAAGGTCGAATTTGGCTCCGATTTCTTCCAGAGTCAGGCCATGATTCACACCGATTCCAAAGAACAATTTAACCACTTCACGTTCCCTTTCGGTAAGAGTTCCCAATGAACGGTCGATTTCCTGCTGAAGTGATTCCGACATCAGCAGGGTATCAGCCCTTGGACTGTCAGAATTCTCAATTACATCGAGCAAACTGTTGTCTTCACCATTCACAAAAGGCGCGTCCATGGAAACATGCTTTCCGGAAATTCGCATAGATTCTGCGATTTTGTCGGAAGAAATTTCGAGGATATGTGCAAGCTCATCTGAAGAGGGTTCTCTTTCAAATTCCTGCTCCAGTTTGCTGAATGCTTTGCTGATTTTATTGAGGGAACCCACCTGGTTCAACGGAAGTCTTACAATTCGGGATTGTTCAGCCAACGATTGAAGAATAGATTGACGGATCCACCAAACAGCGTAAGAGATAAATTTAAAACCACGTGTTTCATCAAATCGCTTTGCGGCTTTGATTAATCCGAGATTCCCTTCGTTGATGAGATCGGGAAGACTGAGTCCTTGATTTTGATATTGTTTTGCAACTGAAACCACGAAACGAAGGTTGGCTTTGGTCAGTCTGTCCAGAGCAACCTGGTCACCTTCTCTGATCCTTCTGGCTAACCGAACTTCTTCTTCGGCGTTTATGAGGGTTTCACGACCGATTTCCTGTAAATATTTTTCTAACGACTGACTCTCACGATTGGTAATAGATTTGGTAATCTTTAGTTGCCTCATTTTACGGTTTAATGGTCGTGTGGTTTTTTGATGAAAAATTTATGAAGGCGCAAAAGTATGACGAAAAAGTTTTGATGTCAAGGTTGAGTGGCCCCTCCATGAAAAAAGGCCCTCCGAAGAGAGCCTTTCCACCTAACACATTAACACTATAACATACTATAAACCAAATCCATAATAAGCTCTCATTCCATTCGGATAAATTCCTTCAATTAATACTCCGCCTGTTTTATTCTGAAGTGCGGAAACAATGTCATCCGTGCTTTTTACTGTTTTATTATCAATGCTTTCAATAATAAATCCTTCACGAATTCCTGCACTGCGAAGTTTTCCGGCATTTAATTTTGAAATTTTCACTCCGGTTTGAATTCCCAGTTTGGAGCCTTCTTCACGGGAGATTGCCTCAAATTCAGCACCTAACAATGAAACCATTTCATTTTTAACTATTCCCGTATTGCCATTCTTATTTTTGAGCGTGACAGTTACAATTTTCTCAGATTCTGCCCTGTCGAGTGTAATTTCAATTTTATCACCAGGACGGAAACGGCTCACATGTTCCTGAAGTTCAGAGGATGAGTTCACGCTGTTTCCGGAAACCTTGGTTATTACATCACCTATTTTGATTCCTGCTGAAGCAGCTGCACCATCTTCTGTAAGGTCATCCACATACACACCTTTCATCGATTTTATGCCTTTTTCGCTAGCCAGTTTAGAGTCAATATCCCTGATATTCACACCAATAAAGCCACGTTGCACATTTCCATATTCAAGCAGGTCATCCACTACTTTCTTAACCATATTAACCGGTATAGCAAATGAATAACCTGTGTAAGCTCCTGTATTGGAGGCTATTGCTGTATTTATTCCGATCAAATCCCCATTGGTATTTACAAGTGCACCACCACTATTACCCGGATTTACCGCGGCATCAGTCTGAATGAATGATTCAATAGGAAATTGCTGATCAGGGAGAATATGGATATTTCGGCCTTTGGCGCTAACAATACCTGCGGTTACTGTGGATGTAAGGTTGAAAGGATTGCCGACTGCCAGCACCCATTCCCCTACTCTTACTGCATCGGAATTGCCATATGGTATAAAGGGAAGACCTTTTTCATCAATTTTAAGAAGAGCAATATCAGTTGAAGGGTCAGTACCAATGACTTTGGCTGTAAGTGTCCTTTTATCATTCAGTGTCACTTCCACTTTATCTGAATTGGCCACTACGTGATTGTTGGTTACAATATAGCCATCATCAGTAATTATGACTCCAGATCCAGAGCTGGTAGCAGGTTCAGGATTCCGGAAACCCCTGTCACCCCAGAAAAAGTCCTGGAATGGATTATAGGTCTGATTATTTGAAGTGGTTGCCCCGTAAGTAGTAGTTACGTGGACTACAGCGGGGACACTGGTTTCTGAAGCAGTGACAAATTCAGTTGCTTCTGCTTCACCTTCCGGACGGGTTAAACTTACCAGTCGCGAAGGTTGTTTTCCTGTATTAGATACAGCCTGTTGTTTGGAGGCAGGATTGTAAATTTTGTTGTAGGCGCCTGCCCCTGCGAAACCGGCAATAGCAGCAATCAGGAATAATCCGATTGTTTTTTTGAAGTTGTTTACCATAGCGATTAAGATTATTAAAAGTAAGGTAGAGTTATTACGATAATTTCAGAATTAAATTGTTGATTGCAAAATTAGGTTCGGCAAAATGAAAGAAATATGAAGAGAACCCCCGGTTTCATGAACTTCAGATGAAGACTGTAACGCAATAAAAATGGAGTTTGTTACTAATTTATTGAACATTGAATTATCTTTATCCTGTCGAATGATAATAGATAACAACAGCAGATTAATTTAGTTTAGCTAACCATAAATTGAGAAAGATCAAATTTTATAAATACCATGGAACCGGAAACGACTTTATCATGATCGACAACAGGTCACAAAAGGTTGTATTCGACAGTCCGGAAATGATTGCTGCACTTTGCCACAGGCGCTTTGGTATTGGAGCCGATGGACTGATTCTGCTTGAAGAATCAGGGTCTTTTGATTTTAAGATGAAGTACTATAATTCGGATGGTAACGAGGGAAGTATGTGTGGAAATGGTGGCCGTTGCATTGTCGCTTTTGCCCATTTCCTGGGTGTAATTTCAGGCAAAACAACTTTTGAAGCAGTTGATGGTTTGCACGAAGCGGAGCTGTCAGGGACAGAAGAAAACATACCGGTGGTTTCATTAAAAATGAACGATGTTTCTGAAGTAATTCACGAAAATGGTGCCTCGATTCTCAATACCGGATCCCCACATTATGTGATCTTCTGTGAGGATGCTGAATCAGTTGAAGTGGTGACCGAAGGAAAAAAAATACGGTACAGTCCAAAATACATGACTGATGGTATCAATGTGAATTTTGTTTCGGTGAAAGATGATTTTTTCTCAATAAGAACTTATGAGCGAGGAGTGGAAGATGAAACTTTTTCGTGCGGAACAGGAACTGTTGCAGCTGCTCTTGCGTTGGAATCACAAGGAAAAACCAATGGAAAAGAACTTGTAAAATTCGAAACCAAAGGCGGCTTCCTTGAAGTCAGTTTTAAAAAGACTGGCAACCTTTACTCCGACATTCACCTCATTGGACCTGCCGAACAAGTGTATGATGGAAGTTTTGAATTGCAATAACTGATGATTAACGGAAAAAATATAGCACTAAGGGCTCTGGAACCATCCGACATCGATTTGATGTATGCATGGGAGAATGAAACCGACATCTGGCCGGTGAGTGGTACACTCACACCTTTTTCACGACATACACTTGAACAATTTGTGAATGTCGCACATCAGGATATTTATACCAACAAACAATTACGTCTCGCCATCGAAACAAAACCGGTGAACAATACCAAAGGCCGGACAATAGGATATCTTGATTTATTTGAATTTGATCCTGCTCATTTACGCGCGGGTGTTGGAATCCTGATAGCTGATAAAGAAAGCCGCAGGAAAGGATTTGCCCTCGAATCACTGAACCTACTTGCTACCTATGCATTCAATGTGCTGCACCTGCACCAGCTTTATTGTCATATTCACGTGAACAACGAACCAAGCATCAGGTTGTTTTCCTCTGCAGGATTCAAGTGTAACGGAGAATTAACCGACTGGACATTAAGTAACGGTGCATGGGTGAATGTTTATTTAATGCAAAAAGTGAACACACGC
>Ga0190274_10000509_pt1 | contig 23187 bp, 23 predicted proteins | sample Popmic531T_FD_133002 | JGI IMG/M metagenome (GOLD analysis project Ga0190274, IMG submission 133002) | Populus adjacent soil microbial communities from riparian zone of Yellowstone River, Montana, USA - 531 T | ecosystem: Environmental > Terrestrial > Soil > Riparian zone | place: USA: Montana... | reverse complement strand
TTACAACGTGTCGACCACGCGCGGTCAGAACGGCAACGCTGCGTCGGTGCGAAATATCGTCAACCTCTCGGGACTGCTTCAGATCGTCAATGGCCGTCATCAACCGGCACAGGGTCTCGGGCAAGTCAAGAACGTCGAAGTCCTGGCAGGTACATTGTCGCTCAACTGGACTCGAATTGTGGATGGAGCCACCACTGCTGTGACGGTCACCGGCGGCTCGGCGACTCAACGGTTTTCGGGGATACCGAATTTCTCGGGCTCCCTTGTCATAGAGCCCCTCTATGCGCCAACCGGCACCACCACACCGGCCACGTGCTCTCCAGGCCAACTCTTTATCAACACGACTGCCAACGCCCAGAAGATCTGCACCTGCACCGCCCCCAGCGTGTGGAAGTGCGCCAACCTGAACTAACGGGACATCTCAGGAATGCCGCACACCACCGCACTCGCGCCCGTCCCGTCCGACCACCTCTTCGCCGAGCTGGTCGTCACCGCCCTGGCCGCGGAGCGCCAGCTCCGCCCCTACGTGGGCGAGCTCGGCGGCGATCCCATGCTTCTCCGTTCGTTCGGAAGGTGGCAGGAGATCCAGCACCCCTCCCGCATCGTCCGCGAGCGGTCAGAGGTCGGTGATCGGGTCGGGGAGCTGTACAGCCGCATGGTCGACACCGACACAACCATGGCCGGCCTCTGGGAAAAGCGAGTGAAAGCCGTGCTCTCGCTCCCGCGCTTCATCCGCGCCGCTGACTCGTCGCCGGCGGCTGAGGAAACCGCGCTCTTCGTCCGCACAGCGCTTTCCCAGATCCCGCTACGCATGGTGCCGATCTCCAACACGCTGGAGGCCATCCTCAAAGGCGTCGCCATCAACGAGGTCATGTGGGAGCGCGTCTCCCGAGGCCCTCTCGCCGGTGCCTGGCTTCCGGTCGATCTGATCGATCGCCCCATGTGGCGCTTCGGTTGGTCGGCGAGTGATCGATCCCTGCACGTCGTCGGAAACCTGCTGCAAAGGGAGCCTCTCCCCGCCCCGCCCATGAAGTTCCAGGTGCTGACCTATGGCACCAAAGACAACCCGTGGGGCCGCGCCTTGCTCGACCGGCTCTATTGGGTCTGGTATCTGAAGAAGCATGCCTCGAAATATTGGGCGCTTTTCGTCGAGCGCTTCGCGCAGCCCCTCGCCAAGGGCACCTACCCCTACAAGCCCGGCCAGGAAGCCACGAACAAAGAGCACCAGGACCGCCTCCTCGCGATCCTGAACACCATCCGCACCGGTACCGCCATCGCCCTGCCCGAAGGCCTCGACGTCGCCTTCCTCGAAGCCACGAGAGGAGGCGACGCCAGCTACGCCGGCTTCCTCGCCTGGCTCGACCGCGCCGAGGCCCTCCTGCTCCTCGGCGAAGTCGACACCAGCGGCCTCGCGAAAGGCCCCGGCTCCTTCGCGAAGTCCCAGGTTTCGAACGAGGTCCGCCTGGAGACCGTCGACCACGACGCCCACCTGCTGGGCTCCTTCGAGACCGACACCCTGATCCGCTGGCTCGTCCTCCTGAACTTCGGCCCCGACGCGCCCATCCCGCGCTCCGTCTACGACTCCACCGACGCCCCCGACCGCGACCAGCGCATGCGGGGAATTTCGCTTGCCTTGAACGACGGAGTCCCCGTCCCTGAAGGCTACTACCGCATGACGATGAGGGTCCCGGCGCCGGCTGAAGGTGAACCCGTCATCACGCGCAAACCCGCGAGCCCCGCGCTCTCTTCTGCAAGTTTCCCCCTCTCCCGGGGGCTGGGTGGGAGATGGGAGAGGGGGCCAGGGGGTGAGGTCCACGGCGCCGCCGCCACCGAAGCTCCCACCGATCAACTCGCCCCCATCCTCGCTGCCCTCGCCCGCCAGATCCCTTACCTCGTCTGGCTGACCCAGGAAGACGACCTGGTCCGCCATCGCCCCCAGCACAACCACGTCGTGATGCACGGCAAAGTCTTCGCCATCGATCATCCGATCTGGCAGACCTGGTGGCCTCCCGCCGGTCACAACTGCCGCTGTTCCATCGGCGTCATCACCGCCGCCGCAGCCGAAGCCGAGGGCTACACCGGACCCGAGCCCACCGGCCCCTGGCCGATCGCTCCTGACACCGGCCTCCCCGCCCTCCCGGACCCCGGCTTCAGCGGCGCCCCTGACCCCGCCGCCGTCGTCGCAGACCTGCTCGCGGCTCTCCTCAAAGTCCTCGGTCACAGCCCGGAGGAACCATGAAGCCCAGCCCCACCATCATCACCGGCTCCGTTCTGTGGACCCCCGCCGCCGATCACGTGATCGACCTGGCCGCCGGCGACGCCCCGGCCCTGGAGTTTCCAGCGCTCAAACCCATCGATCTCACCGAAACCCACGGCATCGAGATCACCTTACAGCGCCTCGAAGAAATGGCCGCGGCCTACGACCCGGCCATAGAAATGGCCAGCCTCAATCTCGACCACAACTACGGCGGCCCGTCCCTCGGCTGGTGCGAGCGCATCTGGCTCCAGGACGGCGCCCTCTGGGTCTGCTACACCGATCTCGACCCTGCCACCGTCGAGCTGGTCCGCACGAAGCGCTACACGAGAAGATCCGCCGAAATCGCCCTCAGTCATCCCGTCACCGGCGGCTGGTACTTCACCGGCTGCGCCCTTCTGGGCAACGCCCGCCCGGCCGTCGCCGGCCTTCCCCCGGTCACTTTGTGCCGCCCGCAGTACGTCCTAACCCCGAGAAAGGAAACCCCCATGGAACCAGAACCGACCCCGCCTATCGGCGAAGCCGCCCTGGTCGCCACCCTGCAAGCCCAGGTCGCCGAAGGCGAGCAGGCCCTCGCGACCGTCCTCCGCCAAAGTGCCGAGCTCGCCGTCAAAGACCGCCTCGCCGAGCTTGGAGCCCGCGTCACTCCCCCCATGGCCAAGCTCGCGAAGCCGCTCCTCGTCGAGCTGCTCGCCGCCCGCACGCCGGCCACCGTCAAGCTCCAGGATGACCCCACAAAGCCGGCCACCGACATCTCCATCGCCGAGCGGATCCTCGAGATCCTCGCCGCCGTCCCCGCCGTCGAAGCCCTCACCGCCGGACGTCTCGCCGATGAAGAGCGCCAGGCCGCCGCCATCACCGGCGGCGTCTCCGAAGAACGCCGCCGCGAGCTCGACGCCAAGTACGCGTTCACCACCACCGCCTTCGGCTTCCGGGGGAACTGAGATGCCACCCCTCACGCAAGACACGCAGCGAACCTGGGCACAGCACCAGCTCCAGATCCTCCCGCTTCCGGCCGCCGCCGGCGCCGTCCTCTTCGTCGGCGCCTTGATCGCCACCAACGCCGCCGGCCAGGCCGTTCCCGCGTCCGACACCGCCGGCCTCAAGGTCCAAGGCGTCTGCCGCGAAGGCCTCAACAACACCAACGGCGCCGCGGGCACACTGGGCACCACCGCCGACTACACCGATGCCGTCCGCTACATCCGCGTCGACGCACAAGGCGAGTGGCTCTTCGAAGTCTCCGCGGGCGTCCCAGCGCCCGGCGCCCCGCCTTCGCCGTCAACGACAACACCGTCTCCGCCGCCCCCACGGCCAACTCCATCGTCGCGGGCAAGTTCACTCGCCCCTACAGCTCCACCAGCTGGTTCGTCGATCTGGAAAGGAAATAACCATGCTCAGCGAGCTGCAAAGCATCGCCCGCGTCGTCACCCCCTACGCGCTCGACATCTACGACCGCTCCGCGGCCAACGCCCTGCTCCCGCAACTCGCCGCCACGGTTCCGAATCCCACCAAGGCGAAGAGCGTCACCCTCGAGTGGACCACCATCTTCACGCAGCTCCACAAGTGGGTCGGCGAGCGTGTCGTCCAGAAGTCTTTCGCCACCCCCCTCACGATCGTCGGCGAAAAGTACGAGATCACCGACGCCGTCGATCGCAACGACATCGAGCGCGGCACCGCCCTCGCCACGGTCCAACAGAAGTCCGCGGCCATCGCCGAAGGCTTCGCCGCGGGCAAGGTCATGCTCGCCGTCAAAGTCCTCCGCAACAACCGCCTGGCCTACGACGGCCAGAACTTCTTCGACACCGATCACATTCATCCGGACGGCCGTCCCTACTCCAACGTCGTCTCCGTCATCCGCCAGAACGCCGCCAAGCCAGACGTTCTCGAAGCGCGCTCCGAGATCAACAAGGCCCTCCTGCAGCTGATGTCCATCCGCCTCTGGGGCGACGCTCTCGCTTCCGCCGACCAGGTCCGGCAAAACCTGATCGTGATCACTCGCTCGACCGATGTCTTCCAGGCGTACGAATTGCTCCGCACCGAGCCGAGCTTCGGCGCTGATCCAAATACCTGGAAGAACACGTTCAGCCTCTGGCTGGACTACAACCCCGCCCCCGGCACCGAGAACAAGGTCGACATGATCATGGCCCTACCCACCGGACCGCGGCCGGTTCTCTGGATGCCCACGCGTGAGCCGCGAGGCATCGAGTTCGACACGACGCAATCGTTCTCGCACGCGCTGATCAGTTTCGGAATGGACGGGGAGTACGGCGTCGAGCCGGGCTTCCCCCAGTGCGCAGTCCGGATCAATCCGGATTGATCAACAACAACAACGCAGCACCGACCAGAAAGGAAACACCACCATGTTGTACGAAATCCGCGCCGACCGCGACGTCACCGCCAAGGGACCCGAGGGCTCCGGCACCCGCCGCCGCACCGTCAAGCTCCCCGAGGGAGAGGTCACCCTCACCCTCGGAGCCCTCCCCGTCTACCTCAACGCCGACGTCCTCCCCCCGGAGATCGCCGGCGACGAGCACCTGGTCACCAAGGCGGTTTCCGCCGAGAGTCTCCATCCCGGAGTCACCGTGATCGAGCTCAAGTCCGAGCGCGTTCAGGAAGAGTCCGTCACCGATCTCCAGCGGAAGCGGCGTATCCCCCCGCCCCCGCCGGACGAAGCCGGCCTCGACACCGTCAACCGCCTGAAGTCCTCCTGGGTCCAGGAGCCCACCGCGGCCCTCGCCACGGACGAGCCCGGCATCATCGGTGACCTGAAGTCCGAGCGCGTCCAGGAAGAGTCCATCGCCGACTCCGGCACCCCCGGAGACACCACCGACCTCAAATCCGAGCGCGTCCAGGAGGAGTCCATCGCCGTCGCGAGCGGCCCGAACGACACCACCAAGCTGAAGTCCGAGCGCGTGCAGAACCCGACCGCCGTCGAGGCGATCAACAAGAAGCGCCGGTAATGCCACCGCGCTACCTCACCCCCGCCGAGTTTCTCGCCCACCGCGGCGAGGCGGAGCTCCTCCGTCTCGCTGGTCCGGTGGGCGAGCCGGCCCTCACCAACGCCATCGAGCAGGCGGAGGCCGAAGCGACCTCGTACCTGCTCGCCCGCTATCGCCAGGCGCTCCCGTCCACCCCGGACGGGGCGCCCCCCATCCTCAAAGCCAAGGTCGCCGCGCTCGCCCACCGCCGGCTACTCGCCGGGGGCCAGCCGAGCCCATCGCTCGAAGCCGAATCCCAGCAAGCCCTCACCTGGCTCCGCGACGTCGCGAGAGGCGCCGCCAGCCTGGATCTCCCCTCCGCACCGCCGGCCGACAACACCTCACCCACCGTCGCCGCCATCAGCCCCACCGGCCCCGGCCTTCGGCTCGAAGACCTGGAGGGCTGGTAATGCGAATCACCGTCACCCTCGAAGGAGCCGCCGAGGCCCAGCAGCTCCTCGAAGCCACCGCTTCCCGTCTGGAGCAGCCACCCCGCCCACTCCTCGAGAGTCTCGTCGCGGCGCTCCAGACCTATCTCCAGACGCACATCCAGACCCAGACCGGCCCTGAAGGCCCCTGGCCACCGCTCGCGCCGGTCACCCGCAAGATCCGCGAGTACTACGGCTATCCGCCTGACGCTGCCCTCATCCGGGGCGGTGACCTCCTGCAGAGCATCGCCGCCCTCACGATCGAAGACCACGCCGTCGAAGTGGGAACCCGCCTCCCGTTCGCCCGAACGCTGCAAGACGGCGGTTCCATCTCCGACCCGAAGACCGGCCGCACCCGCGACGTCCAGGCCTTCCCCTTCGTCTTCGTCACCCCCGACGAAGTCCAGGACCTCGTCACCCTGATCCAGGAGCACTACTTCAATGCCCCTTCCTGATCCCACCCTCTACCCGGGACTCCCTTGGTCCCTCGACGCCCGCATCCTCCTCGCCCTGCGCGAGCAGCTCCTCGCCGATGCCGCCCTGCGCACCGCCTTCGTGAGAGACGACCAGATTTCCATCCTCGAAATGGCGACCCTGCTCCGGACCGAATCCCTCCCGGCGCCGCCCTGTCTCGCCCTCTCGATCCTTGCCGACGAAGAGCGAGAGACCACCTCCGGCTACGGAGGCAGCTACACCACCATCGCCCAGCTCGCCCTCGTCACCAGCCCGCCTGCCCGCTGGGGAGACACCGCCGACCTCCTCCGCTCCCGCATCGTCGCCCAGATCCGGAGGATCGTCCGCCGCAACGCCGGAGCCCTCCAGGATCCCGAAGGCCGCCTCCTCACCGAAGCCGTCACCCGCATTCAAAGAGTCCAGCTCGACGCCACACCGCTCCCCTCAAACCTGCTCCTGACCGTGATCAACATCGAATACCGCTCCGCCATCAACCTGCTCGACCAGGAGATCCGCGCGTGAACCGATTGGGAGCTACCGGAGCCGCCGTCCTCTGGGCCGTCGGCCGCGAGCGATCTTTCGGTGTCCCCGGAGAGATCTTGATCGCTCACCACGCCATCCTGCCCATCGACGCCGATCTGCTCGACTCCACCAACGAAGGCGCCGCCGTCAATCAGAGCGGTTTTCTGGAGCGAGGCATCCCCGGCCCGAAGGGCGGCAAGGCAACCTGGTCCCTCAGCCTCACCACCGGCACGATTCTCGAATTTCTCGAACACCTTCTCGGCCAGGTCACCAAGACCCAGCTCGCCGCCGGGATTTTCAAATACCTTTTCGAACCAACCCGGAACGGAGTCGACACCTCCTTCTACGCCCTCCTCGCCCGCAGCCCCGTCCTGCGGTCGTGGCTCTACGGGATCAAGCTCAGCAAGCTCTCCCTGGCGATCGGAGACAACACCGAGATCTCGATGAAGCTCGAAGGGCTAATCGGCCATGGCACCCGCATGGGCCCGCCCGTCCCAGCCGCCGCCAACGCCGGCGCCTACCAGCTCGGCCCCCACCTGCGAGGCGGCCTCCGCAACCCCGCGGCCGGCCTGCTCCACGTCCAAGTCGCGAGAGTCGTCGGCGGCCTACAGTTCAAGACCGAGCAGACCCCCAATGCGCCGGCTTTCCCCGGCGCCGCGGTGGACGTCGCCCTCGACGCCGCCGGCGAGGCGATCTGGCAGAACCTCCAAGGCGCCGACGGCCTCGACCTGGGCTTCTGGGAGGAAAACCGAGACCCTCTGGAGATCGTCTGGCCCGGTACCGCCGCCGATCACGCCGCCCTGGCCGTCGGCGACGTCTTCACCTTACAGCCGCCCGGGCAGTGGACCGACCCCGGCATCCCAGGTCTCAGCGGCTTCCAGCGCTTCACCAGCGCCCATTGGAGCATCGCCCTCCGGCCGGTCGGCGCTGGCGTCTGGACGCCGATGAGCTGCCGGAAAGGGGAGCTCGAGCTGTCCTGGCCCATCTCCGAAGAGCGCGGCAACGGAAGCCGCTACCCCTACGCCCTCCTGCGCGACGGCCTCTTCTTCCCGTCGCTCAAGATCGAGCGAGCCCTGGTCGATCCCTTCTTCGCCGACCGCGCCGAGTCCGCCGCCCGCCTGGAGGTCCAGCTCGCCTTCACCGGGCGCCAGCTCGCCGCCACGTTCCGCGAGTCGATCCAGTTCACCTTCGCCTCCGCGCGCATCGATGCCGCGAAGAGGAGCGCCAAGGACGCCCGCACCATCCCCGAGGAAGTGACCCTCGTCGGAGAGACCACCGAAAGCATCGCTCCGCCGCTGACCGTCGAAGTCATCACTTCGCGGGACTGGACGCCGTCCGCCTGAAGGAGCCCCCATGGCCGACGCAGACGTTAAAACCCGGCTGGTTATCGAGCAAGACGGCGACCCGCAAGTCTTCCGCGACGCCGCCACCGCCGTCCGCGACCTCACCGCCGCGCTCCAGGGCCTCCAATCCGCCGGCGCCGTCACCCTCGCGCCGCTTCTCGCCCAGCTCGACCAGATCATCGCCAAGGCCCGGGAAGCGGCCGCCGCCGTCGCTCAGGTCACCGGTCAGTAAATCGCCATGCGAGCCGATCTCGAATCCATCGTTGCCCTGCTCGACAAGGTCACTCAGGGCGCCAACCAGGCCCACGAAGCCACCCAGCGCCTAACCACGTCCGCCGGCGGCGCCTCTTCGTCCTTGTCGTCCCTGTCGTCCTTGCTGTCCTCCACCTCCGAAAAAGCCACGCAAACCGCACACACCGTCACCACCACCCTCACCGACCTCAGCCGCTCCGCCGAGCAGACGCACACCCAGATCGCCACCCGCCTCGATGACCTCCAGGAAGCCGTAAAAGATCACTCGAACCTCTGGAACAAAGCCGTCGACGAGCTGATCGACGCCGTCAAAATCGGAGCCGTCCCCATCCAGCAGCTCCTCGATCTCTACGGAGACGCCCAGATCGGAGGCCAGCGCCTCACCGACTACCTGAAAGGCCTTGACTTCTCCGTCTACAAAGACCGCGTCCAAGAGCTGATCCAAGGCCTCCACGAAGGCACCGTCGAGATCGCCCAAGTCCAGGACTACCTGGGCAAAACCCAGCTCCTCTTCGCCAAGCAGCTCGCCGAAGTGATCGAGCTGTTCCGCCAAGGCCGAGTCACCCTGAAAAGAGTCCAAGAGATCGTCACCCAAATCGAAAAAACCTTCCCCGACTCCCAGTTCGGCGACCTCGCCCAAGCCCTCGCCGACGCCCTGAGAAACGGCGGCTGACATGCAAACCGCCGGAGCCTCCACCCCGCCCACCCTCGACGGCCTCCACCTCCTCGGGGCATCCGCCGACACCTGGGAGATCGTCGAAACCGAGCTGGTCGGAACCATCCGACTGGCCAACGGAGCCACCCGAGAGCAGCGCCTAGCTCCCGATCCCACGGGCCCGGTGATCCGCCGCTGGTACACCATCACCCTCGACTACCGCCACCTCGGCCCCCTCGCCGGCCAGGTCGAAGCTCTCCTCGCCTTCCCCGGCCCCCACCAGCTCACCGTCTGGAAGCACGTCACCCTCGGCTATCTCGCCGACGGAGCGCTCTCCGAGTGGTTACTCCCCTGGCGCCAGGCGCCGCACCTCCTGACCCCACCCGCGGGAGCCCCCCCGTCCCGCTTCGCCCCCAACGTCCAACTCGCAGGCGGCCCGCTCGCCATCGCCGAGCTCGCCACGGCCACCTACAACGCCGGCGCGCCCCCCGCTGGCGCCGCTTGGTTCGACCAAGGAAGCCGCCTCTTCAAGCTCAACGCGCCGCCCCCCGCGGGAACGCGCCTGGTCGTCCAAGTCGTCCCCGCTTTCGACATGGTCGTAGGAGCCGAAGACCAGACCCGCCGCTATCGAGACCCCCTCCGCGAGCCGAGGCGCATCACCCTCGTCGAGACGGAGCTGCCCTGATGCCCATCGTAGCGACAGCAAACCTGAAGTCAGTTTCCCCCTCTCCCGGTGGAGGGGTGGGAGATGGGAGAGGGGGCCAGGGGGTGAGGGGCCACTTCGTCGCCACCGTCAACGGAGCCGCCGCAACCCTCCAAGGCACCGTCTCCAGATCCGTAGTTGAAAGCTTTTCCAATCCCTCCGTCGCCTACGCCTTCACCATCAAGCTCAACGAAACCTGGCTCCCCGCTTCCGCCGTTGTCGGCCCCTTCGAAATCACCGAATCCATCGACACCATCGCCACCCGCTTCACCTTCACCCTCACCGGCCGCCAATATTCCATCCACCTCACCGAAAAAATCTGGACCTCCACCCCCGTAGAAATCTGGGTCACCGCCGGCCCCATCGGAGCCACCCGCACCTGGCGCCGAGCCTTCGGCTACGTCTTAACCTGCGAACAACAAGAAGGCCCCGAGCCCACCCTCAGAATCCGTTGCGGAGACCCCTCCCACCTCCACGACCGCACCGAGCTCTGCTACGAGCTCCCTGCGGACGCCGGCCTCACGCGAGGCGAGATCTGCACCGAGATCCTCACCACCCAAGACCTCACCGCCGACGTTCCCGGAGGCGCCCTCTATCGCAAACCCATCATCACCGACAGCCAACGCCTCTGGGCTTTCCTCCAAGCCTTCGGAGAACCCGAAACCTGGTCCTGGCACTTCACCGACTGGACCACCGTCGAAGCCCAACCCATCGCCCTCCGAGAGCCCCCGGACGATGTATGGACCCTCCGAGACGTGATCTCGATCGAATCGACTCCGCCCACCGACGTTCCCAGCCAGTGGATCATCCGCTCGTCCCAGATCTCCGACGCCCCGGGCGGCCTCACAATCACCCGCCAGCGCGCTGAAGTCTTCGACTTCTACGCCATCAAGAAAGCCGTCGCCCAGCAGCTCGGAGACGGCACCCAACAATCCATCGCCGCCCCCAGCCCTGAAGTCTTCCAGCTCGTCTCCGCCATCGAGACCGAGACCCACGAGAGCGCCGGCCTCCTCGTCGCGAAGATCACAAGGCAATGGAGCTGGTACAACCCAAGAGCCGCCAAGCTCCGAACCCCCTCCGCAGGAGACCCGCCCGGCCCCGTCGAGGGAGGCTACTACTGGGCACAAGCCTTTCTCGACGAGGAAGGCCGCTACCGAGCCTGGCCAAAAGAAGCCTTCGTAAAAACCGGAGAGCGCCGCGAGCTACCGAGCTACGACCCCGACGGCACCGAGATCGGCCGCCGCATCGAAACCTTCCGCTGGTACAGCCGCGCTATGGGCACGCGCAGCGTAGGCTCCGCCGTTCCCAATGTCGTAGACGCCGGCGTCGGTGACGACGACCGCAGCTGGTTCCCGTTCGAGCGCGCCCTCACCTCGCTCCTCCGCATCGAAGACTTCGGCCGAGCCCAGCTCGACCAGCTCGAGACCGAGTACAGCGAGACCGGCGCGGCCATCCGAGAGATCCAGGAAACCTCCACCTGGTACTCACCACGAACCGCTGTTGTGGGGGTTCCTTGGTACCTGAACTATTCCGGAGCCGGCCAGAAAGACCTGGTCGCAAAGTTCCAGCGCACCGCCAGGAAGGTCACCACCAACACCCTCGCAGAAGACGGCCTCCTTGCCGGAACCATCGAGACAAGCCAGGGCTTCATCGCTCCGAAGCGCATCGACGGCGCCTTCGACTGGGGAGACCAAAAATCCAACCTGCAGCAGGAAACCTGGGGAACCGTAGGCATCAAGACGACCGCCTACAACGTCCTCGACGAATCCACCTACGAAGAGCTCACCGACGACGGCACCGGAGCAAGGCCCCGTCTCGTCATGGGCCGAGCCCCCCGCCCCCGCTATCGTCAATCCACCTGGACCACCCTCACCCAGCAACCCATCGAAGTCATCCTCGAAGACGAGACCGCCGCCGCCTGGTGGGGGCCACAAGCCGAAGTCCTGACCCTCGACTACATCCAGAACCTCGAAGAAGCCCAAGCCGTAGCGAAGCGCCGGCGAGCCCGCAAGATGGCCATCACCCACTCCGTGATCCGACCCATCTGCCAAGTAAAGCCAGGAGCCACCATCCTCCTGATCGACCCAAGAACCGGCCTGAACCACCGCTGTCTCGTCACCCGTCTCCAAGAGCGCTGGTCCTTCTCACCGAGGCCGCAAATCCTAGCCACCTACACCCTGGAGCAACCCCTGTGAGCCCCGTGTCGTCCGTGCTCGTCCATGTCCGTCCGTGTTCGTCCCCGAGAGAGAGGCTGAGGGCAGGGACGACAAGCTCCAATAGCCGGGAATCCCCTACTCGGTCCATCCCAGCAGGGGTAGTCAGCACCTTAGGGCCGGGAAGCCCGTCTATCCCTGTCCTCCTTCATAGCGTAGCACCAGCCCCGGCAACAAAACAGGCCCGCTGAGGTACTGCTATGACCTCTTCCGAGAAAATTGTCCACCTCCTGGGGTCTCTTCTTGATCGTCGCGCGAGAGACCGAGCCCCCGTCCGCCCCGCCCGCGTCCTCGGCCGCCACGAAGACGGCACCGAGCGCCTCCAGCGCCTCGACGCCGCCTGCGTCACCCGAGCCCCCCGCGACAACCACTACGCCGGAACCGTCGTGGTAGCCACCCGTCCCGCCGCCTTCCACCGCACCGGCACCACCGGCATCGCCACCCTCACCGAAGTCGCCTCCACCCCCACCCTCTGGATCGAGCGCCTCGACCCAAACGCCTACAGCCCCGGTCAGACCTACCAGGTCACCGTCACCGGCCGAGGCTTCGACGACCGAGTCCAAATCGACTTCCTCGAACCCGCTCCGCCCAAAGTCACCGCCCAAACCATCAACCCCGACATTGCCGTCCTTGCCGTCCTTGTCGTCTCTTCCGAGCTTCTCCTCCTCGACATCGCCGTAGCCCCCGAAGCCCGTCTGTATCCCGGCGGCGCCCCCATCGCCTACGGCAGAAAGTGAGCCTCGAACCCATGGCCCTCACCCAGCTCCCCAACCGCAAGCCCGACGCCTACACCGTCGACCTCCAGCTCGAGCTCCGAGAGAAAATCCTCCCCAGCTCCCTCAAGGCCACCACCTGGGATCTCCACGGCAATCGCCTGCTTTACACCCGCGACGTCTGGCGCTATCGCGTCCTCCCCGGAACCAACGACATCCAGGACTTCGGCCACGTCGACACCGAAATCATGGCCGTCCCCGCCGCGGCTCTCCCCCTGACCTCCACCGCTCAGGGCACCCGCCTCGCCCTGATCGACCACATCCCCGTCAACGCCCCCCAAAGCAACAGCAGCCAGCGCATCCCCCAGGTCCTCGCCGCCGACCCCGTGACCGGCAACTGGATCGTCTACAGCCATCGCCGCGACCTCGCCCCGCCCTACGTCACCGACCTCGCCGCCTACACCCCCATCGGCAACCTCATCAGCTCGGCCGCCATCCAGCAGCCCACCGACGTCGGCCTCCGCTGGGAAGTCCCCCACGCCGTCTTGCAGGACGGCTTCCTCTACGCCATCGAGCGCGACTTCCGCCCGCACCCCGGAAGCACAAACGCGCGCGGAATCGTCGTCCGCCGCCAGATCGGCTCCGTGGGAAGCCTCAGCATCTGGTGGTCACCCGAAGACGAGTGGACCTTCCCCCACTCCGTCTCCGTCGGAGAGACCCACGCCTACGTCGCCGCCACGAAGCTGTTTAATCCGGGATTCGGTTCCTTCCAGAGGTCCTATCTCTACTGGCTGAACAACGAGACGCTGGCCCAATCCGAGGTCCGCCAGCTCAAGTTCAATCCCACCGACAACGACAGTCCCAAGCCTTACAAGATCGGATCGTGGGAAGCCACCGGCAGCCGCAACACCGGAGGCATCGTCCTCTACGACCCGCGAGCCGGAAACTTCCTGGCCGCCGGGATTTCGCCCGCCGGCTACAACCCTGACTGGTTCATCCAGGATCCGACCTTCGCCCTCTTCCGCTTCGCACCCGCGCTCCTCGGCAGCGAGCCCTTCGTCCACCTCGCCGACCTGGCCGACGACCTCCCCGTCCCGATGTCCTTCACCGCTACCGGCGTCAGCGCCAACGACGCCAACCAGCTCCCGGAGTTCCGCAACCTATGATCGAAATCCTTGCCCCCGACCTCACCCCGCTGGAGGGAGTCGAGATCCCCAACCTCGAAGCCGGCCAGGACAGCGGAAGCATCCCCTTCGTGCTCCGCAACGCAGGCCCCGATCTTTTTGATGTCCTTGTTGTCTTTGAAGTCCTTGACCCCGTCACCACCCAATGGCGTTCCACCGGCCTCCCCCCGCTCGACGAGCTCTGGCCCCGCCTCCGGATCACCGGCCAGGACACCGCCAACGCCCCCGCGCAGCAGCTCGAGATCCACGACTGGACGCCCGTGGGCACCGGCCGAGCCCTCCACCTCGCCACCCTCCTCGCCGGCGGCCTTCGGACCGGTGAGATCAAGCTCCATCCGCCCACCACCGCCGCCCGCCTCACCTGGCAATTCCGCCTGGCCGTGATCGCCGCCGAGCACTCCTATCCGGTGCCCGCCGGCGCCCGCCCGGGCATCCTCACCGGCCTGGGAGACCACGGCCACAGCGCCCTCGTCCGCGGCTTCCAGGTCACCGCCGCCGCCACCGCCGCCAACCACGTCCACGTGGCCGCCGGCCAGCTCGTCCACCGCGGCCGCCTCGTCGGCCTGGTCACCAGCGCCGTCCAGCTCGACCAGCTGGACGGCGACGGCGAGCCCCTCACGCCCGGGCAGCTCTACGTGGCCATCCTCAGCGCCGGCCCCACTGGCTTCACCGTCACCAAGGGCCGCCGGGGCTCCGCCCCCGCCCGCCCGGCGCCGCCCCCCTGGGAGCCTCCCCTCGCGGCCGTCGCCGTCCGCCACGAAGCCGGCGCTTCCGAGATCAACCCGACCGACCTCGAAGACCTCCGCGTCTTCGACCGCTACCACGCCGAGCCCGGCGCCGGTCTCCAGCTCCGGTTCCACGCCGGCCGAGCCATCACCGGCGGCACCCTCCGCTACCACTCCACGCCCACGGACCTGATGCTCCCGCCCAACGCCACGACCGCCCTCTGGCAGCGCGCCTCCGGCGCCTGGGAGCTCGCTCCGGACACTGCCCCACCCCCAGAGACCACCGCCCTAGGCCCGCTCTGGATCGCCACCACCGACGCCGCCGGCGTGACCGAGCTGCTCGATCGCCGCGCCTTCGCCGCCAATACCGTCGTGATCCCCCTCCGCGGCCCTCTCCACGCCGCGCCCGGCCCGATCTCCGAGGCGGTCGTGCTCCATGACGGCCTGGTCCTGGAAGACGTCCTCTATCGCCTCTCGGGAAGTGGGGGAGGCACCGCCGGCCAGACCAAGCTCGACCTTCTCCTCGACGGCGCCACCCTCTACACCTCCGCCGCCCAGGACGACCACCGCCCCGCCTGGCCCTTCGACGCCGCGGACCTGATCGTGCAGGGCCGCATCCACGAGCTGACCGAGCTGCACCCCGGCCAGCTCCTCCAACTCGTCTCAATCGAGCACCCGACCGGCGGCACCCCCGCCTGGGCAGAGGCCTATCTCCTCTGCAGGAGGCCGTGATGCTAGTCAACCTGTCCCTGAACCCCGGCTATCGCCTGAAGATCACGCGGGCCTCCCGCATGAGCGAGCTCGCCGACCGCGTGATCACCGCCATCGCCGCCGTCGGCGGAAGCGCCGCCTTCCTGGAGGTCCTCCGCCGCTGGCTCCAGCGCCGCCAGGACAAGCGCCAGGAGCAGCTCCAGCTCGACGTCCGGATCCTCGAAGAGGGCCACACCCTTCGCCAGGAGGCCTACCAGCGCGAGCGCGCGGCCCTCCAGGCCCTCGCCGAAGAACGCGAGCGCCGCCACAAGGCCGAGCTCACCGCCCTGGAAGCCCAGATGCAGACCAAGCTGGAAGTCCTGACCCGGATCAACGAAGACCTCACCCGGCGCCTCGACCGCCAAATTCACGCAGGCCCATGATCTACGCTTGGAACTGGCGGGCCGGATCGGCCCGTGATTCAAGCCTCCGGCTCTGCCCGAACCTTCTGACTCAGGGCGACGCCGACCGCGCTCACCAGCTCGGCGTCGTCGAAGGGCTTGGAGATATGGCCTTGGAACCCGGCCTTGCGCGTCTGCTCGCGGTCCGCCTTGGACGCGAGCCCGGACACGGCGATCACCGGCAGCTCGGCGCTTTCCTTGGCGCCGTGGCGCAGGGCGTCGATGAACTCGAAGCCGTCCATGCGCGGCATGCGCAGGTCGCAGAGGACGAGGTCCAGGCTCGCTCGTGCCACGGTCTCGAGCGCTTCGCGGCCATCGCACGCCAGCAGGACCGCGGCGCCAAGCCTCTCGACCAGGAGCTGGGTCGCCTCCCGCGTATCGGCCATGTCCTCGACGATGAGGATGGTAAGCCCCTCGAACGGTACGGGAATGCTCCCTATGGCGGCCACTCTCGCTTCGGCTGCGCCTCGTGAGGCGAGCGGCAGCCGGACGGTGGCGATCGTCCCGCATCCCTTTCCCTCGCTCGCGATCGCGATCGCGCCGCCGTGCAGCTCAGTCAGCCGCTTGACCACGGCGAGCCCGATGCCCAGGCCTGGAAAGACGCGGCGGGTGCCTTCCTCCTGTTGGCGGAACATGTCGAAGACGAAGGGCAGGAACTCGGACGCGATCCCCTCGCCACTGTCCCGGACCTCGACCACGACCTCCGTAACACCGCGCACCGCTGTGACGAGAATTCTCCCGCCCGGGGGTGTGAACTTCAGCGCGTTGGACAAAAGGTTGCGGAAGATCTGTTGCAGCCGTCCAGCGTCCCCTTCGACCGACAGCGGCTCGCCCATCTCGACTTCCAGCCGGGTTCCCTTTGCCTGGGCCTCGCCGACGATCGTCTCCACGGCCGAGGCGAGGACCTCCCGCAGGTCGTGAACCCTGAAGTCGAGAGCCACCTTGCCGAGCGTGATCCGGTTGAGGTCGAGGAGATCCTCGATCAGCCGTACCTGCAGGAGCGCATTGCGCGCGATCACCTCCGCGCCCCGCTGCACCGTGGCGGCATCGGCAGCCCCCGTCCGGAGAATGTTGCTCCAGGTGAGGATGGGTGTGAGGGGCGAACGCAGCTCATGCGAGAGGATCGCCAGAAACTCATCCTTTGCGGCGGCGGCCTTGGCCAGGTGGTTTGCAGTGTCCTCGACCTGCCGGGTGCGCTCGTTCTCGCGCAGCAGGGCATCACCGAGCACCTGCAGCAACTCGCCGTAGTGGCCGAGGCGGCGCTTGGACACGGGCTGCTGGTCCCGCACCACCTGCCAGATGCGGCTGAACGGCAGGCCGGCCGTCCGGGCGAGCCGTTGGACCGCAGTCACTTGCGCGAAGTCGACCAGGACGTAGCCGCCGACCGCCGCGCCGACGACCTCGCCGCTGAGGACGAACGCGGTCCCCACGACCGCCAGCCCGTGCGCCTGCGTCACCTCCACTGTGCGCCCGGCTGCACCCTGCGCCAGACAACGCTTGGCGCACTCGGCGAAGAGGCCCGGGTCCCAATCGTGCTCCGCGAAGAGCTGGAACAGCGGCGTCGGTGCGATGGGACCCCAGGGGGCACGCATCCCCGCGGCGTCGTAGAGCTCAATCGTCATGGGAATGACGGCGGAGAACTTCTCCAGCGCCGGCCGCCAGAGCGTGGCGCCGAAAAGCGTTTCACTCCGCATCGGCATGTGGCGGCCTCCCTGGTGCTGCCCGGTCCGACGGCTCCAACGGCCGGCGCTCGGGGCCACGGGAGATCAGCCCCTGGTAGTCGGCGAACGGCATCTGCGGCTTGGCGAGCTGAACGGGCAGCACGCGCAAGCCTTTGCCGTCCACGATCTCGCACTCACGAGTCATCCGCACGACCGGGTTGGCCCGCATCTTGGCGATCGTGAGCCCCAGGCGGAAGGTGTCCCCGAGCTCCACCCAGTTCATCAGGATGATGTTGTCGACCAGGGAGCTCATCCGGAAGGTTCCCATCATCGCCGCCATGCCCAGGAGCTCGGGGTTCTCGTGGTTGTAGACCGCGGCGATCTGGTTCTCCTTCATCAGCGCCACCAGAGCGTGGAAGAAGTCGCGGAAGAGGCGGCCCCCCACTCCCAGCGTCGTGCCATAGGTGGAAAGGCTGTCGATCACCACACGCCGCGGCTGGAGCTCCTCGACGAGCTCCTCGATTCTGGCGAAGTGCTGGTCGACGTCGATCTCCTGCGGCGGGTCGTAGACGAGCCGGACCAGCCCCTGCTCGATGCCGCTCTCCAAGTCGAGCCCGATGCTGTGGGCGTTGCGCAGCATCTGCGGTACCTGCTCGTCGAGGCTGAGCATCAGACTGGGTTCGCCGCGCCGTGCCCCCTCGGCGATGTACTGGAGGCCCAACACGCTCTTGCCTGCCCCCGAGATGCCGGTGACCACGGTCGTGCTGCCGAGGAAGTACCCGCCGTTGGTGATCTCGTCCAGGCCGGGAGTGCCCGTCGAGACCCGCGCCGTGGGGTCGTAGGCGGCGGCCTTTTCCCGCTGCGAACGGCGCGGCGCCTGAACCCGGCGGTAGACCCGGAGCCCCTCACCGTTGAGGACGCGGAAACCATGGCGGCCCATCTGGTGCTCCTGGCCGCGCGACTTGACGATCTCGATCGAGCGGAAGATGGCGCGGTTCGCCTCCTCCAGACGCAGCCGGATCACCGTGTCCGCGATCGACTCCTCGGGCAGGGGGACGGGGTGTTCGCCGTTGCCCAGCGCCACCGCCTCGACCGCCAGCATGGCCGTCAGGTTCTCGCGCTGCAATCCGATCGTGAGCAGGTGGAAGCTCTCGCGCGGATCCTTGCCGTCGCCCGCCAGGCAGGCGACACCGTCGACGAACATCCGCCGCGCGCCGATCTCCGCGGCCTCCTCGAGCAACAAGCTGTCCGCCTGCTGCAGCTCCTGGCTGAATATCGAGCGGGTCATGAAGACAACTTTGAGCTTCCGTTCCCGCTCGAGCCCCGCGAGGTCCCAGCCGAGCCGAGCCGCGTCTCGCATCAGCTTCTCCGGAGAGTACTCGAAGACGACGATCAGTCCGGGTTCTCCGAAATCCCGCGCTCCTCGCACGATGAACTCCACGCCGAGCGTCGTTTTGCCTGCGCCGATGGGGCCTTCGACCAGGATGATGTTGCCGCGCGGGAATCCGCCCGAGAGGATGGTGTCGAGCCCGCGGATACCGGTCTGCACAATGTCACTTTCAGGCATGGTTCCCTTTCGCCGGCGGCTCACCGGGACTGTGAACGTGGTCTTCGGATGGAGGAGCCGTCGCGAGAGCCTGGAGGATGCTCAAGCGTCCATTTCGCGTCGAGGCGATCGCCAGCAACGTGTCCAGCGGTTGGTCCTGCCCGCCGTCGCGCACCAGGAGAAACATCGGCACCGCGCTTGGCGGCTTCTGCCGCCGTATCACCAAGCCCTCGGCGATCAGGTTCTCGAGCGACTTCTCGACCCGCTCACGGTCGCAGCCCATGTAGGCGGCGAGCCGGTCGAGCGCCAGAAGTGCTCGTGGATGGCGGTGGAGGAACATGAGAAGATCGAGGTCGCAAGCATGCTTGATGACCTTGAGGCGATCGAGCGCTTCGTGGGTCTCCGGATCGGGCACATGTCTCTCGCGATTCCGACTTATGCAGCAAAGATGCCAGGGTATTGTATCCCCTCACGGGGGGGGCCGGTCAACCCGTGCCCACGGGCGAGCCGCCGACCTTCTGGTGCAGTGAGCCTGCGATCTGGCCCTTCCTCGATCCATGGTGCAGCGCGCGTTCGCGAGCAAGGGCTAAAATCCAGGTGAACGGCGTCAGTCCCGAGGCTCTCGGGAAGCTCTCGGGCCGCTGCCAGACAGTCTCGAAGACTTGCATCAGGAAATCCTCGGCAATCGCGCGATCTCCGACGAGATGAACCAACAATCCAAGCACCTGGGGCGCGCGGCGGTCATAGAGGTCCAGGAGACCTTGGTGGCTTCTGGCCATGACCCTCCCTAGATCGAAGAAGTCCTGGCCCTCCGTTGCTTCCGTCGTCGCCACAATTCATTGGGCAAGCAAAGGTCGAACCATTTGCATGATTCGTTAGCAGGGGGCTCTCGAATCGCCCGTCCCCTCTCTTCCCTCCACTCGCGCCACGCGAGCAAGCCCCATGCTCCCGTCGCGGCCAGCAGCTTCATGAGGACAGCAGGGTCCAGCGTCCTGACCAGGTGTTCGTTGAACCCCGCTTCCCTTGACCTGCGGCGGTCTTCGCCCTGCCCCCATCCAGTCAGGGCGATGATGACCACGTCGTCCCCGCCGGGTTGCTCACGAATGCGGCGGCACGCTTCGTAGCCGTTCATCTTGGGCAAACCGATGTCGAGCAGGATCACGTCGGGTCGCAGCCTCGCCGCCGTCTCGACCGCCTCCTGTCCGTCGCTCGCCGTGTGTGTCTCGTTCCCCTTCAGTGTGAGCAAGGTGGCGAGGCTTTCGGCACTGTCCTGGTTGTCGTCGACGACGAGAATACGGCGCCGGTTTGTGGCCGCTGGCACTTCTTGTCCTTCGAGTGGTTGCGGCTGGGGCTCCTCGATGAGGGTCGGCAACTCCCCTCAAGTGCCAGTCCCTGTCTGTCGCTCCCTTTCCCATCTCGTGTCACCCAACCCCGTCGACCGTCCAACCTCCCCCCACCCGCCCATTCACGTAAAGCACGGTCGGCCAAGCTCTTTCGCTCAGGGCACCGCTCCGGCACCCCGTCCAGGCGGCCATGCGACCGGCCTGACTTCAGCACCGCCCGGCGCACCGTTACCCTCCTAGGCTTCGCTCGCCGCCTCAGGGCCTCCCCCCTTGTCTGTCCGTGTTCGTCCGTGCCCGTCCGGCCGACGGGGGCCGCTGAGCGCCTGCAGTTCCCCCTCGCCCGGGCGGGCGTGAGTGCAGGTGGGCGAGGGGGAGCCCCGGGCGGAGCCGACTTCCGCCCCGCCGAAGTGGCTGAAAACACTTGACTTATGTCCTGTTTTCGCCTATGCTTCCGTCGTAGGTTTCGACGCAGTCCCCGGGGCCCTGGAGCGTATCCAGCCCCGGCCAAAACAAAACGGGTCCGACTGAGCTGGAACTCAACCGGACCCTAGGCACGCAAAGGAGCCTAGTCCAATGCGCACCCGTGACGAAGATACCATCCCCCTTCCCCCCAACGCCTTCACCGCCGAGTACCTGGAGCTCCTGGCCGAGCGCGACGAGCCGGTGACCGCCGCCGAGGCCGACGTCGCCGGCCCCTGGCATCTGGAAGCACACCCCTCCAGCGGTTGGGCGGTCCTGCGGCAGGGGGAAAGCCTGGAGAGCAGCCAGCCCGTGGCGATCTTCTCGAAAAAAGACGCCGCCCGTCTCGCCGCAGCGGTCCTCCCCTCCACCGGCCGGCCCTCGCGCTATCGCCTCGGCAAAGATCCCGACGCGCTCGGCTATCCCATCTTCGACGAAAACCAGGTCGTGGGCCACTTCGAGCGCTTCCACGAAGATCTCCTCGTCGCGCTCAACGTCGTCGATGCCCTTGTCTCGTCACCGGCCGATCTCGCCTGGCTCCTCGACGCCGCCGGCGGCCTGGCCCTCGATCACGCCGGAAAGATCGCCCTCGAGCGCGCACTCCCCGAGTTCTGATCCGCCACCCCGGGGCGGCAGCCCTCCTCCTGCCGCCCCTGCCCCTTTCCTCGGTTCCGCATCGCCAATTGTCCTTAATATTTCACAATATCTATGTATCCCCACCGGCGCTCTCCCCCCCCATGCGACACTGCCCGGATGCGGGGCGCCGCCCATGGAGGACGCCGTCACGGCGCAGAGCAGGTGGGCGCAGAGCAGGTGGCAGGTGGAGCAGGTGCTGGAGCAGGTGCCAGCCGCTTCGCGAGACCGCCCAATTGACAATTTTATGGAATCTTTCATAAAATCCAGGTTCGTCGACAGGAACGTCCGACCGTTCCCCCGGCCGACAGGCCGATACGACAGATTGAAGCCGGACGGACGAGTTCGGGACGTGAAGTACGCTATAGCAAATATGAACAAATAGCCACAAAAGAAGAGATCGAGCAGGGGCTGCCCCATCTCGGAGGGAGGTTCAGGGAGGTCATCACCTCTTTTCCGAGACCCTGGAGGTAAAGGTTAGCGGATTGGGAAGTTCACGGCTAAGCGGCGAAAAAAATCAACCGTTCCACAAGAAGAGAGGTTCCTTATGTCCGACTTTGCCGAGGTTACAATACTTCAAGAAGGAAAGGAACTCATCTCATTAAAGGCCAATGTAGAGGTCCCCCCTGGTATAGTTGGCGGTAGCATTATATGTCGTGATCAATTCGGCAATGCGGCTGTGGCCATTCATGGAGGAAACGATAACCCGGCAGTAGGAGGGGGGAGGCTTGGCCTTCTCAATGGCCCCCTATTCCTTTTCAACCCAACAGGAAGCTTCCGTGTAACGATAGCCGCTGGGGACGAATTGGAGAACGAAGATGGAGGATTGATCGTATTGGACGCCGCTGATGATTTGCAGGAACCCGGTCCGTTGGGAAGCCACTCAGCTATCTTTATCAGTGCAGCTAAGCGTAGCATTGTAATACACGGACCTAGTGGCAACGCCACAGCCGAGCTTGGGCCCAATGGCAACCTCCGCCTTGGTGGTGGTGAGACGGCCGGCAGCCTCATCCTCCGCGACAGTTCAGGCAAAGAGCGCATAAAGCTGCAAGCCGGCGAATCAAATCTCAAGATCCTTGCTCCTGATGGCAAGGTCATCGCCGAGCTTGGAACCAATGGCGATTTAGCCCTGGGCGGTGGCGGTAAAGATGGGGATCTACACCTTCGTAGCGGCTCCGGAAGCCCCCGCATTATATTAGGTGCCGATGAAATGCAATTCGTCATAAAGAACGACACGGAAGATCTGGTTGTGATTGGAGGAAGCGCCGGGGAAATCTTTATTAAGGGTAATCTGAGAAGACAGAGAATCACCGAGCGTAGCCGAAAGATCGATCAAGATCAAACACATGATCTGTTTACCGTGAAGCAGCACGGAAGTTATATCGTCGAGTTGTCAGCGGGCTATAGTTTTGCAGATGGAGGAAACTCTTACATAGGTTTTAGTTATCATCGTTGGAAGGTGTTCACCTTACCAGATGTGCCAAAGCCGTTTACTTCCATTCCACTTGAAGCTCAAGTCACTTCTAATTTTTGGGAAGGTGTCGGCCCAGAGTTCATTCAATCCGGCGCCAATGTAAGACTGAAAATTCCTAAGCGAGCCGCTGTTGGTTTTAAGGTCCCAAATAATATCGACGATGGCACCTTGTCTGTGAGAGCATTGTATGGATCTCTGTTAAATTTTTAGTTGCACCTTCTTGAGCCGCACTTCACTTGATCTTCCTTGTGCTGGGCGGGAGTAGTTGCGCGGCGGGAGTAGGTGGCCCTGGAGATAGGTGCCCGGCCGAGTAGGTGCCCCCCGCTTCGCGAGTACCACCCCCGCGGCGGGCGTCAATGGGGCGTAACTTGCGATAGACTCTCCAGGTGCGCGCTCCCGATCCCTCCGCCCAGCCATCAAGCTACCTCTTCGCTCTGGTAGCCCACCGAAGGCAGGGTGAGCTCGCGGCGGGAATCGTCGTCGAGGTGCACGAGCGA
>Ga0190274_10000508_pt1 | contig 23310 bp, 19 predicted proteins | sample Popmic531T_FD_133002 | JGI IMG/M metagenome (GOLD analysis project Ga0190274, IMG submission 133002) | Populus adjacent soil microbial communities from riparian zone of Yellowstone River, Montana, USA - 531 T | ecosystem: Environmental > Terrestrial > Soil > Riparian zone | place: USA: Montana... | reverse complement strand
GCCCCACACGGCCTTCTCAATGGCCTTGCGGGCGTCCTTCTCGAGGACCTCACCGATCGGAGTGGCAGACAGACCACCCGGGTAGCCGGAGTGGCGGTAGGCCATCTTGGTGACCTTCTTGTCGCCGGAGAGGGCGACCTTCTCAGCGTTGATGATGATGACGAAGTCACCGGTGTCAGCGTTGGGAGCGAAGATCGCCTTGTGCTTACCGCGCAGGAGATTGGCGGTCTGAGCAGCGAGGCGGCCGAGGACCACGTCGGTGGCGTCGATGACGAGCCACTCTCGCGTGATGTCGCCGGCCTTCGGGGCGTACGTGCGCACGGAGGAACTTCCTTCGTTCGTAGGATCCGCGTGACCCTGTGTCACACGGTGTTGGTGCTGCGGCGCCCTCTGACGAACTCTGCCTGGCTCGATCTCGTCCAGTTCTGCATCAGGACTCCGTGGGGGGTCCGGACGCGGCAGGAGGCGCGACTGACAAGAGTACGGGCGCGTTCGCCCACGGGTCAAAACAGCGCTGACGGAAACGTCACATCGTCATCCGCGGACACCGGGTTCGCATGGTGCCACGCCGCCGACTAAGTTGTTCGGGTGACTGATTCTCTCACCGTCCGTGACAACCGCACCGGACAGGAGTACGAGGTCCCGATCGCCGACGGCGCCATCAAGGCCGCGGATCTGGGCAAGATCAAGGCCGGGGACGACACCCCAGGCCTCGCCGTCTACGACCCGGGCTTCGTCAACACCGCCTCGTGTCGCAGCTCCGTCACCTACATCGACGGGGAGAAGGGGATCCTGGAGTACCGGGGCTACCCGATCGAGCAGCTGGCCGAGAAGTCCAGCTTCCTCGAGGTCGCCTACCTCCTGATCCACGGCGCGCTTCCCACCAAGCCGGAGTACGAGGCGTGGGTGCACGAGATCACCTACCACACGTTCGTGCACGAGAACGTCAAGTCGTTCATGCAGGGCTTCCGCTACGACGCGCACCCGATGGGGATGCTGATGGCGTCGGTGGGAGCCCTCTCGACGTTCTACCCCGACGCACGCAACATCAGCGATGCCGAGAACCGGCACATCCAGATGGTGCGCATGATCGCGAAGATGCCGACCCTCGGCGCCTGGGCCTTCCGCCACGCGCAGGGCAAGCCGTACGTCTACCCGGACAACGACCTGGGCTACACGGCCAACTTCCTCTCGATGCTCTTCAAGATGAGCGAATCGAAGTTCGAGGCCGACGAGCGCCTGGTCAAGGCCCTCGACGCCCTCTTCATCCTGCACGCCGACCACGAGCAGAACTGCTCGACCAACGCGGTCCGCTCCGTGGGCTCCTCGCAGGTCGACCCGTACTCCGCGGTCGCAGCCGGCGTCGGCGCGCTCTACGGCCCGCTGCACGGTGGCGCCAACGAGGCGGTGCTGCGGATGCTGCGGCGCATCGGCTCGAAGGAGAACATCCCGGCGTTCATCGCTGGGGTGAAGGAGGGCAACGAGAAGCTGATGGGCTTCGGCCACCGGGTCTACAAGAACTTCGACCCGCGCGCCACGATCATCAAGAAGGCCTGCGACGACGTCTTCGAGGTGACCGGGGTCAACCCGCTCCTCGAGATCGCCAAGGAGCTCGAGAAGATCGCCCTCGAGGACGAGTACTTCATCAAGCGCAAGCTCTACCCCAACGTCGACTTCTACTCGGGCCTGATCTACGAGGCCTTCCAGTTCCCGCCGGAGATGTTCACCGTCCTCTTCGCGATCGGCCGCACCCCGGGCTGGCTGGCCCAGTGGTCCGAGCTGGTCCAGGACAAGGAGCAGAAGATCGCGCGCCCGAAGCAGCTCTACATGGGCGACCGCAGCCTGACGTTCGTGCCCGCGTCGGAGCGCTGGGCCTGATCGGAGCCGCGTCAGCGGATCCGATGATGGTGGTCGAGCGAGCGGCACGGCTGAGCTCGCGAAGCCGTGACCCGCGTGTCGAGACCCGGTGAGATGACAAGCAACATCGAGGCCGTCGTCTTCGACCTCGGCAACGTACTGATCGACTGGCAGCCGGCCCTCGCCATCGCGGCGGGGGTCGGTGCCGTTGAGGCCCGACGGTTCCTGGAGGCCGACGACTTCGACTTCATGGCCTGGAACCACCTCCAGGACAGCGGTCGGAGCTGGGCCGAGGGCGTCGCCGACGTACGACGTACGCATCCGCACTGGGCCGCCCACGCCGACGCCTACCTCGAGCACTTCCCGGCGTCGCTGGGCGAGGTGCCCGGGACCACCCAGGTCGTGCGCGAGCTGCACGAGGCCGGGATCCCGCTGTTCGGGCTGACGAACTGGTCCGACGAGCTCTACTACCCGTTCGCCGTGCCTCGCTTCGAGGTGCTGCGGATGCTCGACGACGTCGTCGTGTCCGGTGAGGTCAAGGCCGCCAAGCCCGACCCGCGCGCCTACGAGATCGTCGCCGAACGCAGTGGACTGCCGTTGGACCGGCTGCTCTTCGTCGACGACAAGCAGCTGAACGTCGACGCCGCGGCCGCACTCGGCATGGACGGGATCGTGTTCACCGACGCGGCCTCGCTGCGCACCGAGCTGCGCGAGCGCGGCCTGCCGGTGGATCCGGGCTGATCAGCGGCGGACCTTCACCTTGGTGGTGATCGTCTTGCCACGCGCCGGGTCGACCGCGACCCGGACGGTGCCGGCCTTGGCGACCTTGCGCTTGTCCTTCTTCGAGAGCTTCAGGGTGGCGACGGTCGCCTTGCCCGCACGCAGCCGCACCTTGCCGGTGGCGACGACCTTCTTGCCCACCTTGACCTTGACGTGGCCCTTGCCGGACAGCGACGAGAGCACGACGACCTTCGCCTTCCGGCCGTGGACTCGCAGGAAGCCGCTCGCGGCCACGGTCGCACCACCCGGCTGCACGGTGATCGTCGCGCTGGCCGCGTTGTTGGTCGAGTTGGCGTCGGCGGACGTGGACGACACGGTCGCGACGTTGACGACCTCGACCGGGGAGGGCGAGCCCGAGCGCTCGGTGCCGGTCCGGTCGTGCAGGCAGACCAGGTCGACCGTGGCGTTCTGGGCGACCCCGGTGTCGTTGTAGAGGCGGAAGGCGCGCGCCTTGAGGCGCGGGTCGTTGCCGAACGTGTGCACGCCCGGCGGGAGGTCGAACGTCGCCACGACACCCTTGGCGTCGTCGGGGCAGATGACCTGGTACTCGTTGCCCTCGGCCGCGGTGGTGCCGGGAACGGAGACGGTCTGCACCACGTGGGTGAGCTTGAGCTCGTGCGTGTGGCCGTTGACCGGGTCGACCGTGGTGCGCAGGCAGCGGGCCGAGAACGTCGCGGTGACCGGGGCCGTCGCGTCGATCGTGAAGGTCCACGTCCGCTGCGCCGACGACGTGTGCTCGGAGCCGACCAGCTCGGCGCTCGCCGACGAGAGGTCGTAGCCGGGCGCGACCGGGACGGTGCCGGCCGGGCAGATGACGCTCGCGGTCGAGCGGCCGGCGGCGTACGACCCCGAGGTGGTGACGACGGCGGTGTCGACCGAGAGGCTGTGCCGGTGGCCGCCGTTGGCCTCGGTCTGCTTCGGCAGGCACACGATGAAGGCCTTGGCCTGGGCGCGACCGGTGGCGTCGTTGCGGATGACGCCCTTCCACGTCGACGCGCTGTCGCTGCGCGCACTGAGGATCTTGACGTCGCGGATCGTCCCGGTGCCCTGGTCGACGTGGTCGACGCGGAACTGGCCGTCGCTCAGGAAGTCCCCGGCGTTGCAGCTCAGCGCGATCGTGCGCTGCTGGCCGGCCTCGAGGTCGACCTGGGCCTCCGCCTTGTACGGCGTGAGCCAGTGCGTCGCCTGCGGGTCGGAGCTGGCACCGGCGCCGGCTATCGGGTTGGCCGTCACCGTGATCGTCTTCGTCACCGAGGCACCGGCCGCGAGCGAGCCGACGCTGCACGTGACCACACCGCCGCCCTGGGTGCACGGCGACTGGGCCGACACGAAGGTCACGTCGGCGGGGAGGTCGTCGCGGACCACGACGCCGGTCGCGGTGGCGTTGCCGATGTTGGTCGCCGTCAGCGTGTACGTGACCGTGCCGCCGCCGGACGGCGTGGCGCTCGACGCGGACTTCGTGATCGTCACGTCGGACGTGCCCGGGGTGCTCGGGGGCGACGGGACGCACGCCTCGCCGGGGAAGAGGTTCTGGTGGGTCTCGTAGCCCGACGCGAACGTCGCGGCGATGACCTGGCCGATCGTGTGCCCGGCGGACGCGATCGTGACCGCCGCCCGCGGCGCGAGGATCGTGCCCGGGAAGGCCGACCCGTAGCTGACGGTGACCGCGGTCGCGTCGGGGAAGTTCCAGACCAGGCCGGCGTAGTCGCCCTTGATGTTGTTGTCGTTGGCCTGGCTCCAGCTCGAGCCGCTGCCCAGCCAGGCCTGCCCACCGATGGTCGGCGTCGCACCCGGCACGTTGATGATCGTGACGGAGCCCGCCGGGACGCTCAGGCCGACGTGCCGGCCGCTCGCCAGGGCGGCGGCGTCACCGGTCGACAGGTTGAAGACGTTGAGCGCGGCGCTCGAGCCCGAGAGGACCAGCGCGTTGTTGCCGCCGGTCACACCCGCGGAGACGGTGCCCGTCGCGGCGGCGGCGCCCCACTGGGTCGACAGCGTCCGCAGCTGGGCGAAGGCCGTCGCGAAGTCGATCGGGTTGCTGTTCAGGTAGCCGGTGCCCGAGCCGCCGTTGAAGTTCACGCCGGACTTCGGCGAGAGGTAGGCGCTGCCCTTCTGCAGGTTGTAGTTGCCGTGCGTGCCCGCCACGACCAGCGCGGGCGACGTCGCCGCGAACCCGGAGGGCAGCCGGGTGCCGACGGTCATGTTGGTGTTGGCGGGGTGGTTGCCGCCGTACGCGATGGCGCCCTCGGACTCGGAGGTGCGCGTGCCGTTGCCCTCGACGAACTCGGTCCACCCGGTGGCCGTGCCGAACGCGTTGGACGTGGCCACGCCGGACGAGCACGTGGTCGTCGCATCGGCGCGGCCGTCGAGCGGCGCGACGCCGAGCACCAACGCGGCGGACGCGACGACGGACATGATGATCGGCACTCGCAGCGCGCTGACAGCGCGCGGGCGTGCAGCAGTTCCAGACACGACGGTAACCCCCCAGCTAGGTCGTTGGGCTCACCATGGCAGCAAGCGCCGAGGCGCCGCCACCGGATCGGGCTCGCCAGGGCCAACCTTGCGTGAAACCTGAGTTTCGGACGCCCGCGGTCGGCTCAGGGCGCGACCGGCTCCAGTGCCTGCTCGGCGGGCGTACGACGGGTCAGGTTGCGGACGTCGGCGGACGTGAGGGCCAGCAACGACGAGGCCGCCATCACGCAGCCGACGACGAGCAGCCACTCCTGGTAACCGACCAGCACCGCGACCGGGCCGGTGAGCGCGAGCCCGAGCGGCCGGGCCACGAAGGAGCCGACCATGTCGAAGGAGTAGACCCGGGCGAGCTTGTCGGGCGCGACGTTCTGCTGGATCGACAGGTCCCAGAAGACGTCGAACACCTGCAGCCCGAACCCGTGCAGGAAGGCTCCGAGGAGGACCACCCACAGGTGGCCCGAGAGCGCCATCGCGATGGGGAAGAGCGCGGTCAGGCTGAGCAGCATGGTCCCGATGAGCAGGCTGCGCCGCGGACGCCAGCGCAGGCAGACCAGGCCGCCGACCACGAAGCCGGCCATCAGCGTCGCCATCGCCCAGCCCCAGGAGGAGCGGCCGAACTCGTCGCCGACCACGATCGGGCCGAGCACGGTCTGCGCGCCGCCGTAGAACAGGTGGTAGAGCATCGCCTGGCCGATGAGCAGCCACAGCCACGGGTGCGAGAGCACCTCGCGCGCACCGTCACCGAGGTCGGCCAGCATGGAGGCGCGCGGCCCCTCCGCACGGGTGTGCGGGACCCGGAGCCGGGAGTAGCAGTACGCCGCGACGGCGAAGGTCAACGCGTCGACCCCGATCGCCCAGCCCGAGCCGGCGAGCGCGACGAGGACACCGCCGACGGCGTACCCGACCGTGGCCGCGCCGGTCTGGAGGAGCGACCGGACCGAGACCGCCGAGGGCAGGTGCTCGGAAGGGACGGTCTCGCGTGTCATCGCCCGCGACGACGGCTGGCTCAACGCGGACAGGCAGCCGTTGAGCGCACCGACGATGCCGAGCATCGGGATCGACGCGAACCCGGCGATCAGCGCCGTCGCGAGGAAGGCCTGGGTCAGGGCACTGCCGGCCGCGGAGCCCTCCATCATCAGCTTGCGCGGCAGCCGGTCGCCGAGCACGCCGCCGAAGAGCACGGTGACGACGTCGGCCAGCGCGAACGCGCCGACGACCAGGCCGAGGTCCGTGGCCGAGCCGCCGAGGTCGAGCACCGCGAAGGCGAGCGCGATCGGCGTGATCGAGTTGCCGAGCGAGCTGGCCGCCGTACCGGTGACGAGGAGCCGGAAGTCCCGGGAGCGGAGGGCGGCAAGGCGGTCGTTCACGCGGAGGATATTACTTCGCTAGCGAACTATTCGCCACCGAAGGGAGTAGCATTTTCCACATGACCGACCGGGTGACCGATGACGAGGACTGGACGGACCGGCACGTCGCGCGCTGGCGCGACCACTGGATCGACATCGCGTTCGAGGATGACGTCGAGGCGATCGTGGTCCGGATCGGCCGGCTCAAGCAGTACTTCAAGCTGACCACCCAGCAGGCCCTGGTCGAGGTCGGGCTGCAGGACTTCGAGTACGACACCCTGCACCACCTGATGATCCGCGACACCCCCGGGTTCGCGAGCCCCTCGGCGCTCGCCGCCGACCTCGGCATCAGCAACGCCGGCATGACCGGTCGCCTGGACGCACTCGAGAAGGCGGGCTGGATCCAACGCAGCGCCGACCCCGACGACCGGCGCCGGGTGAGCATCGAGATCACCAAGAGCGGCGCGGCGATCTGGCGGCGTGCGATGGACCTCCGCGGCCGGGCCGAGGACGAGGTCGTGCACGCGCTCGGCCCCGAGGAACGCGCGACCCTGGCCGCACTGCTCAAGAAGATGACGCTGGTGACGGAGATCGATTCTTCTAGGGTGTCCAGCGACGTCTCAGGTTGATCACAGGCAACGCCGACACAGTGGTGCCATGACCGACCAGCCGACGACACCCCCGCAAGATCCGCAGAACCCGTACTTCTCGTACCCGGCCCCCCAGGGTCCGGCGCCCGAGGGTCCGCCGGCCTACACCCCCGCTCCCGAGACCGCGGCCCTCCCGGTCCAGCGCCGCCCCCGGCGCGCCGGGCTGGCGGCGGCGGTCGTCGCGACCGCACTGGTCGTCGGCGGCGCGGCCGGCGTCGGCGGCGCGGCGGCCTGGAACGCGTACGACGACGACGCCTCGGGCAGCGCCGCCAACCCCAGCGACCACAGCACCTCGCAGGTCGTCGACACCCCGGACTCCCCCGTCGCCGACGGCTCGGTCGAGCAGGTCGCGGCGAAGGTGCTCCCGTCGGTCGTCAAGATCGACGTCAGCGGCAGTGAGGGCGCCGGCTCCGGGTCCGGCATCATCCTCAGCTCCGACGGCGAGATCCTCACCAACAACCACGTCGCGGCGATCGCCGGCGACGGCGGCTCGATGACCGTCTTCTTCAACGACGGCTCCTCGGCCAAGGCCAGCGTGGTCGGCACCGACCCGCTCACCGACACCGCGGTCATCAAGGCCGAGGGCGTCTCGGGCCTGACCCCGGCGACCATCGGCAAGTCCGAGGACCTCAAGGTCGGCGAGGGCGTCGTCGCGATCGGCTCCCCCTTCGGCCTGGACTCGACCGTCACCAGTGGCATCGTCAGCGCGCTCAACCGGCCGGTCGACGTCGGCTCGGACAGCGAGGGCAACAGCACGACGTACCCCGCCATCCAGACCGACGCCGCGATCAACCCCGGCAACAGCGGCGGCGCCCTGGTCGACATGAACGGCAACGTCGTCGGCATCAACTCCTCGATCCGCACCGCCAGCTCGGGCGAGGGCGAGGCCGGGTCGATCGGCCTCGGCTTCGCGATCCCGATCGACGAGGTGCTGCCGATCGTCGACCAGATGAGCAAGGGCGAGACCCCGACCCACGCCCGCCTCGGCATCTCCGTCGGCCCCGTCGCCAGCAAGCAGGGCGCGGAGGTCGTGCAGGGCGCCTCGGTCCAGGACGTCATCTCCGGCTCCACCGCCGACAAGGCGGGCATCGCGAAGGGCGACGTGATCACCAAGGTCGACGACCGGCTGATCACCGACCCCGACTCGCTGGTGGCGACCATCCGGTCCTACCGCCCGGGCGACGAGGTCACCGTGACCTACACGAGCGGCGGCGACACCAAGACCGCCAAGCTCACCCTCGACTCGGACGCCAAGACGTCCAAGTCCTGATCCACCTGGCTGCCCCTGCCTGCGCCCGAGACATAGGCAGGGGCCTGGGGCTCCACCGGCTGACCGGCCCGTCTCCCGTCAGCCGGTGGGGCCCATTTCTCTCTACGGGCGCTTCTGGAACTCGCCGAGGCGCGCGACCGGGACGAAGCCCAGCCGCTCGTTGACGCCGATCATGTGGCTGTTGACCTCGGCGTTGTAGGTGATCAGCTCACGGATGTCGGGCCGCTCGCGTTGGAGCAGCCGCTGGTTGGCGACCTTGACGGCCAGCCCCAGCCGGTGGCCGCGGGCGTCGGGACGGACCAGGGTGCCCCACTGGTAGGCCCTACCGGGCTCGTGGATCGTCGTCGCGAGGTCGGAGAAGGCGACCAGCTCGCCGTCGGCGTCGAGCGCGACGGTGTTGTACTTCGTACGGCCCTGCGCGGCGACGAGCGCCTCGGCCTCGCGAACGGTCGAGCCGTCGGCGTACTCCGCCTCGACGGTGAGGTCGCCCGTCGGCGCCTCGGTGGTGAGGCTGGCGTTGAGCCGGGCCCAGCCGTCGACGAGCTCGTCGGGGACCGGGCCGACCCAGGAGTGCAGCGTGAAGCCGTCGTGGTGCGCGGCGGCCTCGGCCGCGAGCTCGTCCAGGAGTACGTCGGGCACCGGGAGCTCGAGCCGCCGCTTGACGTCACCGAGAGCGAGGTCGTAGCCGGCGGCCCGCGCGAACTCGGCACCCGGCTGGCCAGCGCCGGACGGCCCCGCGGCGTACGGCCAGGAGCTCTCGCCGAACATGGTGGTCCGGCCCCGCTCGCGGGCGACGCCCTCGAGGTGGGCGAGCATCGCGGCGCCGTACCCGCGGCGGCGCTCCTCGGGCAGCGTGTGCACGGCCAGCTCGGCGCGGTCGGTGTTGTCGAGGAGCGAGAGCCGGACCCAGCCGACCGTCACGAGGCGGCCGTCGACCCATCCGGCGTAGCCGCCGTCCCAGAACCGCAGGCCCCGACGCTGCATCAGGGCGCGCACCTCCTCGAGCTGCCAGGTCGCGGCGACGCCCGGCCCCGAGGCCTGCTCCGCGGCTTCGTAGACGCGGTGCCAGGCGTCGAGCGCGGAGTCGTCGAAGAAGTCGACCTCGACGATGTCGATCCGGGTCATCGGGAGCGCTGCACCCGGCTCTCGTCCCACACCGGGCCGTCCGACTCGTAGACCTCGCCGTCGGCGCCGTACACCAGGAACCGGTCGAAGCCACGCGCGAACCAGCGGTCGTGGGTCACCGCCAGCACGGTGCCCTCGAACGCCTCGAGGCCCTCCTCGAGCGCCTCGGCCGACTGCACGTCGAGGTTGTCGGTCGGCTCGTCGAGCAGCAGGAGGGTCGCACCCGACAGCTCGAGCAGCAGGATCTGGAACCGGGCCTGCTGCCCACCCGACAGCGACTCGAACCGCTGCTCGCCGGCGTGCGCGAGCTCGTAGCGGTCCAGCACCCGTGCCGCCTGCTCGCGGCCCATGCCGGCGCGGCCGTCGGGGTGCCCGTCGCCGCGGTGCAGGATCTCGAGCAGGGTGCGGCCGATCAGCTCGGGGTGCTCGTGGGTCTGCACGAACCAGCCCGGGCGCACCCGCGCGCCGAGCTTGGCCTTGCCCTGGTGCAGCACCGGCTTGATGGCGACCTCACCCACGGGCCGGTGCTCCACGTCGGGGTCGCTGCCACCCGCGGCCAGGAGCCGCAGGAAGTGCGACTTGCCGGAGCCGTTGGAGCCGAGCACGGCCACCCGCTCGCCGTACCAGACCTCGAGGTCGAACGGCTTCATCAGGCCGGTGAGCTCGAGGCCCTCGCAGACGACCGCACGCTTGCCGGTGCGGCCACCCTTGAGCCGCATCGACACCTGCTGCTCGCGCGGCTGCTCGGTCGGCGGGCCGGCCTCCTCGAACTTGCGCAGCCGGGTCTGGGCGGCGCGGTACTGGCTGGACATGCCGTCGTTGTACTCGGACTTGATCTTCAGCCGCAGCACCAGCGCCTTGATCTTGGCGTGCTCCTCGTCCCAGCGCTTGCGCATCTCCTCGAAGCGCGCGAACCGGTCGCGGCGCGCCTCGTGGTACGACGAGAAGCCGCCCGGGTGGGTCCACACCAGGTTGCCCGCGTGGCCCAGCTCGACGGTCACCACGCGGGTCGCCGTGTTGTCGAGCAGCTCGCGGTCGTGGCTGATCATCAGGATGGTCTTGTCCGACTCGCGGATCCGACCCTCGAGCCAGATCTTGCCGGGCACGTCGAGGAAGTTGTCGGGCTCGTCCAGCAGCAGCACCTCGTCCGGTCCACGGAGCAGGAACTCCAGCACCAGCCGCTTCTGCTCACCGCCCGAGAGGGTGCGCAGCTCGCGGTACTTGGCCCGCTCGTAGGGCACGGCCAGGCCCGCCATCGTGCAGACGTCCCAGGTGACCTCGATGTCGTAGCCGCCCGCGTCGGCGTACTCCGACAGCGCGTGGGCGTACGCCATCTGGGTCTTCTCGTCGTCGCTGTCCATCAGCGCGAGCTCGAGGCGGTCGACCTCCTCGGCCGCGGCCCGGACGCGGACCGGCGAGACGCTGCGCAGCAGGTCGCCGACGGTCGGCTCGTCGCCGAGCCCGGCACCGACCATCTGCCGCATGACGCCCAGCCCGCCGGACCGGGTGACGGCACCGGCGTGCGGCGTCAGCTCTCCGGTGATGATCCGCAGCAGCGTGGTCTTGCCGGCACCGTTCGCGCCGACCAGCGCGACCTTGGCGCCCTCACCCACCCGGAACGACACGTCGTCGAGCAGCACCCTGCCGTCCGGCAGCTCGTACCGCACTCCTGCCACGTCAACATGTCCCACGTCGAAGGATTGTCCGCCATCGACGGCGTTCCCGGCCATCCGGTTTTGCCTCGGCCCTCGCCCGGATGCGAGTACGGTGCGCGCGTGACCGCCGACACACGACGCCCCGCAGCCCGGTTCGCCCTGCCCGTCCTGGGCCTGACCCTCGCCGCTGCGCTGCTCCCCGCCCTCTCCCAGCCTGCCGGGGCCGCACCGCCTCCGGGAGACCAGGCGGTCACCGTCGCGCAGGTCAAGCACCTCGGGCCGAAGACGTTCACCAAGCGCGGGCCGTACGCCGTCGGCGAGACGACCCTGAAGCTCTCGACCAACCAGGCACCGGTCGAGGTCTGGTACCCGGCGAAGAGGAAGGACGTCCGGGGCAAGGCCCGGGCGCAGTACGACGTGGTCGACTGGCTGCCCGACTTCCTCAAGTCGCTGGTCCCGGCCGGCGAGTCGGTGACCTACCCGAGCGGCGGGGTGCGCGGCGTCGACGTCGCGCGCGGCCGGTTCCCGCTGGTGGTGTTCAGCCACGGGTTCGCCGGCTACCGCGAGCAGTCGAGCTTCCTGACGGCCTGGCTGGCGTCCTGGGGCTTCGTCGTCGCCGCACCCGACCACCACAGCCGCGACCTCACCAAGGTCCTGGGCGGACCAGCCGGCACGACCACCGACGTCGACGACCTCCGCGAGACCATCACGTTGATGACCAAGAAGGACCGGGCCCGGACCGGCCGGTTCTCCGGCCATGTCGCCACCAGCCTGGTGGCTGCGGTCGGACACTCGGCGGGTGGTGCGGCGGTCGAGTCGCTGGCCGCCGCGGACCGACGGGTCACCACCTTCGTCGGCCTGGCCGGTGCCGCCCGCGAGGGCAAGCTGCCGCGGCAGCCGGGCCTGATCATGGCCGGCTCGACGGACGCCATCATCGACGAGGCGAGGCTGACCGCGGCGTACGACAAGCTGCGCAAGCCGAAGCGGTTCGTTGTCGTCAACGGCGGGCACCACGCCTTCAGCGATCTGTGCGAGGTCGGCGCCGACCAGGGCGGCCTGCTCGCCGTGGCCAACCTGCTCGGCATCACGGTCCCGGACGCGCTGCGGCCCCTGGCGACGGACGGCTGCTCGCCGCCGTCGCTGCCGCCGACGGAGGTCTGGCCGTCGATCCGCCAGACGACGGTCGCCTACCTGCGTCACGTGTTCGGCTTCGACCGCTCCACCAAGGGCCTGCGCGGGCTCAAGGCGGCGTTCCCGAGCGTGGTCGCGAAGAGCACCAGCGCGCGCTGACTCAGGACGTCATACGGACAGAGCAAGCGGGGGCACCGTCCGTATGACGTCCCGCCGCCGTGAGCCGAGCCACAGTTGGGTTTGACCAAAGACATTTAAGTTCATCGTCTTGATCGTGAATGCCCTCCTTCGCTCCCGGACCGGCCTCCTGGTCCTCTCGACCGTCCTGACCGCGCTCGTCGTCCTGGCCGGGACGACGGTCCGCGGCGAGGCCGCCGACGGACCTCGAGGCGTGCTCCCGGTCAACCGGTACGCCGGCCCGGTCGGCACCGCGACCATGCACGGCGACGCCGGGTCGTCCGACACCACGCCGTACGCCGGCCCGGGCGCGCATCCGTCTCTCCCGACGGCGGTGCCGCTCGGGGGCGTCTGCCCGACGATCCTGGCCGGCAGCGACGCGATGCCGCAGGCACTGTGCACCGGCTACCTCGACCGGGCACCGACCCTGCACCTGCTCGACCCGAAGACGACCCTGCCGCTCGCGAGCCTCAAGCTCGAGAAGGGCAGCCTGCTGGGCGGCGTCTACGCGTACGTCGACCACCGCGACCGGCTGGTGACCGTCGACGGCTCGGGCGCGATCCTGCTGATCGGCCACGACCGGAACGGACCGGGTGGGAGCTGGCGGCTCTTCGTGCAGGACCGGATCCCGGTGGCGTGGACGATCACCACCGTGGCCCCGGGCTACGACGGCAGGATCTGGTTCGGCACCGCCGACGGCCGCGCGGGGTACGCCGACCCGCGCACCAAGGAGGTCCGGGCCGCGAAGCTGGGCAGCAAGCCCGAGATCGTGGCCAACAGCACCTCGACGGCACCTGAGGGCGCCTCCGTGGTGACCGACCGGGCGACGTACCTGCTCACCGCCGGACGCCGCGGCAAGGTGCGAGTCGAGTGGCGGCGCGGGTACGACCGCGGCCCGGCCCGCAAGCCCGGTCAGCTCAGCCACGGCAGCGGCGCGACCCCGACGTTCTTCGGCCCGCGGACCGGCCACGAGTACGTCGCGATCACCGACAACGCCCGGCCCCTGGAGCACCTCATCGTCTACCGGGCCAAGAGCGGCCGGACCGTGTGCCGAGCACCGATCTTCGGTGCGGACAACAGCGGCACCGAGAACTCGACGGTCGGCTGGCGCAACCAGCTCTACGTCGCCAGCACCTACGGCTACCCCTACCCGGCGACCCCCGACGGCGCCGGCGAGGCCGAGCCGGCCAGCGCGGACTTCGTCGGCGGGATGCAGCGCTTCCGGGTGGGGCCGCGCGGGTGCAAGGCCGTCTGGACGCAGGGCACCCGCTCGGCCGCCGTACCGCGGCTGTCGACCGGGGAGGGCGTGCTCTACACCGTCACCCGGTCCGCGGCTCAGGTCTACCGGTTGGCCCGGATCTCGCCACGCACCGGCGAGGTCCTGAGCGAGACCACTCTCGGCGCCGGCCCGCTCGCCGACACCCTCCAGATGGTCGGCACGATCCTGCCCGACGGCACCCTGCTGCAGGGCAGCATCGGAGGCGTGTCCGCGGTCCGTCGCGGCGCTCCCTAGAATCCTCCGCATGACCCGGGGAGCTGACGAGGACGAGCATCAGCTCACCGAGGCGGCCCGGCCGATCGCGTACCCGCGCACCCGTCGCAAGGTCCGGGTCGCCGCCATGGTGGTGTACGCCGGGCTGCTGGTGCTCTGGTCCGAGATCCTGGGCATCCCGAACGACACCGTCGGAGTCTTCCTGTGGCTCTGGCTCGGCACGATCGCGTGGAACATCGAGGCCCGGCCTCGCTACCACCTGAACTTCCTCAAGGACTGGTGGATCCCGGTCGTCGGCCTGGTCATCTACTTCTTCACGCGCGGGCTGACCGACGAGCTCGGGCTGCCGGTGCACTTCACGATGCCGATCCGCTTCGACGAGTGGATCGGCCTCGGGCAGACGCCGACCGAGCGGCTCCAGCACGCCCTGTGCGGTGACCCGTGCCTGCGGACGAGCGAGCCGCGCTGGTACGACGTGCTGTTCACGACGGTCTATGCCACGCACTTCGTGACGGGCCTGACCATCGCGGCGGTGCTGTGGGTGCGCAACCGGGCCGAGTGGATCAAGTGGATGCGGCGCTACGTGATCATCAACTTCGGCGCCCTGGCCGTCTACATCGCCTACCCGATGGCGCCGCCGTGGATGGCCTCCGAGCAGGGGTACCTGCACGCGGACGTCACCCGGATCACCGGCCGCGGCTGGCACGACATCGGGCTAGGCCGCATGGACGTCGTACTCCAGGGCGTCGGCAACCCCGTCGCCGCGATGCCGTCGCTGCACGCGGGGATCACCTTCCTGATCGCGATCTACGGCATCCAGCGGCTGCGCTCCCCGTGGCGCTGGCTGCTCGCGCTCTACCCGCTCGCGATGTGCACCGCGCTCGTCTACTACGCGGAGCACTACGTGGTCGACGTCCTCGCCGGCGCCGTCCTGGCCGTCGTGGTGCTGGTCGGCTGCCAACTGTGGGAGAACAGCCGCGACCGGGCGCGCGTTCCTCGCACTCGTATCTGATATACGAAAAGTTTCGCAAAATTCCACTGGATTGTGCGAAATAGTGTCACGGTGGGCGCATTCGTCCCCCGAGCGAAGGGCCCCTCGTGACCGACTCCGTCCGTCCTCAACTCCGCCGCCGCGTGCGGCACCTCGCCGCGGTCGCCGCCGTAGCCGCCCTGGCCGCCGCACCGGCGGTGGTCGTCGCGCTGCCGAACGGCGCGGCCGCCGCACCGACGCCTCCGACGTTCCAGCGCATCAACGTCGACACCAACGTGACCGGCGCGAGCTTCACGTCCGTCGGCTCGGTGTACGCCGGCGAGACCAACATCGTGACCAGCGGCTACGGCGCCCTGGCCGTGGGCGGCAAGCCGAGCACCGGCGGCACGCTCCAGGTCTACCGCCGCGGCGCGAACCTCGCGGACTGGACCAAGGTCAAGGTCTTCGACGAGACCGCCAACATCATCTTCCCGAACGCCGTGACGGTCGCCGACGTCGACAACGACGGCGACGGCGACCTGATCGTCCCGTCGGGCTACTTCTTCGACACCGACCCCGCGGACCCGCACAGCCGAGGCGCGATCACCTGGTGGGAGAACGCCGGCGCCGGCGCCCCGTTCGTCCGGCACAACATCACCAGCGGCCAGCCGTGGTCCTACCACGGGGTCCAGTTCGTCGACCTCGACAAGGACGGCAAGAAGGACATCCTGACCACCGGCGAGCAGGCCAAGAGCGCCGGCGACCTCTACAACGACGACCTGGTCGAGACCCAGTTCTTCAAGGGCAACGGCGACGGCACCTTCGCCGGCTCGCCGGTCGTCCTCGCCACCCAGCTCGGCGGCAGCCAGCCCGTGGTGTACGACGTCGACGGTGACTCCGACCTCGACGTCATCACCGCGCAGTACTTCCGCACGATCCGGTTCGAGGGCGACGGCAACGCGTCGGCGGCGACCTTCCTGTGGCTCGAGAACACCCGCAGCGCTGGCGACGTCGACCCGCTCGTCGAGGCCGACTTCGTCCCGCACACGATCGCCACGCTGAAGGACACCGCCAACGGCCGGGGCGTGGGTATGGGCTTCCAGATCCAGCCCGTCGTCGGCTTCCGCGAGCCGGGCAAGGTGTCGTGGATCGGCACCAACCACGTCAACCGCTGCCAGTTCGGCGCGATCCTGCCGATCCGCGAGCAGGTCATCGAGTTCCTCCCGGGCAGCGACCTCCGCGCGCAGTGGAACCTCAACACCCTGTCCGACCCCGCCACGGCCAGCCCGGCCTGCCCGGCGTCGTACGGTTCCAGCATCCTGACGTTCAGCGACCAGATCACCTCGCGGTCCGGCTTCGGCCAGGGCGCCCCCGGCGTGTTCGGCGCCGGCGACCTCGACGGTGACGGCGACGCCGACCTCGCGGTCTCCGGCGACGGTGACCGCCGGCTGTGGTGGATCGAGCAGCAGAGTGGCGGCACGACCGCGCTGCACCAGCTGACCGACCCGGGCGAGTACTTCGGCCAGTCCGGCGGCGGCACCGTCGCCGACTTCGACGGCGACGGCAAGAACGAGATGGTGTTCAGCTCCTTCGACAAGAACACCGTGGCGATCTGGACCCGGCGCCCGCAGCCGGCACCGACGACCACGCCCACCACACCCACGCCCGACCCGGTCGCGAAGCTGACGATCCCGAGCACCCTGCAGGTCGGCCCCGAGGCGCGCACCGTCAAGGCCGGCAAGAAGGCCACCTGGACGATTCGTCTCTCCGGCGCACCGGGCGGCGTACGCCGTACGGTCTCGGTGGTCTTCGACCCCGCGGCCAAGGGCAAGACCGTGAAGGTCGGGGACGTGGCCCTGTCGATGACGGGTACCGACGGCGTGCAGCGCGGCAGCATCGCCTTCAAGGCGCGCAAGGCGGGCCGGCTCGTCGTGACCTACAGCGGTACGGCGGTCAGCGCGACGCTGAGCGACACGAAGGCCACCGACACCGCGCGGATCCTCATCCGCCGCCGTTGAGGTAGCGCTCCGCCGCCTGCTGCGCGGCCCGGCGACGGGCCGCGTAGCGGGTGGCGAGCACGACGTGCACAACGATGCCGGCGAACATGGCGACCGTCAGGTAGGTGTGCAGCGGCTCGTTGTGCAGGTTGGTCTGCGATGCCCAGATCACGGCGCCCAGCACGTAGCCGAAGTAGATGTGGAACACCTTCAGCGTGCGCCGGGGCCGCACGAACCCGAAGACGTAGATCGAGAGCGCGAGATGCGTCGTGTTGAGCCCGACGACAAACACCACGAGCACGGCCGCGAGCGGGGCCCGGTCGCCGGGTAGGTAGTGCACGGCCGTCGCGGCGACCATCACGGGCAGCAGCACCCAGCCGACGCGGCGGTTGACCGCACCGGCGCGCTGCCGACGGCGGAGCGCCACCACCGAGGGGTGCGGCGCCGCGGCGGTCACGGCTCCTCCCCCGGCTCAGGAGTCGATGACGTCGTCGCCGAGTGCCTCGACGGCACGCTCGACCTGACGCCAGATGGAGGTCACCGCGATCACCGCGCTCTCCACGTCGTGGTCCTCGGCCGAGGCGAGGACGGCCGACTGCAGCGATCCCTGGAGGGCGAGGTAGTCGACCGGGTCGAGCAGCCGCACCAGCCGCCTGAGCTGCGGCAGCAACGTCCGGAGGGCACGGGCCAGCTCCCGACTGCCGCAGCGTTCGAGCAACGCCTCGCCGAACCGGTCCGACTCGGCGAAGGCGGTGACGAGGTCGCCGCTCCGGAAGGCCAGGTCGAAGTCGAGTGCGACCCGGCGCAGCGTCGTCACGTCGCTCGGCGTGGTCCGCGGCAGACCCCAGCGGATGACGTGCTCGATCAGCAGCCCGCTGACGCGGAAGACGTCGGCCGCGTTCGCGCGGTTGAGCGGCGCCACCGTGGCACCGCGGTTGCGCTGCACGATCACCAGGCCCTCGGACGCCAGCTGCGCGAACGCCTCCCGCAGGGGCGAGTTGGACACCCCGAACCGCTGCATCACGACCTCGGTCCGCAGCGGCGTCCCGGGCGCGAACCTGCCCGAGACGATGTCTTCGCGAAGGGCGGCGGCGAGGTTCTCGCGCAGCGCCCCGTGCTCGTGGGCAACCGTGCTCATGTCCTGAGCCTAGGGCGTGGGGTCAGTCCTCGGTGGACTTCGCCCAGAGGTTGATCCCGGCGTCGACGGCGTCCTCGTCGATGGCGTGCAGCTCCTCGTCGGTGAGCGCGGGGAACGACAGCGCGTCGAGGTTGGCGTCGAGCTGCTGGACGCTCGAGGCGCCGATCACCGCCGACGTCACCCGCGGGTCACGGATCGCCCACTGCAGCGCGAGCTGGGCGAGCTTCTGGCCGCGACCTGCGGCGATCTCGTTGAGCCGTCGTACGTGGCGCAGCGTGGACTCGTCGAGGTGGTCACCGCCGATCGACGATCCCTCACGCGCGGCCCGCGAGTCGGCCGGGATGCCGTCGAGGTAGCGGTCGGTCAACAGCCCCTGGGCCAGTGGCGTGAAGACGATGCAGCCCATCCCCTGCTGCTCGAGCTCGTCGAGCAGGTCCTCCTCGATCCAGCGGTTGAGCATGGAGTACGACGGCTGGTGGATGAGCAGCGGCGTCCCGAGGTCGCGCGCGATCGCCGCCGCCTCCTGGGTCTTCGCGGCGGAGTACGACGAGATGCCGGCGTACAGCGCCTTGCCCTGCCGCACCGCCTGGTCGAGCGCCATCATCGTCTCCTCGACGGGCGTGTCCGGGTCGAAGCGGTGGCTGTAGAAGATGTCGACGTACTCGAGCCCCATCCGCCCCAGCGACTGGTCGAGCGAGGCGAGCACGTACTTCCGCGAGCCGCCGCCCTGGCCGTACGGCCCCGGCCACATGTCGTAGCCGGCCTTGGTGGAGATGACCAGCTCGTCGCGGTACGGCGCGAAGTCGTCCTTGAGGTAGCGCCCGAAGTTCTCCTCCGCGCGACCGTACGGCGGGCCGTAGTTGTTGGCGAGGTCGAAGTGGGTCACGCCACGGTCGAAGGCCCGCCGCAGGATCGCCCGCTGGGTCTCCTCCGGCCGGTCGGTCCCGAAGTTCTGCCACAGCCCCAGCGAGACCACCGGCAGCTGGAGACCGCTGCGCCCGGTGTGCCGGTAGCGCATGCCGGTCTCGGCGTCGTAGCGGTTCTCGGCTGCTTGGTAGCTCATGGGTCGATCCTGCCAGCGTCGGGGTAGTCCCTGACGTTTCGGGCCTCGGGAACGCTCCCACCCACCCAAAACGTCAGGGACTACCCCGACACCCCCGCCATCCGCAGTGCCAGCAGTCGGTAGTGGACGGCCACCTCGTCAGGGGTCCAGCGGCCCTCGTCGCGGAACCACCGCGCCACGTCGATGCCGAGCGAGAGCACCGCGAGCGCCGTCATGTGGGCGTCGGGGGTGTGGAAGACGCCGGCGGCGACGCCCCGGTCGATGACGCCGCGTACGACGAGGTCGATGTCGTGCCGGATCGCCACGATCTCAGCCAGGTGCTCCTCGCTGAGCGCCGCGAGCTCGTAGTTGATCACCCGCGCGCCGGTGTGCACGAGCGCGTGGTCACGGACGAAGTCCTCGACCAGGGTGCCCAGCTGCTCGACCGGGTCGTCGGAGCTCGCCACCGACTCCCGCACCATCTCCAGCACCCGCTCGTGGCCGAGCCTCGACAGCTCGTAGAGCAGCTCCTCCTTGGAGCGGTGGTGCACGTAGAGCGCGGCCGGGCTCATCCCCGCCGCGGTCGAGATGTCGCGGGTCGTGGTGCCGTGGAAGCCGCGCGCGGCGAACGCCTCGACCGCGGCCCGGGACAACCGGGTCCGGGCGTCGAGTGCGGGGGTGGACGTGGTCACGAGAGACATGGTAAGCAAGCGCTTAGTCAACGGCAAGGAGTGAGGAACGTGCAGGGACTGGACGGCAAGGTCGCGATCGTGACCGGAGCCAGCCGCGGCATCGGGCTGGGCATCGCCCGCAGGCTGGTCGACGAGGGGGCCAGGGTCTGCCTCACGGCCCGCAAGCCGGAGGCGCTCGAGGAGGCCGTCGCCGCCCTCGGCGGCCCCGACCATGCGATCGCCGTGGCGGGCAAGGCCGACGACCCCGAGCACCGCGCCGACGCCGTACGACGCACCATCGAGACGTACGGCGGCCTCGACTTCCTCGTCAACAACGCCGGCATCAACCCGGTCGCCGGGCCGCTCATCGAGATCGACCTCGGTGCCGCCCGCAAGATTGTCGAGGTCAACGCCCTCGGCGCGCTCGCCTGGGCGCAGGAGGCCCACCGCGCCTGGATGTCCGGGCACGGTGGCGCGATCGTCAACATCTCCTCGGTGTCCGGGGTGAAGCCCGCGCCGGGCATCGCGATGTACGGCGCGTCCAAGGCGATGATGATCAGCCTCACCGAGTCGCTCGCCGTCGAGCTCGGGCCGGACATCCGGGTCAACGCGGTCGCACCCGCGGTCGTGAAGACCCAGTTCGCCAGCCTGCTCTTCGAGGGCCGCGAGGAGGAGGTCTCCCGCGCCTACCCGCTCAAGCGCCTCGGGGTGCCCGAGGACGTCGCGGGCGCGGTCGCCTTCCTGCTCTCCGACGACGCCGCCTGGCTCACCGGGCAGACGATCGTGCTCGACGGCGGCGTGACGCTGACCGGCGGCGTCTGATGACCGCACAGCTCCACGACAAGGGCATCGTGGTCACCGGCGCGGGCCGCGGCATCGGCCGCGCGCTCGCGATCCGGATGGCCGCCGAGGGAGCCCGGGTCGTGGTCAACGACCTCGACGCCGACAACGCCGCTGCCGTCGCCGCCGAGATCGGCGGTACGGCGGTCCCCGGCGACGTCTCCTCCGCCGAGGGCGTCCGGGCCGTCATCGACACGGCGACCGAGGCCCTCGGCCGGATCGACGTCTTCTTCGCCAACGCCGGCATCGACGGCGCGGGCGGGCCGGACAGCCTGCAGACCCCGGACGACGTGTGGGACCGGGTCATGGACGTCAACGTGATGGCCCACGTGCGCGCCGCCCGCGAGCTGGTGCCGCGCTGGCTCGACGACGGCCTCGGCGGCCGCTTCGCCGTCACCGCGTCGGCCGCAGGCTTGCTCACCATGATCGGCAGCGCGCCGTACTCCGTCACGAAGCACGCCGCCGTCGGCTTCGCCGAGTGGCTCTCGGTGACGTACGGCGCCCGCGGGGTCGACGTACACGCGATCTGCCCGCAGGGCGTGCAGACCAAGATGCTGGAGGAGGCAGGACCCTTGCAGGCACTGCTGTCTCGCGACAGCGCACTCCCGCCCGAGGCGGTCGCCGACGCCGCCGTCACCGCGATCGCCGAGGGCCGGTTCCTGGTCCTCCCCCACCCCGAGGTCGCCGGCTACTACGCCGCCCGCGCCACCGACACCGACCGCTGGCTCGCCGGCATGCGGCGGCTGCAGCAGAAGGTCGACGAGGCAGGAGCGCTGAGTTGAATCAAGCGGAGATGAGCGAGCAGACACCCGGGCTAGACCTGGCGGTCTTCCGGCGCTGGTACGACGAGCAGCGCCCCGGCGAGATCGCGGGCGACCTGAGCGCGCGCGTGATCGCGGGCGGTCGGTCCAACCTCACCTACGAGGTCACCGACGGCACGTCGTGGTGGATCGTGCGGCGACCGCCGCTCGGGCACGTGCAGGCGACCGCCCACGACATGGGCCGCGAGTTCACCGCGATCAGCGCCCTCGGCGCCACCGACGTCCCGGTCCCGACGGCGTACGCGCACTGCGAGGACCCCGACGTGCTGGGAGCGCCGTTCTACGTGATGGAGCGGATCCTCGGCACGGCGTACCGCTCCCGCACCCAGCTCGAGCCGCTCGGACCCGAGCACACGGCGACGATCGCCGGCCGGATGATCGACGTGCTCGCCGCACTGCACGCCGTCGACCCGGCCGCGGTCGGGCTCGAGGAGTTCGGGCGGCCGGCGGGCTTCCTGGAGCGGCAGGTACGCCGTTGGGGCAAGCAGCTCGAGGGGTCCAAGACCCGCGAGCACCCGGACGCCGAGGAGCTGCATCGCCGGCTCACCGCGCGAGTGCCGGACGACGACCCCGCAGTCGTCGGGATCGTGCACGGCGACTACCGCCTCGACAACCTGCTCACCGGCGACGACGACCAGATCAAGGCCGTCGTCGACTGGGAGATGGCGACCCTCGGCGACACTCGCACCGACGTCGCGCTGCTGCTCGTCTACGACCGGCTCGCCTCGCTTCCCGGAAGCGGCCTGGTCTCCGACGTGAGCACGGCGCCCGGCTATCCGGACACGGCGACCCAGCTCGAGAGGTACGCCGCCGCAAGCGGCCGCGACCTAGGTGACATGGGGTTCCACTTGGGACTCGCCTACTTCAAGCTCGCGGTGATCCTCGAGGGCATCAACTTCCGCTACCTGCAGGGCCAGACGGTCGGCGAAGGATTCGACCAGATCGGTGCGGGCTTCGACCCCCTGATCGCGGCCGGCCTCGACGCGCTCGACCACCACTGAGAGGACTGACATGGACTTCGGTCTCGACGACAAGACCACCGAGCTGCACGAGAGGCTCTCGACCTTCATGGCCGAGCGGATCGTGCCGTCCGGCCCGGTCTTCCACGACCAGCTCGGCCAGCTCGACGACCGCTGGGCCTGGTCGGAGGCGGCCATCCTCAAGGAGCTGCAGGCCGAGGCCCGCGAGCTCGGGCTCTGGAACCTCTTCCTGCCCAAGGAGCACGCCGACTCCCCCGGGCTGACCAACCTGCAGTACGCCCCGCTCGCCGAGCTGACCGGCCACGCCGGGCACCTCGCGCCCGCCGTACTCAACTGCGCGGCGCCGGACACCGGCAACATGGAGGTGCTCTCGCTCTTCGGCACTCCCGAGCAGAAGGAGCGGTGGCTCAAGCCCCTGCTGGCGGGCGAGATCCGGTCGTCGTTCGCGATGACGGAGCCGGACGTCGCGTCCTCCGACGCCACCAACATCGAGACCCGGATCGAGCGGGACGGCGACGAGTACGTCCTCAACGGCCGCAAGTGGTGGATCACCGGTGCGATGAACCCCCACGCCGAGATCATGATCGTGATGGGCAAGACCGACCCGTCGGCGTCCAGACACCGTCAACAGAGCCAGATCCTCGTGCCGCGCGACACTCCGGGTCTCGAGGTCATCCGGGGCATGACGGTCTACGGGTACGACGACCACGAGCACGGCGGCCACGCCGAGCTCCGGTTCACCGACGTCCGCGTCCCGGTCTCCAACCTGATCGGCGAGGAGGGTGCCGGGTTCGCGATCGCCCAAGCCCGCTTGGGTCCTGGGCGTATCCACCACTGCATGCGCGCGATCGGTGTGGCCGAGGCGGCCATCGAGCTGATGTGCCAGCGAGCAGCGT
>Ga0190274_10000507_pt1 | contig 23329 bp, 13 predicted proteins | sample Popmic531T_FD_133002 | JGI IMG/M metagenome (GOLD analysis project Ga0190274, IMG submission 133002) | Populus adjacent soil microbial communities from riparian zone of Yellowstone River, Montana, USA - 531 T | ecosystem: Environmental > Terrestrial > Soil > Riparian zone | place: USA: Montana... | reverse complement strand
TTCGCATCGATAGCCTGCCCGGTATTCACCGAGATAAAACCACCGGCAGCGATGATGTTGTCGAACGCCGATCGATCCACTACCAGGTCTTTGATGACAGGAAATCCTTTGGCTCGCCAGGGCTCTATGGTAATGTTTTCGCCGTCGCGGAAATTACGCATGTATAGCTGGCAGGTCGTGGTTCCATGTTGCGGGCCATGCGCGCGGCCGTTGATAAACAGCGAGCATTGTCCGCAAATCCCTTCACGGCAGTCGTGGTCGAAGGCTACGGGCTCTTCGCCTTTTTGCACCAGCTGTTCGTTGAGCACGTCCAGCATTTCCAAAAAGCTCATTTCCGTATTGACGTCATTTACGCTATACGATTTCATAGCTCCTGAATCGGAAGTGTTTTGCTGGCGCCAGATTTTTAAGTTGATATTCATAGTTTGTTGGTCAACGGTTCACAATATGTGTGAAAGTCTTATTTATATGATCGTACTTGTAATTCGACATTCTCAAACTCCAGCTGTTCTTTGTGCAGTTGCGGTTCGGCTCCGTCGCCTTTGTATTCCCAGGCTGCTACATAGCGGTATTTCTCATCATCTCGTTTTGCTTCACCGTTATCCTGGTACTCGGTACGGAAATGCCCGCCGCAGCTTTCGTTTCGGTTCAATGCATCGGTTACCATCAGTTCGGCCAGTTCAATAAAATCGGCTACACGTCCGGCTTTGTCGAGATCGGGGTTGAAGGAATTGAAATCTCCGATCACACGCACATCTTTCCAGAATTCTTCGCGGAGGTTTTTGAGCAGCCCTTTTGCTTTGCTCAATCCTTCGGCTGTGCGGGCCATGCCGCAGTATTCCCACATGATAAGACCCAGCTTCTTGTGGAACTCTTCCACCGAAGTCTTTCCTTTCGCTGCAAGGAAACGATTCATACGATCGCGGGCAGTGTTCTCTGCTTCTACAAAGGCGGGATGATCGAGGGGAATGGGCTTGGTGAATATTTCTGCTGAGAGGTAATTGCCGATGGTATACGGAAGCACAAAATAGCCGTCGGCCAGTCCCTGCATCAGCGCCGAGGCTCCCAGTCGGTTGGCGCCGTGGTCGCTGAAGTTGGCTTCACCCATGCAATACAATCCCGGAACAGTCGTCATCAGTTCGTAGTCAACCCACAGTCCTCCCATCGTATAGTGAACGGCAGGATAAATTTTCATCGGCGTTGCCAGCGGATCTTCGTTGGTGATGTTCTGGTACATGGGAAACAACTCGCCGTAACGTGCCTTCACCACATCGAGGCCCAGCCGTTTGATGGCATCGGCAAAATCAAGAAAAACCCCGAGCCCTGATGGAACAATTCCTCTTCCGTCGTCACAGGCCTCTTTGGCAGCACGCGAAGCAATATCGCGAGGACAAAGATTTCCGAACGAAGGGTATTTACGTTCCAGGTAATAATCGCGCGCATCTTCCGGAATATCGGTAGCTTTTTTGCGGCCTTCACGGATGGCCTGGGCATCTTCTTTTGTTTTGGGCACCCACACTCTTCCGTCATTGCGTAACGATTCACTCATGAGGGTAAGCTTGGACTGGTAGCTTCCCGAAACAGGAATACAGGTAGGATGGATCTGCGTATAACAAGGGTTGCCGAAAAAAGCACCTTTCTTATGTGCTTTCCAGATGGCTGTTACGTTGCTGCTCATGGCATTGGTAGAGAGGTAAAACACATTGCCATATCCGCCTGAAGCAAGAACTACGGCATGCCCGAAATGCCTTTCCAGCTCACCGGTTACAAGATCGCGAACGATGACGCCGCGTGCCTTGCCGTCGATGATGACCACTTCAACCATTTCATGCCGCGAATACATCTGCACGGTTCCAAGGCCAACCTGTCGTTCCAGGGCCTGGTAAGCGCCGAGTAAAAGTTGCTGACCGGTCTGTCCGCGCGCATAAAAAGTTCTGGACACCTGTGCTCCGCCGAACGAACGGTTGTCGAGCAGGCCTCCGTATTCGCGTGCAAACGGAACGCCCTGGGCTGTGCACTGGTCGATGATGTTGTTTGATACTTCTGCCAGGCGGTATACATTTCCCTCGCGTGCGCGGAAGTCGCCGCCTTTGATGGTATCGTAAAAAAGACGGAACACAGAGTCGCCGTCATTCTTATAGTTCTTAGCGGCATTGATGCCGCCCTGTGCAGCGATGGAATGAGCGCGGCGCGGAGAATCCTGGCAGCAAAAAGCTTTCACTTTATAACCCAGTTCAGCGAGGGAAGCGGCAGCGGCTCCGCCGGCTAACCCGGTGCCGATCATGATTATTTCCAGCTTTCTCTTATTGGAAGGGTTGACCAGTTTCGCATGTTCTTTATAATGCGTCCACTTATCAGCGAGAGCGCCGGTAGGGATTTTTGAGTTGATTGCTGTCATAATTAGTTTCCTAAAATATTAGAAGCCACTCCAAACAAATCGTAGTGAAGGATGATGGGAAAAGAAGCAAAGCCGACCATGATGAGCAGGGCAAAGCCTGTTCCTGCATACTTAAGAGGCATCGCATATTTCCTGTTGTTCCATCCCATCGTCTGGAAGGCCGATTGAAAACCGTGGTTGAGATGCGCGCCAAGCAATACCATCGACAGGATATAAAGCGCCGAGTAGGCGGCGCTGTCAAAAGCCTGCACCACGGCGAGGGCCATGGATTCTGCATGCGTTCCGAAGCGGTATGTCACGAAGAATGTCTTGAGGTGAATAACAAGAAAAACAAGAATTACAGCACCGGTTAAACCCATGTTACGCGAATACCAGGTACTGTTGCCCGACTGCCTGCTTACGGCATATCGGACCGGGCGCGCCTTTCGGTTCGCCAAAGTCAGCAGGAAACCGTCGATGATGTGGATGAAGAAGCCGGCAAACAGTCCGATTTCTATGGTCCGGATGATGATGTTTCCCACCAGAAACTCACCCCAGGCATTGAATTCCTTTCCGCCGTCCATCTTATAGAGGAGGAGGTTTCCGTAGAGGTGTTCAACCAGGAAGGTGCAAAGAAACAGGCCCGTGAGCGCCATAACCAGCTTGCGCCCTACGGTGGAATAAAACATTTTCAATGATGCAATCATAAGGAGAGGTTTAGACCGGCAGGATTGCGCGGGTAACAAGTGACGAAAATAAACAAATTTTCATTTGAAAAGACGGGTCAAAGGTAGAACGCAAAGTGCGCAAATCAAAAGGGAATGTGCAGTGGTTAAAAATAACCAATCACCAAATTTGAACGATTTAAGTGTTGTCTGATATTTTTTGCCTATTCCGTAATAGGTTAGACATTTTTCGATTTCCATCATTGGCCTACGGATGTTTTAATAAGCTAGCGTAATCGGCAGTCTGGGTTTTTGTCACGAAATCACAAACTGACGTGCTCATTACAAACTGTAAGGATTGCTTCAACAATAGGGGTGCTTTTTGTAAACCTGTAAGATCTCAGCCTTATTTGAACGCCCTACCCCTGACAACGACTCTACTTTTACTTCCAAATGAAAACGCCCCTGAAGAAAAATTACCAGGCAGTCGTGAAAAAGCTATACATACTTATCTTCTTCGGTATGGTGGGGCTTGTTCCAAAGCCGGCTTCTTCACAACTCTGTGATCCGACTACGCCTACGTATACTGTAGATCTTTCCAGCAGCCCCATGGCCACTTGGATCAGCCCTAACGGAAAACGTGTGGGGTTGTGTTGTGGCGCTTCTTCGCCCGACGTATGCGTGCAGTTTATTATCACCCTTAACCCGGCTGCTAACGGAATCTCATTTGACATCGCTTCCGGTGCCGTACCTCCGGGTGCCCTGTTTTACCAGATCAATTGCGGTCCCATTGTGAGAGTTGGTGCCCCTGTTTGTTTAACCGGTGCCGGACCTCATATCCTGACTTTCTGTAAACCGGGTAACAACTTCAATACCTACCAGATCACTTCCTACCCGATGCCTGCGCTGAATGGTACGCAATATGTATCTCAGGCCTGTTCGGGCATGTTGAGCGTTGCTGGTCTTGCGGATACAGGTATTACCTGGACTTCCGTCCCATTCAATGCCACTACAAACGGGTACCTGAACTGCCATACAAATTGCGATACGGTTATTGTAACGCACCCCGGTGGTACTGCACCTGCAACTGTGAATTACCAGGTTTGCGGTTATGTGATGGGAGGATGTAACCCTATTTGGTTCTGTGATACCATGACGGTACATTTTGTAAATAACCTGGCTGTAAATATTTTACCCCAGAACCCCACCATCTGTTTCGGCGGAACGCCGGCAACGGTCACGGCCACCGGCAGCGGTGGTCTGGCGCCGTTCTCCTATGTATGGAGCACCGGCTCAACCTCACCAACTATTTCGGTAACCCAGGGAACCTATTATGTGCAATTAACAGATGCCATGGGCTGTAGTATTGCCCGTGATACCGTTATTGTCAATGCGCTTCCTTCCCCGATTGCCGCCAATGCCGGTCCCGACCAATTGATGTGTAACGGCGCGCAACAGGCCGTATTACTGAACGGATCCTTCGTTGCTTCTGCCGGAGCACTTTGGACCGGTGGTGCCGGAACCTTCAGCCCGAACAGCGCTACAATGAATGCCATTTACACACCGACGGCAGCAGAAATCAGTGCCGGCGGGGTGAATCTTTCGCTGATGACGACAGGAAATTCAGGGTGTCCTCCCGATACGGATATGGTTCGGATCAACATTGGTTTTCAACCAACCCCGGCCATTTCCGGACCTACTCCTGTTTGTGCTTACAGCTCCGAAACCTATACCGTAAACCAGCAGGCTGGAGTAACATATAACTGGACGGTTACCAACGGAACTATCACCAATGTAACAGCTGGATCTATCACTGTCCGATGGGGTGCCATGGCTGCGGGAACGATCAGCCTTACAGCTACCCATTCTTCTACTTGTGATTCGGTAGTAACCAGGAACATCACCATTAACCCTACACCGGTTCCTGTAATTACGGGTCCTGCAACTTCCTGCGTCTACACTACGAACACCTACAACCTTGCAACCGCTACCAGCAATACGATTTTATGGACGGTTACCGGCGGACAAATCATCGGTGCAAACAATGCCACCGCGGTGAACATTCGCTGGAACACGGCAGGAACGAACACTATAACGGTATCAGAGACCACAGCCCTGGGCTGTGATTCTACCGTTTCGAGAACGGTTACTGTCGGACAAACATCTATTGCGCAGATCAATGGCCCATCTACTATATGTGCTTATGAATCCTCTTCCTATAGTACACCTGTCACAGCCAATACATCCTATACATGGACGGTAACTGGCGGTACGATAACTTCGAATACCGGAACCGCCATTTCAGTTCGATGGAATGCAGGTCCTGCAGGTGTCATCACACTGTTGGCACACAATACATCCGGTTGTGATTCCACTGTAACGCGGAACATCACCATTAATCCTACGCCTATTCCTGTCATCACAGGACCTACAGCATTGTGCCAGTATACCAGCGCGACATATTCTCTTCAGACGATTTCCGGCAATTCGGTAACCTGGACAGTAACGGGCGGTCAGATAGCCGGTTCCAACACGTCGAACACGATCCAGGTTTTGTGGAATACAGCCGGTGCCGGAACAGTTCGGGTCACCGAAGCGAACAGCCTGGGTTGTGATTCAACGGTTTCGGTTTCAGTAAATGTGCGACAGGCTTCGATACCCCAGATCAACGGTGCTTCGCTCGTCTGTGGCTATTCCATGATGACTTATTCCACCTCGTTGACTCCCGGAACTACCTATAACTGGACTGTTACAGGAGGTACTATTGCCTCTAACAGCGGTGGTGCCATCACTGTTCAGTGGAGTAACGTAGCATCCGGAACCATTACCCTCACCGCTCACAACACATCGGGATGTGATTCTACTATAACTCGTGCTATTGTAATAAATCCAACACCCACACCTGTGATAGCAGGTCCGACATCGGCCTGTAAGTATAACACCATGTCTTATTACCTGCAGACCGCTTCGGTCAATGCAATTTCCTGGAATGTAACCGGAGGCCAGATCCTCGGCTCAAGCACTTCCAACAGCATCAACGTGCAATGGACTACGGCGGGTACAGGAACGGTAACTGTGACAGAAACACATTCGTCAGGATGTGATTCCTCCGTTTCAGTTTCCGTAAATGTGGGACAGACATCAGTACCCCAGATTAACGGCGCTTCTCCTGTATGTTCTTATTCAACGACATCTTATTCTACTCCTTTGACGCCTGGCACTACCTATACCTGGTCGGTTACAGGAGGTACTATTTCCTCCAACACCGGAGGTGCCATCAGTGTATTGTGGAGTACCGCTTCATCGGGAACTATTACCCTTTTGGCTCACAACAATTCGGGATGTGATTCGACTGTTTCCCGTAACATCGTTATCAACCCTACACCGACACCGGCCATTGCAGGACCGTCATCAGCCTGTATGTACAATACGATGACCTATTACCTGCAAACGGTATCGTCCAATTCAAAAGTCTGGAATGTAACCGGTGGCCAGATCATCGGCGCAAACAATGCCAGCAGCATCAACGTGCAATGGACTACAGCCGGTACTGGTACAGTAACAGTGACTGAAACGCATACGTCAGGTTGTGATTCCGCTGCTACCATTTCCGTAAATGTGGGACAGACTTCAGTGCCCCTGATCAATGGTGCTTCGCCGGTTTGTGCTTATTCTACCACTGCATATTCTACTCCTTTAACGGCAGGCACGACGTATGCCTGGTCCGTAACCGGTGGTACCATTACCTCCAACAGCGGAGGCGCCATCAGCGTGTTGTGGAGTACTGCTGCATCAGGTTCCATTACCCTCACAGCTCACAACAATTCAGGTTGTGACTCGACAGTTTCCCGCACCATCGTGATCAATCCTACACCGACACCGGCCATTGCAGGTCCGTCATCTGTTTGTACACAAATCACAGAGACCTACTACCTGCAGACGGTATCGTCCAACTCAAAAGTCTGGAATGTAACCGGTGGCCAGATCATCGGCGCAAACAATACCAACAGCATTAACGTGGTATGGAATACACCCGGTATCGGTACCGTAACCGTTACGGAAACTCATTCGCTGGGTTGTGATTCCGCTGTTTCGATGTCCGTCAACGTCGGGCAGTCTTCCATCCCGCAGATAAACGGTCCTTCCAATGTCTGTGCCTATGACAATACTTCTTACAGCACTCCTGTCACAAGCAATACAGTCTATGCATGGAGTGTAACCGGCGGTACCATCACTTCCAACAATGGTTCGGCCATAGTAGTGAACTGGAATGCCGTTCCTTCCGGTGTGATTACACTTACCGCTACAAATGCTTCCGGATGTGACTCAACGGTAACCCGTGCAGTCACTATCAGCCCTACACCTACACCGGCTTTAGCGGGTCCGACATCGGTTTGTACACAAATCACCGAGACCTACTATCTGCAGACGGTATCTTCCAATTCAAAAGTCTGGAATGTAACCGGTGGCCAGATCATCGGCGCAAACAATACCAACAGTATTAATGTGGTATGGAATACTCCGGGTACCGGTACCGTTACAGTAACAGAAACGCACCCGCAAGGCTGTGATTCTACAGTTTCGATGTCCGTAAACGTAGGGCAATCCTCCATTCCGCAGATCAACGGTCCGTCTACCGTTTGTGCGTATTCTTCCACTTCGTATTATACTCCTTTCACCAGCAATACAGCTTATGTGTGGAGTGTAAGCGGAGGTACTATTACTTCCAATACCGGTACCTCCATCGTGGTGAACTGGAATGCCGTTCCATCCGGTGTGATTTCGCTGACTGCTACCAATGCTTCCGGATGTGACTCAACCGTTACCAGCAACGTCACGATCAACCCAACTCCTACACCGGTTATCGTGGGTGTTGCTTCAACGTGTACCCATTCAACTACCACGTACTCACTTCAGAATTCTACCTCGAATACTATCAGCTGGTCAGTAACTGGTGGTACCATCACGGGAGCCAGTAATACCAACAGCATCAGGGTTCTTTGGAATTCCCCCGGTTCAAACCTGGTTACCGTTACAGTTTCCAACAGCCTCGGTTGTGATTCGTCAACTACCTTCCCTGTAAATGTTGGATTCACAGCGGTTCCTCAAATCAACGGGCCTACTACCGTTTGTGCTTATTCATCTTCCAGTTACTATACAACCGTATGGAGCAATACAACCTATACCTGGAATGTAAATGGTGGAACCATTGTTTCCAATACAGGTCCTTCCATTACTGTTGTCTGGAATGCCGTTGCAGGTGGTACAGTATCATTGACGGCGTCTAATATTTCGGGTTGTGATTCTACCATCAGCACACCCATCACCATTCATCCGACGCCGGTTCCTTTCATCCTCGGCGCCACGGCCAACTGTACACAAACAACCGATGTTTACCAGGTTGCCAATCCTACTTCCAATACCTTCCTGTGGACGGTAACCGGAGGTATCATTGTAGGACCTGTTAATATGAACAGCATCACGGTAAACTGGACTACACCCGGATTAGGAAGGGTTACTGTAGTTGAAACAAACAGCCTGGGATGTGACTCCACGGTTTCGAAAGATGTTCTTATCAATGCAAGGCCTTGGCCGGTACTTAGCGGAAATCCCCAGGTTTGTGAAATGGATACCGCTACCTATTCGGTGCCATTTGTTAGCGGTGACAATTTCCTCTGGAATGTCGTAGGAGGCAGTATCGTAGGATTCTCTGTCAGCAACAGTATCGAAGTGCAATGGTATACACCGGGTACCGGATCGGTATCGTGTCGCCAGGTTTCACCGAACGGTTGCGACTCTCTCGTGGATATGAATGTCCTCATCAACGGAAGGCCTTCACCTTATATCAGCGGTCCGGCCTCTGCCTGTGAAACGATGAACTATGCTTATTCTGTTGTTCCGACTCCCGGTAACGTTTACAACTGGTCGGTGATTGGCGGTACGATCCTGAACGGAACTACTGCACCCCAGGTAAGTGTGAAATGGGACAATGTCGGTGGTGGAGATGTTACCCTTATTGAAAGTACTCCGACCGGATGTGCCAACTTAGCCAATGCGTCGGTGCAAATTTATTCACGCCCTGCGCCGCTGATCAACGGAAGCAATGTGGCCTGTATTTCGCCTCTCACAACCAACTATTCCGTATCCGGTGAGCCGGGAGTTTATTACCTGTGGACTGTAAGCGGAGGTAGTATCATGTCCGGTAACGGTACCAGTTCGATTTCCATTCTCTGGAATACGCCGGGGTTACACGATGTATCCGTGGCTGCCATCAATCTCTCTACCGGTTGCGACAGTGTGATGAGTAAAAAAATCAATGTCGATTCACTGGCCCAGATTTCGGTATCGGCTCTGAACTTCGTAGGATGTGCGCCGATGAATATTAATTTCCTTGGTAACCAGTCCAACCCGAGTTATACCTACCAGTGGAGGTTTGGTGACGGTGGCGCTGCTACTATTGCCAACCCGTCACATACCTATTTGCAGCCGGGAACCTATCCCGTAACCATTTACGCCGCCAATGCCACTGGCTGTGCCGACTCTGCACAAGCCATGGTAACTGTCAATCCATCACCGATCTCCGCCTTTACCCAGTCCATGACTACAGAGGTATATTATGTAGGCAGTCCCCTGACGTTCACCAACAATTCGCAGGGAGCCAGCCAGTATATGTGGGATTTCGGTAACGGTGATCTCTCGACGGATTTCGAACCGGAATACGAGTATAACTCACCGGGTCTCCAGCGTATCACCCTGGTAAGTACCAACCAGTACGGTTGCAGCGATACATCCAATTCGATCCTCGATGTGCGACTGCCTGAAGATCTCTATGTGCCGAATGCCTTTACACCTAACGGCGATGCCATCAACGATTACTTCAGTATTGCCGAACGGAATATCACCGATCTCCGTGTATATATTTACAACCGATGGGGACAGCAGGTCTATAAATCAGACCAGGTTGACTTCAAGTGGGATGGAAACTTCAATGGGGAGCCGGTGAAAACGGATGTGTATGTATACGTCATCAAAGCATCCGGATTTCATGGAAAGGGCTACGACCTGAGAGGAACTGTAACGGTAGTCCGGTAAACGGAACCGCGCACCAGGCTACAGCTTCTTTGTAGCCGTGCAAAAAAAAGAATAAATAATCCGGCCGCCGCGGGTGGCTGTAGAAAAATAGAATCCGTTTAAACACAAAGGCTGTCTCCTCCGGGAGACGGCCTTTTTTTATGGATGGCTTTCAGTTAAACAAAGGATCAATTTCTTTTTTCCACTGGTACGCATAGGCGAAGGTGAAAAAACTCAGGATCCACAACGGGCTGCTGAGGAGAAACCATCCGAATCCGTAGGTTAAAAGCACGAGCGGCACGCACACAAATACCATGGCGCAAAAAAGGTATATCAGGAAAAGGCCGTAATAAAGAATTCTGAAAATCCAGGCATAGGGCGAGGTATGGTACATTTCTGTTTCGCGAATGTATTCTTCGTATTTCATACGTGCATACTGGGCGGCCGATTTCCGCGCCCGTTCCATCCGGTCCTCTTCCGGTGAACTTTGTCTGTCCAGGGAAGTTTCCGGTTTCTTCGCAGTCAGGATTTCATAGGCTTCGTGCAAACGGATGAACTGGTCGTGCGCATCGGCCGAAGGATTCTGATCGGGATGCAGCTGCTTTGCACGACGGCGGAAAGCTTTTTTGATTTCTTCCGGTGTAGCATCGGGCCTGAGCCTGAGCAGGGCGTAACAGTCTCGTTTGTGCAACATGGTTCAGGAAAGATCGGAATTAGCCGGGATTTTTCAAAGTCAGAAGGTGAAGAAGGACCGCAGTCCCGCATGTGCGGGATCAAGATTGGTCATGAGATACGCTGATTACATCTGTCCTGGTTTTCAATATTGTTGTTTACTAAAACCTGATCAGCGCTAATCTTGACCTCTGCCGGCTTAACACTATTTAACGTTCATTCCCGTGTTGCCGGACGTATATTATTTACATTCGCAAAAAACATTCTTATTATGAGATACCCCGCCTCCTTGTTAACGGTTTGCAGTATATTTTTATTGATTCAGGCCTGCAGCCAGGCACCCGGGAAAAAAGAGTCCGGTAACGATCCGTTGATCCAGCACATGGACTCATCGGTTCATCCGGCACAGAACTTTTTTAGGTTCGCCAACAATCGCTGGTTTAAGGAAAATCCGATTCCCGCTTCTGAAAACAGCAACGGAATCTTCCGTACCATCGCCGATATGGTGAATGACGACATCATGAAAATATGCGAAAGCTCGGCAGCCGATACCAAAGCCGAAACCGGAAGCAACAAAAAAAAAATAGGGGACTTTTATTCCAGCGGCATGGATACCCTTGCCATTGAAAAGGCCGGTCTCACCCCGCTGAATGAGGAGCTGCAGAAAATTGAAGCAGTCAGCGATCTTCCGTCCCTGATGAAAGCGTTGGCTCACCTGCATAGGATCGGTGCCGGCGGTATGTTCAGCTTTTATGTGAACAACGACGACAAGATCAGCAGCAAAAACGCCCTCTTTATCTGGCAGGGCGGCCTGGGATTACCCGACCGGGATTATTATTTCAATACCGACGAACGCAACACCAATCTTCGCAAAGAATACGTCAAACATATTTCCAGGATGTTTCAACTCATGGGACACGACGATGCCACTTCCGGTCAGTTCAGCCAGACGCTGATGGCCATGGAAACAGATATGGCTAAGGCAAGCCGTAAGCTGGAAGATACGCGCGACCCGGTGAAGAATTACAATAAAGTTTCCATCACGGAGATGTATAAAATCTGTCCGAATGTCAACTGGAATGAATTGATGACAGAAATGGGCGTACACGGCGCAGATACCGTGATTCTCGGGCAACCCGAATTCATGAAGGCATTGAATGTGCAGCTGAAGAAATACACACTCAGCGACTGGAAACTATATCTCCGCTGGAATCTTGTGAATTCCTATGCTTCCTACCTCAGCAAGCCCTTCGACAACCAGAATTTTGCTTTTTACGGAACGGTGCTGAGCGGTCAGAAGGAACAGAAGCCGCGCTGGAAAAGGGTAGTGGAGCAGACCGATGGATCACTGGGAGAACTCATCGGGCAGGTGTATGTTTCTGAATACTGTCCAAAAGGGACCAAAGAAAAACTGATGGAGATCGGCGAAAACATCCGGACCGTATATGCTGACCGCATCAAGAACCTCGATTGGATGAGCGACAGCACCAAACAGAAAGCTTTGAACAAACTGAACAAAGTGATGATGAAGGTCGGGTATCCCGACAAATGGAAAGACATGAGCAGCCTCACAATCGACCGTGGACCTTACGTGTTGAATGTGATGCGTGCGAATACATGGGGATTTCAGTACATGACAAATAAATTCGGTAAGCCGGTGGATCGTACCGAGTGGGGAATGTACCCACAGACTTACAATGCCTATTACAATCCTTCCAACAACGAGATCGTAGTGCCGGCCTGTAATATCATCGTTCCCGGTTTTGAGCTGGCCGATGACGCCGTACTCTATGGAATTATCGGCGGAAGTACATTCGGGCATGAGCTCACCCATGGTTTCGATGACCAGGGAAGTCAGTACGATGAAAACGGAAACCTCGCGGATTGGTGGAGCAAGGAAGACCGTGAAAAGTTTGTTGCCAAAACCCAACGGATCGTGAAACAATACAACGATTACGCTGTGCTCGACAGCATGCATGTGAACGGAGATGCTACGCAGGGTGAGAACATTGCCGACCTGGGCGGTATTGTGATGGGCTACGAAGCATTCAAAAAAACGGAACAGTATAAGAAGGGAGAAAAAATCAACGGGCTCACGCCCGACCAGCGTTTCTTTTTAGGTTATGGGTATGCATGGATGGTGAACCTGAGGCCGGAGTCCATGGCCCGCCAGATTATGAGTGACGTGCATAGTCCTTCCGAATTCAGGGTAAACGGTCCGCTTAGCGACATGCCTGAGTTTTACGCAGCCTTCGGGGTGAAAGAGGGCGATGCCATGTGGAGACCTGATTCCTTGCGGGTTAGGATCTGGTAGTTGTTTCTTTCAAAATCCAGGAAAAAAAGGTTCGAACGGAGATGTGCCTTTGTGTAAACGCTATGCTCCTCCATGACCTCTCCAATAAGGACTGGACAAGCTGTGCGAAACGGTTTTTATCCAAGGTTTGTGGTGTCGCAATAGCTTCTGCCCAAAGAGCATCCATTTAAGGAATAGGCAACCTTTTTCCGGTCATTTCTGGCATTTCCACAACTATTTTCTTCATTCTTAATTTGAATAGCGTATTCTTTTTGTTTACTTTGATGGAGATGCAACCTTCTCAAAGCCACGAATGACAAGGCAAAGCGGGGGGCAAAGCATTTTAACAAAGAAAAAAAATAATATTCACACGTAAAAAATTGACATGAAAACAAAATTCTACTTCTACCCGCAAAGCAAGTTCTTATGCCTGGGACTTCTTCTCTTTTTTGTTTTGATACCAGGACGTTCTGCAAACGCACAGTGTACCTATTATCAGGATTTGGATGGCGATGGCTTTGGTAATCTTGCAATGAACTATGTGGACATAATTTGTGATCCACCGAACGCAGGTTATGTATCTGACAACACGGATTGCGATGATACGCAATGGCTGTATGCAGACCAGGACGGCGACGGATTCGGTGCCGGTCTCCCGGTTCCCTGTGGAGTAGCAAATAATTTCGACTGCGATCGCGATGATTTGCTGTATGCAGATCAGGACGGTGACGGATTCGGTGCGGGCGACCCGGTTGCCTGCGGCGTTGATAACAACACGGATTGCGATGACACGCAATGGCTGTATGCAGACCAGGACGGCGACGGATTCGGTGCCGGTCTCCCGGTTCCCTGTGGAGTAGCAAATAATTACGACTGCGATCGCGATGATTTGCTGTATGCAGATCAGGACGGTGACGGATTCGGTGCGGGCGACCCGGTTGCCTGCGGCGTTGATAACAACCTGGACTGCGATGACACACAATTGCTGTATGCAGATCTGGATGGTGACGGATTCGGTGCCGGCCTCCCGGCCGCCTGCGGTGTTGCCAATCGTCTCGACTGCGATCGCTTTGTTTTCTTGTATGCTGACAGTGACGGCGATGGATTCGGTACGGGTGCCCCGGTTGCCTGCGGCGTTGATAACAACCTGGACTGCGATGATACGCAATTGCTGTATGCAGATCTGGACGGTGACGGATTCGGTGCCGGACTTCCGACCGCCTGCGGTGTAGCCAATCGTCTTGACTGCGATCGCTTTGTTTTCTTGTATGCTGACAATGACGGCGACGGATTCGGTGCGGGCGCCCCGGTTGCCTGCGGCGTTGATAACAACCTGGACTGCGATGACATTCACGCAGCTGTTAACCCGGAAGCCACCGAATTGCTTTGCGATGGCATTGATAATGACTGCAACGGGGTGATTGACGCCGGGGCTTCCCGATTGACAGTAGATGCGGGACCCAACAAAATTGTCTATCCGGTCTATCCTGATTCATCTTCTGCAAGATTGCAATCTACTATCAGCGGCGGGGTTGCGCCGCTCAACCGGCAATGGAGTAGTGCAACAAATCCATCACTTGGGAGCGGAGCCTTCATTGTGGTGAGTCCGACAGTAACAACGGTTTACTACCTGACAGTTACGGATGCAAACGGTTGCCGAACCACTGACAGCGTGAAAGTTTGTGTGATTGATGTTGGGTGCGGAAGTTCATTCACGAGTATCCTCCTTTGTCACGGAACAGGAAGCGCTTCGAATCCTTTCGTAACAATCTGCGTCGACCGTGCTGGCGCGAGATATCATTTGAAAAAGCATCCCGGCGAGCAACTCGGAAGATGCGGCATTGCGAAGGGGTGTGATTGGGACATTAAGGTTGCGAGGATGGCCGGTTCAGGCATGGAAGAAATACCCGGCGAATCAGAATTTCTTGCCGCTTTCCCGAATCCATTTGAAAAGACGTTGACCATCCGGTTCCTGGTTCCTGAAAATGATTTTGTGAACGTACGGATACTCGATTTCACAGGAAGAGAAATAGAAAAACTTTATGAGGGTGCAACGGTAGCCGGAAATATCGTTGAACTGACTTTTGACGGAAGTAAATATTCAAATGGAGTTTATTTTCTGATGATGAACACCCAAAACGGAATAAAGCATTCGAAAAAGCTGGTTTTGAATAAATAAAATTTCAGCAATCGTTTTTGAGAGCCCTGTTCTTTTTTAAAGAACAGGGCTTTTTGTTACCGGGATTTTTCATTCATTATTTCGCCATTCCATTAAACAGGTGGTTTGTATTCGTCTGGGATCGGAGAAAGATTCTATTTTTGTTCTGAAAATTTTGCTGAATATGAACCGTATTACCACTTTCAAAGAGTACCTGCAGGAATACAAAAAAAGTGTGCAGGACCCGGAAGGTTTCTGGGCCGGGCATGCAGAGGGCTTTGTGTGGCGGAAGAAATGGGACAGCGTCCTCGAATGGAATTTTGAAGATCCCGATGTCCGCTGGTTTGCCGGCGGCAAACTGAACATCACAGAGAACTGCCTGGACAGGCATCTTGCGGAAAGAGCACAGCAGCCTGCCATTGTCTGGGAGCCGAACAATCCGGAAGAAGAGGGGAGATCGTTTTCGTACCAGGAACTTCACGAAGAAGTCTGTCGGTTTGCCAATATCCTGAAAAACAACGGCGCGAGGCGTGGAGATCGCATCTGCCTGTATATGCCGATGGTTCCTGAACTGGCATTTGCCGTGCTGGCCTGTGCCCGCATCGGCGCCATCCATTCAGTCGTGTTCGGTGGATTCTCATTTCAATCGCTGTCAGGTCGTATCCAGGATGCCGATTGTACAATGGTAGTGACAGCCGACGGCGCCTTCCGCGGAGCAAAAGAGATTCCGCTGAAACCCATTGTCGACGAAGCGCTTCTCACCTGTCCAACGGTAAAGAAGGTACTGGTACTCCGGCGCACCGGATCGAAAATAAACATGACCTCAGGCCGGGATATTTGGTTGCACGACGAAAGAGAAAAAGCGGGCATCATCTGCGAAGTCGAAGTGATGGATGCCGAAGACATGCTCTTTATTTTATATACGAGCGGGTCAACGGGGAAGCCGAAAGGAGTGGTGCATACTACCGGAGGATATATGGTATATGCGGACTATACATTTCGCAATGTTTTTCAATATCAAAGCGGAGAGGTGTTCTGGTGTACGGCCGATATCGGCTGGATTACCGGGCATACCTACCTGGTGTATGGCCCCCTGCTGGCAGGCGCCACCACGCTGATGTTTGAAGGAATTCCCTCCTATCCCGATTCAGGCAGGTTCTGGAAAGTGATTGACAAACACCAGGTAAATATTTTTTATACGGCCCCTACAGCTATCCGGTCTTTGATGGCATGTGGTTCCGATTTTGTAAAACCCTATCGGTTGGATTCGTTGCGGGTACTTGGAACCGTAGGCGAACCAATTAATGAAGAAGCCTGGCATTGGTATCATGAACTTATCGGTAAGAAGAAATGCCCTGTCGTGGATACATGGTGGCAGACCGAAACGGGAGGCATCCTGATTTCTCCGCTTGCAGGGATTACGCCATCCAAGCCGTCGTATGCAACCTTGCCTTTGCCGGGAATTCAACCGGCCATCCTGGACGAACATGGTGTTGAGCTCACCGGTGAAAGTCCGGATGGTGAACGGAAAGCGGTGGAAGGAAGGCTATGCCTGAAATTCCCCTGGCCGTCGATAATCCGCACTACCTATAATAGTCACGAACGTTGCCGTGAATCCTATTTTTCTCAATTCAAGGGTTATTATTTTACCGGCGACGGATGCAAGCGCGATGAAAACGGTTATTACAGAATTACCGGGCGCGTCGATGATGTGATTAAAGTTTCGGGTCACCTGTTAGGGACGGCTGAAATTGAAAATGCCATTGACGAACACCCCGATATCGTAGAAAGCGCCGTGGTGGGATTCCCTCATGCCATTAAAGGCTGGGGCATTTATGCTTTTGTGATCGCTGAACATGCAAGAGCCGATACGGAAAACCTGAAAAAGGAAATCAGCGAAACCGTCTGTAAGTTTATGGGATCTATTGCCCGGCCCGATAAGATCCAGGTTGTCAAAGGACTTCCCAAAACAAGAAGCGGTAAAATCATGCGCAGGATACTTCGAAAGATTGCCGAAGGCGATTCTTCCGACCTCGGTGATATTTCCACCCTGCTCGACCCTGCTGTTGTTGCCGAGATCAAGACAGGAGCCATCCGCTGACCAAGGCTAATGGTTGCAGCAGGGATTTCTTCTAAGCTTATTCCCATTCGAAAGACATCGTAAAAGTTAATTAAAAATTAAATCTGTATTCCCTTTCCCGTCGATGCGTTTTTTAGTGAGCTACTTCTCAATCTAAACTTTATCTTCGTTTCAAAATTAGGCCGGTGGCGGATTCGCTCATTATCATTCCAACATACAACGAAAAGGAAAACATCGAAAAAATGGTGCGGAAGATTTTTTCTCTTCCCCACGATTTTCATTTGCTGGTCATTGACGACGGTTCGCCCGATGGTACGGCAGCCATTGTAAAAAGCCTTCAGAAGGAATTTGACAGCCGGCTTTTCCTGGAGGAACGTAGCGGAAAGATGGGATTAGGAACTGCTTACATTCACGGCTTTAAATGGGCCATCCAGAGAAAATACGATTACATCTTTGAAATGGATTGCGACTTTTCACACAATCCCGACGACCTGATACGTTTATATAATGCCTGTGCTAACAACGGCGCCGACCTGGCTATCGGATCACGGTATATTAAAGGGGCTAACGTCGTTAACTGGCCATTGAATCGTGTGATCATGTCCTATTATGCATCCGTTTACGTTCGCCTGATCACAGGCATCGAGGTGAAAGATACTACCGCCGGCTTCAAATGTTACAGGAGGAAGGTGCTGGAGACGATTCAGCTGGACCTGGTGAAATTTGTCGGCTATGCGTTCCAGATTGAAATGAAATTCACCGCCTGGAAACACGGATTTAAGATTGTGGAAGTTCCCATCGTTTTTACCGACCGTACGGAAGGGACCAGCAAAATGAGCAAAGGAATTTTCAAAGAGGCTATCCTGGGCGTGATGGAGATGAAATGGAAAAGTTTTTTCAGGAGGTATAAAAAAGTCAATGGCACCGAACATGCCCGCAGCTGAATCACCTTGCCTGTTCAATCCCATCCCCCGCATTTACGACGAAGTGATGGGACCACTCTATTTTGAATCGTATGCGCTCGCCACGGCAGAGAAGGTGGCGGCCTGGAATCCTGAATCTGTCCTCGAGACAGCCTGCGGAACCGGTCGCGTTACCGTACATCTGCGCCAACGAATTCCGGAGGATGCGACACTCATCGCAACCGATGTCAATGCCGAAATGCTTGCTTTTGCGCGGGGGAAATTAGCCGGCCTCAAAGACATTCACTGGCAGGAAGCCGATGCTATACAGTTGCCTTTCCCCGACCAGTCGTTCGACGTAGTGGTTTGCCAGTTCGGGGCCATGTTTTTTACTGACAAACTTAAAGGATTCTCGGAAGCATTCAGGGTATTGAAGAACGATGGAAAATATATTCTTGCTGTATGGGATAAACTGGATGTGAATCCGCTGGGGGCGGCAGTACGGGGAGACCTGATTGATTTTTTTGAAGGCCATCCCCCGGAAAACCTGCGTACGGCCTATTCGCTGGCAGACCCGACATTATGTTCGGACCTGCTGAATCAGGCAGGCTTCCGGAACATCGCTGTGGAAACTCTCAACATGCCCTGTGAAACGGAGTCGGCAGAACAGTATGCAAAAGCTTTCGTAGACGGATCTTCTGTACGTGATGCCCTGCACCGGCACGCTTCCGAAGCCGTACCGGCACTGCAGGAGAAAATCCGTGACACGGTGATCCGTAAATTCGGCGATCACCCGGTACGAAGTACCATGCAAGCCATCCTGTTTACCGCATCGAAGGAAACCTCAGCTGAATTACCTTCCTGAAACCTGTATATTCCCGTGAAAAAAACCCTGATAAAAAACGCGCGCATCGTCAACGAAGGAAAAACCGTTGAAGGCGATGTTCTCATAAGCGGAGGACGCATTGAAAAAATAGCGAGTTCGATTTCAGATCCCGGGGCAGAAGAAATTCCTGCCGAAGGACTCTACCTGTTTCCCGGAGCGATCGACGACCAGGTACATTTCAGGGATCCGGGGCTGACCCATAAAGGAGATCTCTCCTCCGAATCACGCGCTGCTGTAGCCGGTGGCGTTACGTCATTTATGGATATGCCGAATACCATTCCGAACACCCTGACGCAGGAACTGCTGGAAGAAAAATACAAGTCAGCCGCAGCGAAATCACTGGCCAACTATTCCTTTTTCATGGGTGCTTCAAATGACAACCTCGTGGAAGTGCTGAAAACCGATGCGCAAACAGTTTGCGGAATCAAAATATTCATGGGATCCTCTACAGGGAATATGCTGGTGGATAATACAAAGACGCTGGAACAGCTCTTTTCATCTTCGCCCATGCTCATCGCCACTCATTGCGAAGACGAAGGAACTATCCGTGCCAACATGGAAACGTTCCGTTCACGTTACGGTGAAGATGTACCGATGGAAGCACATCCCCTCATTCGCAGCGAAGAGGCCTGTTACCTTTCTTCCTCCCTGGCCGTGGCACTGGCCAAAAAACACCGTACTCGCCTGCATATCCTGCACATCAGTACAGCGAAGGAGCTGTCACTTTTTGATAATACCATCCCCTTAAAAGAAAAACGCATCACGGCGGAGGCCTGCATACACCATCTCTGGTTCGATGACGGCGATTACGATAGGTTGGGAACAAAAATAAAATGGAATCCTGCTATCAAGACAAGACACGACCGGGAAGCATTGCTGGAGGGACTGCTTGATAACAGGCTCGACATCGTTGCCACCGATCATGCTCCGCATACACTCGAAGAAAAAAACCAAAGCTATTTTAAAGCAGCTTCCGGGGGCCCATTGGTGCAGCATTCGCTCGTTGCCATGCTGGAGCTTGTTCATCAGAAAAAACTGACCATGGAAAAAGTCGCAGAAAAGATGAGCCATGCCGTAGCCGATTGTTTTCGGATCAGCAACCGCGGCTACCTCCGCGAAGGCTATGCTGCCGATCTCGTTTTAGTAAATGACAATGATCCCTGGAAAGTGGACAGCGGGAACATCCTCGCCAAATGCGGGTGGAGCCCTTTTGAAGGAATGACGTTTCGCTCTAAAGTCACACATACCTTTGTAAACGGAAACCTGGTTTACCATAACGGCAAACTAAACCCGGCCGTCATGGGACAACGGTTGGCATTTAACCGCTAGGATATGAAGAGGAACCAGGCAAAAACTTATTTCACGGTTGCCATCTGCTTCATGCTGGGGGTTTTCGTTACGGGTTGTTGGAAAAAGCAAGCACCACCTCCTGAAAATACGATCCATCCGGATACGATGGCATCGATCCTAACCGAAATCCATCTTGCCCAGGCCGCGGTGTCGATGAATGTCGCCAGCGACTCGATACGATTTACCACCGGCGATTACCTTCCTGAAATTTTCAAAAAGCACCACACAACGCAGCAGCAGTTCGATCGAAGCCTGAGGTTTTATTCGGGTAATCCAGGTCTGCTCGACAGCATCTACAAGGAAGTCCTCGATGAACTCAGCCGCCAGGAGGGAGAGATTGAAGCTCAAATAAAGTCCGAAAAGAAATAACCGGCGCGGGGGTTAAGGTATTCAGGGCGCATAGTTTCATTGAGAAGGCTTAGTGCTTCTTAGTGTCCCGAGGCATCGGGATCAATGTCTTAATGGTGATTTTTATAAAGCCTAATTCAGAAGGAGCCGTGCAAGAAACTATCCTTTGTATTTCTTGTCTTCCAGGAAAATCCGGCAGGTGTCGGCAATGCTTTGACTCACTGGCCGGAATTCAAATCCCAGCTCTCGTTTAATTTTATCGTTAGAGTAATTCCAGAAACGTTGGCCGTTGCGTGCCGTTTCTTTGGTAATCATGGATGGGGTCCGGCTGAAAAAAGTACGGAGTGCTTCGGCACGCCACCCGATTTCACTCAGGACTTTTCCGACATGGATGAACGGTTCGGGTTTGCCGAAACCACGGGCCATCTTGTTGATGACGTCACGGTAGGTCGTGTTTTCGGCACTTAGAATATATCGTTCGGCCTGAACTTCATTTTCCATTAGCCGGATCATGCATTCCGATACGTCGCGCACATCCACAAATCCGCTGGTGCCGGTGGTGTAAAACTTCAGACCCTTCCACACCTCGCCGAACAAAGCGCTGCTTCCGGAATTCAAGTGACCGGGTCCCAGCACGATGGATGGGTTGACTATAAACGCCGGCAAACCTTCTTCGACGCCCCGCCAGACTTCGCGTTCGGCCGAATGTTTGCTGATGGCATATGGCGAATTGAAAGGGGAGTGGCGCCAGGAGGTTTTTTCGGTGATGAGTGCCCCTTCTTCGGATCGTCCCAGGGCAGCCGTTGAACTGACATGGCAGAATCGCTTCACTCCTTTTTCCAAAGACAGGTTGACCATGTTGCCCGTGCCTTCGGAATTGATCTTCATCATACGTCGGGAATCGGAAGATTGAAAGGATACCAGGGCGGCGCAGTGATAAATCTCCGTTACATCCTGCAGTGCATCTTCCAACGAAAAAATATCGGTTACATCTCCTTCTACCCATTCCAGCCGGCGAAGGAGGTCTTCCCGGCCACGGAACAACCGTTCGACAAGTCCGGTCGACCCGGAACCTCTTTTCAGGGCGCGAACCGTTTTTCCCGCAGTTGCCAGGTCAAACAAAAGCCGGGAACCTATCAGGCCGGTTCCTCCTGTTACTAAAATCATGGCGTGTTCAGATCTCGAGCAGCGAAGATGGGAAATAAATCAGTCTTGACGAGGATGCTCCGTAGTTTATTTTGCCATTCGGGAGGTGATTTATTCGCCTCTTTTCCGCAACCGGGTTATAGAATTTATTTTACCTGCGACGATTCCCAAAAGAGGCAGACTCCGGTTAAAAAAATATCTTTGCGCCGTTATTTCAGACTATGAAAAATTTTGTGGAAGAGCTTCGCTGGCGTGGAATGATCCAGGACATCATGCCGGGAACAGAAGAGTTATTGAATAAGGAAATGGTAACCGGTTATATCGGGTTCGACCCTACATCGGATTCCCTGGGCGTGGGTAACCTGGTGCAGATCATGACGCTCCTTCATTTTCAACGATGCGGGCACAAACCCGTAGCCCTCGTAGGCGGCGCCACCGGGATGGTAGGGGATCCTTCCGGCAAATCCCAGGAGCGTAACCTTTTATCAAAGGAAATATTGGATCATAACCTGGCATCGCAGAAAAAACAGCTGGAGAAATTTCTTGATTTCAATTCGGGCAAAAATGCTGCAGTAATACTGAACAACTACGATTGGTTCAGCGGGATGAATCTCCTGGAATTCGTACGCGACATCGGAAAACATATCACGGTAAGTTACATGCTGGCAAAGGATTCGGTACAACGCAGGCTGGAATCGGGAATGTCGTTTACTGAATTTACGTACCAGCTGATCCAGGGCTACGACTATTATTATATGTGGAAGCATCACAGCGTGATGCTGCAGATGGGAGGCAGCGACCAGTGGGGCAATATCGTTACCGGTACAGAGCTTATCCGGCGAAAGGAAGGCGGAGAAGCTTTTGCCCTGACTACACCGCTGATCAAAAAGGCCGACGGCACCAAGTTCGGCAAGACCGAAAGCGGAAATGTATGGCTGGATCCGGCTAAGACTTCACCGTACCGTTTTTACCAGTTCTGGCTCAATGCCTCCGATGAAGATTCGAAAAAATACATCCGGATATTCACTTTGCTGGGCAGGGAAGAAATCGAATCCCTGGAATCCGAACACGATAAAGCCCCTCACCAGCGATTGCTCCAGAAAAAAGTAGCGCAGGAAATTACGGTACGTGTCCATTCGGAAAGCGAGTACCAGGCGGCTATCGAAGCGTCCGATATCCTCTTTGGAAAGGGCAGTGCCGAAGTGCTCGGTAAATTGTCGGAATCGGATTTGCTTAGCGTACTGGAAGGAGTGCCTCATGTCGCAGTCGGGAAGACGGAGCTGGAAATGGGAATAGGCATCATCGAATTTCTTTCCGACAAAACGAAAATTTTTCCATCACGAGGTGAAGCGAGAAAAATGATCCAGGGAGGTGGGGTATT
>Ga0190274_10000506_pt1 | contig 23351 bp, 22 predicted proteins | sample Popmic531T_FD_133002 | JGI IMG/M metagenome (GOLD analysis project Ga0190274, IMG submission 133002) | Populus adjacent soil microbial communities from riparian zone of Yellowstone River, Montana, USA - 531 T | ecosystem: Environmental > Terrestrial > Soil > Riparian zone | place: USA: Montana... | reverse complement strand
GGTCGTCTCCAGTTTCGTCTGCAGCCGCGCCACCTCGGTCCGCATCTGGACCCGCAGCTTCGCGTCGAGGTTGGAGAGCGGCTCGTCCATCAGGAAGGCCCGCGGGTCGCGGACGATCGCCCGGCCCATCGCGACCCGCTGGCGCTGCCCGCCGGAGAGATTGGCCGGCCGGCGGTCGAGGTGCTGCTCGAGGTCGAGCGTGCGCGCCGCCTCGGTGACCTTGCGGTCGATCTCCTCCTTGTCGGCCCCGGCCAGCTTCAGCGCGAAGCCCATGTTCTCGCGCACGGTCATGTGCGGGTAGAGCGCGTAGTTCTGGAAGACCATCGCGATGTCGCGGTCCTTCGGCGCCAGGTCGTTGACCACTTTGTCGCCGATCTTCAGCTCGCCCTCCGAGATGTCCTCGAGGCCGGCGATCATCCGCAGCGCCGTCGACTTGCCGCAGCCCGAGGGCCCGACGAGGATCATGAACTCGCCGTCCTGGATGCTGAGGTTGATGTCCTTGACGGCTTCGTAGCCGTCCGGGAAGACCTTGGTGACTCCTTCGAGAACTATCTCGGCCATGGCGTTGCTCCTTTATCCCTTGACGGCGCCGGAGGTGAGGCCGGCGACGATTCGGCGCTGGAAGAAGAGGACGAAGACGATGATCGGCACCGTCACCACCACCGCGGCGGCGGCGATGCTCCCGGTCGGCTGGGTGAACGACGACTCGCCGGTGAAGAAGGCGAGGGCGGCGGGGACGGTGCGCGAGGCATCGGAAGAGGTCAGCGAGATCGCGAAGAGGAAGTCGTTCCAGGCGAAGATGAAGACGAGGATCGCCGCGGTGAACACGCCGGGCGCGGCGAGCGGCACGATCACCTTGGTGAAGGCCTGGAACGGGGTTGCCCCGTCGACCTGGGCCGCCTGCTCGAGCTCCCAGGGGATCTCGCGGAAGAAGGCGACGAGGACGTAGATCGCCAATGGCAGCGAGAAGGTCAGGTAGGGAATGATCAGCCCCGGCCAGGTGTCGTAGAGGCCGATCGCCCGCCACATGTCGAACAGCGGCCCGACCGTGGAGATCGGCGGGAACATCGCGATCGCCAGCGCCCCGGCGAGGATCACCCGCTTGCCCGGGAATTCGAGCCGGGCGATCGCGTAGGCGGTGAAGGCCGCCAGGGTGATCGCGATCACCGTGGTGATCAGCGCGATCCCGATCGAGTTGATCAGCGGCTTGATGAAGGGGCTGTCGTCGATCCCGCCTTCGAACAGGCTCTTGTAGTTGTCGAAGGAGATTTCCGAGGGGATGAAGCGACCGTCGGTGACCGCTTCCGGCGGCTTCAGCGAGACCGAGATCAGCCAGAGGACCGGCACCAGGGCGAAGGCCAGCACCAGCACGATGCCGATCGACCAGAGCGCGTAGTCGCGGCTTCCCCGTTCCATCTCAGGCCCCCGGTCGCCCTTCCTCGAGTTTGGTCCCGAACCCTTTGACGAAGAGGAACGCGATCAGGAAGACGCAGATGAAGATCAGCACCGAGACGGCTGAGCCGAGCCCGAGGTTGAGCCGCGAGATCAGCTGGTTGAAGCCGAGGATCGAGACCGATTCGGTGTCCTGCGCACCGCGGGTCATGATGAAGATCGTGTCGAAGACGCGGAAGGCGTCGAGCGAGCGGAAGAGCAGCGCGACGAGGATCGCCGGCTTCATCAAGGGCAGGGTGATGCGGGTGAAGCGCTGCCAGGCGCTGGCGCCGTCGACCTTCGCCGCCTCGTAGAGCTGGTTGTCGATCGTCACCAGCCCGGCTAAGAGGAGCAGCGCCATGAAGGGCGTCGTCTTCCAGACCTCGGCCATGATGATCACCGCGAAGGAGCTGAAGCGCCCGCCGAACCAGTCCATTTCGTCGGAGATCAGCGGCAGGCCGTTGACGAAGCCGGTTTCCGGCGCGAAGGCGAACTGCCAGGCGAAGGCGGCGACGACGGTGATGATCCCGTAGGGGATCAGGACCGAGGTGCGGATGACGCCGCGGCCGAAGATCGCCCGGTGCATGACCAGCGCGATCGCCATCCCCAGGACCAGCTCGATCGCCACCGTGGTGAGGAGGATGAAGACGGTGTTGAAGAAGTCGGTCCACCAGAGCTGGGAGCCGAGCACGGCCGTGTAGTTGTCGAGGCCGACGAAGCCGCCCTCTTCGGGGAAGCGGAGGTCCACGTCCTGCAGCGAGAGGACGACCGCGTAGACGATCGGGTAGGCGGTGACGGCCAGCATCGCGATCACCGCCGGCGCGCAGAGCATCCAGGCGAGTTTGCGCTCCGAGCGCGTCCGGGCGCTCACAGCAATCCTTCCCGCTTGACGGCGTCTTCGAGGTTCGACTTCAGCTCGTCATAGGTCGGTCCGGTGTCCTCGGGGTCGATCTTGTCGGGCGGGTGGAGCGAGCGCTGGACGGCCAGGGAGACGTCCTGGTAGGCCGGGGTGGTCGGCCGCGGCCCGGCGCCTTCGATCGATTCCTTGACCAGCTCGGCGAAGCCCGGGTAGGCCTCGGTCACGGCTTTGTCGGTGTAGAGGTCGGAGCGGGAGGGCGGGAGGCCGTCGAGTTCGACCGCCGTCTTCTGGCTGTCGCGCCCGGCCAGGCAGGCGGCGGCGTCGAAGGCGACGTCCTTGTTGTCCGAGAAGGCGCTGACCGCGAGGTTGAAGCCGCCGAGCGGCGGCTTGCTGGGAGTGCCCGGCACGACCTCCGGGAAGCGTGCGAAGCCCATCACCTTGCCGATTTCCGGCGCTTCTTCCTTGGCGCTCGCGTAGGCGAAGGTGTAGTTGGTCATGAAGGCCGATTCGCCGGCCTCGAAGCCGAGCCGGGCGCTGTCCTCGGCGGAGGTCGAGAGGCTCGGCGGCGCCGCCGAGCCGCCCGCCAGCCTGCCCATCACCGCCAGCGCCTCTTCGGTCGGTTTCTGCGCGAGCTCGACGCTTTCGGGGCCGGAGAGGATCTGGGTGCCGGCGCTCTCGATCAGCGCGTTGGCCCAGACCATGAAGCCCTCGTAGCGGTTGGCCTGCACCTGGATCGACCCCGCTTCCTTCAGCGCTTCGGCCTGGTCGATCATCTCGTCCCAGGTTTTCGGTGGCTGCTTGACCAGGTCTTTGCGGTACCAGAGCAGCTGCGTGTTGGTGTTGAACGGCGCCGCGTAGAGCTTGTCCTCGAAGGAGGCGGTCTCGATCACGTTCGGAAAGACCTGTTCGGTGACCTGCTGCTTCAGCGGCCCGTTCCACTCTTCGACCCAGCCGGCGTTGGCGAACTCGCCGGTCCAGATCACGTCCATGCCGACGATGTCGATCGAGGAGTCCTCGGCGCCGAGCCGGCGGACCAGCTGTTCGCGCTGCTGGGAGGCGTCGGTGGGGAGGAATTCAGGGGTGATGGTGTAGCGCCCGTTCGATTCCTCGGAGCAGCGTTTCGAGACTTCCTCGATCGTCCCGCCCGGCTGGATCGCGACGAAGAAGGTGAGCTCGCGGGGGCCGGAGCCTTCGGAGTCCTCGCCGCAAGCGGAAAGCGTCGCGACCGCCAGCGCCGCCGCGACGAGACAGGCCAGGGCTTTCGCCCCGCGGGATGTCAAGGTCGCCGCTCCATTCCCGCACCCCGAACGCGCGGTTCGGGGTGCGTTCTAGAGGTCCCCGCGAGAGGTCTTGTCTAAACCGGTTCTAGCGGTCGAGCAGCGCGGCGAGCGCCGCCTGCAACCCGGCGACGGCGGACTCCAGCGGCGCCTCGTCGCCGGCGGCGCGGGCGCGGATCAGGGCACCCTCGACGGTGGAGACGACGAGGCCGGCGAAGGTCTCGGCCTGTTTTCTGCCGACGCCCTCCTCACGGAGCGCGGCGGCGATCGGGGCTTCCCAGCTCTGGAAGGCCTTGGTCGCCGCGGCGGCGAGCGCCGGGTCCTCGGGCCGGGCCAGGGCCGCGGCGGCGACCGGGCAGCCAAGCCGCTCCGGCTTGTCCTTGACCCGCCGGCGGAACATCTCGCCGAACATCGTCAGCGTCTCCGCGACGCCGCGCTCGGAGAGCGAGCGCTCGATCGCGGCACGGATCTCGGTTCCCTCCAGTTCTGCCGCCTCGATCGCGAGCTGGCGCTTGCCGCCGGGAAAGTGGTGGTAGATCGAGCCGCGCGGGGCCTTGCCGCGCGCGGCCACGTCGCGCAGCTCCATGCCGGCGTAGCCCTTCTCGGCGAGCAGCTTGCGGGCGCCGCCCAGCAGCCGCTCGCGCCCGTCGCGGCGCGCCGGCTCGAGTGCTTTCGCGTCCGCGAGTCGCGTTATGCCCATGGACATAGTATAGTCGCCGCCACGATGTATGACCGTGGGCATAGAGCGGGCGTGGCGATCGCCTGCACGGGCGCCTTCCTCGCCTTCCTCGACACGACGATCGTCAACATCGCCTTCCCCGACATCTCCGCCTCGTTCCCGGAGGCGAGCCGCGGACTGCTGTCCTGGGTGCTCGACGGCTACTTCGTGGTGATCGCGGCGCTGCTCGTCCCGGCCGGCGGCCTCGCCGACCGCTTCGGCCACAAGCGGGTGTTTCTCGCCGGGCTGGCCGGCTTCACCGCCGCCAGCCTGCTCTGCGCCGTCGCACCGTCGCTGGAGGCGCTGATCGCCTTCCGCGTCCTGCAGGGGGTTGGCGCGGCGGCGATCGCGCCGACCTCGCTGGCGATCGTCCTCGACAGCTTCCCGGTCGAGAAACGGGCGACCGGGGTCGGGCTCTGGGGCGCCGCGGCCGCCGCCGCCGCCGCGGTCGGCCCGACGCTCGGCGGCGCCCTGGTCGAGCTCTCCGACTGGCGCCTCGTCTTCCTCGTCAACCTGCCGCTCGGCGTCGCCGTGCTCCTCGCCGGCCGCCGCCTCCTGCCCGAGCGGCCGGTCGCCGACAGCCGCCTGCCGGACCTGCCGGGGGCGCTGATGCTGGCGCTCGGCCTGGCGGCGGTGACGCTGGGGATCGTCGAGGGCAACGACTGGGGCTGGACCGCCGCCGGGACGCTCGCCGCCTTCGGCGCGGCCGCGCTCCTGCTCGGCGCCGTCGTCGCCCGCAGCCGCACCCACCCCCGCCCGATCGTCGAGCCGGCGCTGTTCGCGCACCGTTCCTTCGCGATCGGCAACCTCGGCACCCTGCTGTTCGCCGCCGCCTTCTTCTCGCTGATCCTCGGCAACGTCCTCTTCCTCACGACGATCTGGGGCTACAGCGTGCTCAGCGCCGGCCTCGCCACTCTGCCCGGCCCGGCGATGACCACGGTGGTCTCGGGGCCCGCCGGCCGGCTCGCCGACCGCTTCGGCCACCGCGCCGTGGTCGTCCCGGGCGCGCTCGTCTTCGCCGCCGGGGTGATGGTCCTGCGCTCGGCCGGCGCCGAGCCCGACTGGCTCGGCCTCTGGCTGCCGGGGGCGATCCTCACCGGGATCGGGATCGGCCTCGCCTTCCCGACCCTCGGCTCGGCCGCGGTCCGCGACGTCGCCGACGACCGCTTCGCAACGGCCAGCGCCGTCAACGCCGCCTTCCGCCAGGTCGGCGCCGTGCTCGGCACCGCGATCCTCGTCGCGATCGTCGGCGACCCGGTCGGGCTCAGCGAGGCGCTGCGGGTTTCCGACACCGCCTACCTCTTCGCGGTCTTCGCGGCGCTCGGTTCAGGCGCCGTCGCGCTCGGCCTGCGCCGGCAGCGAGCGCCAGGCGCGCTCGGCCTCGGCGAGGGGGACGGCGACGCTGCGGTCGCCGGCGGCGATCTCGATCGCCTCGCCCCCGACCTCGCCGAGCAGGGTCGCGCCTAGCTCCTCCAGGGTGGCGCGGTCGCCGCTGACCAGGAAGCCGCCGCTGCCCTCCCCGAACAGCGCTTCCTCGGGCTGGCAGCCGCGGTCGCGCAGCGGCTGCAGGTCGACCCGGCAGCCCAGCCCGGCGCCGATCGCCGCCTCGGCAAGGGCAACGGCGAGGCCGCCGTCGCTGACGTCGTGGGCGGAGGCGAGCCGGCCGGCCCGGACGGCGTCGCGGACGATCGCGCAGGCGGCGGCGACCGCGGTCACATCGGAGCGCGGCAGCCCGGCGTCGAGGACCCCCCGCTGCTTGGCCAGCTCGGAGCCGGCCAGGGTCGGGGCGAAGGGGCCGACGAGGCCGATCGCGTCGCCCTGCTTCGCGAAGGCGCTGCCGGCGGTGCGCGCCGGGTCGGGCAGCTCGCCGACCATGCCGACCACCGGCGTCGGGTAGATCGGGCCGTCCGGTCCCTCGTTGTAGAGGGAGACGTTGCCGCCGACCACCGGGACGCCGAGCGCCGTGCAGGCGTCGGCGAGGCCGCTGACCGCGCGGTCGAGCTGCCAGGCCGTGGCCGGCTTCTCGGGGTTGCCGAAGTTGAGGCAGTTGGTCAGGCCGAGCGGCTCGGCGCCGACGCAGGCGAGGTTCTGGGCGCACTCGAGCACCGCCTCGACCGTCCCCTCGTAGGGGTCGCAGGCGACGCGGCGGCCGTTGCCGTCGATCGAGACGGCGATCGCGTTGCCGGCCTCGGGCAGCCGCAGCACGGCGGCGTCGGCCGACTCCGGCCGACGCACGGTGCGCGAGCCGACCACCGAGTCGTACTGCTCGAAGGCCCAGCGCTTCGAGGCGATGCTGGGGGCGGCGAGCAGCGCCAGCAGCTCCTGCTCGGCCGTGGCCTCCGGCGTCAGCGTCGCCCGGTTGCCGTAGATCCAGCCCTGCGGCTCGCCCGGCTCGAGGTCGTAGAGCGGACAGCCGTCGACCAGCGACTCGACGGGCATGTCGCCGACGACCTCGCCGTCGCGCAAAATCCGCACCTGGCCACTGTCGGTGACCACGCCGATCTCGGTACCACCGGTCTGCCATTTCTCGCAAACGGCCAGCACCTCCGGCACCCGCGCCGGCTCGACCACCGCCAGCATCCGCTCCTGCGACTCGGAGACCATGATCTCGAAGGGCTCCATGTCGGCCTCGCGCAGCGGCACCCTGGCGACGTCGATGTCGATCCCGACCCCGCCGGCCGCGGCCATCTCCCCGGCCGAGGAGGTCAGCCCGGCGGCGCCGAGGTCCTGCAGCGAGACCAACAGTCCCTTCCCGAGCAGCTCCAGGCAGCACTCCAGCACCTTCGACTCCTCGAACGGGTCGCCGATCTGCACGGTCGGCCGCTTCGCCTCGTCGCCCTCGCCGAGCTCGGCCGAGGCGAGCACCGAGGCGCCGCCGATCCCGTCGCGCCCGGTCGAGGCGCCCATCAGGACCACCGCGTTGCCGACCCCGGCGGCGGCGGCGCGGACCATGTCCTCGGTCCTCGCCAGCCCGACGCACATCGCGTTGACCAGGCAGTTGTGCTCGTAGGGCTCCTCGAAGTAGATCTCGCCGCCGACCGTCGCCACGCCGATCGAGTTGCCGTAGTGGCCGATCCCGCGCACCGCGCCGTCGAGCAGGTGGCGGGAGCGCACCGAGTCGAGCTCGCCGAAGCGCAGCGAGTCGAGGATCGCGATCGGCCGCGCCCCCAGTGCGAAGACGTCGCGGAGGATGCCGCCGACCCCGGTCGCCGCGCCCTGGAACGGCTCGACCGCGCTCGGGTGGTTGTGTGACTCGACCTTGAAGGCGACCGCGTAGCCGTTGCCGACGTCGACCGCGCCGGCGTTCTCTCCCGGCCCCATCACCACCCGCTCGCCCTCGGTCGGCAGCCGCCCCAGCAGCTTGCGTGAGTGCTTGTAGGCGCAGTGCTCGGACCAGAGCAGGCTGAACATCGCCAGCTCGACGTCGTTCGGCTCCCGCCCCAGCTGCTCGACGATCAGCTCGAACTCGGAATCGGTGAGGCCGAGCTCGCGGTGCTTGGCCAGCTCAACCGTCACGCCCGCGCTCCCGCCGCGGCGACCGCCTCGAAGACGCGCAGCCCGTCGGTCGATCCGGTCAGCGGGTCGACCGCGTGCTCGGGGTGCGGCATCAGCCCGAGCACGTTGCCGGCCTCGTTCGAAACCCCGGCGATGTCGCGCGCCGAGCCGTTGAAGTTTTGGTCGGTCGCGTAGCGGTAGGCGACCTGCCCGTTCGCTTCGAGCCGGTCGAGCGCGTCCTCGGGCGCGTGGTAGCGACCTTCACCGTGCTTCGCGGGGATCGACAGCCGCCCCCCGCCGGCATCGACCAGCTCGACCTGGCGGCAGATGAAGCGGAGCTCCTCGTTGCGGAGCAGCGCGCCGGGCAGAAGCCCCGCCTCGCAGAGCACCTGGAAGCCGTTGCAGATCCCCAGCACCGGGCCGCCCGCGGCGGCGAACCCGGCGACCGCCTCCATCGCCGGCGAGAAGCGGGCGATCGCGCCGGCCCGCAGGTAGTCGCCGTAGGAGAAGCCGCCGGGGATGACCACCGCGTCGACCCCGCCGAGCTCGCGCTCCTCGTGCCAGATCAGCCGCGCCTCGCCGGAGGCGACCTCGCAGGCGTGCAGGGCGTCGCGCTCGTCGCAGGAACCGGGGAACTGGACGACTCCCCAGATCACAGGGTCTGGATCTCGTAGTCCTCGATCAGGGGGTTGGCGAGCAGCTTCTCGCAGAGCTCGCCGAGCCGCTCGGGGTCCTCGGCCTCGAGCTCGACCATGCGGCCGACGTGGACATGCTCGATGCCCTCGAACCCGAGTGCCGGCAGCGCCCGCTCGACCGCCTTGCCCTGGGGGTCGAGGATCCCCTCCTTGGGCCGGATCAGCACCCGTGCCTTCACTAAAAGCTCGTCTCCGTGATCCGCTCGAAGGCCTCGACGTATTTGCCCCGCGTCTGCTCGACCACGTCGGGCGGCAGCTCCGGCGCGGGGGGCGTTTTGTCCCAGCCCCGCTCGCTCGCCCAGTCGCGCACGAACTGCTTGTCGAAGGAGGGGGGAGTGCGGCCGGGCTCGTAGCTGTCGGCGGGCCAGAAGCGCGAGGAGTCGGGGGTCAGGACCTCGTCGCCGAGCACGATCTCGGCGCCGGCGTGGCGGCCGAACTCGAACTTGGTGTCGGCGAGGACGATGCCGCGCTCGGCCGCGTGCTGGGCGCCGCGCTGGTAGACCTCGATCGAGATCCGCCGCAGCTCCTCCATCAGCGCCCGGTCGCCGACGATCTCCGCGGCGCGCTCGAAGTCGACGTTCTCGTCGTGGTCGCCGATCTCGGCCTTGGTCGCCGGCGTAAAAATCGGCTCCGGCAGCTTGTCCGACTCGACCAGGCCGGGCGGCAGCTCGATCCCGCAGACCGCGCCGCCCTCCCTGTATTCCTTCCAGCCCGAGCCCGAGAGGTAGCCGCGCACCACGCACTCGACCGGGTACATCTCCAGCCGCCGCACCCGCATCGCCCGTTCGGCGACCTCCTCCGGCACGTCCTCGGAGATGAAGTGGTTGGGGACGATGTCCCCGGTCAGCCCGAACCAGAAGACCGACATCCGGTTCAGCACCTTGCCCTTGTCGGTGATCGGGGTGGGCATGACCACGTCATAGATCGAGACCCGGTCGGAGGCGACCATCAGGAGGTCGGCGTCCCACTCGTAGATCTCGCGCACCTTCCCCGAGGAGTGGAGGTTCAGGTCGGCGAGGGCCGGCATTAAGTCGATGCTAACCATCCGGGAAGCCGGACCACGACGCGGTGGTTCCCTGCGATGCTTCCCGTCGTGGCACTGCCGCCCGAACCGAAGAGCAGCTCGCTGGTGCAGACGCTGCGCTGGGCCTTCCGGCCGCTGCCCTTCATGCAGGAATGCCGCGAAAGCTACGGCGACTCCTTCAGTGTCCGCTTCCTCGGCTTCGAGCGGCCGATGGTGCTGATCTCCGACCCTGCGGCGATCAAGGCCCTGTACATGGAGCGCTCGCACGGGCTGCCCCCGGGGCGCAACATCATCCTCGAGCCGATCGTCGGCTCGCGCTCGCTGCTGATCCAGGAAGACGCTGAACACCTGAGCAGGCGACGGCTGATGCTGCCGGCCTTCCACGGCGAGAGGATGCGCTCCTACGAAGCGGTGGTCGAGGAGATCGTCAGCGCCGAGGTCGACTCCTGGCCGCTCGACCGCGAGTTCCCGATCCACTCGCGGATGCAGGCGGTCACCCTGGAGGCGATCCTGCGCGTCGTCTTCGGCGTCTCCACCGGGCCGCGCCTCGACCGGCTGCGGGGGATGCTGGGGGATGTGCTGGAGCAGACCGCCGCCCCGGCGCAGCAGCTGATCGGCCTCGCCACCCGCCGCTTCGGCAGCGGCGGCCCGTGGGCGCGGTTCGAGGGCAAGCTGAGGGAAGTCGACGAGCTGCTTTACGCGGAGATCGCCGAGCACCGCGCCCGCGGCGGGCTCGAGGAGCGCGAGGACATCCTCTCGATGTTGATGCTGGCCGAGTTCGAGGACGGCGGCACGATGAGCGACGAAGAGCTGCGCGACCAGCTGATGACCCTGCTGCTGGCGGGGCACGAGACGACCGCGACGGCGCTCGCCTGGACCTTCGACCTGCTGCTGCGCCACCGCGAGCCGCTGCGGCGCCTGCGCGACTCGCTGGAGGCGGGGGAGGACGATTACCTGCGGGCGACGATCACCGAGTCGCTGCGCCTGCGCCCGGTGCTGCCGCTGGCCGGCCGCCGTCTCGTCACCGAGCTGGTCGCCGACGGGCTGACCCTGCCGGCCGGGACGGACGTGACCCCGGCGATCTGGCTCACCCACACCCGCGCCGACCTCTATCCCGAGCCCTTCGCCTTCCAGCCCGAGCGCTTCCTCGAGGAGGGGCCGGACACCTACGGCTGGATCCCCTTCGGCGGCGGCATCCGCCGCTGCATCGGCGCCGCCTTCGCCGAGTTCGAGATGCGGATCGTCCTGCGCGAGGTGCTGACCCGCTGCGACCTCCACAAGGCCAGCCCGGTGCCGGAGAAGACCGGCCGCCGCAACATCACCCTCTCGCCCAAGGACGGCACCCCGGTCGTGGTCAGCGCGATCCGCCCAGCGCGCGAGCGCCAGCCCGTCACGGTTTAGCGCGCGAACCGGTACGGGGAATTCACTTTCAGCGCGCCACGGGTGAAACGTGTTGTCTTAGCGTCTCCGTCATCATGGAGGCGATGAGGCAGAGCTGGAGCGACGACAGGCTCGACGACCTGAACGAGCGGGTTGGCACGGGGTTCGGGCGAGTGGATCAGCAGTTCGCTCGAGTGAACGAGAGGTTCGACCGGCTCGACACCAAGATCGACAACACCGCCGCCGAGTTGCGAAAGGAAATGAAGGCGGGCTTCGACCGGATGGACCGACGCTTTGAGCAGATGGATCAGCGCTTCGAGCGGATGGAGGAGCGCTTCGAGGAGCGCTTCAACCGACTTCTGCTGATGCTGGCGGCTTCCGCGTTCGGCCTGGCCGCTTCGGTGATCGTCGCCGGCGTCGCGGGTTAGCCGGCGGACTTGGCCGGCGAGTAGGGGTGCTCCGCGGCCCAGCGCGCGATCGTGCCGGAGCCGGAGATCACCTCGCCGTCGTCGAGCACGAGGACCGGAACCTCGTTGGTGCCGCTCAGCTTCTTGATCTCGCCCCGGTCATCGCCGCGGCTGCCCCAGGTCCAGGGCATCAGCCGGTAGCCCCCGACCGTCTTCAGCTCGTATTCGTACCCCGCCGCGTCGAGCGCCTTTGCCGCTTTCGCGCAGGGGTGCGCAAAGGCCGGTCCCGTCTTTTTCTGACCGCAGGTGTAGAGGATCACGACGTGAACCCTAGCCTGCCTTCAGCGCTTCCACCCGCTCGAAGACCTCGGGCAGGTGGGTGAGGTAGGCGTCGTGGTCGAAGACGGCGTCGAGGTCGAGCTGTGGCGCCGCCTCGGCGAGCAGGTCGCGGAAGTCGGTGCGGGTGTCCCAGGCGCGCTGCGCGTTCTCCTGCACGACCCGGTAGGCGTCGTCGCGGCTCATGCCGGACTCGACCAGGGCGGTCAGGGCGCGCTGGCTGAACAGGGCGCCGTGGGTGAGGTCGAGGTTCTCGCGCATCCGCTCGGCGTGGATCGTCATCCCGGCCGCGACCTTGGTCGTGAGGTCCTGCATGTAGTCGAGCAGGACCGTCGCGTCGGGCAGGATCACCCGCTCGGCGCCGGAGTGGGAGATGTCGCGCTCGTGCCAGAGCGCGACGTTCTCGAGCCCGGCCTGGGCGTAGCCACGCAGGACCCGGGCGAGACCGGTGACCCGCTCGGTGCGGATCGGGTTGCGCTTGTGCGGCATCGCCGAGGAGCCCTTCTGGCCGGTTGCGAACGGCTCTTCGACCTCGCGCAGCTCGGTTTTCTGCAGGTTGCGGATCTCGGTCGCGAAGCGCTCCAACCCCGAGCCGGCGAGCGCAACGGCCGAGAGCAGCGCGGCGTGACGGTCGCGCGGCACGACCTGGGTGGCGATGTCCTCGCGCCGCAGGCCCAGTCGCTCCATCACCCGCGCCTCGACCGCCGGCGGGATCGAGGCGTAGGTGCCGACCGCGCCGGAGAGCTTGCCGTAGGCGAGCTGCGCGAAGGCCGCTTCGAGCCGCGCCAGGTTGCGGTCGGCCTCGAAGGCGAAGCCGGCGAGCCGCAGCCCGAAGGTGGTCGGCTCGGCGTGGACGCCGTGGGTGCGCCCGACGCAGAGGGTGTCGCGGTGCTCCAGCGCCCGCTCGAGAAGCGCGTCGCGGTAGGCGCGGGCGCCCGCGACGACGATCTCTCCGGCCCGGCGCAGCTGCAGGGCCAGCGCCGTGTCGAGCACGTCGGAGGAGGTGAGGCCGTAGTGGATCCAGCGCCCGTGCTCGCCGACCGAGCCGGCAACCACGTCGACGAAGGCGGCGACGTCGTGGTCGGTCACGCGCTCGCGCTCCTCGACCGCCTCGACCGTGAACGAAGCCCTCGCCCGCGCCTCCTCGGCCGCCTCGCGCGGAACGGCCCCCTCCTCCGCCCACGCCTCGGTCGCCGCCAGCTCGACCTCGAGCCAAGCCGTCATCTTGGCCTCCTGGCTCCAGACCGCTCCTATCTCGGGACGCGTGTAGCGGGAAATCATCAGGTGTTGATGATGCGGGCGGCGAGCACGCCGGCGTTCTTCGCTCCGTCGATCGCCACGCAGGCGACCGGGATGCCCGGCGGCATCTGCACCGCCGAGAGCAGCGCGTCGAGGCCGCCGAGCGACTTGCCGAGGATCGGCACGCCGATCACCGGCAGCTCGGTGTGGGCGGCGGCGACGCCCGGCAGCGCCGCCGACATCCCGGCGCCGGCGATGATCACCTTCAGCCCGCGCATCTTCGCGTTGGTGCAGTAGTCGCGGACCAGCTCCGGGTCGCGGTGGGCGCTCATCACCCGCACCTCGTAGCGGATGCCGGCGTCCTCCAGCGCGGCGCCGGCCGGCTGCATCTTCGGCTTGTCGTTCTTCGAGCCCATGATGATCCCCACCAGCGGCTCGTCAACGTCGATTTCGTCGAATGCCTCCTCCACCGCGGGCATCGTGGTGGACTGCGTGGAGCCACTCGATCCGGTCGGCGTCGGCTCCTCTGAGATCTCGCTCACTTGGCTTTCCTCTCTGGACGGTGACTAACTGGGGACGCGCTCGACGGCGCGGGCGGCGATGTCGCTGCGGATCTGCATTCCCTCGAAGGAGATCCGGCTCGCCGCATCGTACGCGCGATCGCGCGCCGCGGCAGGGGTCGGCCCGAGGCCGGTGACGTTGAGGACGCGGCCGCCCGCGGTGACGATCGCGCCGTCGCGCTCGGCGGTGCCGGCATGGGTTATCTCGGCCAGCTCGGCCGCCCCGGCGAGGCCGCCGATCGCGTCGCCCGTCGAGGAGGACTCCGGGTAACCGGCCGAGGCGAGCACCAGCGTCACCGCCCAGTCCTCGCCGAAACCGGCGGACGCGCCGGCCAGGCCGCCCGGCTCGCGCGCGGCGAGGAAGAGGTCGACGAGGTCGGAGCGCAGCCGCGGCAGCACCGCCTGCGTCTCGGGGTCGCCGAAGCGGGCGTTGAACTCGAGCACCTTCGGTCCGTCGGCGCCGATCATCAGGCCCGCGTAGAGGACACCGTGGAAGGGGGTGTCGCGCCGCGCCATCGCGGCGACGATCGGCCGGTGGACCCGCTCGACGATCTCCTCGACCTCCGCCGCTCCGAACCCGGGCACCGGCGAGTAGCTGCCCATGCCGCCGGTGTTCGGTCCCTCGTCGCCGTCGAAGATCCGCTTGTAGTCCTGGGCCGGCGCCAGCGGCACCACGTTCTCGCCGTCGCAGAGCGCCAGCAGCGAGAGCTCCTCGCCTTCGAGGAACTCCTCCTGCACCACCGTCGTCTCGCCGAAGCGCCGCTCGGTGAAGAAGACGTCGACCGCTTCGAGCGCCTCGGCTTCACCCGCGCAGAGGATCACGCCCTTGCCGGCCGCCAGGCCGTCGGCCTTCAGCACGGTCGGGTAGGAGATCCCGGAAAGGTGCGCAACCGCCTGCTCCCGGCTGCGCAGCAGCACGTGTCCGGCGGTCGGCACGCCGGCCTCCTTCATCAGCTCCTTGGCGAAGGCCTTCGATCCCTCCAGCCCGGCGGCGGCGGCGCTGGGCCCGAAGGCCGGGATCCCGGCCTCGGCCAGCGCATCGACGGCGCCGGCGACCAGCGCCGCCTCGGGCCCGATCGCGACCAGGTCGACCCGGCGTTCGCGCGCCGTGGCGACGATCGCCCCGACGTCGGAGGCGGCGACCTCGGGCAGGCACTCGGCGTCGGCGGCGATCCCGGCGTTGCCGGGCGCGCAGAGCAGCTCGGGCGAGTGGGCGGAGCGGGCGAGCGCCCGCACGATCGCGTGCTCGCGCCCGCCGCCGCCGACGACCAGGATCTTCAAGGAACCGCTAGAGGGAGCCGGCGAGGTCGTCGGCCGACATCGCGGTCAGGGTCTGGCTGGTCATCGTGCCCCGCGAGCCGAGCTCGACCGAGACCTTGGCCATCGTCTTCTCGTCGGGCGCCTCGATCACGGTGACGAAGTCGTACTGGCCGAGCGTCGCGTACTGGGCGACCACCTTGGCCCCGATCTGCTCGACCTCCTTGTTGACCTCGGCGACCCGCCCGGGGTTGTTCTTCAGCGTCCGCACTCCCTCGGCGGTCAGATTGGTGAGCATCAGATAAGTAGGCATCTCGTCCTCCAAAGATCGATCGGCGCCTCTGGGACAAACTTACTGCGTCCTTGGCAGAGAGGAGCGGGTACCCCCTCTCCCAGAGACCGTTGCGCAGCAGATCGCGCTCCGGAGTGGCGAAGCGCATGCACTTGAGCCTCTGTGAGAGGGGGTACCCGCTCCTCAGCGACACGAAGCATCAGGACGGCCCAAGGTGCAGAAGCTGACGCCGAGGAAGTGGCCCCGCGCAAGCGACTCTCTCTGCGAAGTGCAGCGAGGGACCCCTACCGGGAGACCTCCACCCATGGGCTCCCCTTGTCTGGCGATCAGTACCCGGCCGGATGACGCACTTCGTAGCCCTCCGGGTACGGGGGCTCCACATGCCAGCGTGGCCCGCTGACGCCCGGGGGGTTGCCCGCGGTGTCGAAGCGCAGGCCGGCGATCGTCATGTAGGTGTGGCCGGCGTTGGCGTAGATCGTGATCCACTCGCCGGGGCCGGGCTCGCCGTAGCCCGCCAGCGAGCCGGAGACCAGCGGGGTGTTGAGCAGGCCGGCGCCGTAGAGGGCGAAGCTGACCGCGCCCGAGCAGTCGTATCCGTAGGAGTAGAACGAGCCGTGGCCGCCGCCCCAGACGTAGGGCGTGTCGGCGATCGAGTTGGCGGCCGCGATCGCCGCTTTGATCGCCGCCGGCGCGTCCTCCGGCGCGCTGGCCAGGCCGCTCGGCTGCAGGAGCGCGGTGGGCCCCGGGGTTTCGAGGCCGGTGGCCAGCGGCGCCAGCGCCCAGTCGACGTAGCGCGTCTCGCACTCGCCTTCGATTTCGTCGGCCTGCTGGAGGACCTCCTGGACGTACCACTCGGCCTGGTTGTGGGTGAAGATGCCGGCGCTGAGGCTGCCGCGCGACCAGATCAGCCGGGCCAGGGTCGCCGCCGAGTCGACCGGGTCGGCACGGCGGATCTTCCCGTCCTCGTCGCCGTCGACCGCGTAGGCGCGCCACTCCCGGGAGTCGAGACCGAGCGGCCCGACGTTCCGCAGCTGCTCCTTGCTCATGCCGCGGCCGAAGTCGGACTCGAGGCGGGCGACCGCGGCCAGCGCCCAGACTCCGCGCCGGCCGAGTTCGTATCGCGCGGCGGCGTCCTCGAAGGCGCGCAGGTACTCGTGCGGGATCTCCTCGCGCCATTCGGGGGCCGGGGTGCACTTGAAGACCTCGAGGCGCGGGCCGAGGCCGGCGCCGAAGGCCGGAGAGCCGACTTCGTCGGCGTAGCAGCCCGCGTTGGCAAGCACGTCGGCGACGTACCAGTCGGCGTGGTTGTAGGCGAAGATCGCGCCGTAGACGTCCCCGGGCATGCCCGAGGCGCTGAGGTAGTTGGCCGCGGCGTAGATCGCGTCTTCGGGGTTGTAGGGGTCGGCGACGCCGTCGCCGTTGGCGTCGACCCCGTAGGCGTCCCAGGTTGCCGGCATGAACTGCATCCAGCCCTGCGCCCCGGCCGAGGAGATGTTGAGGTTGGTCCCGAAGGCGGTCTCGATCAGGTTGATCCCGGCGAGGATCGCCGGGCCCTGCGGACCGAGCTCGTACTCGGCCGCCGCTCGCCGGTACATCGGGATCAGCACCGGCGGCACGCCGGTGGCGGCGCAGCTGGAGGTCGGCAGCGAGGGGATCGCCAGCGCCGCGGCCGGGTCGGGGGCCGGCAGGGCGCCCGCCTCGCCCTCCGGCGCGGACGCGGCTTCTTCGTCGCCCCCTGGGTGGTCGGAGCCTTCCCCCGCCGATACCCCGCCGCTGGGGGGCGCAGGCTCCGGGGTGGGGGGAGCCAGGGTCGTTCCCTGCTCGACCGGCTGCGGCGCGAACGCCGCGGCCGATTCTTCCAGCGTCGCGCCCGGGGTCACCGGCTCCGCCGCCGCCCCGGCCCGCGCGGCGAACGGAGTCGCGAGGGCGACGGTGGCGGCCGCGGTTGCGGCGACCGCCCGGATCTTGTCTACGCGGCGCATCATCGGAATCAGCCGAGCACGTTGGTGACGCGCCACCCCTCGCCTTTCCGCTGTTCCATGTCGAGACGCAGCTCGCTGGTCACGCCGACCCGCAGCAGCGAAACGCTGAGCGGGTAGACGTCGCCGTGCGAGGGGGCCGGCACGACGTTGAGGACTTTCGCCTTCGGCACCTCGACGTTGGCCGGCAGGCGGGGAGGCCGTTCGAGCAACGCCTTCGAGAGCGCCGGCGTCGCCGTCGCGGCGAAGGCCGTGCGCACCTCCGCGTCGGTCTCCCCGGTCTCGTAGAGGACGAAGGCGCCGGCGAAGTCGCGGGCGACCGCGATCGCCTCCGGGCCGGCCGGCGGACCGTCGACCTCAGAGGCTTTGGCGGAGGACGACGCGGCGGCAGAGGATGCTTCCGCGCCCTCGTTGGAAGCGGAGCTCTCGGCCGGCGCCGATTTGGCGATCGCTTTCGCCGGGTCGACCTCGGACGGCGGCGCGGGCGCGGACGATTTGAAGACCGGGGTCGCTCCTTCCAGGGTCGGCTCGGCCTGCTTGGGCGCCGGCGCCGGCGCATCCGCGGGAGCCGCGGCGTTCACCGCCACCTGGGTGCGCACCGGGTCGGTCGCCTCGCCGGAGCCGGCGGCGAGCAGGCCGGCGGCGAGGGCCGCGGCGGCGAGCACGACGGCGGCCGCGCCGGAGAGGGCGCGACCCGGCGCGCCCATCGTCGCGAGGCGGTCCTGCAGGGGCCAGACAAGGCGCTCCTGGAAGGGGAAGGCGACCCGCTCGGAGGCGCCCCCGACCCCGCTCCTGACGCGGTCCCGGGCCAGCCAGAGGGAGTCGGCGGCAGCGGCACGACGCGAGTACGAACTCGCGTCTTCCTTATCGGATTTGCCGGGGCGCCGTCTGAACATCGCTCTTTCCGTAGGAGCTTATGTCGGATTGTTACGACCAACCCTTAAACCCCGCTAAGTGAAACTCAGACCGCAGCTTTCGCCACGCCGATCTGCTCGAAGGCCAGCTCGCCTTCCGCGGCCCCGACTTTCACGACGTCGCCCTCGCTGAATTCGCCTTCGAGGATCTTCAGCGCCAGCTTGTCGACCAGCTGCTTCTGGATCACCCGGCGCAGCGGCCGGGCGCCGTAGACCGGGTCGTAGCCGAGGTTCCCGAGCAGCGCCCTGGCGTCGTCGGTGAGCTCGACCTCGATCCCGCGCTCCCGCACCCGGCCGATCAGGTGGTCGACCTGCAGCTCGACGATGCGGCCGATGTCCTGCTTGGAGAGCCGGTGGAAGATCACGATGTCGTCGATCCGGTTGAGGAACTCGGGTTTGAAGGTTTCGGCGAGGATCTCCTCGATCTGCTCGCGGATCCGCTCGTCAACCGCCTCGCCGGCGATCCGGTCGCTGCCGACGTTCGAGGTCATGATCAGCACCGTGTTGGCGAAGCTGACGGTGCGGCCCTGGCCGTCGGTGAGGCGGCCGTCGTCCATGATCTGCAGCAGCGTGTTGAAGACGTCGGGGTGGGCCTTCTCGATCTCGTCGAGCAGCACCACCGAGTAGGGGCGCCGCCGCACCGCCTCGGTCAGCTGCCCGCCCTCCTCGTAGCCGACGTAGCCGGGCGGCGCGCCGATCAGCCGCGCCACCGTGTGTTTCTCCATGTACTCGGACATGTCGAGGCGGACGATCGCCTGCTCGGTGTCGAACATCAGCTCCGTCAAACTCTTCGCCAGCTCCGTCTTGCCGACCCCGGTCGGGCCGAGGAAGAGGAAGGAGCCGATTGGCCGGTTCGGGTCCGAGAGACCGGCGCGGTTGCGCCGCAGCGCGTTGGAGACCGCCTCGATCGCCTCGTCCTGGCCGACCACCCTTTCGTGCAGGCGCTCCTCCATGTGGATCAGCTTCTCGACCTCGCCCTCCATCAGGCGGCTGACCGGGATCCCCGTCCATTTGGCGACCACCTGGGCCACGTCCTCCTCGGTCACCTCCTCGGTCAGCATCGTGGTGCCGCCGGCGTGCAGCTCGGCCAGGCGCTGCTCGCCTGCGGCGATCGCCTTCTCCAGCTCCGGGATCTCCCCGTAGCGCAGTTTCGCCGCCCGCTCGAGGTCGGCTTCGCGCTCGGCCCGCTCGGCCTCGGCCCTGACCTCCTCGAGCCGCGCCTTCGCCTCCTTGATCGCGTCGATCGCCTCCTTCTCGTTCTGCCAGCGCGCTTTCATCTCTCCGGAGCGCTCGCGCAGCTCGGCGAGCTCAGCTTCGATCGCCTCCAGCCGCGCCCGCGAGGCCTCGTCGCTCTCCTTCTTCAGCGCCTCGCGCTCGATCTCGAGCTGCTGGATGCGGCGTTCGACCTCGTCGATCTCGGTCGGCATCGAGTCGATCTCGATCTTCAGTCGCGAGGCGGCCTCGTCGATCAGGTCGATCGCCTTGTCGGGCAGGAAGCGGTCGGCGATGTATCGCTCCGAGAGCGTCGCGGCCGCGACGATCGCCGAGTCGGAGATCCGCACTCCGTGGTGGACCTCGTAGCGCTCCTTGAGGCCGCGCAGGATCGCGATCGTGTCCCCGAGGCTGGGCTCGTCGACGGACACCGGCTGGAAGCGGCGCTCCAGCGCCGCGTCTTTCTCGATGTGCTTGCGGTACTCGTCGAGCGTGGTCGCGCCGACCGCGCGCAGCTCGCCGCGGGCCAGCATCGGCTTCAGCAGGTTGGCCGCGTCGACCGCGCCTTCGGCGGCGCCGGCACCGACGATCGTGTGCAGCTCGTCGAGGAAGAGGACGATCTGGCCGGCCGCCTCCTGCACCTCGCTCAGCACCGCTTTCAGCCGTTCCTCGAACTCGCCACGGTATTTGGCGCCGGCCAGCAGCGAGCCGATGTCGAGCGCGATCACGCGGCGGTCGCGCAGGCTCTCCGGCACGTCGCCGTCGACGATCCGCTGCGCCAGACCCTCGACGATCGCCGTCTTGCCGACCCCGGGGTCGCCGATCAGCACCGGGTTGTTCTTGGTGCGGCGCGAGAGGACCTGGATCACGCGGCGGATCTCCTCGTCGCGCCCGATCACCGGGTCGAGCCTGCCCTGGGCCGCCTCGGCGGTCAGGTCGCGGCCGAATTTCTCCAGCGCCTGCACGCTGTCCTCGGGGTTGGGCGAGGTGACCTTGTGCGGTCCGCGCACTTCGGCGATCGCCCCCTCCAGCGAGGCGCGGTCGGGGAGAATCCCGGAGACGCTCCCGTCCTCGCTGAGCGCCAGCAGCATGTGCTCGGTCGAGATGTACTCGTCGCCAAGCTTCGCCATCTCCTTCTCGGCCTGGCGCAGCACCTGCGCGAGCGCCGAGGACATCCGCGGTTCCTCGCCGCCCTGACTCAGGGTCGGCAGTTTCTCGATCGGCTCGTGGGCTTTGGCCCCGATCGCGCCCGGGTCCTCGCCGAGCTTCTGCAAAATCGGCGACACCAGACCGTCCTCCTGGGTGAGCAGCGCGGCCAGCAGGTGGGCGGGGGCGATCTCGGGGTTGTGGCGGGCGGTCGCGAGCTGCTGCGCTGCGGCCACCGCTTCCTGTGACTTGACGGTGAACCGGTCCGGCTGCATCAGCTCCCCTTCCTCTTGGCGCTGCCTCCTGGATTCGCAGGCCGGCGGCGCGCCTCTTCGAGTTCTCTGCTCAGCTTCGTCACCCGCTCTTCGAGGGCGAGGACCGTCTCGACCCCGGCCAGGTTCAGCCCTTCGGAGGTCATCCGCTGGATCCGTCGCAGGCGCGCGACGTCGCGCTGGGAGTAGAGGCGGGTGTTCTTCGGCGAGCGCTGCGGCGAGACCAGGCCCCGCGCCTCGTAGATACGCAGCGTCTGCGGGTGCATGTGGGCGAGCTCGGCCGCGACCGAGATCATGAAGACGCCGCGCTCGTCGTCGATCGAGATCTCCACCCGGCGCCCCCGCGCGGCCATCAGGCACCCGCCTTCCGCAGCAGCTCGGCCCGCGGGTCGTGGCCGTTCAGCGCCTCGGCCAGCTGCTTGGCGGCCTCCGCCTGCTCGTCGCTGAGCTCCTTCGGGACGTCGATCTCGAGCCGGTAGCGGATGTCGCCGCGCCCGCCGCCCTTCGGCCTCGGCGGGCCCTCGCCGCGCAACCGCTGCACCGAGCCGTGCCGGGTCCCCGGCGCGACCTTGATCTTCTTCGTCCCGTTCAGGGTCGGCACCTCGATCGTGCCGCCGCGCAGCGCCTCGGGAATCGAGATCGGCACCGTCACTTCGAGGTTGCCGTCGTCGAGTCGCTCGAAGACCGGGGACGGTTTGACCCGGGTGGTCACGTAGAGGTCGCCCGGCGGACCCCCGCGCGGCCCCGCCTCGCCCTTGCCGGCGAGGCGGATCCTGGCGCCGTCCTTGACCCCGGCCGGGATGTTGACCTTGTAGCGCTTGGTCTGCTGGGTCAGCCCGGAGCCGCCGCAGGTCGGGCAGGGGTCTTCGATGACCTGACCGGCGCCGCCGCACCGGGGACAGGGCTGGCTGATCGAGAAGAAGCCCTGGCTCTGGGCATCGATGCCGCGGCCTTCGCAGCGCGGGCAGGTGACCGGGCCGGTTCCCGGTTTGGCGCCGCTGCCGTGGCAGGTCGTGCAGCGCTCCCCCTTCTGCACCGTGACGCTGACCTGGCTGCCCTCGATCGCCTCGTCGAAGCTGAGCTCGATTTCGGTCTCCAGATCGCGGCCGCGCACCTGCCGGGCCTGAGCCCGGCCGCCGCGCCCGCCGCCACGGTTGAAGAGTGAGCCGAGGTCGAACCCGCCGAGGTCGAACCCGCCGAAACCGCCGGCCTGCTGGGCGCCGCCGGCGCCGAACGGGCCCTGGCCGGGACCGAAGCCGAACATCCCCCCGGCGTCGTACTGCTTGCGCTTCTCGGGGTCGGAGAGCGTGTCGTAGGCGCCCTGGACCTCCTTGAACTTCTCCTCCGCCGCTTCGTCGTCCGGGTTGCGGTCAGGGTGGTACCGGCGGGCCAGCTTGCGGTACGCCTTCTTGATCTCCTCGTCGGACGCCTTCTTGGAGACGCCCAGCACCTTGTAGAGGTCGTCCGCCACGTTCTCCTACTCGCTCACCACCACGCGGGCGGGGCGGATCAGCTGCCCGTCCAAGCGGTAGCCCTTCTGCACCACCTCGACCACCTGGCCCGACTCGACCCCCTCGGCCGGAGCAGTCGAGAGCGCCTCATGCCACTGAGGATCAAACTTCTCCCCCTCAGGATCGAGAGCCTCGACCCCATGCCGGCCCAGCGTCTCCCGCAACCCCCCGAGCACCATCTCCACGCCGGCAACGAGGCCATCTCCACCCTTGGCCGCGGCGGCCTCCAGAGCCCGCTCGAGATTGTCAACCGCCTCGATAACTTCCCGCGCCACCTCAACCTTCCCGCGCACCTGCGCGCCCTTCACCTCAGCAGCCACCCGCTTCCGATAGTTCTCGAAGTCGGCCTTCGTCCTCTGGGCAAGGTCGAGGTACTCGTCTCGCTCGCGCTGTGCGTCCGCGAGGAGCGCGTCGAGATCATGCTCGACCTGATCCGCCCCTCCGGCGGGTGGCCCCGATGATGGCGGGGTCGAGGACGACCCCGCCCGCAGCGCCCCCCCATCATCGGGGACAGGACCCGCCGGCCGGGGCACGCCCGAACCCTCGTCGTGGGGTGATCTCATTTGTTCTCACCCTCGTCCACGACCTCGGCATCGACGACTTCCTCGTCCTCCTCGGACGAGGACTCGCCATTCGCGGAACCGTCGCTCGCGGCCTCCTGCTGCGCGGCCGCATAGATCTGCTCGGACGCTTTGGTCATCGCCGCGGTCAACCCCTCGGTCTTGCCGCCGATCTCCTCGACGCTCTCGGAGCCGAGCGAGTCGCGCACCTCCTTGACCGCCGCCTCGACCTCCTCCTTGGTCGCCGAGTCGACTTTGTCGCCGCCGTCCTGGAGGGCTTTCTCCGCCTGGTAGGCGGCGTTCTCGGCGAGGTTGCGCGCCTCCGCCAGCTCGCGCTGCCTGCGGTCCTCGTCGGCGTGGGTCTCGGCATCGGCGACCATGCTCTGGATTTCCTCGTCGCTGAGGCCGGAGCCGGATTTGATCTCGATCTTCTGCTCCACGCCGGTGCCTTTATCGAGTGCGGTGACGTGGATGATCCCGTTGGCGTCGATGTCGAAGGTGACCTCGATCTGCGGCATCCCGCGCGGCGCCGGCGGGATGCCGGTGAGCTGGAATTTGCCCAGGCTCTTGTTGCCGCTCGCCATCTCGCGCTCGCCCTGCAGGACGTGGATCTCGACCGACGGCTGGTTGTCCTCGGCGGTCGAGAAGACCTCCGACTTCTTGCTCGGGATCGTCGTGTTGCGCTCGATCAGCTTCGTCATCACGCCGCCTTTGGTCTCGATCCCCAGGGTCAGCGGGGTGACGTCGAGCAGCAGCACGTCCTTGACGTCGCCGGCCAGCACGCCGG
>Ga0190274_10000505_pt1 | contig 23351 bp, 24 predicted proteins | sample Popmic531T_FD_133002 | JGI IMG/M metagenome (GOLD analysis project Ga0190274, IMG submission 133002) | Populus adjacent soil microbial communities from riparian zone of Yellowstone River, Montana, USA - 531 T | ecosystem: Environmental > Terrestrial > Soil > Riparian zone | place: USA: Montana... | reverse complement strand
CACGAGCATTTCCTTGGTTTTCACAGGTAATGCGCCTTCGGCATAGGTATTTGAATCCAGATTGAACAAGCGCTTCAGCACCAGGTTATCTGCATCCATAATCCTGTCGTTCATGCGGGAACGGTAATCGTTGAAATCTTCCAGTGCCTTGCTCATGGGGTGTAAAAATAATAGTTCTTGGCTTTTATTGGGGGAAAGTTTGGAAAAAGAGTAGGCAGTTGCCAGTCGGCAGTCGGCAGTCGGCAGTCCCCCCATACATTAACCCATTCTCGCATTCCCCCCATTCTCTCATTAACCAAACAACTCAATAACCCATCAACACATCAACTCAACAACTCCTCAACCCATCAACTCAAAATTATTATTTGAAAAAATGAAGTTAAAGTCTAAACCAAATTCCATTTTTCATTTATCATTTATCATTTCCTAAGTTTGCGGCATGTTCAAGTTTACCAAAATCAGGGAGTATGAAAACCTCCATATCCTAATGTGGCTGCTGAAAGATACCTGCTGGGTTATGTTGTGGAAAGAAGCAGGTATGATTATGATTGTTCCAACAATAGCCGTCGCTATTCATATTACCTGGCTGCGACGCAAAATCAAATCAGATCTTTTTCACAACCTGGCGGTGTGCTTCTGGATTTCAGCGAATTCGATCTGGATGATTGGAGAATTTTTTCTGGATGACACCCTCAGACCAATTGCAACGATGTTTTTTGTAACGGGATTGATTACAGTTACTATTTACTATTTGCTTGCCCTTGTCGGGAAAAAACCGGTCTGAAACCCTCCCACTCTGCTTTACGAGGCAGCTTCCTGTTTGAGTTTGTTTTTCAACACCATTGCTGAAACACCTATTCCTATTTCATACAACAAAAACAGCGGAATTGCCACCAGGATCTGACTGGTTGCATCGGGAGAAGGAGTAATTATAGCAGCAATGATCAGGATAACCACCATTGCATGCTTTCTGTAGCTGCGAAGAAATTGCGGTGTAACCAATCCAATTTTGGAGAGAAAATAAATAACAACAGGCAATTCAAACACGATTCCGGCAGATAGCGTGAGTATTGTCACAGTGGAAATAAATGAATCGAGTGATATCTGGTTTGCCACCTGGGCGCTGATCTGGTAGCTACCGAGGAAATTTATTGATAACGGACTAATCACATAATAACCGAACAATACGCCTGATATAAACAACAGTGAGGCGAAAAACACCACCCCTCTTGAGTATTTCCTTTCTTTCGATGAAAGTGCAGGTTTAATAAACCGCCACACCTCCCATAAAAAGTATGGGAATGCCATAATGAAGCCTGCAACAAAGGAGATGTATATGTGAGTTGTAAACTGTCCTGAGATGTCGATATTGATAAGATTGAATGGTATATCTTTGATACACAAATCAATAGCAAGGAAATCGGAAAGTTTGCACATCATCCTGTAAGTCAGGAAATCCGGATTTTTTGCCGCAAGTATTATTTTATCAAAAAGGATTTCTGGGTTCAGAAAAGCCACAATCGCAAACACCAAAATCGCTGCTGCCGACCTAACCAGGTGCCAACGCAAGGCTTCCAGGTGGTCGAGGAAATGCATTTCAGAATTAGGATCCTTGCTTCTACTGCCAAACATACTTTTTAAAATTACGGCTGATGCATTTTTTACTGCCCGGCAAAAGTACTCGCACTGCGCGGCATGACAAGACTATTTGATGAAAAATGTTTTAAAATAATTTGATTGAGATCAGGAATCAGATAATTCCTTCTTTCAGCAAATCATGCAAATGAACAAATCCGAAGTACTTTCCATTTTCTTCAACCACCAGCTGGGTGATATTATTCGATTTCATCAACTGCAAAGCATCCACTGCCATCATATCCGGAGGTGCAGTCTTAGGATTCCGGCTCATAATATCAGACGCTTGAACATCATTAAGTTGAACACCTTTTTCGATCATCCTTCTCAAATCACCATCAGTAATGATTCCCTGGAGAATTTCATTTTCAATAACTGCAGTTGCTCCGAGTCTGTTTGATGAAATTTCGAGTATAACGGTGTTGAGCGTATCTGAAGGCAACACTTTGGGGCTTGGATTGTTCGGGAAAATATCAGCCACTTTCAAGTATAATCTTTTTCCTAACGCTCCTCCGGGATGAAATCTGGCGAAATCAGTTCCTGTAAACCCTTTGCAATCGAGCAGACATACCGCCAATGCGTCACCCATTGCCATTTGCGCTGTAGTGCTGCTGGTAGGCGCAAGATTGTGCGGACAGGCCTCTTTCTCCACAGTAGTATTCAATATAAGGTCGGCGTGAGTAGAGAGATAAGAAGTAACATCGCCGGCCATGCCTATCAATTTATTACCGCCACTCTTGATAAGTGGCACTAACACTTTGATTTCAGGAGTATTGCCACTCTTCGATATACATATTACTACATCATTATGTTGGATGATACCCAAATCGCCATGAATTGCATCGGCAGCGTGCATAAATACAGAGGGAGTACCAGTGGAATTCAGGGTTGCCACAATCTTTTGTGCAACTATCGCGCTTTTACCAATCCCTGTAATAATCACCCTTCCTTGCGAAAAATGTATTAATTTTACAGCCTCAATAAAATCCCCGTCGATAAATGTTTTTAACCCCCTGATAGAATCGGCCTCTGTATCTAGAGTCCGTAGTGCCATGTCGACTATTTCCTGTTGTGATTTCAAAATAAAAAAAAATTTACTTGTAAGTTATTCGTTAGAATTGTATATATTTATACGACAAAAATATCAAATTTAATCAGAGAGTGAAATGAGTTTAATTGTTGAAGAAAGTGCCTTATTAACCAATCTCCAAAAATTTTTCGGTTACGAATCCTTTAAAGGTGAGCAGGAAGCTATTATAAAGAATGTACTTGATGGTAATGACACTTTTGTTATCATGCCTACCGGTGGCGGCAAATCGATGTGCTATCAGTTACCTGCATTAATCAGCGAAGGTACAGCTATTGTTATATCCCCACTAATTGCCCTGATGAAGAATCAGGTGGATGCACTCCGTGGATTTGGTTCCGACGACGGTATCGCACATTTCCTGAATTCTTCGCTTACCAAAGCAGAAACACTTCAGGTAAAAAAGGATATTTTAAAGAAGAAGACCAAGCTTCTGTATGTCGCACCAGAGTCATTAACCAAGGAAGAGAATATTGCATTCCTTAAAGAAATAAAAATTTCATTTTTCGCAATTGATGAGGCACATTGTATTTCAGAATGGGGACACGATTTTCGCCCTGAGTACCGTCGCCTTCGTCCGATCATCGAACAAATCGGCAAACTTCCAATAATCGCATTAACAGCAACTGCAACTGAAAAAGTTCAGATGGATATTCAGAAAAACCTGAATATGACGAATGCGACTATTTTCAAATCTTCCTTCAACAGAGCGAATCTCTATTATGAAATCCGTCCGAAAGTGGATGTGATGAAAGAGATTATCAAATACGTTAAAAATAATTCAGGAAAATCAGGAATCATTTATTGCCTCAGCCGTAAAAAAGTTGAAGAAGTTGCAGAGACGTTGCGAGTGAATGGCATAAAAGCTCTTGCTTATCACGCAGGACTTGATGCAGGTGCACGTGCCAGGCATCAGGATGAGTTTTTGATGGAAAAAGTGGATGTGATTGTAGCTACTATCGCTTTCGGAATGGGAATCGATAAACCAGATGTACGTTTTGTAATCCATCACGATATTCCAAAGAGTCTTGAAGGTTATTACCAGGAAACCGGCCGCTCAGGGCGGGATGGTCGCGAAGGTAAATGTGTGGTATTCTACAGTTACAAGGATATTGAGAAACTGGAAAAGTTCATGAAAGGCAAACCGGTTGCCGAACAGGAAATCGGAAAGCAATTGCTTCTTGAAACAGTAGCTTATGCTGAAACATCTGTTTGCCGTCGACGTGTGCTGCTCCATTATTTTGGAGAAATGTATGATCAGGACAATTGTAACAGTTGTGACAATTGTCTGCATCCTAAATCACAAATGGAAGCACAGGAAGAAGTTCAGTTATTGCTTGAAGCAGTTATTGCCGTTAAGGAAAAATTTGCCGCTGATCATGTTGTGAATGTTCTTACAGGAAAAGAAGATAAAATAATAAAAGATTACCAGCATAACGGTCTCGAAGTTTTCGGAGAAGGTGCTGATAAGGATGTTAAATTCTGGACTGCTGTTATTCGTCAGACCTTGCTAGCAGGTTTGCTCGCAAAAGATATCGATAACTACGGTCTTCTGAAAATAACTCCGAAAGGAAAAGATTTTCTGAAGAGCCCTGTTTCTTTCATGGTTACTCAGGATCATGATTTTGATGATGCTGAAGCCGGTGATGATGATGAGCCTTCAGGATCAGGTGGCGGTGGTAGTGCAGCAGACGCGGAGTTATTCGCGATGCTCAAAGACCTTTGTAAAAAAGTAGCCAAGCAGAAAAACGTTCCTCCTTTCGTAGTGTTCCAGGAAACTTCTCTTGAAGAAATGGCAATTCAGTACCCGATTACCATGGATGAATTAAAAAACATCAGTGGTGTTGGTCCGGGAAAAGCAGTGAAATTCGGAAAGCCTTTTATTGATCTTATCACCCGCTATGTGGAAGAAAATGAGATCGACCGTCCGATGGATCTTGTTGTGAAATCAGTAGTGAATAAAAGCGGATTGAAAGTTTATATCATCCAGAATATCGACCGCAAACTTTCACTCGATGATATTGCCGATGCAAAAGGAATTACGCTGAGTGATATTATCAACGAAATTGAAGTGATTGTTTCTTCCGGAACTAAAATTGATATCAATTACTATCTTAATGAAGTTATTGACGAAGATCGCCAGCAGGAAGTATACGATTATTTCCGCACCGCTGAAACCGATAGTATCGACAATGCAATTACCGAACTGGGCAATGACGAATACAGTGAAGACGAAATCCGATTGATGAGGATTAAGTTTATGAGTGAAATGGCGAATTAAAAGAGTCGGCAGTCAGCAGTAGGCAGTAGGCAGCTGATATTCACAGATAAAATTTTCTGAGTATTTAGAAAGTGGTGTCATTTTATATTTCAAAGGGAAATGAAACTAATCAGCCAGGTTTTCTTTATTTTTTTAGGATCACTCTTGTGCTTTGATCTTTCTGCTACCACTTGGGAGACAAACAACCAGGGTTATTGGAACAACGGATCTTCGTGGATTGGCGGAGTAGTACCTCCTCATTCAAGCGCTGATACTTTTTACATCAATCACCCAATTGTAATTGGCAATACAATAGATTTTCAACCTGGCGGATACTTGCTGATCAACACCACCGGTGGAATTTGCGGGCATGAACGCTTAAACCTGCACACAAACGCCTTATTGCATAATCATGGCATCCTTGAACTGGATTCATTGGAAGTACCGGGAGGTCATGTGCAACATTTCATCACAGGCAACATGATATTGACATTTACAGGACATTTCAGTAATGGTGGTACTATGTCCTCGAATGGAGCTATAGCAGTGGGGCCGTGGTTCGAATGTCACCAGCCTGAGTATTCCTTTTTAACGGGCATTCAGGAGCAATCAAATGGATCGGGAATAATGGTTTATCCCATTCCTGCTTCAAGTCAACTGCACATTGAATCAACAGTTCATGTGGATCATGCTATCTTAAAAAACCTTAACGGGAAAGTGATCGCCAACATTTCCGCTTTCCGCAATGATTATGAATTGCATGTTGATGGTATTGCAGAAGGAATGTATTTTATTGAATTTTATGATGCCATGCAAAGGCAAATTCAGGTGCAAAAAATTATTATCAATCATTGAATCACTTACTGCTTTTCAATTTTTATAGCATGATTGTTATAAAAGAGTGAATGATCTTTTTCATCTAAACGATATACATCAACTCCTTCTTCAGTAATTAGTAAGTCATCCACTATCAAAGGTGCTTTTTCATACTTCTTTCCTATCGTCACAATTGCAACCGGATTTGAAGGATTCTCAACTTTGAATGTAAATTCAGCCAGCGACCAATCTCCGTTAATTGTTTCACATTGCTCAGGAAAAAATGTGGTTGAAATCCATTTCTCATTAGGCTGATCGTATTCTTCCACAATCAATCGAAACCAGTCATTCAAAGCATCCGGAGATGCGTTGTTCATCCACAATCGAAGCACATATTTTTTATCATTCGCAAATGTATTGGGTGGAAATTCCGCTAAAGTATTTTTATCCTTTTTAATTCCTGCAAAAGCACCTTGACCCCTGAAAGTTTTTTCAGATTTTGAAGTTTCAAAATCATTGAAATATAAAAACGCATTTTCACGATTTACGTTAAAGCCTTCGTTTGGGAACAGTTTTCCTTTCTCGCTTTCATAATTCGAAATTATATCCGATGAAGTATCTCTGAAAAGGTCTGCTTTCTTCAGTTCATACACCGAAATTTCATCACTTTCAAAAATTGGTTTGCAATGAGCAAACATTGCAGATTCATATTCTGTAATTGCATCCTTTGTTCTGATTACAAGAAATGGTCTTTCATCCGGAAGATCATTCACTAGTTTCTTTGGGTAATAACCCGGCGTAGCCAGCTGTGCAATATTTTTACTTTCCCAAATGGAAGTCCGGGTAAGATTCGCAGCTGCCAGAGGTAAACCGGTATGATAGGAAACAACTATTGAAGCAGAAACAGTCTTATCATTTCGCGGTCGCGAGAAGGATTCCGAACCATAATAATAAAATGGTAATGGAAGTATCGCCTGAAATTCGCCAGGCTTTACGGATGCAATAGCTTTCTGAAACGATTCCGGCAATTGTGATCTATCAAACAAATTTTTCGACCTTGTTAATGAATCTGAAACTTCGGCATGGTAAGGAAGTCCTTCGAGAATATTAATGAAACCGGATAATACTACCAGGAAAAACGCCGGTATAATTTTACCAATCAATTTTGAATTCATATACAACTGCTGTAACATCACGGCCGAAAAGATCATCACAACAAAATAAAATGGCCATGTAAACCTGCCTGTTGCCCTGAATTGTTTCACCACAGGAAGCAGATCAGTTAAGGCCGGGATTTGCTTAAATGGTATGGCCATTGCAAACAACAGCAGCACCAGACTTGAAATAATAGCCGGATTCAAGTTTCCTGAACTAAACAACTGCTTTATGAAAACTGATTTTTCCCGTTTCACAAGACTTCTGATTGCAATAACTAGCGAAGCAAGAATTAACATCACCGCCGGAAATCCCACATAGCTCCATGCCTCCCATTCCTGCTTTATTTTTCCTCCGGTAAGACTGTCGAACACCGGCTTCAAAGGAGGGTGATTGGGTAGAAACACATCATCGAACTCCGCATTGTATATGAAAAATCCGGATGGATTTTCGGTTCTGCCAGTATGTATATCGGAGCTTTTGAGTGTTATCATAAAAATAACAACAGGTAAAAGAGTAGCTGACAATACTCTGAGGTAGCCTGAAATTGCCTTCCTCTTTTCCGGATCAGAAGCAAATTTGAATATTACCATAAGTGCCAGGAATAAAATAACTATCATACCCAGATACGCATGTATAAACAGCCAGCACAAATTATTTACGAATAGCGCGATCAACCAGGTAAGTCTTGTTGTATTCCAAAATTTCATCATTAACAGCCATGAGAGTGGAATTGCCATACTATATGAAAGTGCAAGATGTCCACTCAACCGGAATATTTGCGGAGCCAGTAACGTAATTCCGATGCTGAATAGTACGCTTATCCATTTTTCGATTTTAAATTCTCTAAGGAGAAAATAACAAACCGGGAAAGTCAGGAAGATTGAAAATATGAGAATGAAGTTGAGTATTCCTATACTGTGACTACTGATAAAACCAGCCGGTGAACTCAAAAATTTGAAAAGTAAAGTGAGTGCAGGATGACAATCCGTATAAAAAATATTTTCCCCGTAAGGGTAATTCATTCCCTCAAAATTGAAAACGGGACTATCATACCGAATGTGAAAGCAATAGGTAAAATAATTTTTTATACCATCTCCGATATTGCCAAAAAGATAACAGTTTGGATTGAAAATTATTGGGTGATAATAAAAAAGTATGAAGCAGAGACTGAACAGGATGAGAAAAATGAACGGGAAATGTTTTTTCATTGCAGCCTAATTATCAATTGCATTGCCAGGTAAATAATGAAAAGTAAAAATATATAAATTTTAGTATAAGCTGCACTCAACTATGCAAAAGCGGTGGTATTGATCCACAAGTTAGTTTTTAGATTGTGGATGTTATTTTCTTTGGCAACTCTGATTGACCACACAATTGCAAAAATCAAGGTGCTGAAACGAGCCACATTCACCCATAGCCCCCCTGTGACATCGGTATCAATCTGATAGCCATCCCAAATAAAGTCCATGAAACCATGAAGGAACACCACCATCCACAAACTTTTCCAGGCTAAGTAAAACCATGCAAAACCAATGCTGGCCCCGGTTGTAAATAAAAATATTGCAAGGGCGCTTCCAAATGAATCAGCCTGGTATAAGTGGCCGGCTCCGAAAAACAATCCGGTAAGAATTCCAGCACTTAAAAAACCCCAGCCTGCGTAAAAAAACAACAAACCGAATAAGAAAGCTCTGAAAATAAACTCTTCTCCAAAACCTGCAAGCACAATACCCTTGACTGCTAAATCCAAGGTAGGTTGGAAATTAAATTGGCTTATGAATCCAAGTCCCAGGAACATTGGTACACAAAACAACGTAGCCCAAATGAGTCCTTTGATAAATCCTTTTGGTCCAATCCCAAAATCATTCAATGAAACTCGTTTGTTTATTGCGTAACCAGCCACAAATGCCATGACAATGCCTGTTATCAACATGATTCCTGATGCATAAAGCCTGGAGAGGTTGTTCCATGATTCATGACCAAAAATTACATAAGCATATAAATATTTGGAATATCTGTAAACCAGGAAACAAACAATGATGATGAGTGATCTATTAAATCGATTCATACAACCTTAAAAATAAGTAAAGGTGCTTGGCAATACTTTCATTCAGCTTGTCTTATTGAAATAGTTGCTTCTAGCTTTACCTTTAAAATCACATTGAATGATTATTTCATTCGTTTTGCATCACCCCTACCCTCTCCAAAGGAGAGGGAGTAGCTTTCGATAAAAATTAGCTGAATTTTCTCAATTAAATTTATCAAGCTGGAAACACTTTTAGTTTTCGTTTCTCCATTTCTGAAGCGATTACACGACCACTGTCACCTTTGGCTTTGAGTCGTTCAATAATATTCTGATAGCTTTTTTCATCTCTGTCCTGGCTCAATTTGAACACAGTATCCATTTCCTTGATTTCAATTTCAAACGCCACAATTGCAGGAAGCACTCTTTGAATGAAGTCAGTAGGAAGGTTGTCGTAAATAGTAGAAGATTCAGTATTATTTCCTTCATAATGAAGCGTTAATTTACGGAGCACACCTACCAATTCAGCATCCTCCAGGAATCTTATGATCCCCTTCACATGCACACTCATGTAATTCCATGTGGATGCGATATTGGGATTGCTGTACCATGTTGCACTCACATAAGAATTATGCCCGGTAAATACCACAAGTACATTCTCATTATTCAGGAATGCTTTGTGGTGGTCGGTATTTTTCATGATATGACCTGTCACAATTTTTTTACCATTTTTTTCTTCAATAAAAAGTGGCAATTGAGTAGCGACTGGCTTGTTATCTGCATCACACCCCGTCAAAAATGCGAATGGATATTTTTCAATAAATTCCCTAATTACCTGTTCATCATTTTCTTTGTAATGTGGGAGATCGTACATGATAATAAGTTTTAAAATATTAAAAATTGATTAAAATTCATCGGAATGTTCAGTGTGTTTCGGTATAGCTTTTGAAATTATCAAGAATAGCCTGCCACCCCCCTCTTTGCATTTCAACGGGATTGGTTTTTTCAGCATCAAAGGTTACCACTACATCAGTACTATTTCCATTTTCGATAAAATCGACACTGGCTTTTCTCCCATCAGGTATTTCATAAGTGAACTTTTGTCCATCAACAAGCTCAAGATACTTTGCTTCGAAGTCGAAACCAAAACTGCCATCCTTGGCTTCCATCCTGGCTTTGTATTTTCCACCTAAGCGCATATCGTTTTCAGCACTTGGACAATGCCATGAAGGGTCGGCAAAATTCCATTGGGTGATGTGTTGCGGACTTGTATAATAATCCCACGCTTTTTTTCTGTCGGCATTGATGGTTGCCTGCACCGTAATTTGGGTACTCATACTGAACAATTTTAAAAATTAATTTTAAGTTGAAAGATTAATTGATAATCAGAATCTAAGTTCTAGCACTGTAATACCGAAGATATAGAAATTTTAAATGCTAAATGTTAAATTTTAAATGAAATTTCATTTAGTATTTAGCAACTAAAATTTAGCATTATTTGTTGCTTATTACCACTTTTTCAATCAGATGAACGGCACCGGTTGTGTTTGTAACTTCAAGCAGGTACAAACCATTTTCAAGACTGGTAGCATGGTATGAAGAAACACCCGAAGGAACTTTACCTGAAGCTGCTTTTTGTCCGGTAACAGAATACAATTGCCAATTTAAATCAGACGCACTGTTCGTGAAATGGAATGCATTATCATGGAAGAATACATCAATTTCGGGATCAGATACAACAGGAATTCCTGATGTAAAACTGCAGCTGTTTGCACTTTTCACTCCCTGGAACCCGAAATTGTCAAGATACTTTGCTCCTCCCCACATAGAACCTGTGAATGAAACCTGAACTTCATCATCCACATAAAGCAGACTGTCGGTAAAACTTAAATTGGTAAATCCTGCGGGGATAGGTGGTGTTAGCCCGGTTAAACCCAAATCATTCAACTGTGCATTCGTTGTGACCTGGTAAATTGGTGCCGGTGTGGTATATGATGTATTCAGAATAAATTCATACCAATGGTTGTGTTGCAAAGTAACCGGGAACGGATTATTTGCAGCGAAATAAGAAACGATTTGAATTTTCTTATCGTGCATTATTGATGCAATAACGTAATGATTGAAATCAGCTGAAGGACGAAGAAAAATTGAAACCGCACGGTCATAGTTCACAGTATTGATTTGAGTAGTGTCGTACTTGAAAGAGATTCGGGTGGTGTTTGAATAAGAAGCTGAATCAATGTATTTGGAGCAATAAATTGCATTGTCGTTTCCCCAGTTGACTGTAAGTGGTGTGGTCAGACAACCGCCGACAATTCCATTCGTTGTGATTTGTGTCAGTCCCGTGCCGACTGAAAAATAATTTGCAAAATCATTATCTACAGGACTCACATAATTATCAAATGCAATGTTTTCAATTACTGATTGACCATAAATTGCAATTGGGGCAACAAAAAACAGGAAAATAAAATGTATTAATTTATTCATAGAAGAATTTTTTAAAGCTTTGTGAGGTAATTTTCCTGCGCACCAGATCAGGAGGTCGAAAGTTACATAATTTCCGGTAATGCTCAATCATTTTAAGTCCTTTCACGATTTGCCTTGTCAGCTATTTTGCTTCTATAAAGGCAATTTATCACACTTCATTAATTGCATATAAAACAGATACCTTTCTGTCAGCTTATATTCCTGAATTTAAATTAATTACAAGCCAAACAGGCAATAATTCAACCTGATCACCAACGGCATTGCCTGGACTAATAGAACTACAGTCATTTTTTTCTATTATTGCAACCACAAAAACACAAGGTATGGCGCTTAAGAAAAACCCCAACTACCCACTCATTGCATTTGTTTTATTACTGTTTCTTTCACTTCTGGCGGCATTTTACCCTGCGGTTCACCCAACTAACGATACTGAATTTGATACCGGGAATATGGCGTTCATGCTTTCGGCATCGGGACTGGTATTGTTGATGACACCTGGGTTATCATTTTTTTATGGAGGAATGGTACATCCTAAAAATATTATTTCAACCATGCTCCAGGCTTTTATTGCTTTGGGCGTGGTGAGTATATTGTGGTATGTGGTTGGTTTTAGCCTGGCTTTTGGCGATGACATGGGTGGATTCATCGGAGACCCACGCAGTTTTTTTATGTTCAACAATGTGGGTACTGCAGCACACCCTACCTTGGGAAGCGGATTGCCATTTGTTTTGTTCGCTTCGTTCCAGCTTAAATTTGCTATTATCACACCGGCACTTATCATAGGCGCTTTCGCGGAAAGAATTAAATTCTGGAGTTACCTGGTATTTATTTGCCTGTTTACGATTTTGATTTATTGTCCGCTGGCTCATTGGGCATGGCACCCTGAAGGATTTTTATTCAAATGGGGAGTGCTTGATTTTGCAGGAGGGACTGTAGTTCATATTTCCGCTGGTTGTGCAGCATTGGCAGGTGCACTGGTTTTGGGAAGAAGACAAGCGCACCTCAACAATGAAAATCACACAATCATTAACACCCCATATGTGATACTTGGAACCGGTTTGCTTTGGTTTGGATGGTTTGGATTTAATGCAGGCTCTGCCCTGGCTGCGAATTCACTTGCGGTGTTAGCATTTGTCAATACCAACCTGGCATCAGCTGCTGCGATGTTATCGTGGATTATGCTTGATGCTGCAAGAGGCAAAAAACCAACTGCTCTTGGAGCATGTATCGGTGCTGTGGTAGGATTGGTAGCAATTACTCCTGCAGCAGGATATGTAGATTACGGCCCAAGTATTTTCATAGGGTTTATTGCCAGTGTAATCAGTAATTATGCAGTGCACTGGAAATCAAAATCAGATATTGACGACACCCTGGATGTATTTCCCTGCCATGGAATTGGTGGAATTGTGGGAATGATTGCCACCGCTATTTTTGCCAAAAACGGGGGTGTCATTACCGGTTCATATGACTTGCTCATGTATCATTTACTGGGACTTGTAATTGTATTCGCATTCACATTTATCGGATCGTATTTGTTACTAAAGTTCACACAGGTGCTGATGCCGCTTCGTGTACATCCTGAACATGAATGGATGGGACTCGATGTAAGTCAGCATTTGGAATCGGTATATGAAAAAGAAGATTCCTGAGACAAAAACATAAATTCACGCTAAGATTGTAATTAATAATTTCCACTTATAAATTTCCCACAATACCTATGTCATTGAAAATTTCACTCATCGATGATGACCCGATGACCCGCACTATGTTGGAAGATTTCATCAGGGAAAAATATCCTTTTGCAATATTAACATGCTGGTCGACCGGAGAGGAAGCACTTGCAAACATGAAGGATTCTCAAGATCTGATTGTGATGGATTATCACCTTGATTCTGTTTCAAGCGGAAGCTTAAATGGAATAGAGATCTTTAAAAAACTGAAATCGCGCTTTCCTTCCACCCCTGTAATTTTTCTTTCGGGACAGGAAGAGTCGAAAGTAGCTGCAAGCACACTGCTGCATGGGGCTCATGATTATATTGTAAAAAACGAAAACCTGTTTCAGCGCCTCGGGCAATCTTTGAATTCGGTGATTGGAAAATCAAACACTGAAGCGAAAAGAGTTGGAAAGAAGCAATTGAGATTAATTATAATTTTAGTGTTACTGGGTATTTTGTTGGCTGCTTATTTGATGAAGAACTGATAAGTCTAAATCGTTCCTGGCAAACATTTTCTGATAGATATTCGAAATTGCTTTTCTGAACGAATTTCTCCAACATCAAATGTGTTTTCTTATTCATGGTATACAGATGCAAATTTCCATATTGACAAAGTGAAGCAAGAATATTTTGATGTGGGTCAATAAAATTTATTTCTGTAAGTGCAGCTACGCTTCTGACCATCCAAGCCAAATGAATCCCAAAATTCACCAATTCTGTTTTCTTTACTTCAATTGCACCGTTGAATCCTGATTTGACTCCATTATCTTTCAAATATTTTAAAGCTTTTATTGCAGGACCATAATCACTTTTCTGAAACCGCCAGGGTTTATCATAGGCTCTCAAAAAAATCAATGAATCTGTATTGAGTATCTGAGCCAGATTACTCAATTCATTACCAATTTTACCTGTTAATCCTCTGAAAGACTGAGCCGGGATAGTAAGCACAAACCCACCATATGTTTCAGGATAAAAACTGTCCAGTTCTTCTGTTTTTTCATTCCACCAAGTAACAGGAAATTGCTTGTATTTTTTTAAACATTTTTCTCTGTCAATTAAATTGAGCATACCGGTTCAGTTTGGTCAGGAATAAATAAACTAGATTGCAAATTATTTGAAATGAAATAATATCGGGAAAACGAAAGTAACCACAATTGCCCACAATATATAAACCGGAAGGAAATTCGATATTGAATTTTCCACATCGTTGATTGCAGCCTTTTTGGTAATATTTTTAAAAAGGCGGAAAGTAACCAGGCACAGATTTACAAGCATCAGTAAATTGCCCCCAAAAACGGCCATTCTGTTTGGCGTCAATCCCCATTCTGAAATTCTGAATAGTATTGCGGAAATGGCTATTCCGTTAATGATGATAGTCACAACTGATAAAGCCAGGAGCATATAACTTCCGATTCGGTTTTCATTTTTCTTAAAAGTTTCGGCAACCGAAAATAAAATAATTGCCATCACACCAATCAGCAAACCATTAAATGTCATCAAAAAATCCCTGTCGTTATAGGGATCTTTACCGGTATACAAAATGGCTCCCAGGTAAATTACGAGCATAATCAACACAAGCGGGGTGAAGATTTTTGCTATCACAGGAGAAACCTTATTCACCAGGTTCGGATTTGTTTGAGTGATGTAAGAACCAACTAACGGTGCTGCAGATAGGCCGAAAATAGCAACGTAGTCGAAATATATTTTTTCAATGTTGATATCAATGACTGAAAAAAGTCCGATCGTGATTCCAGTTAGTGCGACACCTGCTATCAGCAGTAGTCCTGTCATTATTGCAAGGTCACCATTGTACCGAAGGAATTCAAGTTTTTTATGAGGATCCCTTATTTGTGCTCCACCATAGGTATATCCCAAAATCGCCCACAAAATAAGAGGCAGGTGAATACAGGATAAAATCAATGTATCGCTTGTATTGTTATCCGGAAAACTGTTAATAAAAATTGCTGCTACCAGCATAGGAACCGCGGCGAAAATAATTTTGTTAGCGCCGAGTCCGTTTCGCCAAATAAAGTAAGCTGTCAGCACAGGAAAAACAATGAATCCGATGTTCCTTGGATAAAAGAACTCCTGATCTATATTGAACATTGCAGGAATCTTAGCAATGAGGCCGGCAATCAAACCTGCAATGATCACAAAAATTAATTCCTTACCACTCCCCCATGAGATTTCAGTGCTTTCATAATTCAGTCTTTCGTGCCAGTAGTCTGCAAGCTGATGATCCTTCAGTTCCGGATAAATCAAATTGAATTCTGTTTTAAAACCCGTTTTATTATCCCTGTATAACTTTTCAAGTTGCCTGGGATTTTCAATGTTCGAGATTAATTCAAGTCTGTTCATGGCATTTAATATAGAACCCTGTATTTGATGATTGCAATAAGCCTTCAAATAAGCAACACTTGAAAGTACTTTGCACTACAAAGTAAATGCAATTTCAAAGAGAATGCAAAAAAATATGATACAGAAGACGTATCTATTTGATTTTCAAGTAATAAATTTTACTGAAGGAAACTAAAGCCACAGACCTTAGAAGAAAAATTGTAAAGACTCAGTGGAAAAAGGAACACGGAGGTGGTTCCTGAGCCTGTCGAAGGACACTAAGGCACGGAGGAGCACGGAGGGATTTGTGAAGACCTGTTGCTTTAAGTACTCAAAATAATTAATGATGAATGGTCAGATGCTTTTATTTTTAGTGGCTCTCCAATCTCTGAAGGACATTTCAAATTTGATTTCACCTTTTCCGTGCATTCCTTTCTCTTTCCAGCCTGCTTTTCTATAAAATTTTTCGGCCCTGGTGTTTGGAGAAGTACCCAGCCATACGTTGACTGAAGTTTGAATAAAGTACCAATGAAGCATGGTGTCGTGAAGCATTTTGCCGATTCCCTGCTTTTCAAATTCGGGCTTGAGAAAAAGTGCCCAGATATTTTTATTTCTTAAATCCACAATTGAAAATCCTACAATTTCATTATCAATTTCGCATACCCACCCTTTGCCAAGAACGGTTAAAAACTCTGTGTAATCTTCTTCAGTAACAAGTCCTGGATCAGACAAGGAATTTTCCTTTACAGAATTTCTAATCAAATGCATTTGTTTTATATCAGAGGTAGTCGCTTCACGGATAATCATAATAAACAAAAATTTAAGTGTGTGGTTAAGTATAAAATCATTTTGAAGTTAAATAGAGTGGCATTATGCCGGTAATAGTTTATTATGTGAATCCTAAACCTCTAATATGAGGCTTAGGATTCACATGGGAGAAAAATTTAATTAAACTTGTCAGGAAACTGTTTTATTATTCCAGAAGAAAGCATGTCACTCATTTCAAGAATTTCATCATGCACCTGGTCGTATGCTCTGATATCGGCATTGTAATCTTTCTTGAGTCGGGCCACCACTTCATTGTTGGTCAGCTTTAAATGCGTATGCATCATTTCCTGCATTTCCTCTTTGTTCCAGTTTGGATTTGCTTTACTGAGAAAATCAGAAATTTCATCTGCATTTGCAGTCCATTTTTTATTTGCATAAGCCAACTTTACCTCATCATTCATCTTGGCTAAATTTATTATTTCAGCTGCTATTTCTATATGATCGTGAAGTAATGCGGCTAACTTATTACCAGCATCTTCACCATAATAAGGTTTTATCGCATTACCAATATCATCCTGATTTTGCATCAATCTCTTAATAGCATGGTCCTTTCCGGGAAGGTTATCGGCCAGGCAGAAAATCACATTTCGTGTCCAAACGATATGATCCTCCCAAAGCTTGCGCATATTTGAGTGCAATTTTCCAGATTCCAGGCTGGGCATATTGTGCCCCACTGTGGAATTATTTGCCGGGTTTTCAGATACCGTATTCAGGTTAATAAAGGCTGACAAAGTAAATATCATTATTGCCAGTGGTCCGATCAAAATGAGTTTCTTTTTCATGACTGTGGGGGTTTTGAATTGTCATTTGGGTAGTGGATTACAGGGGGCAGGGGATTACAGATTTCGGGTCGCAGCGCTGGGATGTGATTACAGATGATTAACTGTTTTACGTAATCTGAAATTTTATCCCTTCCACTAAGCCAACAAATCTGTAAACACATCAGTTGATGTTCGAATGATCAGAGGCGCCAAAAACGTGCCACTAAGTCTGGTATTATTGACTTTCAGCTAAAATTAGAAGTGAAGAATTTAACATTATCGCGCGACAAAAAATTTTAACACATAGAAGGCATAGGAAACATAGGAAAACATAGTCGGTCGCAACGAGTCAGGGCTTATGTTTCCTATGTCAACTATGTTTGCTATGTGATAAAGCGACCCGACCTGATCGTAGCGACTTATCGCGCGACAAAAAATTTTAACACATAGAAGGCATAGGAAACATAGGTTGGGCTCGCCAACATGTCTATTAAACTGGAGGTGTTCAGACTTTTTAGAAAAGGTTAAGAATTAGAACGGACTACCACAGTCCCACCTAAAAAGTCATGAATGGCTCTTCTTTTGGAATTTGTAAACATGGTAATCATTTCCAAAAACCACCAATACGTACCGAATGTACTTGCAAAAGCCAGAAGCAAACCATTGAAACCAGTTATTGAATCATAACCTAAGAAATACTGCAATAAATAACAGGTTGTCGATAAAACACTTAAAATTACCCATGGCGATTCTCTGAAAACGGATTGTTTAAATGAAATATTCTCCTCAGTGGAATAGTTTACCACTTTTATATTCATTACACTTTTACCTAATGTTTGTCCGCAATAATAATTGCAGAAAACGAAATATGTAATAGGAACCAGGTTGTACAAATTAAAGAAATACAACTTAAAAGTTTCATCTTGAACATTCATCCAAACAATTAAGATTGGCAGGTACAACAATATTCCGTCAATAATTGAAGCCAGAAAACGTTGCCATGAATTCCTGTACATTTCTAAATTCATTTTTTTGAAATTTAATAATGTGTGAATTGATTTTATATTTCTTCCAATTTTAAATATCGGTTTGCACCAAATGTGATATAATAACTGGTCATAAATAATGCGAGAATATTTCCATTGGCAAAACTATTCAACGCAAAAAGCCTGGTTTCATTATCGGAAATATCAAAATTAACTTTCCTGCTGGAACACCAATCAATTTTTGCCTGAACTGTGTGACTACCGGATTCAACCTCAAAATTTTTAGTCTCTCCATTATCTACCTTTCCTGCCTCTTTACCATCAATCAGAATTTTAATGCTTCTCCTGCGATTTGCATACTCATTGGATCTGGTTAGGCGAAGTGTTGTCATTTAGAGTTGATGGGTTGCTGAGTTGTTGAGTTGATGGGTTGATGGGTTGCTGAGTTTTTGAGTTTCTATGGGAAATGCAAGAAAATAAATGTTAAATTGCTGAATTTGAATGCTATACTAACTTAAATTATCCAAATCAGAATTGTTCCATTACAAAAATAAAAGAAATGGAATACCCTTGTTAAAAATGTGAAGTATTTTCTTCAGCTGTTCTGCTCCAATAATTTCTTGAGGTCGGTGAGCATCTTTTTCCAATTGGTTTCAGACTGAGCTTTCTCTTCTTCAGTAGCATTGTTGTCCTGATCGAGTTTGACCACACTCTGAGTACCCTGATTGCTGAAATCAATCGATACTTTATGATAATTTTCAGGAGTATCAGGCAATCCGGATAACGGACTAAAATGGCTATACTCTAATTTCGACTCCGGCTTTAGTTTTAGAATTACACCTTTGTCTTCATATGATCTTCCTTTCCATTCACCTTTCCAGAGAATTTTACCACCTTCCTTCCAATCGGAAATAACTGTAGTACCAAACATGTACTTTTTAATTGTATCGGGGTTTACAAATGCATCCCAGACTTTATTCATGGGAGCATTGATGGATACCGATGCACTTGCGATTAAATCATTTGCTTTCATTTTCTTAAAAATTAATAACCAGAATAATATTTCAGAGATTGGAATGCCGCGACAAATTATCAATCATCCAAACCCTTGCCATCAAGGATGGCCTGCATAGATTTTTCCACTCTTGCTTCCCTTGTTTTGGATTGCTTAGGAGACGAAAAATAAAGCAGGTAACCTCTTTGTCTGCCGGGTGTCAAAGACTTGAATGCTATTTTTAATTTCGGATTGTCTTCCAATTTATTTTGGAATTCTTCAGCCATATTGAATTCCCTGGTCTTTTTAAATTCTACTTTTAAGCCGGCCTTCTCCACCCTGACGGCTTCTTTGATATAGGTCTTCAAAGTTTTTTCCAGCTTAACTATTTCTTTCGCATTTGTAAACCGAACCTGGCGAGCTGCCTGCACATTCTTAGTCTGCTGGATCAGAATTCCTTTATCATCTTTCATCAAGGCACCTTTGAAAAACAGAATCGCACAGTAGTCTTTGAAATCATGAATTAAAACAATGTTGTTACCTTCGTAAGTATAACAAGGGACTCCCCATTTCAATTCTTCTGTAAGGCCTAGGTCAAGCATTATTTCTCTCAACTTCTCCACTTCTACCTGCCAGCGTTTTGCTTTCATAAAGTAAAAATCAACTTTAGGATTTGTGTCACTTTTTGCCATAAGATATTGCTGTAGTTATGAATTATATTTTCAATGAGCCTCTGAAACCACGTGCGGCATAATACGATTCCGCACCATTGTGATATACGAAAATAGTTCCATACCGATAATCCGCAAAGATCGCACCGCCCAACTTTCTGATTTCAGCCGGAGTTTTTATCCAGCTGGAAGTTTTCATATCGAACTTTCCAAGTTTCTGCAATTCGCGATAATCTTCTTCAGTAAATATTTCTATTCCCATTTCATCAGCACTTGCAATAGCGCTATCAGCAGGCTTATTTTCCTTACGGGAAGCCAATGCCCTGGCGTCGTAACAATAACTTCTACGACCTTTAGGACTTTCTTCCGAGCAATCGTAAAAAAGATACTCACCCGATTTCTTATCGAAATTAACCACGTCAGGTTCCCCACCGGTACTTTCCATTTCATTTAGCGACCAAAGCTTTGCATCACTTGCTGCTTCCAGCCTGGTCTGTACTTTGGACCAATCAATACTTTTATGACGGTTCATGTTTTTCTCAAAACGGGCTTTTAAGGTTTTGAGCAGATCAGCACGTTGTGCGGATGATAATTTATTTTTTGCCATAGCTATAAAGTTAAAAAGTAATTAAATCAATTCTGTAGAAATATGCAAATGGTTAAATGGGAATGAAAGATTAATTTATTCTATTGTTGTTGCTTCTCTCACGGTCGAACTTCCAAATCATAACGTTGTTCTGTTAAAAGTTTACCGAAATCCGTTGACTGTTTTTCTTCCGTAAGCACAAAACCATATTTTTTATAAAGTGCAGCAGCGCTTACCAGTTCATGGGTAGTCCAAAGATAAGCATGATTGTAATCTTTTTCAATTAGAAAATCCACAAACAATTGCATCAGTTTGTTGCCTAATCCAATCCCTCTGAAATCAGGTTCCAGGTAAAAGTAACGAAGTTGGGCAGTATCATTTTCTCTGTGCATCAGCAAAATAAACCCAATTATTTGATTGTCGTATTCACAAATCCAAACTCTATCCTTGCCGGGATCATAGTTCTTATAAAATTCGTACAACCCGGTTCCCACATAGGTTTCAAATGCAACACCACAATTATATTCTTCGCTGTAAAGCTTACCATGACGGTACATCACAAAACCAAGATCACCGGGCCGGATATCATTCCTGATAGTTATGTCATTCAAATTCATTTCAGCTTTGTTATTCAGCCATTTTTTAAATATTTCGCCGATGCGAATACAAACAACATGGTAATTGCCAGGGCGGTTCTGATGGTCAAATTGTCAATAACAGAAATGAGCCAGATCAATAATAGCAAAAGTACTATCAGAATTGACAGCTTGGTATATTTATTCAAAACAGCGCTATAATTTGATCAGCTTAATAGTTTTGAAAATGGCTGCACTTTGAATTTCCATAAAGTAAATCCCCGGCTTAAGCTCTGCTCCAATAAAAGTTTCCTTTTCAATGGTGACGAATTGAATCAATTGACCAGAAGTGTTAAAAATTTTAACATTTACAGGGTTGGAATCATCAAATCTGATTTGCACTTCAGTTTGAAAAGGATTCGGATAAATCGACATATCCATATTTTGAACATTCTCATTCAGTCCAACAAATACGGTGGTATCACAAGTATTATAGAGAGGATTTTGATACAATTGCGTAGTTGAGCTATCATAGCATAGAGTAGAATAGAAACCTTCACAGAAATCACAAAGGCATGGAATGGAATAAAAAGGATGCAGATTTGATCCAATTCCGCGTGTCCAAAACATTTCAGACCACAAAATACCGGTATTGCATCTATCGTAATTCACTTTGAATCTTTGTCGTTCAACTCCAAAATAATTGACAGTATCAATTTGAATCAGTACAACAGGCATAGTGTCATTTGGGTAACCCAATATGAGATTTGTGCCTACATACGCAGTATCACCAATATTCATTGAATAATCGTACAACAAATATTCCTTATCGTTGCAATTGTTCGATGTCCTGAATTTTGTTTTCAGGTTATCGGAACGGAAATAGCCATCAAGTCCAATATCCATTTCAATTTTAGAATATGTTTGATTGCAAAAAACAGTATCATAAACATACTGATAAGTTTGTGTGGAGCAAGTCATCCAAAAACATTCCAGCACATTCCAGGAAGGATTATCGGAGAAAGCAGGGAATGCGGTTTGTGATTTTGATTGTGATATAGAAGTCAGGGCCAGGAATAAAATGAGTAGAAGTTTTTTCATATTTCATGTGGTTATAAAATTCATCCATTCGCGCACAAAACCATCATCAGGTAACTAAAGATAAAAAGAAAAAGTGTTACATCAAAGTATAAGGTCATGTTTGAACTAACGAGCAGTGGGGTGTCGGCTTCGCTCACCCTGACGGTGATTACGTCTCGGCTCCGCTCGACGTTGTCTGAGTGATAAAACCCAAATAGAATAGATAAGGGAACATAGGCCAGGTCACTATGTTCCCAGTGTTTACATTAGCTAACTCTTTTAATTTGATGAACTGGGTTCCAATGCTGGTTGAGGTACGAATCGCAAGTAAGGCTTCACTGCTTTCCAGCCATCAGGATATTTTTCCTTTGCTTCGGCATCAGTCACGGAGGAAACAATAATTACATCTTCTCCGTTTTTCCAGTTTGCAGGAGTTGCTACTTTATGTTCTGCGGTTAATTGCATGGAATCAAGCACACGAAGAATTTCGTGGAAGTTGCGTCCTGTTGTCATTGGATAAGTTAACTGCAGTTTAATCTTTTTATCAGGTCCAACAATGAAAATAGAACGGACTGTTTGATTGTTCATCGCGGTTCTTCCCTCTGATGTACCAGGCTCTTCTGCCGGCAACATATCATAAAGTTTTGCGATTTCCAGTTTCGGGTCACCGATCATTGGGTAATTCACGGCAGCACCTTGTGTTTCTTCAATGTCTTTTTCCCACCTGACGTGACTTTCCACAGGATCCACACTCAAACCTATGATTTTACAATTCCTTTTCTTAAACTCAGGTTCAAGTTTAGCCATTGTACCAAGTTCGGTAGTACAAACCGGGGTAAAATCTTTTGGGTGAGAAAAAAGAACTGCCCATCCATTGCCAATCCATTCGTGAAATTGAATGGTGCCTTGAGTAGTTTCCGCTTTGAAATCGGGGGCGATATCGCCTAATCTGATACTCATAATTTAAAATTTTTAAGAAGTTAGTAAATAAAATAAATCACAATTAAATTGTTTGTGAAAATACAAAATCAGCCACTCAAAAAAAAAGACTTATATCAAGTTTTGATGTCGTATTGTCGCGATATACCTGACATTTTCCTGACCACCCCCTGACCCCAGAAGCAGAAACTTCAGGTTGGTTACACAATTCAAATTTATAGTGTTATGAAAAATGTCGAAGTCATTGTACTTAGGGAGAAAAATCCCTGAAGTTTCGCTTCAGGGCAAGCTTTTCCCTGACCTTCCGCTATCGTTTCAATTCCCCTGACCACACCTGACCCCAGAAGCAGAAACTTCAGGTTGGTTACACAATTCAAATTTATAGTGTTATGAAAAATGTCGAAGCCATTGTACTT
>Ga0190274_10000504_pt1 | contig 23373 bp, 24 predicted proteins | sample Popmic531T_FD_133002 | JGI IMG/M metagenome (GOLD analysis project Ga0190274, IMG submission 133002) | Populus adjacent soil microbial communities from riparian zone of Yellowstone River, Montana, USA - 531 T | ecosystem: Environmental > Terrestrial > Soil > Riparian zone | place: USA: Montana... | reverse complement strand
AGGACGTCGTTGTTGCCGCGGAGGTCCTTGTGCCAGGTCGCGAAGCGCTCGCCGCGGAAGTCGGCTTCCTCCAGCAGGTACGCCTGGATCATGGTGCCCATGGCGCCGTCCAGCACCAGGATGCGCTGCTGGAGCAGCGTCTCGAGCGCCGCATTACGGCTGGCGCGGGTCCAGGGCGTCGGGCCACGCGCGGGATCCGGGGTCCACGACGGCACCGGGCGGGCGCCCACGTGCGTGTGCGTGCTGCAGACGGCGCTCATGCCGGGGCCGCGACGGGATGTGCCCGGAGACCGAGCAGGTGACAGATGGCGAAGGTGAGGTCGGCGCGGTTGAGCGTGTAGAAGTGGAACTCGCGCACGCCCTGCGCCGCGAGCCCCTGCACCTGTTCCGCCACGACCGTCGCGGCGATGAGCTTCCGCGTCTCGGGATCGTCGTCGAGCCCCTCGAAGCGGGTGGCCATCCAGCGGGGCACGCTCGCGCCCGCCGTGGCGGCGAAGCCGGTCATCTGCCTGAAGTTCGTCACCGGCATGATGCCGGGCACGATCTCGCAGGTGATGCCGGCCTTGTGACATCGCTCGAGGTAGCGGAAGTAGATGTCGTTCTCGAAGAAGAACTGGGTGATGGCGCGTGAGGCGCCGGCGTCGATCTTCCGCTTGAGGTTGTCGAGGTCGTCGTACACCGAGGTCGACTCGGGATGCCCCTCGGGGAACGCGGCAACGGTCACCTCGAAGTCGGCGATGCGCTTGAGCCCGCCGACGAGGTCGGCCGCGTAGGCATAACCGTCCTGGCTCGACGCGGGGCGGCCCGTTTCCTTCGGCGCGTCGCCCCGGAGCGCCACGATCTGGCGCACGCCCGCCTCCCAATAGTCGCGCGCGACCTCATCGACCTCGGCACGACTCGCCGCCACGCAGGTCAGGTGAGCGGCCGGAAGCAGGGCCGTCTCAGTGAGTATCCGCTTGACCGTGCGGTGCGTGCGTTCGCGCGTGCTCCCGCCCGCCCCGTAGGTCACGGAAACGAAGCGTGGCGCCAGGGGCTCCAGGCGCTTGATCGCGCGCCAGAGAGTTTCCTCCATCTCGGGAGTCTTGGGCGGAAAGAATTCGAACGACACCTGCAGCGACATGCGCTCCACCAACGAAAAAACCCGTGAAGCCTTGACGGCCCCCGGGGGGTGCCGTTTTAGCGATTGTTTTACGTGGCCGCAATAGGCACAAATTGCCACGGACTTCAGTTGTTACCACCAAGGAGCAAGTATCGGGCCTTTGAGCCCTAATGTAAAGTGTTACCCCCCAACGCCGAGGCGATGCGCAGCTTCTTCCGGGGTGATGCCCCGGGCCGACACAACCTTGCTCCGGCTGCGTTCCCCCGTCATGAGGATGACGTCCGACCGCGACAGTCCGAGTGCCTTGGCGATGAACTGGATGAGGGCGTCGTTGGCGGCGCCATCGACGGGTGGTGCGGTGATCCTGACGCGCAGCTCGGCGCCACGCAGGCCGGCGATCTCGGTGCGGGCGGCACGCGGCTGCACCCGGATGGCGATGCTCGTGCCGGTGGCCGTGGCGCGGAAGGGTGTCAGTAGGGCAGGACCCGGAACACGGCCCAGCGCGCCACCGCCAGGACGAGGTAGGCAACGAGCGGGCTCAGGTCGAGCATGCCGAACGGTGGCATCCGGCGCTGGATCGGGATCACCAGCCAGTCGGTGAGCGTGTAGACGGGGCGGAGCCACTTCGAGTACCGCAGGCCGCCGAGCCAGGAGACGATGACGCGGATGAAGATGGCCGCGATGAGGAGCTGGAAGGTCCAGCCCACCAGCTGTCGCAGGATGGCGGCGGGCCCGGCCTGGCCGAGGTAGGCGAGGTTGAAGAACATGCCGACCAGCCACCGTGCCAGCTCGAGCAACGCGAGGCCGCCCAGCAGGACGATCGCGAAGAGCCACCATGGCGCGCTCTGCGGATTGCCTCCGGCGCCGAGGAGACGGCGCTCGATGGGCTTCAGCACCGGGTCACTGGCACCGCGAATGAAGCGCGGCCACGCCCCGAAGGGCTGCAGGTGTCCGCGGATGACGGCCCAGTTGGTCAGTGCGACGACAGCGCTGACGGCGGCGGCGGCGAAGACGAAGATCCGCAGCCCGGCGAAAACGGTCTCGATCACCGCACGACCTCGAAGCCCTGCGGTCCCGATGGGGTGTCACAGGACACGGCGAACCGGCCCTCGTTCAGTGCAGCCTGTTCCAGCGCATCCTCGCCCGCACTGCAGTTCTGCACGACACGTCCCTCTGGCCGCCGGTACACGACCGTCACGGTGAAGGTTCGCCCCTGGACGGCGAGGCGACGCACGGTACTCGCTGTGAGGCTGTCGACGCCGAGCTGGCGCAGGCTCTTGGGGGGCTTTCCCTCGTGCGAGGACCGGTAGTCGGCGATGCGATCGATAAGCTCGAACATCTCGGTGCCGAGTTGCTGAGCATCGGCTGGAGCGCCATTGACCGGCACCCCTTCGCTGACTGGGGGCTTGGGCAGTTCCTTCTTGCCGCAGCCTCCCGTTGTCATGATCACGAGGAGGCTGGCGAACCACCGCGGGCTCACGGCAGCGAGAACTCGCGATTGAAGGCGACGTCGAAGCTGAAGGTCTTTGCGCGGCTCCTGGTCTCGACCAGGTCGGCGAGCCGCCGGAGGCGATCGGGAATGAGCATGATGCTCTCCTGCGCCTTCCGGCCCATGTCGTTGAGCCCCGTCAGGCTCTCGATCTTCCAGTAGCGGATCTGTTCCTGCACGATGCGCAGGTAATCGCGCGGGCCATAGATGCCGGTGCGGCGGATGACGTCGGCGAAGTCGCGGAAACCGGGCATCGACGCGCCCGGCATCTCGATGCCCGGCAGGATGTGCGATGCGGACTCTAGCGCCTGATTCGGGTCGCGCTTGAGGATCTCCTCGAAGACCGACCGATAGAACACGAAGTGGCGAGCCTCATCCTGCGCCACCTCGGCCAGAATCGCCGCGAGGCCGGGCTCGTATTCCTCGGCGACGCGACCGGTCTCGGCGTGTGAGTGCTGAGTGGCGCGCTCCTGCACGGTGGTGTAGGCAAAAACCCGGTACGGATCGCGATCCCACGAGGGGTGGAAGCCGGCCCGGATGTACTCGAACTGCATCTCCTCGAACTTCCGCTGGTCGAACAGCTGCGTGTCGCGGGTGTAGTCATGCAACACCTGGCCGTGCCGGTCCTCTTCCGCGGTCCAGAGGTTGTTCCAGATGCGCCAGTAGCTGTCGTCGTCGAGGTACACGGCGAGGAGGCGATGGAAATGCGGCAGCCCCTCTTCCGTGAGGGTGTTGACTGCGAGCGCCGCGCGCACGTTGAACGGGATGCCCTGCGCGCGCGCGCGGAGATTCCGCAGGTGCGTCTCGCTGCAGTCGCCCTCGGCGAGACCGAGGAGGTCGGATGGCATCCACAGCACGCGCTTGCGCTCGTGCGTGGCCATCATTTCACGTACGATGGACTCGAGATCCTTCAGGACTTCGACCTTCGAGAGGAGTTCCCGCGCCTGGTCGGTGAGACTCATGTCACCTTCGAATAAGTATTGATACGGAGGTCACATCCAAGCGCGGAAATATAGCGATTCAATCCGGCAGGCGCTTCTCCAGCAGAGTCCATGAGCCTTCATTCATGTAGCGCGTGCGGCGCACGACAACGGTCCAGCCAAGCGCGGCGAGGAGGCCCTCGGCGCGATCGTCATCGGTCCAGAACTCGGCGAGATGGGCTCCCTCAAGCGCGGCGCGCTCCTGGAAAGCGCCGAGCAGTCGATGCGCATGACCCTGCTTGCGGTAGGCCTCCGCCACGACGAGATCGAGGAGGTGAGCCACACCACCGCGCACGTAGTAACGGAGCCCGCCGATCCAGTCGCCGATGGCGTCCGTCAGGCCGATGTAGCGATCATCGAATCCGGTGGGCAGGCCGGCCTCTTCCGCCTCACGCTCAAGCAGTTCCGTGAGCCACGCGGCAAAGTCCTCGTCCTGATCCATCGTGCTGATCCTGACCTCGGGCATCGTGTTCCTCCCTCGCGGCGGCCTTCCACCGGGCCGGTCTTCCCTCAGGCAGCAACTCGGGTGCCATCTGCGCCCGCGCGGACGGCCCCGCCGTCTGCCTTACCTAAATACCGCTCTGTGCGATGGTTGGTGCCGGAAGTGTCCTGCCGCCGCGCGCCGAATGATACCCGGAAAGGACGCCGTTGTGTCACGGTATGGCGATCCGGCGGCGGCCGGCGCCAATCGCAAGTGGCTGCCAGGCCCCGATTCAGCCGTATATTCCGGCAGCCAGGCACCCGGTGCACCACCCCGTTCCAGCATGAGGCGCCATGACATTCGCCACCAGGTATGACGCCGTCATCGTGGGCAGCGGGCACAACGGCCTCGTGGCGGCCGCCTACCTTGCCAACGCCGGCCAGTCGGTGCTGGTGCTCGAGCGCAACGACTGGATCGGCGGGGCGACGGCGTCCCAGCGCGTCTTTCCCGATTACGACGCTTACCTGTCGCGGTACGCGTACCTCATCAGCCTGCTTCCCGGGGTGATCCTCGACGAACTCGGCGTCGCGTTCGAGACGCGACGGCGCTCCATCGCGTCATTTACGGCCTACGAACGCGATGGGAGGGCGCGCGGGCTGGTCATCTCGAACGTCGACGAGGCGCGATCCAGGGCATCGGTGCGCGAGCTGACCGGCGGCGACCGTGAATGGGAAGGATACCAGGCGCTGCTCCGGCTTGAGGGGGCGCTCGCGGCCGAAGCATGGCCCAGCCTGCTGCAGCCGATCCGCTCGCGCGGGTACTGGGCCGACCGCTTCGCGGCCACCCCGCTGCTGCGTGAGTCGTGGGAGAGCTTTGTCGAGCGCCCGCTGGGCGAGGCGATCGAGCGGCATGTGCGGGACGACGTGTTGCGTGGGCTCCTCTTCACCGACGGTAAGATCGGCGTGTTCGCCAACGCGCACGACGCGTCGTTGATCCAGAACCGCTGCTTCCTCTATCACGTGATCGGCCAGGGCACCGGCGAGTGGCGGGTGCCGGTGGGCGGCATGCGCACCCTTGTCGAAGGCCTCATCCGGCGCGCGAACGACGGCCATGCCCGCATCGAGGCGAACAGCCCGGTGCTCGGAGTGCACGACCTCGGCAAGCGTCACGCGGTGGTGTTCGAGCATGATGGGCGAGAGCAGACGGTGGATGCCGACCGGGTGCTGGTGAACGCCGGGCCGAGGACCTTCGCCCGGCTGTTCGACCGGCCGTACACGCCCATCGCCACCGATGAGGGATCGGTGATGAAGGTGAACATGCTGATCAGGCGGCTGCCGCGACTGAAGGCGGCCGGCGTCACTCCCGCCGAGGCGTTCGCGGGATCGTTCCACGTGGACGAGGGCTACGCCGCGATGGAAGCAACGTTCGTCGAGGCTGCGTCCGGCCGGCTGCCCGGGCGCCCACCATTCGAGACCTACTGCCACAGCCTCACGGACGACTCCATCCTCTCGCCGGCATTGCGCGCCGATGGCTACCAGACGCTGACCCTGTTCGGGCTCGACGCGCCGTACCGGCTGTTCACCAAGGATGGCGAGGAACGGAAGGCAGAGATGCAGCGTCGTTACCTCGTGGCCATCAACCGGATCACGGCGGAGCCGATCGAGGATTGCCTCGCGCGCGACAGCAAGGGCGGTCTTTGCATCGAGATCAAGTCGCCCCAGGACCTGGAACGGGAGCTGGATCTCGATCTCGGCAACATCTTCCACAACTCGCTGAGCTGGTTCTTCACCGACGATCCGGAGGAAGATGGGACCTGGGGCGTCGAGACGGACATGCGAGGCGTGTACCGGTGCGGCTCGTCGGCGCTGCGAGGTGGTGCGGTGAGCGGCGTGCCCGGGTTCCTGGTGGCACGGAAGATCTTCGAGGAGGAGCGTGTACTCGTTCCCGGCTGACTCCGGTCAGCCGATGGTGGGCCTGAACGCAGGGGCGCGCCGTGCCCTGGTGGCTTGCTCGAAGGCGAAAGCGTAGCGCAGCAGGCGGCCCTCGCTCCAGGCCGGCCCCATGAACGACAATCCCACCGGCAGTCCATCCACGAATCCGGCCGGCACGGTGATGTGCGGGTAGCCCGCCACCGCCGCTGGCGTCGAGCTGTCCCCGGCCATGCCGAAGTGATCCCCATTCACCAGGTCGGTGACCCACGCGGGACCGCCGGTGGGACAGACCATCGCATCGAGCCGGAAGCGACGGAGCGTTGCATCCATCCCCTCGGCCCGTGCGAGACGCCGGCAGTCGGCGAGCGCCCGCCGGTATCCCGGTTCGCTGAGTGGCCCCTTCTTCTGCGCCTGCTCGAACGTCTCCTGCCCGAACCAGGGCATCTCCCTCGTCGCATTCGCCACGTTGAACTCGATGAGCTCGGCGAGCGTGCGGTAGTTCGTGCTCGTGCCGCGTCCGGCGAGATAGCGGTTGAGGCCATCCTTGAACTCGTACAGCAGGACCTCGAATTCCGGTGCACCGAGCTTTGGAACCGTCACAATGTCGACCGGGTCGACCAGGACCGCACCGGCGTCGCGCAGCGCAAGGAGCGAGTCCTCCATCAACTGGTCGAGCGCTGGCAGCCCGCCGAAGTAGCGGCGCAACACGCCGAGGCGGGCACCTCCCAGTCCTCCCGAGGAAAGAAACGTGGTGAAGTCGGCGGCACCGCCGTCGGGCACGGAAGCCGTTGCGGCATCGGCCGGATCGATGCCGATCATCGCGTTGAGCAGGATGGCGGCATCGCGCACGTCGCGCGTCATCGGCCCGGCGGTATCCTGGCTCGCGGAGATCGGGATGATGCCGGAGCGGCTCACCAGGCCCACGGTTGGCTTCAGGCCGACGAGCCCGTTCGCGGTGCTGGGGCACACCACCGACCCATCCGTCTCGGTGCCGACCCCCACCATCGCGAGGTTGGCACTGATCGCCGCGCCGGTGCCGGAACTCGATCCGCATGGGTTGCGATCGAGCGCGTAGGGGTTGCGTGTCTGGCCACCGCGCCCGCTCCACCCGCTGGTGGAGTGCGACGACCGGAAGTTGGCCCACTCACTGCAATTGGTCTTGCCGAGGATGATGGCGCCGGCGGCGCGGAGCCGCTGCACCACGAAGGCATCCCGCGGGGCCGGCGTGTCGGCCAGCGCGAGCGAGCCGGCGCTGGTGCGCATGCGATCGCCGGTGTCGATGTTGTCCTTGATGAGGATCGGCACCCCGTGCAGCGGTCCGCGTGACCTGCCCGCCTTTCGCTCGCCGTCGAGGCGGGCGGCATCGGCCAGCGCCTCGGGGTTGAGCTCGATCACGGAATTCACTGACGGCCCTGAATGATCGATGGCCGCGATGCGGTCGAGGTACTGCTGGGTGATCGAGGCGGCGGTGACCCCCGACGCCATGTTCTCCTGCAGGTGAGCAATGGTGGCTTCCTCGAGCCCGAACACGGCCTTCGCGGCGGCTGGCGCCGGCGTCTCCCGCCGGCAGGCAGCCAGCTGTGATGCGACGGCGGCAGCAGCCGTACCGCTCGCCAGAAATTCCCTGCGTTCCATCATGCCTCCCGCGTCAATGCCAACCGATCGCGATCGCCACCACCACCGCCAGGCACCCGAACGCGGCGAGAATCAGGCAACGCGGAAGCACCCACTTGAACCAGTCGTCGAAGCGGACACCGGATACCGCGAGCAGTGCGAGCAGTGGCCCGTTCGTCGGGAAGAGCAGGTCGAACGTGCCATTGCCGAGCTGGTAGGCCAGCACCGTGACCTGGCGTGAGAGCCCGATGAGGTCGGAGACGGGTGCGAGGATGGGCATGGTCAGCACGGCCTGCCCGCTGGTGCTCGGCACGGGAATGTGAATCAGGGCCTGGGCGAAGAACATGCCGATCGCGGCGGCCGTCACGGGCAGCCCCTCGAGCGGGGTCACCAGGGCGTGCACCAGCGAGTCCACGATATGGCCCTCGTCGAGCACGACGAAGATGCCGCGGGCCAGGCCGACGATGAGCGCGCTGAACGTCATGTCACGCGCGCCGGCAACGAGCGCCTCCGCCGTTCCCGAGATGCCCAGGCCGCCCACAACCCCGGACACGAGACCCATGATGAGAAACAGCGTGGCGAGCTTATCGAAGTCCCAACCCCACTGCTGTGCGCCGATGCCGAAGAACACGAAGGTGAGCGCGACCACCACGATCACGAGCAGGTGCCGCATGGTGAGCCGCTGGTCGCGCTCATCCGGCCGCGCGATGGTGTCCGGGGGGTTCAGGTGCCGCGAGGCGTAGCGGGTGATGCTCCAGAGCCAGTAGGCCAGCGCGATGGCGAGGAGCACCGTCCGGAACTCCCAGCCCGACCCGACGGGCAGCCCTGCCACCTTCTGGGCGATGGCGACCATGAAGGGATCGACCGGTGAGAAGGCGGCGGCGATCGCGGCGGTGCCGATGCTCATGGCCACGGCCATGAGGGGCGGGAGGCCCAGCGACGCGCAGATGAGCAGGAGGAGTGGCGCAAAGGCCACCAGTTCCTCCGACATCTGCATCAAGGCACCGCCGGCGGCAAAGGCCAGGCCCACCACGGGTATGACCAGGACGCCGCGATCCACCAGACGCCGTGCCAGCGCATCGACCAGCCGACGCAGCGCGCCGGTACGATCCACCACAGTGAACGCACCGCCGGAAAGGAAGATGAGGAAGATCACGCTCGCGGCGTCGATCAGGCCCTTCGGCACCGCGACCAGTGCCTGGAACACCCCGACTGGGGCCGGGTCTACCCGGTGGAAGGTGCCGGCGACGACGACGGCACGTCCCGTGACCGGGTCATCCTTCCGGTCGTAGACCCCCGCGGGTACCACCCAGGTGAGGGCCGCGGCGATGGCGACGCAGCCCAGGAGCAGGATGACCGGATGGGGAAACTCGAAGCGTGCCGTCACCTCAGAGCGTCACGCATTCGGTCTTGGCGGGCGGCGTATTGCTGCAGGCGATCGACTCGTTCATGCCGCTCGTGATCGGGCCGCACGCCGTCGTCTGTGCCTGCTGCTTCGCGTCGTGCTCGGACGCGGCCGAGGCGGTGGCAGTGCCGCTCCGCCCCTGATAGGTGACGCTGACGGTGCAGGAGTACTTCTGCGACGTGAGCGTGCTGTAGAGCAGGTAGGCGCCGAAGACCGCCAGTGCGCCGATGGTGACCATCGTACTGCGTTTCACGGGAGCTCCGGAGGTCGAGTGTATTTTTCAGGCATGTTCGTGCGTTCAACGGGTTGCGCGGCCCTGGCGGGCGCGTTGCTGCTTTCAGCGGCCGTGCCGCCGGGCGCGGCGCGGCCCGAAGGCAGCGTCAGCCTGTCACGGGCCGTCCTCGACTCGATGAACAACATCTTCGAGGAATCGAACCGCAACTGGGACAGCCTGCAGGACCTGAACACGATGGAGCGCATGCTGGGCACGGTGCGCCCGACCCAGAAGGAGTATCTCGGCTGCCTGCAGGGATCGGTGGACGTTGCCGTCGTGAGCGTCACCGGATTGCTGCCGGCGAGGAACATGCGGCAGCTGCAACTGGCGGTAACCGGAACGTGCGATTCGCTGCCCAGGATCATCGGCAGCTGGCACACGCACCCGTTTCATGCCGACCAGGACAACCGGGCGCTCAAGAGCCGCCAGCTCTCGCCGCAGGACCTGGCCACCTTCGCCGCCAGCACCGACCAGGTGGCCATCATCATGTGGGATCGCGACTCACTCGACGCCGCGGTGAAGGCACCAGACGGGAGCATCATCCACCCGGCCAGCATCGTGGTGCGCTGACCCGGGAGGCCTGGCTCAGCTCGTCGCCTTGGGAAGGCCGGGGGTGTCGCCGGGCGCCTTGCCGTCCGAGATCGGGAGCACGAACGCGCGCCACCCGCTCTTGAACTGCACGGTGAGGAAGTACGCCAGGGTGTCGGCGTGCACGTCCACGACGTCGGGCATCGTCTTCGCGTAGGCCACGGCGACGCCCATCTGCGCCGCGAAATCGGCCGTGCTCATGCCATCGTACGCCTGTCCCAGGGCACGACCGATGGCAATCTTCTGGGCCTGTTCCGGACCGTACGCCGCAAACTGGTCGGCGCTCAGCATGCCCTTCTGGTCGGCGAGCTTGTCGTAGCGGTCATAGGTCGGGCAGGCGGCGAGGGCCACGAAGGCAAGACATCCGAGGAGACGGCGCATGGAGCAATCCGGGTTCCGAGTCGATGGGCGATGCGTTCCGGGCGGCGCCCGGGGCGGACACAAGTATCGGCAGCGATCGGGTCGGGCGCAAACCGGGGCCTGGCGGCCCATGCTCGCGCTGCTGGTGGGCTGGACGCTCCTGTCGGCGCCGGCGGCGGCGCAGGCGCCGGGGCAGGCACTGAGTGGCCCGATCGTGGTCTACAACGCCGGCAGCCTCGCCCGGCCGTTCAAGGAACTGCTCGACGCCTTCCGCGCGGCGAACCCCGGCGTGACCCCGGCGCAGGAGAACTCGGGGAGTCTCGAGGCGGCGCGCAAGCTCACCGAGCTGCACAAGATCCCCGACGTACTGGCCGTGGCCGACTACAACGTCATCGACGACCTGCTGCGGCCGAGGTATGCGACGTGGTATGCGAACTTCGCCCGCAACGCGATGGTGCTGGCCTACACCGACCGCTCGATCGACGCCGCCACCATCGACAGCACGAACTGGTGGAAGGTGCTGCTCAAGAAGGGCGTGCGCGCCGGGCACTCCGACCCGACCCTCGACCCGAACGGCTATCGCACCCTGATCGTGCTGCAGCTCGCCGAGCGCTACTATCGGGAGCCCGGGCTGGCGAAGCGCCTCGACGCGGCGATGCCATCGAAGTACCAGCGCCCCAAGGAGGCCGACCTCACCGCCCTGCTGCAGGCGGGAGAACTCGACTACGCCTGGACCTACCGGTCCCTCGCCGAGACCAGCGGACTCAGGTACGTGTCGCTGCCGAGGGCAATCGACCTGAGCGACCCGCTGCTGGCGAAGGAGTACGAGGTGGCCACGGTACGGATCCCGGGCACCAGCCGCGCGGGCGGCGACTCGTTGCTGCTCCGGGGGGAGCCGATTGTGTATGCCCTGACCATCCCGGTGGGTGCGCCGCATCCGGCGCTCGCCGCCGCCTTCGTGCGCTATGCCCTGTCCTCGGAGGGACGCGCGATCGTGCAGCGGAACGGCTTCGTGGTGCTCGCGTCGCCCATCGTCATCGGCACGCCGCCGCCCGACGTCGTGTCAATGTATAATCCCAGCCCATCTCCATCCGAGTCCCGTCCATGAGTGGCATCCCGAACATCCCGCCCCCGCGCAACGAGCCGATCCTTTCCTATGCGCCGGGGTCGCCGGAGCGCGCGACCCTCAAGGCGGAGCTGGTGCGCCTGACCGGCGAAGTGGCCGACATCCCGGCCATCGTGGGCGGAAAGGAGATCCGGAGCGGCGACATGCTCGACGTGACGTCGCCACACAAGCACCGGCACGTCATCGCACGGGCACACCTTGCCACCGCAGATACCGTACGGGCGGCGGCCAGGTCGGCGATCGAGTCGCAGCGCGAGTGGGCCGCGCTCCGGTTCGAGGACCGCGCCGCGGTGTTCCTTCGCGCCGCCGAAATGCTCGCCACCACGCACCGCGCGCTGCTCAACGGCTCCACGATGCTGGGCCAGAGCAAGACGGCGTTCCAGGCCGAGATCGACAGTGCCTGCGAGCTGATCGACTTCTTCCGCTTCAACGTCGCATATGCCGAGCGCATCTACCGCGAACAGCCCGAGTCTTCGCCGGGGGTGTGGAACCGCATGGAGCACCGCCCGCTCGAGGGCTTCGTGTACGCGGTGACGCCGTTCAACTTCACGGCCATCGGGGGCAACCTGCCGGGGGCTCCGGTGCTGATGGGGAACACCGCGGTATGGAAGCCGTCGCACACGGCGCTGCTCAGCAACTATTACGTCTACAAGCTGCTGGAGACGGCGGGATTACCGCCTGGCGTCATCAACTTCCTGCCGGCCGAACCGGTGATGTGCACCGCCACGCTGGTCGAGGAGCCGTACTTCGCCGGGATCCACTTTACCGGGTCGACCGCGGTGTTTCGGCAGATCTGGCATCAGGTGGCAAGCCGGCTGGACAAGTACGTCTCGTACCCGCGTATCGTGGGCGAGACGGGCGGGAAGGACTTCGTCATCGCGCACCAGAGTGCGGATCCGGCCGCGGTCGCAGTGGGGCTCGTGCGCGGGGCGTTTGAGTACCAGGGCCAGAAGTGCAGTGCCGCATCGCGCGCCTACATCCCCGACACGATGTGGCCGGAGGTGCGCGACCGGATGGTCGCGATGATGGCGGAGCTCAAGGTGGGTGACGTCGCCGACTTCCGGAACTTTATGGGCGCCGTGATCGACAAGAAGGCCTTCGACCGCATCACCGGCTACCTCGACGCGGCGAAGAGCGCCCCCGGGGTAAAGGTCGTCGCCGGGGGCGGCGCCGACGCGAAGGAAGGCTGGTTCGTCCAGCCCACGCTCGTTACCTCCGAGGACCCGAAGTACCGCCTCATGTGTGACGAGCTCTTCGGCCCGGTCATGACCGTTCATGTGTATCCGGCGGCGAAGTGGCGCGAGACCCTGGAGCTGGTGAACGCAACGAGCCCGTACGCGCTCACCGGCGCCGTGTTTGCCCGCGACCGCGCCGCGCTGGCCGAGGCGAGCCATCTACTGCGGAACGCGGCAGGGAACTTCTACCTCAACGACAAGCCGACCGGCGCCGTGGTGGGTCAGCAGCCGTTCGGTGGCGCGCGCGCGAGCGGCACCAACGACAAGGCAGGCTCGATCCTCAATCTGGTGCGCTGGGTCTCACCCCGCAGCATCAAGGAGACCCTCGTGTCACCGACGGACTACCGGTATCCGTACATGGGGGCGGAGTAGGGAACCGCGACGGCGTGAGGGGGAACGGCGACCGCGTGAGGAGGAACGGCAACAGCGTGAGGTCGTGCGCCGTCCTCACGATGTTGCTCGCTGGCTCTCGCGTGGAAGCGCAGTCGGTGCCGGGCTACACCGCTCAACAACTCGCCTGCGCGCGCTTTCACGAGAGTGTCCGCAGCGACCTCACGCTCCAGACGGCCGGCCGTACCGCCACCGCCAATACGGGCCGTGACAGCTATCTCGTGGTTGCGGCCATCGCTCGTCCCCCGGCACCGCAGGTTCAGCTCATCGCCTGGTTCGACTCCCTGCGCGTCTGGCGCAGCGCCGGGGGCAATCGCCAGGAACCCGATGCCTCCGGGGTGCTTGGCGGACGCTATCGTGCGCTGCTCCTCCCGGACGGCTCGACCACGACGCACATCGTCCCCTTCGTGCCGGATGCCGTGAAGGAAGTCACCGATCTGGCGGGGCTGCTCGACGGCATGTTCCCACGACTGCCACCACGAATGCTGCAGGCCGGTGAGGAATGGCGAAGTGGTGACACGCTCGCCATCAAGCGCCTGAGCGACAGTGCCAGCCTGCAGCGCTTTCACGTCCAGCTCACGCTGCAGGGCCCCGTTCCGCCGCCGCCCGGTGACAGCCTCACCCCCACCTATGTGCGGACCCTCAACGATCGCGGCGTGGCCGCCTGGGACCCGGTGCGCGGGCCCATGCGGTACGACCATGAGGTGACGGTGGAGGCCACGGTGCCTGTTGGTGGTGCGATCCGGAACCCGGCGCGGTCGCTGGTGGAGCAGCAGATCCTGCTGGAACGTGTGGCCGACCCACCGGCCGGCAGCTGTCCCGCCTCGCTGTTCGCCGAGCCCTAGGGCGCCTGGGTTGCGGCGGCCGGCGCGCGTATACCGGCCAGCCATCCCGCGATGTGCGCCAGCGGCAGGAGCCGCTCGATCGCGCCCCGCTCCTGGGCCGCTCGCGACATGCCGTAGACCACGCAGCTCTCCTCGCTTTCGCCGATGGTGATCCCGCCCTGCGCGCGCAGCATCGCCATGCCGCCCGCGCCGTCATCGCCCATCCCCGTCAGCAGGATGCCGAGGACCTTGCCGGGGCGCGCGTGGGCGGCCGAGGTCATCATCAGATCGATGCTGGGCCGGTGTGGCGTGTCCGCCGGCTCATCGGTGATCGCGACCGTGAGGCGACGCGTAATGCGCAGGTGACGACCCGCCGGCGCGATCAGCACCGTGCCGCGCTCGACGCGGTCGCCGTCGACGGCTTCCCGTACACGCAAGTCACACAGTCCGTTGAGACGCAGCGCGAACGGCCGGGTGAAACCGGGCGGCATGTGCTGCGCGATCACGACGGGCATGGGGAAGTCGGACGGGAGCGCCTCCAGCAGCCGCTGCAGCGCCGGGGGCCCACCGGTGGACGCCCCGATGACGCACAGGGCACAGCCCGAGGCATCGGGAAGACCGCGAGGCAGGATGGCGTCGCTCGGCACGCCGGCGCCCACCACACGGCGACCCTGACGCCAGAGCCGGATCTTGTCGATGGCCCGGCGTCCCAGGCCATCGAGATCCATCAGGCTGAAGTCACCCTTGTCGATGACGTCGACGGCCCCGAGCGACATCGCCTCGAGCGTGGCTGCCGCGCCCTGGGTGGTATGCGCGGAGAGCATGATCACCGGAAGGCTGGGTCGCCAGGCGAGGAGCCCGCGCAGCGCCGCGAGGCCGTCCATCCCTTCCATCGCCACATCGAGCGTCACCACATCGGGGTCGGCCTCGGGTACGAGCCGGAGTGCTTCCTCCGCGCTCTTCGCTTCGCCCACCACGCGGATGTCGGGCGCGCTCGTGAGTGCCCGGCGGAGCGCCTTCCGCACGAATGACGAGTCGTCGACGATGAAGACGCGGATCATCGGTCGACCGCGCAGCGCTGGTAGACCACCATGCCGTTCAGCACCACGGCCCGGAAGGACGGACTGCGGTCGATGAGCGACTCGGAGTGGCCGAGCATGAGGTAGCCGCCGGGGACCACAGCGCGCGCGAACCGCTCGATGAGGGTCATGAACGCGGCCTCACCGAAGTAGATCAGCATGTTGCGGCAGAGGATGACATCGTACCGGGCGGCACCGAGCGGCATGACCGGGGCGGCGAGGTTGCATGTGAAGAAGCGGACGCCCGCGCGGTGCCGGTCGCGCAGCAGGAAGCGGGTCCCGTCCCGGATGAAGTACCGGCGGCGCGTCTCCTCGTCGCAGTTACGGAGGGAGGTTTCCTCATACGTCGCGTCCCGGGCCTGGGCCAGGCGCGCAGAGTTGAGGTCGCAGGCATCGACCTCCCATCCATGGGGCAGGTGCGCCTCGAGGCCCATCGCCTGCAGCGTCATGACGAGGGAGTAGGGCTCCTCGCCGGATGAACACCCGGCGGACAGAATCCGCAGCGGCCGCTCGCGCAGCTCACCGTTCAACGACGGGATGACATGTCGCGCGACGCACTCGAAGTGATGCGCCTCGCGGAAGAAGTAGGTCTCGTTGTTCGTCAGCGTCATGGCGAGCTGTCCCAGCTCGCGGTCGCGTTCGGGATGCGACTTGAGGTGGTAGTAATACTCGAGGGGATTACCGCACTGGAGCGCCTGGAAGCGCGGGGTGAGCCGTGAGGCCAGGATGTCGCGGCGCACACCGGTGAACGAGAGCCCGAAGCGCTCCTCGATGAGGTCCGTGAGGAGCTTCCACTCCGCTTCGAGCGCGAGGGTCATGAGGACAAGGCCCACGTCCTTGCCGGTGCCCCGGTGAATGCCTCGCGCGCAGTGACGGCCACCACCGACTCCACGTCCCGTGCGAGCGTGAGCAGCAGGGGGCGGGTCTCCTCGAGCGGGAGCCGGGACAGGCCGCGCGCCGCCTCGTTCCGGACATTCCAGTCGTCATCGAACGCCAGGCTGGCCAGCTGGGGCAGGTCACCGGCGCCGGCCAGGCTCGCGAGTCCGCGGGCAGCGGCGCGCCGCAGCTCGAGGTTCGGCTCGGTCAAGCGGGCCCGGAGGAAGTCCCGCACATCGGGCGCGGCGATCAGGACCAGTGCCCCGATGACCTCGAGCTGTTCGTGCAGCGCGCAATGCGGATAGAGGGCCTCGAGCTTGGCCGCGGCCCGGGCCACACGAAGCCGGCCCAGCGCCCGGATTACGCGGAAGCGAAGCGAGTCGGACAGGGAAAGCAGCGCCATGAGGTTGTCGAGCGTCCGCTCGCCGCCGCGCTGCACCAGAAGTTCCAGCGCCTCGGACGGCACTTCGGGATCGACATCGGCGAGCGCCTTGAGCAGTAGCGGCTCGACGCGGCGGTCGCCGAGGCCGGCCAGGACGCGGAGCGCGGCACGGCGCACTGGCGCCGACGCATGGTGAGCGAGCTCGAGGAGCCGGTCGAGGTGCGCCTGTCCCCCGGTTGCCTCCAGCACGCCAAGCGCCTGGATGAGCAGCTGCGGTTCGGCGGTGGATCCGAGACAGGCCGCGAGTGGCGCGAGCTGGCCGGAGGGGTGGCGCGCGAGGGCCGATGCGGCCGCGGCGCGTTCCTCGTCACAGCCGACCTTGAGCAGTTGCACCAGCGGGGCCACCGATTCAGCGAGCTGCAGCGATCCGAGCGCGCGACACCCCGCCGCGCGCACGAGCGCATGCGGGTCGCGCAGCGCCTCGAGGCGCATGGATGGCGTGATGGCATCGTGCGACGCGAACTCGACCAGGATGGAACGCGCGCGGGGTCCTCCCTCGCGGTACTGCGCGGCAACCAGCGCGTTCACCTGTGCTCCGCGCACGCGCAGCAGTGCCGCGATGCGGTCCGTTTCGCCCTGTGCCGCCAGGGCGGCCAGCGCCGGCGCCCATGCCGCGCCCACCGGTGCCCCAACGACGAGCGTGGCGGCCGCCGTGCGGAGGCGCGAGGGATCCGGCGCGTCGTCGGTCGCGGAGATGCAGCCCTGGAGCATGCGGAGCAGGGTGGGTTCGCCCGCCGCCGCCGCCAGCAGGTCCAGGGCACGCGACGAGGCGGGATCGGATGGATCAGGCGCAACCACGCCGGCGAGCGCGAGGATAGCGGCCTCGCGCGAGGCGGGCTCCCGTACGTCGCACACCAGCTGCGCCAATGGTTCGGCGACCGCGGCGGCCGGCAGCTTTCCGAGTGCGTGCAACGCCGGAATCGCGAGCAGTGAATCGGGCGCAAGCTCGAGCAGCGGACCAGCCGCCCTCGCGTCACCGATCTCGCCCAGGGCGTTCACCGACGCGAGTTGCAGCCAGAGATTGCCTCCCATCAGCGCCAGGAGGTCGGGCACGGCCTCGGCAGCGCGGAAGGCGCCGAGGGCCTCGATCGCGGCCTGGGCCACGTTGGCGTTGGCATGGCGCACGAAGGGGAGCACGGCCGCGGCACTGTGGTGATCGGCGATGCGGGCGAGCACCTGCAGCGTGAACATCGCCAGCTCGGCGTCGGCCGGCGCCGCCAGCACCGACTCCAGGGGTTGCACCGCGTACGGTCCCTGCCGCTCCAGGGCAGCGATGGCCCCGTTCCGGAGCACGGCGCGCTCGTCGTTGGCGACGAGGCGGACGAGCCGCGCCGGCTCGAGATAGCGCGCGGCATAGCGCACGGCCTGCTCCCGGACGGCGGGCGCCTCGTCCTCCAGCGCTGCGAGGATGACGACGAGGCGCTCCGCCTCGTCCATGTCGTGCAGTGCCACGAGGCGCTGCCGGGGATCCACCGCCGGGGTCATACCTGGAAGGCTTGGACGCGCTGCTGGAGGCCCTCGGACTCGCCCGCCAGCGCCTTCGCGGCGGCGCTCATCTGCTCGACGGCAACGAGATTCTGCCGCGAGATCATCGCGATGGACTCGACCGACTTCACGATCTGTTCGCCGCCCCGCTTCTGCTCCAGCACCGACTCGGACATCTGGTGCGTCAGGTGGTTCATCTTCTCGGCGGCATGGCTGATCTCGCGCGCACCGACGGCGTTCTCCTTGACGGCGCCGGCGATCTGGCGGGTGAGTGCCGACATGTGGCCCGCGATCTTGAGCACTTCCTTGGCGCCGGTGGCCTGTTCATCGGTGGCGCGCGCGGCATCGGCCACGAGCTCCGACGTCTTGCCGATCGACCCGACCAGGCCGTTGACCACGTCGTCGGTGAGCTTCACCGACGCCTCGGTCTCCCGCTGCACCAGCTCCACCACCTCGCCGATTTCCTGCGTGGCCTGCATGCACCGCTCGGCCAGGCGACGGACCTCGTCGGCGACCACGGCGAAACCGCGGCCTGCATCGCCGGCGCGCGCGGCCTCGACCGCCGCGTTCAGCGCGAGGAGGTTGGTCTGGTCGGCGATCCAGTCGATCACCTTTACGATCTTGCCGATCTCGCGTGAGCGCTCGCCGATGGACCCGATCGAACCCTGCAGCGTGACGCCCCGGGTCCGCGCCTCGGTGGCGGAGCGCTGCGACACCTCGTCCACCATGTGCACCCGCTGTGCAATGGCGCCGATCCGGTCGATCATGCCAGTCAGCGTCGCGACGGCCTCGTCCACCGCCTGCACCAGGACCTCGCCGTTCTGCGCCGTCTGGCCGAGCGTGGCGCTCATCTCCTGGATCGAGGCGGACGTCTCGTCCACATTGGCGGCGAGGGCCTCGGCGTTCTTGGCCAGGTGCTGCATCTGCGCCGCCATCTCCACCATCGTTGCCGACGTCTCCTCGGTGGAGCTCGACTGGGTCTCGGCGCCGCGCGCGATCTGGACCGTGGTGCTGGAGATCTCCTCTGCGGACGTGGCGACGGTGCGGCTCGCCGACGTGATCTGGGTGACCATCTCGCGGAGGCTCTTCACCATCTGCCGCATGATATGCTCCAGCCAGCCGACCTCGTCGCGCGACGCACTGCGGATATCGACGGTCAGGTCGCCCTTCGCCACCCGCTCGGCGAGCAGGCCGAGCGCCGTGAACGGGTCGGCGATGAGCCGGCCCAGGAGGAGCGCCACGGTGATGCCGATGCCGATGGTAATGAGGACGAGCACGAGGATCGCGCCGCGCGTGTCGTTGACGATCTGGTTTGCGACCGGATCGTTTGCCACCGCGCCGACGGCACTGAGCCGGTTGAGGGCGTAGAGCGCGAGGTATGCGTTGAGCGCGAGGACGATCGCGATTCCGGCGAGCAACTTCCGCCGAATGGTGAGGTCGCGTATCCACTGCACGAGCTTGTCCGTCATACCGGTGTCCGGGAAGAGGGTACCTGGCGTGGGCTCATGCGGCCTCCGCCAGGAGGAGGGCCCGATCGAGATCGAGCAGGATGATGAGCCGGGAATCGAGGCGCCCGATGCCCGTGACGTAGTCGGTCTGGGCCGAGAGGACCTCGCCGGGCGGGGCCAGCACGGCGTCCGCGGGGACGTTGACCACCTGGTTCACGGCGTCCACCAGCAGGCCAAGCACGCGACCATGGGCTTCGACCACGATGATGCGCGCCCGCATGCCGGGTTCGCCCAGCCCGGGCAACCCAAGCCGGGTGCGGAGCTCGACCACGGGGAGGATCCGGCCGCGCACGCTGGTGACACCGCGTATGTGCAGCGGGGCCTCGGGCACGCGCGTGATGTCGCCGACCCGGAGCACCTCGCGGACGCGACCGATCGGAATGCCGAATTCCTCCCGGTCGAGCACGAACGTGACGAGATGGAGCGGCGGCGCCACGGGTGCAGGTTCGGGCGCATCGGTGACCGAGACCGCGTCGGCGAACTCGAGGAGACTGGCGCGGGTGGCGACGGGAGCCGGCTGGTCGGTGCGCTTGCGTGGCATCGGGGTTCGCTCAGCTCAGGGCGGTGGCGGCGTGGGCGGGCAACGGATCGACCAGTCGCTGCGCGTCGAGAATGCAGGTGACACGGCCGTCGCCCATGATGGTGGTGCCCGACACGAGGCGGGTGCGGCCGAGGGCCGGGTCGAGTCCCTTGGCCACGACGCTCCGGTGGCCAAGCAGTCGGTCGACCAGTACGCCACGACGCCGCGTGCCGGCGTGTACCACCACCGTGTACTTGCGCGCCGCGTCGCCGCCGACGGCACCCGCGCCGACCAGTGCCGCCCCGTCCACCACCGGGAGCAGCTCCCCGCGCCAGAGTACCACGCCGCGATGGTTGATCTCGTGGATGTCGCCGTCCTCGACGCGCACCGTCTCGACGACATGCGCGAGCGGAATGGCATAGCGCTCGTCGGATACCTCGAAGAGGAGGGTGCGAACCACCGCGAGGGTGACCGGCACGCGCAGAATGAACCGGGTACCGCGACCAGGGGCGCTCTCGACCGTGATGGAGCCGCCCATCGCGTGGAGCGAGCTCGCCACCACGTCGAGGCCGACGCCGCGTCCCGCCAGGGAAGACACCGCCTCGACGGTGCTGAGCCCCGGCACGAAGATCAGCGGATAGATCGCGTCCGTTGCGCTGGAGTTCACCTCGAGCCCGAGTGCGCGGGCGCGCTCGGCGATGCGATCGGCGTCGAGGCCGCCACCGTCATCCGAAATCGTGAGGATCACGCCATCACTCACCGAGGCGGCGCTGAGGCGGATCACGGCCTCGACGCTCTTCCCCCGGCTTCGCCGCACATCCTCCCGCTCGACGCCATGCACCACGGCATTGGTGATCAGGTGAACGAGCGGCTCGCCCAGCCGGTCCACGATCGCCTTGTCGAGCCGTGTGTCGCCGCCCACTGTGTCCAGCCGTACCTGCTTGCCGGTCGACTGGGCCGCGTCGCGCACGAGCCGCGCGAAACGGCCGAAGACGCCCGAGAGCGGTACGAGCCGGGTCGCCATCACGGCGTCCTCGAGCTTCTGCGTGGTCTTCTCCACCGCATTGATGGAGGCGTCCAGTTCAGCCGTCTCCTCGGTGAAGCCGAGGTGCGCCACCATGCGGCGCTGGATGTCCCGGAGCCGCGACTGGGCGATGATCGCCTCGCCCACGATTTCCTGGAGCGCATCGAGACGGCGGAAATCGACGCGGACCGTATCAATGGCCCCCTCGGCAGCCGCGCGGCGGCTCGAGGTACCAGTCGCCATTGCGGCAGGAGCAGACTGCCCGGCGAGCAGCGCACGCACGGCTCCGGCCCACGAGGCGACCCGCGCACTGTCCGTCTTCCCGCTGGCAGCATTGCGCACCAGCTCGATCAGGAGGTTGGCGCCGTCGAGCAGGAGGTCGAGGGTGGCGGGTTCGCGTTGCGATGCATCGGAGAGCAGGGTGGCGAAAAGGTCCTCGATCGCGTGAGCCACTTCCGCCGCCGCCGACTGACCCATCATGGCGGAGTTGCCCTTCACCGTGTGCACCAGGCCCTTCAGCCTCGGTGCCACGTCATCCACCTGCAGGCCACCATTCCAGCGGCGCTCAACATCGAGGAACCCGTCCGCGGCCTGTTCCGCGAGTGGCAGGCACTCGCCCACATACTCGTGGATCAGCTCGGCGAAGGCGTTGTCCCCGGTCATGACGACGTCAACGGGAAACTGCGGACTGCCGTACGCGGTCGATCGTGCGCTCGATGTCGGCGGGCTGGAACGGCTTGCGGAGGTATTCCCAGGCCCCGGCCTCGCGTCCGCGCCGTTCGTCATCCGGCGAATCCTCAGTGGTGACCATCACCACCGGAACGTGAAGCTGCATGCCGTCGGCCCTGCGCCGTGCCAGGAACTCGAGACCGTTCATCTCCGGCATGTTGAGGTCGAGGAACACGGCAGTCAGCTCGGGATGCGCCTGCAGCATCGTGTACCCTTCGCGCCCGTTGTACGCGTGCAGGACGGTGCTGCCGGTCAGCGAACCGCGGGAGAACACGAGCTCGTACATCTGGTGGTGCAACTTCGAGTCGTCCACCACCAGGAAGGTCAGCGGCGCGCTCATGCCAGCACCTCGTCGATCACGGCCTTGAGTTCGTGCGGTTTCCACGGCTTCCGCACCAGCGCCGCGATCCCCAGGGCGGTCACGTCGCGCACGAGGTCGGATCCTTCCGGCTCCGCGGTCGTGACGATGACGGGTGTCAGGGAATGGGTGGTGAGCTCGTGGAGTTCGCGAACGAACTCCACTCCATTCATGTCGGGCATATTGAGGTCCAGGAGGACGACATCGAACGGCCCATGGCGGCTGAGCAGGGTCAGCGCCTCGCGGCCATTGCCGGCGGTATGCAACTCATGTTCGCGCTTCGGAAGCGCCAGCCCGTACATGCGCTGGATGAGCGCGGAATCTTCCACGATGAGGATCTTCAACGGAGTCGGGCCCCTCGGGGGAGGCGTGCGCCAACGGCTGTCGAAGCTTGGCTGGGCAAGATTGCTGCCGTACGTGCAAACCGTTGCAGTACTTGAAGATCGTTCTTTGGAGGGAACAGACGGGGCGGGGTGAGCCTCTCTTTATGCTAGTTCCGCCTCCGCATGGGCTTCCCGACGAAGCGCTGCTCCGGATCGAACAGGAGCGCGGCCAGCGCGAAGGCAATGGCGGCGAAGGCGCCCAGCGCGAGGAGATTGGCCGGCGCCGTTTTGTCCGTGGGCTGGCCCAGTGCCGAGCGCACCAGCTCCACCATGTGGGTGACGGGATTGGCGCGCGCGATCCACCGCAGTGCGGTCGGCAGTCCGCTCGCCGGGTACAGCGCGCCGCTGATGAACAGCATCGGGAAGAGCAGCACGTTGATGATCCCGGCGAAGTTTTCCACCGAGCGCAGGCGCGCTGCCACGAGCAGCCCAAGCAACGCGGAAGCGAACGACGAAGCCAGGATGGCCAGCACGGCGAGGGCCGCCTGCCGGGGCGTGAGCGTCATGACGAGGGGTGCCGCCGCGAGGACGACGAGGCCCTGCAGCATGCCCACTGCCGTCGCCGACACGGCGCGCCCCGCGAGGACCACGGCGGGACCGGGCGGGCTTGCCAGCATGAGGCGCAGCATCCCGAACTCGCGATCATAGACCGTCGAGACCGCCGTCAGTGCCGATCCGAAGAGGCATGCCATGATGATCACGCCGGGAAAGACGAACTCCCGATACGAGCCGCCGGTGCCCGGGTTCGCGATGGCGTTGTACCCGCTCGCGACCAGCAGCAGCCAGACAAAGGGTCGCGCGAGCCCGCCGATGAGGCGGCTTGGCTGGCGCGCGGCGCGGCGCAGGTCGCGCTGGACGATCCCACCAATGGCGGTGAGCGCGATCATGAAGGCTGGCCGCGGAAGGCACTCGCGCTGGTGCGAGCAAAGTAGACATCCTCGAGGCTGGGCTCCCTCAACAGGGCACGGGTGATCCCCGCCGCCGCACCCGCCAGCTCCATGGCCTGGTCCCGATGGGTTTCCAGGCCGATGCGGCAACCGGTCGGCGTCCGTACCACCAGCATCGGAAGGCCGCGCGCTTCGAGCGCCGCGACCAGCCCGTCCGAGCCAGGACCTTCCACCTCCAGCAGTGACGAGCCGAACGGCTGCATCAGTGCGGCGGGGGATCCGCGGTCCACCACCAGGCCGCCCACTTCGGTGGGACCGTCGATGTTGGCGTTCAAACGCAGAATTT
>Ga0190274_10000503_pt1 | contig 23412 bp, 22 predicted proteins | sample Popmic531T_FD_133002 | JGI IMG/M metagenome (GOLD analysis project Ga0190274, IMG submission 133002) | Populus adjacent soil microbial communities from riparian zone of Yellowstone River, Montana, USA - 531 T | ecosystem: Environmental > Terrestrial > Soil > Riparian zone | place: USA: Montana... | reverse complement strand
TTGACGTCTTCGAGCACGCGCGCGGTGAGCGCGTCGACGCGTTCGTGGTTCGCCTGCCAATACGCCGACCACGCCACGCCGCGCTCCGCGACGTCGACGCGCTTCAGGAACTCCGGGATCACCTTGCGCAATTCGATCAGCATGAGGTCGCCGACCTCGCGCATCTCGGCAAGCGGATGCACTGCCAGGCGCATCAACAACTGTTCGTACGACTGCCCGGTGGCGTAGATCCCCAGGTTCGACCGGGTGCCCGCCGGCAACAGCACGCGCAACGTGTCGCACGTCTTGGCCAGCATCGTCTGGCGATAGACGAAGTCGGAGTCGCCCTCCTCCTTCGGGAACCGTTCCTTGAAGTAGGCCTCCATCGGCTCGTACATGCGGCCGTAGGTGGTGAACACCTCGTCGAGGAACGACACGTAGCGGTCGGCGAGCGGTGTGCCTGCGAGCTCGGGCGGCACGGTGGCGCGCCACGCTCCGCCGGGCCGGTCGTCGTAGCGCATGTAGCGCGTCGACTGCTCCAGGTAGGCGGCCAGGCGTCCCCACTCCAACGCTTTCGCTAGCAACTGCGAGGACTGCTCGCACGCCAGGTGCACGCCGCCCAGCTGGGCCACCGAGTCGTCGCCGTACTCGACGAACACGTTCTCGTAGAGGCGCGCGGCACGTTCACTGCCGACGGTGGCCGTCGGCGCTGACCCCAGCGCCGTGGTCTCTTCCGCGAACTCGTCCAGGAACAACCGCCGGAGCGACTTCGTGGTGCGCGAGTACCGAGCGAACAGCGCGCCCTTCACCGCTTCGGGCAGGTTCACCAGGGCGAAGACGGGCCCTTCGAGGTTCGTGAAATGCCGTTCGAGCGTGGCGCGCTCGTCCGGTGAGAACTCCTCGGTGGCGAAGGTGAGCGTCATGGTCCGAGGGTACCCCCGGACTCAGACGTCGCCCCCACCGCCCGGGAAGATCGTCACCACCGAACCGGCATCCAACGTGGTTCCCGCAGCCGGTTCCTGGCCGATGATGCGGCTCGGGTTCGGACAGTCGGGGACCGAGGGCTGCGGGTCACCCACCTCGGTCTCCAAGCCGGCATCCTTCAGGGCCTTGCGCGCCGACCCCGTCGACAGGCAGCCGGTCGAGACGTCCGGCACCGTCACCTGCTCAGGGCCGGTCGACACGAACACGTCCACCACGGAATCCTGTTCGATGTCGCTCCCGGCGGCGGGCTCGGACCGCGTGATCTGCCCGGCAGGGATCGTGGCGCTCGGTTCCTGCAACTGGGACCCGAGGCGGAGTCCGGCCGCGCTGAGTTCGGTTTGTGCCGCCGACGGGGTCAAGCCCTCCAGGTCGGGCACGGTGGTGGTGGTGGGCTCCACGGCGATGAAGATCGTGACGTCGGCGCCCTTGGCGACCTCGACCCCGTCCTTCGGATTCTGATCGACCACGGTGCCTGGGTCGGCATCGGCCGGATCGGTCTCGCGGTTCTTGACGACGGGGTTCAGGCCGCGGTCGGTGAGGTCGGCCTCAGCCTGCTCCCGGGTCATGCCCACCAGATCCGGCACGACGACGAGCACGCTGCCCTCGTTGTCGTTGGTGAGGCTGCTGACCAGCAGGTAGCCGCCGCCGGCGAGCACGGCGACGACCAGGATCCCGATGAGGATCCCCAGCCAGACCTTCCTGCCCGAACCGTCAGGCTCTTCCATGGGCGGCAGGACGGCGGTCTGCTGCGGACGGCTGATCACCTGGGTGGCCTCGCCGGCCGCGACGCCCGCCAGCAGCGGCGTCGCCTCCACGTCCTGACCCTTGATGACACGTTCCAGGTCGGCGGAGAACTCGTCGGCGGTCTGATAGCGGTTCGACGGGTTCTTCGACAGCGCCTTCATCACGACGGCGTCCAAGCGCGCGGGCACGTCGGGGTTCAGCTGCGAGGGCACGACCGGGGTCTCGTTCACCTGCTTGTACGCGACCGCCACGGGGGTGTCGCCCATGAACGGCGGCCGGCCGGCGAGCATCTCGTACAGCACGGCGCCCAGCGAGTAGATGTCGGTGCGCGCGTCCACGGGCCCACCCTGCGCCTGCTCGGGCGACAGGTACGACGCGGTGCCGAGCACGGCCGAGGTCTGCGGCGCGGTCTCGGGTCCCAGCACGCGAGCGATGCCGAAGTCCATCACCTTCACGGTGCCGTCGCGCGTCACCATGACGTTGCCGGGCTTGATGTCGCGGTGGATGACGCCGGCCGCGTGCGCAGCCGCCAGCGCAGCACAGATCTTCTGGGCGATCTCGGCGGCCTGCACCGGGGTGGGCTTGCGACCGGTCTCCATGAACTCGCCGAGGGTCCGGCCCTCGATGAACTCCATCACGATGAACTGCGTGCCCTCGTCGGCGCCGGTGTCGTAGACGGCGACGATGTTGGGCTGGTTCAGTCGGGCGGCGGCCTGCGCCTCGCGCCGGAACCGCTCCACGAAGCTGGTGTCGCGCGCGAACTGCGGGTTGAGCACCTTGATCGCCACCGTGCGGTTCAGGACAGGGTCGAACCCTCGAAAAACCTCCGCCATGCCCCCGGCGCCGATGCGCGCCTCCATCTGGTAGCGACCACCCAGCAGCGACTGGCTCATCCCGTGCCTCTCATCTCACAGATACGCATCGATCACCTCTCGAGCGATCGGAGCCGCGATCGCGCCCCCGGTCGCCGATTCGTCGGCGAGCGTCCCGCCGTCGAGAACGATAACCGCCACGGCGATGCGAGGGGTGTCATTCACTCCTGCAGGTGCGAACGCCGTGAACCACGCGTTCGGCGGCACATCCTCGCCGTTGGTGGCCGTGCCGGTCTTGCCCGCCACCTGGATCGGGAACCCCGAGAAGGCCGAGAAGGCCGTGCCCGACTCCGTGACCGACAGCATCATCGCGCGCAACTCCGCGGCGGACTGGGGTCCGATGGGGATCCCGTACTGCTCGCTTTCGAACGTGCGCACCACCCGTCCGCTCGCGTCGCGGATCTCGGTGATCAGGCGGGGGTTCATCATCTTGCCGCCGTTCGCGATCGCCGCCGAGATCAGGGCCATGTGCAGCGGGTTCGTCAGCACGTTGTCCAAGCCGATCGAGCTGAACGCCAGCAACGGCTTGTTGTCCTGGAAGTACGCCGGAACGGGGAAATGCCCGACCTGGAAGGGCAGCACGAACGGGATCGTGGGCTCGATGCATTCGATCTGGTCAGGTGGATCGGTGGGGCAGAACCCGTAGGCCCGCGCCTGGTCGCTCATGTTCCTGGCGCCCAGCTTCAGGCCGATCTCGGCGAACGTGACGTTGCACGATTCCTTGAAGGCCTCGGCCATCGTCACCTGCGCCGAACCGCCGTTGCAGAGCGAGTTGCCGAAGTTCGCGAGCGTGTTGGAGCTCTGCGGCAGGTCGAGGAACTGGGGATTGTCCCATTCCGACTCGGGCCCGAACCCGTTCTCCAACGCCGCCGACGCCGTGATGAGCTTGCCGGTGGACCCCGGCAGGAACAGCTCGTCCTTCGCGCGTGAGACCAGGGGCTTGTCCGGATCGGCGTTGATCGCGGCCCACGCGTCCTCGATGCTCCCGTCCGTTCCGTTCGACAGGGTGTTGGGGTCATAGGACGGGTTCGCGTACAGCGCCAGCACATCGCCGGTGCGGGGATCCACCGCCACCACCGCGCCGGGCTGATCGCCGAGCGCCTGGGCCGCGGCCGCCTGGAGGTTCGCGTCGATCGTGGTGACGACGGCGCCACCCTTCTTGGTTCTGCCCAGGATCAGGTCGGTGAACGTCGAGATCGCGAGTTCCGGCGCGTCGCCGGACAGGTAGGGGTTCGCCGCCTGCTCAAGGCCGGCGCGACCGTAGATGCGCGAGTAGTAGCCGGTGAGGTCGGCGTAGAGTTCGCCGTCGGGGTAGAGCCGTCGGAACAGGAGCTCGGATCGCTCGTCCTCGTTCTGCAGGCTCTGGGCCATGACCGTGCTGCTCGGAGCCGCGGTCAGGATGGGGCCGCGCTCCACCTTGTACTCGGCGATGATCTGGCGCCGGGCGTTCGCCGCCTGTCCCTTGATGTCGTCGGCCGCGAACACCTGGACGTGTGCGAGTTGCGCGAACAGCAGTCCGAACAGTGCCACGAGCCCGATGCCCAGCCGGCGGATGCGCCTATCCACGTTGCCGCTCCCGTGGTCCGGCCGACACCCGCACCAACAGCGCGAGCATGATGAAGGTGGCGACGCGGCTCGAACCCCCGTAGCTCACCAACGGCAGGGGCACCCCGGTAAGTGGGATCAACCGTGTCACGCCCGCCACGATCGCGAACGTCTGCAGCGCGATGATCGTCGTGATGCCGGTGGCCAGCAGCTTGCCGAACGCATCGACTCGTTCCATCGCCACCCGCAGCCCGCGCGCGATCCACACCAGGTAGAGCAACAGCAGCGAGACGGCGCCGATCATGCCCAGTTCCTCGCCGAACGCCGCGAAGATGAAGTCGCTGCCCACGTACGGGATCAGCGTGGGCGAACCCTGGCCGATGCCGGTGCCCACGATGCCGCCGGTCGCGAGGGCGAACCATCCCTGCGCCAGCTGGAAGTAGCCCTGGCCCGTCACCACGGCGGGGTCGAGGGCGTGGATCCAATAGTCGACACGAGTCTGCACGTGGTCGAACGCCAGGTAGCCCAGCCACGCGCCCACCACGAACAGGATGATCCCCAGCCAGAGGTAGCCCGCGCGGCCGCTCGCGATCCACAACATCACGACGAACACGCCGAAGAACAGCAGCGACGCGCCCATGTCCCGCTCCAGGAACAGCACGGCCAACGACGCGATCCACGCTACGAGCAGTGGCCCGAGATCCTTGGCGCGCGGTAGCCCGAACCGTCCTACCCCGCTCGCGAGGAGTTCGCGCTTGTCCGCGAGGTAGGCGGCCAGGAACACGACGATGAAGATCTTGCCGAACTCCGCCGGCTGGAACGTGATGGGCCCGATCGCCGCCCACAGGCGCGCCCCGTTGATCTCGTACCCGATGCCCGGGACCACCGGCAGCAGCAACAGCACCACGCCGATCAGGCCCAGCGTGTACGTGTAGGTGTTCAACATCCGGTCGTCGCGCACGAACCAGAGCGTCCCGGCGAAGGCCGCCACGCCCACGATCAACCAGATCGCCTGCTCCTGGGCGATCTGCACTTCGTTGCGGCCGGGGTCGGCCATGATCCGGTAGAGCATGGCGATGCCCAGGCCGCCGAGGGTGACCGCGATCGGGTACAACACGGGGTCGGCGCGCGGCGCCAACCACCGAACGGCGAACCACCCCGCGAGCGAGACCACGGTGAACGCGAGCCCGTAGGCGATCAGATCGCGAGGGGTCTTGCCCTTGAGGCCCAGACCCGCCGTCGCGTAGGCCACGATCGAGATCACCAGCGCCACGATCATCAGGCCCAGCCCGGTGACGGGGCGCTTCCGCTGATCGACCGCGAACGCGACCTCGCTCACTGCCCGCTCGCGTTCTTCGGCTTCTTCGGCGGGACCGCGTCGTCGGCCACGTCGGTCCGGATCCGCCCGACGATGGCCAACGCGTCCTCGCGACTGTCGGCGGTGATCCCCTGCGGGAGGTCGCGGTAGAGCTCGAGGGCGCCGGCATCGGCAGCGGGGATCTCGGTGATGGTGTCGACGCTCGACAAGGACAGACCCAGCGGCTTGGCCGGGATGCCCTGGTAGACGGCGACCTTGTCGTCGGCCACGCCGACGTACCACTGGCGGTCGATGAAGGTCCGGGCAGCGAAGAACGTCCCCACCAGCAGCACCAGGGCCACCAGGCCGCCGATCAGCCAGCGCCGCCAGCGGGGTGCATCCGGCGCCGGGCCGACGGGATCGTCGTCCTCACCGATCGCATCCAGCACGACCACCGTGATGTTGTCGATGCCACCGGCGCGGTTCGCCGCCTTGATGAGACGGTCCGACGCGCGCTGCGGGTCGGGTTCGGTCTCCAGGATCGCCTTGATCTGATCCTCGGTCACCATGCCGGTGAGACCGTCGCTGCACAGCAACAGGCGGTCGCCGTCCAGCAGACCCACGACGTCTTCGTCCACCTGCACGTCCGCCTCGGTGCCGAGCGAGCGCGTGAGCACGTTGCGATGCGGGTGCACCTCGGCCTCGGCCTCGGTGATCTCTCCGGTCTTGACCATGCGGGCCACCAGCGTGTGGTCGGCGGTGAGCTGTCGAAGCGAGTCGGCCCGCAGCAGATAGGCGCGGGAGTCGCCCACATGCGCCAGCTGGAGCTGGCTGCCCTCCACCAGGGCGGCGGTGAGCGTCGTCCCCATGCCGCTCACGGCGGTGTCTTCCTGCGACTGCATGAACACGGCGTGGTTGGCGCTGCGCACCTGCTCGACGAGCGAGCCTTCGTCCTTGCGGAACAGATCTTCGATCGTCTCGAGCGCCAACTGGGACGCGACCTCACCGCCCCGATGCCCGCCCATGCCGTCGGCCACCGCGTAGAGCGGCGGCTCGATCAGGTAGGAGTCCTCGTTGCCCTCGCGGACCCGGCCGATGTCGGTGGCCACCCCGACCTGGACCTTCATCGTCGGAGCTCCATCACGGTGGTGCCGATCCGCACCTTGTCGCCCGCCTGCACCATGGCGGGGGAGGACAGGCGCTGATCGTTCACGAACGTGCCGTTGGTCGAACCCAGATCCTCGACGTACCAGGAGCCACCCTTGGCGAACACGCGGGCATGCTGCTGCGAGACGTAGGTGTCGTCGATCGCGAGCTCGCACTCGGGAGCCCGGCCGATCACCAACGAATCGCTCGCCACCCGGACGGTGCGCGGCTTCGCGCCGTCGGCGTGGACCACGACATCGGAGATCCCCGGCGTCACCGTGGGACCCTCGGCGGCGTCGCGAGCCTTTCGAGCCGAACGTCCACCGCGCGCCGGCGCCGCCTCGACGCTGAGGCCGCGGACGGCCCAGCGCATCGACCGCCACAGGAACAGGACCAGCAGGGCGAACAGGCCGTACTTCAGCGCGGACAGGGCGAACGGCGTCACCCCTTCGGCGACGAAGGGGATGGCGGGCGGCGCCAGGCTCGCCGTCACCGTCACGTCCTCCGGTACTCCAGCACCGTGGTGCCGATCGTGATGCGGTCGCCGTCGGAGAGCGCTCCCGACTGGACCGTCTGGCCGTTCAGGCGCGTGCCGTTCGTCGAGCCGAGGTCGGTGAGCGTGGTGACCCCTTCGCTGGTGCGCAACTGCACGTGACGCCGCGACGCCCCTTTGTCCTTGAGCACCACGTCGCAATCGCTCATCCGTCCGATGGTGACGACCTCCTTGGCGATGGGGACCTGGCGTTCGGCGCCGTTCTCGCGGATCAGGAGCATCGCGGAGGCGGAGGGCGGGGACGATGGTGCGGGTTCGTCGGGCCCCTGGACCAGGGTGGCCACGCAGGTGATCGCCCCGCGCTTCAGGGATGCGTCCGTGGTGAACGTGATCTCCGGCGGCCCGACCAGCCCCCAGCCGCGCTCATCGGCGTTCTCGCGGGCCACCTGCGCGAGCTCGCTCGCCAGGGCGGTCTCGGCCTGTTCGAAACGCTCGGCATCCTCAGTGGAGAGCGCGAACTCGAAGTGGTTCGGGGCCCAGACGCCGTTGGGGCCCACGGTGCGTTCGGCGTCCATCTCCTTGATGAGCCGCTTGGCGAGCTCCACGGGTTGGACGCCGCTTCGGAACGTCTTGGAGAACAGGCCTTCGACGAGGCCCCCCAAGCGTCGTTCGAAGTCGCGGAGGTTCGGCACCGGTAGCGTGTGGCAGGAGGGGGACGACCCTCCCGCGCCCGGCGCCTATCCTACGCCCGGGGCTGTGACGAGCCTGTGGCGGTCGCGAAGCCGGTGTCCTCGTGGGAAGTGTCCTCATCGAGGTGCTCGTTGCTGCGGCCGTGCTCCCACAACGGGTTGGCGAAGCCGGACCGATCGTCGGGGTTGAGCTTCTTCCAGTGCCACTCGCGGATCTCCCAATAGGTGCGGCGCGAGAACACCAGGATCAGCACCGCCAGCAGGAACCGGAGCGTGGCCGATCCGGAGATGTAGGTGAACCCCGACATCACGCCGACGGCGGCGGTCATGGCCCACGTGGCGAGCGCGCCGAACCCCACGATCATCAGGATCCGCATCAGTTCGTCGAAGTCGATCCTGGTTGGCGTGTTCATCTCGACTCTCTATCGGCGGCTACCCGTTTCCGGGTAGATGGGCCGAACGGGTGGTTTCCTGTGTCCCTCCTCCGGGGGACGGCTGGCGAAGGACCGAGCTTGCTACCATCGCTGTCCCACTCGGGCGAGTGGCGGAATTGGCAGACGCGCAGGATTCAGGTTCCTGTGTCCGAGAGGACGTGGGGGTTCAACTCCCCCCTCGCCCACCACCGATCGAGCGCCCCGCTTCCCGATGGCTGATCACAGCAGACGCGCCAGCGTGTCCGGGAAGCTGAGTCAGCTCGAGACGGCACTCTCGTCCGTCACGCGGTAGAGCTGCCAGCGGTCGGGCACACCCTTGAGGTCGTGCTCACCCGCATCGACGAACACGAGGCCGCTCCCGGCGGTCAGGTCTTTGACGGTTCGGGACACCAGCACCTCGGAGGGGCCTGCCAAGGCGCCCACCCGGGACCCGATCGCGACGGCGATGCCTGCGATGTCGTCTCCCTCGAGTTCCACCTCGCCGGTGTGCAGTCCGGCACGGATCTCGATACCGAGGCTGTGAACGCCGGCGACGATCGCCCGAGCGCAATGCACGCCCCTCGCCGGCCCTTCGAACGTGGCGAGGAACCCGTCGCCCAGGGTCTTGATCTCTCGCCCCCGGTGACGCTCCAACTCGGTGCGCACGATCTCGTCGTGCCGGCGACGCACGGCACGCCAATCGTGGTCGCCGAGCTCGGCGCTCCGCTTCGTCGAATCCACGATGTCGGTGAACAGGACGGTGGCCAGGACCGAGTCCAGGTCGTCGGGGCGCCGTTCCACGCCGATGAACCTGCGGATCTGCTCCAGCCCGATGCCGACGCCCACGAGATCCTCGGTCACGGGCACGTAGGGTTCGACCTCGGCATGCGGCATCAGCTCGGCGACGTGGCGCCCCATCCCGGCGAGTTCGATATCGCCGTCCTCCTGGTCGAGCACGAGGAGGGTCGGGACCTGCACCGTGGGCAGGACGCTCCTGATGTCGGTGTCGTACCAGATCGTGTTGAGTTGCTCCGCCATGTCGGGGGTGCACGTCCGTCGCGAGAGCCGGGCGAGGTACTCCATGTAGGACCGGGTGGACCAGAACCCTTCCATGACGCCGGCATTGAGGTCGATGAAGGCACGCGCGTACTCCATCGTGCCCCATGCTTGGGTGAGGGCTCGATCCCGTTCGATGTAGTCGGGGCCGACGCCCCACGGGTAGTCGGGTGCGGCGCTCGCCCGAGGCACGGGCCGGAGCCAGATGAGGGATCGAACGCGCTCGGGATGGGTGGCCGCGAGCAGCGCCATGCTGGCACCGCCTTCGAGCACACCACCGACCACCGGCCGCTCAGCACCCACGGCCTCCATCACCGCGAGCGTGTCCGAGACCCTGGTCTCGAGGTTCGCGGGGCCGCCTTCGCGGCTCGAACACCCGGTGCCGCGTCGGTCGTGCACGATCACGCGGGAGTACGCCGCCATCCCCTCGAAGATCGCACGCCCGTACGGCTCCTCCCACCATTCGTCCACGATCGAGAACACGTCGTCCTGCCAGAGGATGTCGACCGGGCCCTCGCCGAACGCCTGGTACGCGAGGTAGGCCCCGTCGGCCGCTCGGGCGAACTCGACACCGGGTCGTTCCATCCGCGCATCGTGCGGCGATGCTCCCCACGGCGCAACTTCGTCAGGCTGGGTCTCCCGAGTTCGCGTAGCGGGCCGGTGTCGTGCCGACGTGACGGCCGAAGTGCCGCGTGAAGTGGGCCTGGTCATGGAAGCCGACGGTCGCGGCCACGGTGGCTACCGGCTCACCGCTCAGCAGTCGTTTCCGCGCGAACTCGATGCGGCGCGCGACCACGTACCGATGGGGAGCGATCCCGAACGACCGGGTGAACGCGCGCGAGAGCGTCGAGGTCGAGGCCCCGATCGTCGCGGCCGCCTCGCTGAGCCGGTACGGCTCGCTGAGGTGCGCGTCGAGCAGATCGCGGAGGGTCCCCGCGACCGCGGCATCGGAGCTACCCCGGTGATCGGGTGTCGTCTCGCCGAGGTGACGATGGAGCTGCTCGGTGACCAGCCCCATCAACGTCTCGGCCTCGAGCGCGTCATCGGGATGACGCAGCGAGGCGTGGAGTCGATGCATCAGCGAGAGCAGCGATCGGTCATCGATATCAGGCGCGTCGGCTGCGCGACCGATCAAGTGAGTGCCGAGCACCTCGGTTCCCACGTAGAGCACCCGCTTGCGGAACCCGGCCTCCGATGCGGCCCGCCCGTCGTGCACCACGTGCGGAGGAAGCAGCGTGATGCGGGCCGAACCGACCCCACGTTCATGCCGGTCCAGGTCGTAGCGGATCGCCCCGTCATCGACGATGAAGACGGTCCAGTCATCGTGGGTGTGTTTCGGATAGGCGTGCTGCACGAACCTGGCATGGAACACCTCGGAGATCCCGGGAACCTCCGGTTTCCACGCATGGACCCACTCGCGCTCGGGTGGCGGCGGCACGACACGAACGTACAAGACCGAGGCCGGTCGCTGCGCTTCCATTGCGAAGGAGGTGCGCTCATGGGTGTGGATCAGGTGATCGCACTGGTGACGTTCGTCGCCGTGGGCTCGGGTTCACCGGGACCGAACAACACGTTGCTCCTGGCGTCGGGCGCGGGGTTCGGTTTCCGGCGCACGGTCCCTCACGTGATCGGTACCGCAGTGGGGATCTCGCTGCTGGTCGTCATCGCCGCCGCAGGGGCAGCAGCGGTCGTCACCGCGGCGCCCGGCGTCGAGTTCGTGATGAAGGTGCTGGCTTCCGCCTATCTGCTCTACCTGGCGTTCCGGTTGGCGGGCGGGGTGGCGGTCGACCGCGTCAGCACGCCGGAGCCGTTCTCGTTGCCTCGCGGCGCCGCCTTCCAGGTGATCAACCCGAAGGGGTGGTTCTTCGCCTTCGCGGTCGTGGCAGGGTTCACGCCGTCCGAACGGTCGCTGTTCACCGATGCGATCAGTCTCGGGATCATCGCCTGCGTGGTGGCGGCGACGGCTGCCGGGTGGGCGCTGGGAGGCTCGGCGCTCAGTCGGGCGCTCGCCACCGACCGGGCCCGCCGCGTCGCGGGTGTGGTCCTCGGGCTCCTGCTGGTGGGGTCGGTGGTGCTGCTCTGGGTGTGACGTCCGCGGGTACCCTCCGACCATGGTGGAGTGGAACGGCACGGTCGTCCTGACGACCCCGCGGCTCGTGCTGCGCACGTTCCGACGCGACGACCTGCCGCACTACGCCGCCTTGAACGCGCATCCCGAGGTGGTCCGATACCTCGGGGGCGCACTCACGCGGCAGCACTCCGACGAGATCGCCGAGTGGGCGCAGCAGGTCTACGCCGAGGAGGGCATCGGGTTGCTCGCCGTGGAACGTCGCGAGGACGGCGTCTTCCTGGGGATGTGCGGTCTCCACCATCAGGAGTCCTATCCCGACGATGTCGAGGTGGCGTGGCGCTTCGCGTACGAGCACTGGGGCAACGGCTACGCCACCGAAGCGGCCACCGCGTGGCTGGACCACGGGTTCGACACGCTGGGATTCCCGCGGATCATCTCGATCACCGACACGCCCAACGAACGGAGCCTCGCCGTGATGCGGCGGCTGGGGATGACGTTCGACCACGCGGCCCAGATCGAGGACGAAGGGGAGACCTTCGACGCGGTGATCTACTCGATCACGGCCGAGCGGTGGCGCGAGCGAGCGGCTCGCTAGGCCGTCCACGATGCCGCTGCAGAACCGGGTCACGCCCTTCAGTGAGCTGATCGCCGATCCGGCTCGCGGGTTGCTGTACGGCAACCGCGGGTGCCTCCACGACGGCCACGGGCACATCCGCCGGCGCTACGCGGGGAAGCGATGGATCGCGTGCCGGTTGCGGTTCAAAGGATGGCATCGAGCCCCGCTCCTGCAGCCCGGCCGGTTCACGGAGCTGTTCTTCCTGGACGAAGTGACGGCGTTCGCGGCGGGCCATCGACCCTGCGCGCTCTGCCGGCACGAGGACTACGTGCGCTTCGTCGGGATCTGGCGAACGCTGCACCGGGGACCTGCGGGGGCCGATGCGATCGACGCGCGCCTGCACCGGGAGCGGCTCGTGGAGTCAACGCGGTCGCAGCGACACCACGAGGAGCCGTTCGTCTCACTGCCCGACGGCGCCTTCGTGGTGGACGGGGGAACGCCGTTCCTCGTGCTGGGGGCTGCGCTCCTGCGGTGGACGCCCTCGGGGTACGCCGGGCGGCGTTCGCGTCCCGGAGGGGTCGCGTCGGTGATCACACCTGTCTCGCTGGTCGACGTCCTCCGCGCAGGGTGGACCTCCGAGGTCCCGATCCTGCATCCGTCGGCTCGCGGCGGCGCATCACGGTGATGTCCGCCGCCCTGCCGCTGATCCTCCTGCCGCCCTCCGAAGGGAAGGCGGCCGGTGGCACCGGCACGGCATGGTGTGCGGGGTCGATGTCGTTCGACCTCGACGAGCGGCGCGAGGTCCTGATCGACGCGCTCGAGCGGGCGATGCGCCGATCCGGACCCCAACGTCAGCGCCTCCTCGGCGTGAAAGGCGCTGCGCTGGCGTCGGCGACGGAAGCGGACCTGGCGATCCGCACGGCGCCCACGCTGCCGGCGATCGAGCGGTACACGGGGGTGCTCTTCGACGCGCTCGACCACCGGTCGCTCCCAGCGGCGCAGCGTCGGCGCCTGAACACCGGCGTCTGCATCGTTTCCGGGCTCTGGGGCCTCGTGACGCCCGCCGATCCCATCCCCGATTACAAGCTGAAGATGGGCGCGACGTTGCCGCGCCTCGGCAAGCTCTCGACCTGGTGGCGCGAGGACCTCTCGACGGCACTCGCCGCTCGCGCTCAGGGCCGTGTCGTGTGGAACCTCCTGCCCACCGAGCACGCCGCCGCCTGGCGACCGCCAACCGGCGTGACCCAGTGTTCGATCCGGTTCCTGGAACGGCGTGCCGACGGCGACCTCGTCGCGGTCTCGCACTGGAACAAATTCTTGAAGGGCGGCTTGGTGCGCTTCCTGCTGGCGAACCCGCACGCGGGGGCCGATGAGCTGGCGGCCTGGGACCACCCTGCGGGCTACCGACTGGACCCGTCGCTCACGCAAGCACGCGACGGGATCACGGTGTTGGCGATGGTGCAGGCAGGCTGACGGCTAGCGCCGGCGATGCTCGCGGACGCTCCGCACGGCCCCCGACAGCGCCAGCGACACCACGAACCACGTGACGCCCACCAGGACCGCCATGCCGACCCTGGCCCAGGGAGGTGTGCCGACGCAGTCGCCATTGGTCGGTCCGCAGGGCCCTCCGACGAACGGGATCGTCCGCGCGATCGTGTTGAGTTGCAGGAGCCCGGCAGCCACCACGGCCACGATGCCGGCGCGAGCCGCTCGTCGCGCCACCCACCGCTCGGGGTGACAGCGAACTAGGAATTCGGCGAGCAGCATCGCCGTGGTGGCGAGCGCGATCCATCCCACGACGAAGCCGACCAGTGGCCAGATGTCCTCGGCGTGGCTCGCCGTCTGCGTGACCGCCTTGGCGATGGGGAGTCCCCACATGACGCTGAGCCAGGAGATCCCCAGGACCATGACCCCGATGGCCGGCCCGGTGCCATCGCCACCCGTTCGCGTGGAACGGATCGCCCGGACACCGAGCACGCCCGCCGCGGGCAACGTGGCCTGCATCGACACGAACCCCAGGCCTGCCAGCCCGAGGGCGAGCATCGCCTCGCGATCGGCGAGCGGTTGGAGTCGTCGCGTCATCGGGTCACGATACGGCGGGGGTCCGACGGGGGCGAGCGACGGTTTGCGGAATCGTGCCCTTCTCAGCCGGTGTTAGCTGAGGCAGAGCAACGGCGTCGCCACCGCGGCTTCGCGCGAGGGCCGGCTCACGCGCGGGCCGTCGATCGCCTTCACGCGGTAGCGATAGCTGGTGTCGACCCCGAGATCGATGTCGCGGAACGTCGTCGTCGCCGGATCGGTGATGGTCCCGACGAGGACGGGCTTCGCGCTCGCGCCTCCCCGGCGCCAGATCTCGAAGCCCTCGCCGGCCCCGGAGGCGGTCCACGCGAGGTCGACCCCGGTGGCCATGAAGCCGTCGCATGATGCCGACGCGGTCAGCCCGGTGGGTGCTGCGAGCGGCTTGGGGCCCTTCGGCGTGGCCGCGACGGACGAGCCCATCGACGCGATCGAGGGCACCGCGACCAAGGCGGCCCCGATCGCCATCGACACCAAGGCAGCGATCGCCACCTTCCGTCCGATCCGACGTCGGGCCGACGAACGCTTGAGCTCAGCTGTCACATGGGCGGGATCGACGTCCGCGGAGGCCGGAACGGGCGTGACGTTCGAGGGCAACACCTGGGTCATCGCTCGCGGCACCGGCATGGTCTCGGCGGTGGAGGCGGCACGAGGCGCTGGCATACGCTCGGTGGGAGGGGAGGCGAGGGCCGCCCGCCACAGCAGCTCGGCGAGCTCGCCGGCGTCGGATGGACGGTCGGCGGGGTCCTTGGCCAGGCATCGTTGGATGGCCTCCGACAGGCTGGCCGGAACGCCGGCCAGCACCCCGGGTGCGATCGGGATATCCGCGCGCGCGCGTTCGGCGACCTCCTCGGCCGTCGCTCCCGTGAACGGCGCCCTGCCCGTCGCCAGTTCATACAGCACGGCGCCGAGGCCGTAGATGTCGGCGCGGTGGTCGGGGGTGTTCCCGCTCAGTTGCTCGGGCGCGACGTAGGCGACCGTGCCTCTTGTGGTGCCCGAGCTCGGACGGACCGAGCCGCGTGCGGCTCGCGCGATGCCGAAGTCGAGCACCTTGACCTCATCGCCCGAGGTCACCATCAGGTTGCCGGGCGCGACGTCGCGATGGACCACGCCGCGTGAGTGCGCGTGGGCGAGCGCCTGCGCGGCGCTCATGCCGATGCGCGCTACCCGGCCGGGATCCAACGGCGACTCGGACTCGATCAGGTCTCCGACGGTCCGACCCGCGACGAGCTCCATCACGATGAACGTGTTCCCGTCGTCCTCGCCCACGTCGTAGACCGCCACGATCCCGGGGTGCGACAGTCCGGCGACCGTGCGGGCTTCCCGGCGGAACCGTGCCGGGAACCGGCGGTCGGCCGCGAGTTCGGGACGCAGGATCTTCACCGCCACCGTGCGGTTCAGTTGGCGGTCCACGGCCTCGTAGACCTCGCCCATGCCGCCTCGGCCCAACACGGCACGGAGTTCATAGCGAGCGACGAGCGAGGAGCCGAGGAGCGACCGTTCGGAGGTCGGATGCGCGCTCATGTGGCGTCCAGCCTAGCGTGAGGGCTCCCATGGCGGCGAGGTCGTCACCGCAACGCCACATGTCCTGGCGCCCACGGCCCCAACGGGTCCGGACGCCGGGGTATGGTGCGCCGCATGGCCGGCGTGATCGAGATCGATGGGCTGCGCAAGGAGTACCGGCGCTTGCGGGGCGGCCGGACGATCGCCGTCGACGGTCTCGACCTCGAGGTCCCCGAGGGTGGGGTGTTCGGGTTCCTCGGACCGAACGGCGCCGGCAAGACCACCACGATCCGGTGCCTCCTGGGGTTGGTGGCGCCGAGCGCCGGAACCCTTCGCCTGCTGGGCAGCGAGGTGCCGAAGGGCCTGCCCGGGGTGATCGGCAAGGTGGGCGCCATCGTCGAGACGCCGGCGCTCTTCCCCCGGTTCAGCGGCAGGAGGAACCTGCAGATCCTCGCCCGCATCGACGGCATCGGCAAGGCCACGATCGAGGAGGTCCTCGCCAGGGTGGGGCTCGCCGACCGTGGGGATGACGCCGTCAGGGCCTATTCGCTGGGGATGAAGCAGCGCCTCGGCATCGCGGCGGCGCTGATGAAGGATCCACAGGTATTGGTGCTGGATGAACCGGCCAATGGCCTCGACCCCGCCGGCATCGTGGAGGTGCGCGAGCTCGTGCGTTCCCTCGGCGCCGAGGGACGCACCGTATTCATCTCGAGTCACATCCTGTCCGAGATCCAACACACCGCCGATCAGGTCGCGATCCTCGCGAAGGGTCGCTTGATCAAGGCAGGCCCGGTGCACGAGGTGCTCGTCGCTCAGCGCGGCGAAGGGGTGATCGTCAAGACCAAGGATCTGCAGGCGGGGCTCACCGCCCTGACCGAAGCGGGACTCGAGGTCACGGCCACGCCCGACGCGCTCCGCGTCGCGGTCGCACCTGAGGACGCCGAGCGGATCTCGCGCACGCTCGCCGAGCGCGGCCTGTATGTGACCGAACTGCGCCCGGACGAAGTGGACCTGGAGACCGTCTTCCTGGAGCTCACCGCTGACGAACCAGCCGACCCGGCCTCCACGGGCGAGCCATGATCCGCCTCCTGTCCTCCGAAGCCCTGCGGTTCCGCTCGCGCAGGATGGTGAAGGTCCTGATGATCCTGGCCATCATCGGAGCCGTGGTCGGTGCGATCCTGGCGGCCGCGGCCTCCAGCAAACCCTCGGGCGACGAACTCGCACAGGCCCAGTCCCAGCGTCAGGCCATGATCGAGCGATGCGTGCGTAGGGACGGGTTCCAGGACTCGTTCGGTCCTCGACCTTCCGGGCAGTCGGTGCAGGATTACTGCTCGGCGAACATCGGCGTGTCGGAGTTCATCGCCGGCGACCCCGTGACGCTCGGTGAAGTCGGCGAGTACGTGAAAGCCGCCGGGTTCATCGTCATCGTGATCGGGCTGGTGATCGGGGCGTCGATGGTGGGCGCGTCGTGGCAGACCGGGACGATCACCACGATCCTGACGTGGGAGCCGCGTCGGATGCGTTGGTTGCTCGCCCGCCTGCTCGTCACGGCCGTGGGCGTGTTCATCGTCACGATGGTGTTGCTCGCGGTGCTCGCCGCCGCCCTCGCCCTGGCCTCCGTGGTCCGCGGATCGACCGCGACCGAACCAGGGTGGTTCGGCGACCTGTTGGGCACGATGGCGCGCATCTCGGTGGTGGCCTCGGCGATCGCGTTGATCGGCGCCGCGGTGGCGACGATCGGTCGCAACACGGCGGCGGCATTGGGAGCCGTCTTCGTCTACCTCGCGCTGCTCGAGAGCCTGCTCCGAAGCCTCCGTCCGATGCTGAGCCGCTTCATGGTGGGCGACAGCGCTGTGGTGCTGATCTCCGGAAACGAGCTGGAGGTCTCCGATGGCTCGTCCCTCATGGTGCTGACCCAGGGCCACGCCTACGTGGTGCTCGCGACCTGGGTCGCCCTCGTGGTCGCCGTGGGCCTGGTCATGCTGCGCGCACGCGACGTGAACTGAGCCCGATCAGCCGTCTCATCGCCTCAAGCGCCGATGCTGCGCCGCCGATAGCGCAAACCACAGCGATCGGAACATGAACGGAGTCCCATGGTCGTGCGCATCAAGCGCCTGCTGCTCTCGCTCGGTTCGGTGGCCGCGTTCCTGATGGACGCCGGCGCCGGCCGGCCCAGGTCCTAGCGTTATACTGCGGATTCCTGCGGTCCTGGCCGGGCACCGCGACGGATCAGCAAGGAACCGATGGACTTCTCTACCCGGACGCTCTCGCTCGTCGCACTCGTCGCGATCGGACTGTCGCTGCTCGCGTTGGTGTTCGCGATCGCCGGCAGCGGCGGCCGGCGTCGTACGAAGCAACCGTCTGGTCCCATCCCCATGGACGATGCCCTGCGCGCCGTGCTCGAGGGCCACGCGGCCCAGATCCAACGGCTCGAGCAGGCCGCGCGCGTGCTCAACGGCACCGACAAGAAGCAACAGGTCCAGATCGAAGGCAGCGTGCGGCACATCTCGCTGCTCCGCTACGACGCGTTCGAAGACGTGGGCGGGCGGCTCTCGTTCTCGTGCGCCATGCTGGATGATCACGGGACGGGTGTGGTGCTCACGTCGATCAACGGACGACAGGAGACCAGGGTGTACGCCAAGCCCATCGCCGAGGGGAACAGCACCTACAACCTCTCGGTCGAAGAATCCGAAGCGATCCGCCAGGCGATGGCGCCGGCGGGCGAACCGGTGGAGGCGCGATGATCTTCAGGCGGGACGACGACGAAGCGGACGCGGTCGAAGCCACGGCTCCGGCCCCGGAAGCCACGAACCCGAAACGGAAGGGAGCGGAGATGGCGGACAACGATGAGGTCACGATCGTCGGGGCCGGTGCGCGGTTGGATGGCAACCTGGTGTCGGCGGGTTCCCTCCGGATCGATGGTCAGGTGAAGGGTCAGATCAACGCCGACGGCGACGTCTCCTTGGCACCGCAGAGCCAGGTCGAAGCCGACATCCGCGCGCAGAACGTCAGTGTGGCCGGCCGGTTCAAGGGCAACATCGTCGTCAAGGGCAAAGCGCACCTGGCCCGCGGCGGCCGCATCGACGGCAACATCACGTCCAAGTCGCTCATCGTCGAGGAAGGCGGAACCTTCCACGGCCAGAGCATCATGGACGCCTCGGGGTCCGGATCGCCCGCCCAGGCCGACGCGCGCGCCGCGACCGGCAAGGGCGAGTCGAAGGACGCCGAGCAAGTGAAGGTGCCGTGACCCATGCTGGACATCCGTGCCGTCCGGGAGGACCCGGACCGATTCCGTGCCGGGCTGGCCCGGCGCGACCTGGCACAGGCGGTCGACCAGTTGCTGGCCGCCGACGAGCGTCGCAGGACCCTCACCACCCGCGTCGACGAGCTACGAGCCGAACAGAACAAGGCGTCGAAGGCGATCGGCGGCGCGCAGGGTGAGGACAAGCAGCAGCTGATCGCCGAGGTGGCCCGCGTGTCGGCCGAGCTCAAGGAGCTCGAACCGCAGCTCGCGGCGGCCGAAGGCGAACTCAACGCGCTGCTCGCCGCCACGCCGAACGTGCCGCACGAGAGCGCGCCCGACGGGTTCACCGATGAGGACGCCATCGAGGTGCGCCGACACCTCGAGCCCACCGCGTTCGACTTCGAGCCGCGCGACCACGCGGAGCTCGGGGCGTTGCTGGGCGTTCTCGACACCGAGCGTGGTGCGCGAACGAGCGGATCACGGTTCGTCTACCTGCTGGGCGATCTGGTGTTCGTGCAGTTCGCGTTGATGCGGCACGCGATGGACATCCTGGCCGACAAGGGGTTCGCTCCGGTGATCCCGCCCGTGCTCGTGCGCGAGGAAGCGATGTACGGCACCGGCATGCTGCCGGCCGATGAGGCGCAGCTCTACTCCACGACCCAGGACGACCTCTATCTCGTGGGCACAGCTGAGGTGCCGCTCGCGGCGTTCCACCAGGGTGAGATCCTCGACGAGGCCGACCTGCCCCTGCGCTACGCCGGGTACTCATCGTGCTTCCGTCGCGAGGCGGGAACGTACGGCAAGGACATGGGTGGCATGTTCCGCGTGCATCAGTTCGACAAGGTGGAGATGTTCAGCTTCGCGACACCCGAGTCCAGCTGGGACGAACACGAGTTCCTGGTCGGCGTCGAAGAAGAGGTGCTGGGCAACCTCGAGATCCCCTTCCGGGTGGTGAACGTCGCCGCGGGCGATCTCGGGAGCAGCGCGGCGAAGAAGTACGACATCGAGGGATGGCTGCCCGGCCAGGACAAGTATCGCGAGCTCACCTCATGCTCGAACACCACCGACTACCAGGCGCGGCGGCTCCAGGCGCGGGTTCGCCGGGCGGACGGCAAGGTGGAGACACTCCACACCCTGAACGGCACCGCCACCGCCATCGGCCGAACGCTCATCGCGCTGTTGGAAAATCACCAGCAGCGGGACGGTTCGGTGCAGATGCCGAAGGCGTTGCATCCGTACCTTCCCGAGCGCGCGAAGCTGTTGGAGCCGAAAGCTCCATCTGGCTCGTGACGTCGAACGTCACGCCCTGCCATCGCTGCAACGGTTCGTCGGGGTCCGAGACCACCTGCGCCATGCCGTGGAGCCATCGCACCTCGCCGTCACGACGGATCACACGGAACACCAGGTCCCAGGGTTCGCCGGTTCGGTCGGAGCGCTCCGTCACCTTGATCGCATGGGCCTGGTCGTCCGGATGGAGCATGCGCTCGAAATGTCGCGGTTCGGCGATCAGTTCCTCAGGCGTGTAGCCGAGCATCTCACTGCTCTGCACGCCCATGAACTCGTAGCGCGATGCTCCCGTCAGTGGATCGATGATCTCGGTCCACGGAAGGGCGGGGATCCCGTCGAGCACGCCGATGGCCTGTTTCGCCGATCGACGGAGCCGCTCCTCCTCTCGCTTGCGCTCGTCGATGTTCAAGATGACGCCCTGGTAGCCGATGGGCAGGCCGTCCTCGTCGAGGCCGACCGCGCGCCCCTCCACGTGGAACCAGATCACGCGTCCGTCGGCGTGGATGAACCGGAAATCGCTGCTCCACGGCTCGCCGGTTCGCCAGATGTCTTTCGTCTCGGCAACCACCCGCGCCTTGTCGTCGGGGTGCAGGAAGGCGAACCATCCCTCGGGCGGCGCCGAGAAGGCTTCGGGCGGATACCCGGACTGCTCGAGGCTGCGAGGACTCACGTAGTAGTGGCGCCACCGCACGGCGGGATCGGGATCGCGGTCGGACACCACCCACATGATCCCGGGGTTCTCTTCGGTGAGCCGCTTGAACCACGCTTCGGCTTCGGAGGCCTTGGTCTCGGCCTCCTTGCGTGCGGTGATGTCGAGCAAGACCCCCTGGAACAGGCGGGGGCGGCCACGCTCGTCGCGGGTCCGCAGGGTCGCGCGGTCCCAGACCCACACCACCCCACCATCCTTCGCAAGGTAGCGGTACTCGAGGTTGAGCGGCAGGCCGGAAGCGATGCACCGGTCCGCCTCGGCGTCCACCCGGTCGCGATCGTGCGGATGCACCCGTTGACGCCAGAATCCCGGACGCATCCACTCGTCCGCAGTGAAGCCCAGCATGTCGGCGATAGCAGGGCTCGTGTAGGCAGCTTGTCCTTCCGGGAGCGGTTCCCCGTCGAGCCAGTTCATCTCCCACGAGTAGACGACGGCCGGCAGGTCCTCGACGAGCAAGCGGTAGCGGGTCTCGGCTTCGCGGAGCTCGGCTTCGACGCGACGCCGCTCGCCGATCTCCAAGCTCATCATCTCCGCGGCGTCCTCGAGCTCGGCGGTCCGTGCCAGCACGCGCCACTCCAGATCGTCGTTGGCGGCCTGGAGGCTCTGCTCCCGGTCCTTCTCTGCCGTGATGTCGAGCATCACGCCCTGCCAGCGAGCGTCGATCGTCACGGGGTCCTCGACCAGCACTGCCTGATCACGGACCCACACGATCCGTCCGTCGTTGGCGATCAGCCGGTACTCGCGGCGCCATGGTTCGCCGGTTTCGTTGTGCAGGTCGTGGGCGGCCAGCTCGATCTCGCGGTCGTCGGGGTGCAGGAGCTCGGTCCAGATGTCGGGTTGATCGAGCCACTCCTGGCGCGAGTACCCGAGGATGTCTTCGACGTGGGGACTCACGAAGGTGGTGCGTCGCTCGTCGTCGGGGCCCATCTCGTAGACCACCGCGGGAACCTGTTCGACGAGGGCCCGGTAGCGACGCTCCGATTCACGAAGGTCGTGCTCGGCCTTCTTCGCGCGTGTGATGTCCAAGATCACGCCCTGGCGGAACATCGGTTGCCCGGCCTCGTCCCGCACCAGGCGGCAGATGTCACGAACCCACGTGGTCTCCTCCGCGCCGAGATGCGTCCTGCGGTACTCGTGGTCGAAGTCCGAACCGGTGCGGACGGCCTCGACCCAGGCGCCGATCACCTCCTCGCGCTGGTCGTCGTGGATCGTGGAGATCCATCGGGTGGCCCGCTCGTCCTCCCCGTAGGCAACCTCGTCCTGGTCGTGGGAATGGGGGCTGGTGAACAGCGTGCGCGGCCGCTCCTCGTCGGTGCAGATGTAGACGGTGGCCGGCACCTGTTCGACCAACACGCGATAACGGGTCTCGGACCGGCGGAGGTCCTCTTCGGCCAGCTTCTGCGCGGTGATGTCGAGCATGACGCCTTGCCAGAAGAGGGTGTCGCCCACCTCGTCCATGATCGGGATCGAGCTGTCGCGGATCCACAGCGAGCCACCGTCGGGCCGAACCATGCGGTACTCGAGGGTGAAGGGATCTCGGCTCTCGATCACGCCGGCCCACGCCTGCTTGACCCTCGTCAGGTCGTCCGGGTGGATCGTGGCGTACCAGAGCCCAGGGTCCTCGAGGTAGCGCGCGGGCGCGTAGCCCAGGACCTCCTCGGAGTTCGGACTCACGTACAGGCTGAGCGGGTCGACCTCGTCGGAGTCCACGTAGACCACGGCGGGGAGGCGTTCGACCAGGGCGCGGTAACGGGCCTCCGAGCGGGTGAGCGCTTCCTCGGCGGCCTGGCGGTCGGTGATGTCATGGGTGACGCCCTGCCAGCAGACGACGCCACCGTCGAGGTTGCGGACAGGATCGGTGGTCTCGCGCACCGATGCCACCGAACCGTCGGGTCGAACGATCCGGTACTCGCACAAGAACGAGGAGGCGGCACGCACCGATACCGCCCATCGGTCCATCACGCGCTCCCGGTCTGCCGGGTGCATCGACCGCATCCACAGGTCGGGATCTTCGAGCCAGGCCTGGCGGGAATAGCCGGTCAGCCGTTCGACCTGCCCGTTGACGTAGAGGAGCCGGGGCGGCACCTCGTTCGTGAGGATGAAGACCGTGGCGGGGATGTGCTCGAGCAGGTCGGCGACCCGGCGGCCGGCGATGGCGTCGGCCTGCGGATCAAAGGGCTCTCGGGGGTCATCCGCCATGGCCGCAGCAGCCTACCCCGGCGGCCACGACCTCGGGAAGGGGCCTTCAGGGCAGGGTCTCGCGGTAGGTCTGCATCTCGAACTCGATGAACCGCGCGACCATGACGCGGTAGACATCCTCGGCGATGTCCGGGCTCATCCCGTACTCGGTGGCGAGGCCTCGAACGTTGTTCACGACCTCTTCGACGCGCTCCGGCACCTCGATCTCGGCGGCGGTGTTCTTGATCCTCGCCGCCTGCTCGATGTAGCCGCTTCTCTCCGAGAGCAGCCCGACGATCTGTCGATCGATGGCATCGATGGCATCGCGTACCTCATCGAGGTCCTTGCACTCCTTCACATCGATCCACCTCCGCAGCGTTGGGCGCTCGTCGAGTATCACCGATGGAGGAGCTGAGTGGTTCCGGCCGACGCGGCGCCGATCGGCGGGGGTGGGGGCGTGGACCTGTTCTCCCGATAGGCTCATCGACGGGAGGATGGCCGAGCGGACGAAGGCGACGGTCTTGAAAACCGTTGGTCCCGGTGACGGGTCCCGTGGGTTCGAATCCCACT
>Ga0190274_10000502_pt1 | contig 23419 bp, 22 predicted proteins | sample Popmic531T_FD_133002 | JGI IMG/M metagenome (GOLD analysis project Ga0190274, IMG submission 133002) | Populus adjacent soil microbial communities from riparian zone of Yellowstone River, Montana, USA - 531 T | ecosystem: Environmental > Terrestrial > Soil > Riparian zone | place: USA: Montana... | reverse complement strand
GTCGAGGCCAACATCGCCAACCTGGCCGGCGTGCCCTCGGTGGTCTACGGCCTGCTCGGCCTCGGCATCTTCGCCCGCTTCCTGCGCATGGGGCCGAGCCTGCTCGCCGGCGCCCTCACCCTGACCGTGATGAGCCTGCCGGTGGTGATCGTGGCCGCCCGCGAGGCCATCCGAGCCGTGCCCGAGGGCATCCGCCTGGGCGCCTATGCCCTCGGCGCCACCAAGTGGCAGACAGTGAGCCGCCAGGTCCTTCCGGCGGCCATGCCGGGCACGCTCACCGGCACCATCCTCGCCCTCTCCAGGGCCATCGGCGAGACGGCGCCGCTTCTGGTCATCGGCCTGCCGATCGTCATCTTCAGCTTGCCCAACGACCTCCGCGACCCGGTCTCGGCGCTGCCCCTGCTGATCTTCGACTGGACCAGCCGGCCCCAGCCGGCGTTCGCCGCGGCGGCCGCGGCGGCCAGCATCATCCTGCTCGCTCTGCTCCTGGCCATGAACGCCGTTGCGATCTTCTTGCGGAACCGATACACGATCCGGTGGTGATCCGATGACCGAGGAACGGACCCAGGTGAGCCAGGACGAGGATCAGCGCGAGATCCGAATCGCCGACGTGGTCGGGGACCGCGCCGTCGAGGACCGCGGCCCGGTCGAGGTGGTGTTCCGGCTCGACGACGTCCACGTCTCGTACGGCAGCTTCCTGGCCCTGCGTGGGGTCAACCTGGAGATCAGCAAGAACCAGATCACCGCCTTCATCGGCCCCTCGGGCTGCGGCAAGAGCACCCTGATCCGCTGCCTGAACCGCATGAACGACCTGATCCCCGGCGCACGGGTCGAGGGCAAGATCCACTACCACGGCCAGGACCTGTACGGCGACGGCGTCGACCCGGTCGAGGTCCGGCGGCGCATCGGCATGGTCTTCCAGAAGCCCAACCCGTTCCCCAAGTCGATCTATGAGAACATCGCCTTCGGGCCCAGGGTCATCGGCATGCGGCCCGACAGCATGGACGAGCTGGTCGAGCGGTCCCTGCGCGGGGCCGCGCTGTGGGACGAGGTCAAGGACAAGCTCAAGCAGAACGCGCTGTCGCTGTCGGGCGGCCAGCAGCAGCGGCTCTGCATCGCTCGGGCGATCGCCGTGGCACCGGACGTGATCTTGATGGATGAGCCCTGCTCGGCCCTCGACCCGATGTCGACCGGCCGCATCGAGGACCTGATGGAGGAGCTCAAGCGGGACTACACGATCGTGATCGTCACCCACAACATGCAGCAGGCGGCCCGGGTCTCGGACCGGACGGCGTTCTTCACCGCCGAGGCCGCCCCGGGCACCGGCGACCGCACCGGCCTGCTGGTCGAGTTCGACCAGACCGACGCGATCTTCACCCACCCGGCCGACCAGCGCACCGAGGACTACGTCACCGGCCGATTCGGCTAGGGCTTCAGCGTGTAACCTCTGCGTGCTCCCCGACGGATGGGAGGACGCGTGAAGCTGCGGATCTTTCCCCGAGAAGAGTCGTACTTCGACCTGTTCGACGAGGTCGCGGCCAACCTGGTTGACGCCGCCCGGCAGCTGCTGGACATGGTGGAGGACTTCGTCGACCCGGAGATGAAGGCCAAGCGCCTGGTCGAGGCCGAGCACGAGGGCGACCGGCTCACCCACGCCATCTATTCCCGGCTCAACTCGACCTTCATCACCCCGTTCGACCGCGAGGACATCCACGCCCTGGCCGGCCATCTCGACGACGTGCTCGACGCCATCGAGGCGGCGGCCGACATGCTGGTCCTCCACAAGGTGCTGGAGCCGCTGGACGCGGTGGTCGAGCAGGCCAGGCTGATCGACCGGGCGGCCCGCGCGACCGCCGACGGCCTGCGCAGCCTGCGCGGGCTCAAGCAGGAGCCGCTGCGGGCCTACCTGATCAACATCAACGAGCTGGAGAACGACGGCGACCGGCTGTACCGCCGGGCCAGAGCCGACCTCTACAACTTCGACACCGAGCACCCGGCCCGCTACGTGCTCATGTGGAAGGACATCGTCGAGCAGCTGGAGGAGGCCCTCGACGGGTTCGAGCACGTTGCCCACACGGTCGAGGCCGTGATCATCAAGCATGCCTGACCTGGTCCTGCTCAGCGTCATCACCATCGTGGTGCTGGCGCTGGTGTTCGACTTCACCAACGGCTTCCACGACGCCGCCAACTCGATCGCCACCGTCGTCTCGACCAGGGTGCTGACCCCACGCATGGCGGTCATCTGGGCGGCCTTCTTCAACTTCGTCGCCTTCCTCGTCTTCCAGACCGCGGTGGCCAACACCGTCGGCAAGATCGTCGACCCGTCGGTGGTCAGCGAGGCGGTCATCTTCGCCGGGCTGGTCGGGGCCATCGCCTGGAACTTCCTCACCTGGTGGCTCGGGCTGCCGACGTCCTCGTCGCACGCCCTGATCGGCGGCTTCGCCGGGGCCGGAGTGGCCAAGGCCGGCTTCGGCGTCCTGGACGCCAGCAGCCTGGAGAAGACCATCCTGTTCATCCCGCTGTCGCCGCTGCTCGGGATGAGCCTGGGCTTCCTGCTGATGCTGGCCAGCATGTGGATCTTCCGGCGGTCCAGCCCGGCCAGGGTGGACGGCCTGTTCCGCCGGCTGCAGCTGCTCTCGGCGGCCGCCTTCAGCCTGGGCCACGGCGGCAACGACGCCCAGAAGACCATGGGCATCATCGCCGCCCTCCTGGTCGGCGCCGGCTACCTCCAGCTCGAGCCCAACGGCGATCTCCCGGTGCCCCTGTGGGTGGTGCTGTCCGCCCACGCGGCCATCGCCCTCGGCACACTGTCGGGTGGCTGGCGGATCGTGAAGACCCTCGGCCAGCGGATCACCGATCTCAAGCCGGTCGGCGGCTTCTCGGCCGAGACCGCCGCCGCCTGCTCGCTGTACCTGGCCACCTTCCTCGGCATCCCGGTCTCCACCACCCATACCATCACCGGCGCGATCGTCGGTGTCGGCGCGACCCGGCGCCTGTCGGCGGTCCGCTGGGGCGTGGCCCGCCGGATCGTCTGGGCCTGGATCCTGACCATCCCCGCCGCCGCGGCCATCGCCGCCGTCACCTACGCCATCACCGTCTCCGCGTTCGCCCTGGTCGCCCTCGCGCTGGCCGCCCTCGCCGTGATCGCCGGGGTCGTGGCCGCCAGACGTCGTTCCGCCCAGCCACCCGAGCCCGCCCCCGTGGCCGCTGGCTCGGGCGCCTCCACCGACTCCACCGCCCCGATCGGCTCCGGCACCGCCCCCGGCTCCGGCGCCCCGACCGGCCCCGGCGCCACCGGGCGCGACACAACCACAGCCGGCCGGGCCGACCCCCCCGGCGGGGGAGCGTAACCGACCCGGAGAACGCGGGCCCGCGGCTGTCCACAGCCCCCCGGACGGCGGCAGCTTGTCGGCGCCCCACGGCCTCTGGCGGGGTATGGTTGGGGCCATGCTGAAGGCGACGTTGCTGAAGGCGGCGGGCTCGGGGTTCCTGCAGCGGCAGGTCACCGCCAACCCGATCGCCCGCCGGGTCGCGGACCGGTTCATCGCCGGGAACACCCTCGACGAGGCCGAGGACGCCATCAGAGCCCTCAACGCCGGCGGCATGTCGGTGGCCCTCGACTACCTGGGCGAGAACACCGAGTCCGAGGCCCAGGCCCGCGAGTCGACCGGCGCCTACCTGGCCGCCATCGACCGCATCCAGGACCGGGGCATGGACGCCAACATCTCGGTCAAGCTCACCGCCCTCGGCCTCGACATCCGCCAGGACCTGGCCCTGGAGGAGGCCTCCAAGGTGGCCGCCCGCGGCAAGGAGGTCGGCGCCATGGTCGGGGTCGACATGGAGGCCGCCGTCTACGTCGGCCGCACCCTCGACATCGTCGAGGCCGTGGCGCGCGACTACGACAACGTCGGCGTCTGCGTCCAGTCCTACCTGTACCGCAGCCGCGACGACCTCGAGCGCCTCAACCGCCTCGGCATCCCGGTCCGCCTGGTCAAGGGCGCCTACCAGGAGTCACCCGAGGTCGCATACCCCCAGAAGGCCAGCGTCGACCACGCCTACGCCCGCATGCTCGACGACCTCCTGGCCGTCAACCCCTACCCGATGGTCGCCACCCACGACCCGGCCATGGTCCGCCTCACCAAGAACCTGGTCGCCCGCCACCACCGCGACCGCGGCAGCTTCGAGTTCCAGATGCTCTACGGCGTCCGCCGCGACCTCCAGGACCAGGTCGTCTCCGAGGGCTACCGCCTCCGCGTCTACCTCCCCTACGGCACCCAGTGGTACCCCTACTTCATGCGCCGCCTGGCCGAGCGCCCCGCCAACCTCTACTTCTTCCTCTCCAACCTGGTGAAGCGCTGACCGGCGCAGAACCACCCGGGCGGAACTATGCTGGCCTGGGGCACCGGTCGAGTATCGGCGTCGCATACGTGGACGGGAAGCTTCCGCAGGCCCGGCGCATGCGCGCCGGGCATACTCGACCGGCGCCCCAGTGGTCGTCGGCGAGGAAAGGGTGGCGGATGCGGCACGGTTCGGCCGGGGCTGCCGCCGCCCTTGTGGTTGTCTTGTTGCTGGTGGGGGGGTGTGACCGGGGGGGCGACGAGCGGTTCGCGGCGGAGGCGGTGCGGACGGCTGAGGTGGTGGAGCGGGTCAGCGCGCCGGGGGCGGTGCAGGCGGCGGGGCAGGCGGAGCTGAAGGCGCCGGCGGCGGCCAGGGTCGAGCGGCTGGTGGTCAAGGACGGGGAGGAGGTCGGCAGCGGGGAGCTGGTCGCCGAGCTGTCCTCGGAGCAGGTCGACGACCAGGTGCGGCAGGCCCAGGCGGCGGTGGACGCGGCCTCCTCGCTCGGGGGGGTGGCGCCGAGCCTGCCCACGGGGGCGGCGCTGTCGGCCTTCCAGCAGGTGCAGTCGCAGGTGACCGCGACCAGCGCGGCCGTGATCGCGGCCCTGCGGGCGGCCCTGCCGCTGGTGCCGAGGGCGCAGCGGGCCCGGCTGCAGCGGCGGATCGACCGGGCCCAGGTGCGGGTGGCCGAGCTGCAGCGCCAGGCCGACCAGGCGGCCAGCCAGGCCGCGGCCGCGGCCGACGCCCAGGCGGCCGCGATGCAGCAGTCGATCCAGGCCGCCACCGCCGCCCAGCGCAGCCAGGCCGAGCTGGCCCTGGAGCTGGCCCGCGGCCAGCAGGAGCGCCTGACCCTGCGCTCGCCGCTGGCCGGGACCGTCCAGCTCGGCCGCTCTGGAGGCAGCGGCACGACCCTGCCGCAGATCGAGGGCCTGCCGGAGGGGGCCTCCGAGGCCCTCCAGGGGCTCGGCGGCAGCGGCGGCCAGGCCGCCGCCACCGGGCCGCCGTTGCGGGTCGGCTCCGAGGTCGCCGCCGGTCAGACCGTGGCCACCGTGTTCGACGTCAGCGACCTGCTGGTCGCGGCCGAGGTCGACGAGACCGACATCGCCCTGGTCAAGCCGGGGCAGCGGGCCCAGGTGGAGCTGGACGCCTTCCCCCAGGCCACCTTCGCGGCCAAGGTGCGTCGGGTCGCGGTCGCCCCCACCTCCGGCCAGTCGGCCGCCGGCGGCGTCACCTATCAGGTCGACCTGGTGCTGGGGGAGGCCGAGGAGGGGGCCGGCTCGGCCGGCGGGGTCGAGCCGGTGCCGCGGGTCGGGATGACGGCCACCGCGGCCATCGAGGTCCGCCGGACCACCGACGAGCTCTCGGTGCCCGGGTCGGCCCTGGTCGGCCGGGCCGGCGGCCAGGCCGTGTTCGTGGTCGAGAACGGCAAGGTGCGGCTGCGCCCGGTCCAGGTGGCGGCCGACGGCGAGGACCGGGTGGCGGTCGCCTCCGGGCTGCGCGAGGGCGAGCGGGTGGTGTCCCGCGGCGCCGAGCGCCTCCGCGACGGCCAGGACTGGCCACCATGACCCAGTCGGCAGCGGGTCTCGGAAGTCCACCGGCCAAGGGGGCGGCTGGCCAAGAGCCCGTGGTCCAGGCCCTGAACGTGACCAAGGTGTACCGCCTGGACGGGGTGGAGGTGCGAGCCCTGGACGGGGTCGACCTGGTGGTGGAGCGGGGCGACTCGATGGCCATCATGGGGCCCAGCGGGTCGGGCAAGTCGACCCTGCTGGGGCTGCTCGGCGGGCTGGACCGGCCGACCTCGGGGACGCTGCGCTTCGACGGCCGCGACGTCACCGGGCTGTCCGAGGACGAGCTGGCCGCGCTGCGCAACCGGGTCGTCGGCTTCGTGTTCCAGAACTTCCAGCTGCTGGCCCGGACCTCGGCGGTGGCCAACGTCGGCCTGCCGCTGGTCTACCGCGGGCTGGGCCGGAGCGAGCGCCGCCGGCTGGCCACCGAGGCCCTGGAGTCGGTCGGGCTCGGCCACCGCCTCCAGCACCGGCCCTCGCAGCTGTCCGGGGGCGAGCAGCAGCGGGTGGCGATCGCCCGCGCCCTGGTCACCGAGCCGGCGATGCTGCTGGCCGACGAGCCCACCGGCAACCTCGACTCCCGCTCGGGCGAGGAGGTGCTGGATCTCCTCTCCCGCCTCCACGACGAGCGCGGGGTGGCGGTGGTGGTCGTCACCCACGACCCCGGGGTGGCGGCCCGCTTCCGCCGCCGGGTCACCCTCCGCGACGGCCGCCTGGCGACCGAGCCGGAGGTCGCCAGGTGAGAACCTCCGAGGCCGTCCGGGTCGCCTGGGAGGCGCTGCGGGCCAACAAGCTCCGCTCCGGGCTGACCATGCTCGGGGTGGTCATCGGCGTGGCCAGCGTGGTCCTGCTGGTGGCGATCGGCAGCGGGGCCCGCGACGAGGTCACCTCGGGGGTGGAGTCGCTCGGCTCCAACATCCTGTTCGTGGCCCCCGGGAACCTCTCGTTCGGCTCGGCCCCGAGCGTGTCCCGGCTGGGACTGGAGGACGTCCGCCGGGTCGGCGACGCCATCGGCGACCCCCGCCGGGTGGCGGCCACCGTGGCCTCGGGCGAGATCGCCCGGGTCGGGGCCCGGCGGACCGCCGTCAACGTCCAGGGCACCACCGAGACCATCCCGCTGGTGTTCGACCGCACCCTGTCCCGGGGCGCCTTCTTCACCGCCGCCGACGTCGACACCCGGCGCCGGGTGGCCGTGCTCGGCGCCGACCCGGCCGACAGCCTGTTCCCCGACCGCGACCCGATCGGCAAGTCGATCACCGTCGGCGGGGTCCGCTTCCGGGTCGTGGGCGTGATGAGCCGGGTCGGGACCGCCTTCGGGGTGGCCCGCGACGCCGAGCTGTTCGTGCCCGTGACCGCCGCCCAGCGCCTGTTCGGGGTCAGCCGGGTCGACGGGATCGCGGTCAAGGCGCCCAGCACCGGGCAGATCGACGAGGAGCAGGCGATCATCCGCGAGGTCGTGACCAACGCCCATCCCGAGCAGGAGTACCAGGTCCTGACCCAGCAGGACATCCTCGGGGTGGTCGGGCGCATCCTCGGCATCCTGACCCTGGTGCTGGCCTCGATCGCCGGCATCTCGCTGGTCGTCGGCGGGGTCGGGGTGATGAACATCATGCTGGTCAGCGTGTCCGAGCGGACCCGCGAGATCGGGCTCCGCAAGGCCGTCGGGGCCCGCACCCGCGACGTGCTGCGCCAGTTCCTGCTGGAGGCGGTCGCCCTGACCGTCAGCGGCGGGATCGTCGGCATCCTGCTCGGCATCGGCGGGGCCCTGCTGGTCGGGCGCTTCTCGCCGGTGCCGGCGGCCATCACCGGCTGGTCGGTGGCCCTGGCCTTCGGGGTCAGCGTGGCCGTCGGCGTGTTCTTCGGCGTCTGGCCGGCTCGCAAGGCGGCCCGCATGCAGCCGATCATGGCCCTCCGGTACGAGTAGCCGGGGCTGCAAGGTGAATGCAACGCCTCGCGATAGGCTCCCAGGAACCTGATCGAGAGGAGTCACCATGCCCGCTGACCAGGCAGAGCTGCACCGGAGAGCGGTTGAGGCGTTCGGCGCCCGGGTCCGGGCCGTCGCCGACGACCAGTGGCAGCTGCCGACCCCGTGCAGCGACTGGAACGTCCGCCAGCTGGTCAACCACCTCGTCTACGAGAACCGCTGGACGGTCCCGCTGATGGATGGCGGCACCATCGCCGAGGTCGGCGACCGCTACGAGGGCGACCTGCTCGGCGACCGCCCCCAGGTGGCCTGGGAGGAGTCCTCGGCCGAGGCCGTCGCCTCCGTGCAGGCCGACGGTGCCCTGGACCGGACCGTCGACCTGTCCAGCGGTCCCACCCCGGCCCGGGAGTACGTGTCGCAGCTGTTCGCCGACCACCTGATCCACGCCTGGGACCTGGCCAGGGCCATCGGGGCCGACGAGCGGCTCGACCCCGAGCTGGTGGACGCCTGCGCCTCCTGGTTCGCCTCCATGGAGGACACCTACCGGGCCATCGGGGCCATCGGCGAGCGTCCCCAGGTCCCGCCGGGCGCCGACGCCCAGACCACCCTCCTGGCGGCGTTCGGCCGGACGGCCTGAGGGGTCCGGGGGCTCAAGCCTGGCCCCCCGGAGGATCGGGACCTCAGCCGGTCGAGCGCAGGGCGTCCAGCACCCGGGCCCGGATCGCGTCCGGACCGGCGCCCAGCCGGACGAGGACCAGCATGGCCAGGCCCTCGCCCTCGCGGACCAGGCCGAGCAGGATGTGCTCGGTGCCGATGTACTTGTGCTTGAGGGCCAGGGCCTCGCGCAGGCTCAGCTCGAGCACCTTCTTGGCCCGGGGCGTGAACGGGATGTGCCCGCCGAGCAGCGGCAGGCGCCGGTCGCGGCCGCAGCCCCGGCCGGGCCGCCACTGCAGGGCGCCCGGGCCGAACGACGCCTCGACCCGCCGCCGGACCTCCTCCAGGTCGATGCCGATCGCGCCCAGGGCCTCGGCGTCGCCGCTGCCCAGCGGGCCGCGCCCGACCTCGGCCAGCACCTCGCGCTCGACCGCGGCCGCCGTGACCCCAAGGGCGCCCAGCACCCGGGCGCCGATGCCGTCGCCCTGCAGCAGCCCGAGCAGGATGTGCTCGGTGCCGACGTAGCCGTGTCCCAGCCGGCGCGCCGACACCTGGGCGTCGATGGCCACCTGGCGGGCCCGGTCGGTGAAGCGCTCGAACATTCAGTCCCTCCGCAGCAGGCCCCGGCGGGCCGCGTGCTTCTTGTGGACCGCCTGCCGGCTCACCCCGAGCTCGGAGGCGATCTCCTGCCATGACCAGCCGGCGGCGCGGGCGTTGGCCACCTGCAAGGTCTCCAGCTGCTCGAGCAGCCGCCGCAGCGCGGCCACCGCCCGCAGGCCGACCCGCGGGTCCTTGCTGTCCACCGCGCTCGCCAGCTCGCTTGCCTCGTCCATGGCTGTCATCCTAGGTTGACACCGACCAAGTTGTCAACCCCTGTTGACACGAGGACCAGACTCTTATCCGCTTCTAATGGGGCACACAGGCTCGTCCCAGCTTGGCGCGGTATCAAGAACGCTGCCGGTCGGCCCGGCGAGGGCCGGCCCCTCCCGACCAGCGTCAGCGAGGCGCGCATGGCGAGTTCGCTCCTGGTCGTCGACGATGACGACGGTATCCGGTCGATCCTCGAGCGCGAGGGGTTCCGCGTCACCGTCGCCGGCGACGGCGAGCGCGCCCTGGACGTGCTGCGGCGCACCCCGGTGGACTGCATCCTGCTCGACGCCGGCCCGCCCGGGCTGGCGGGGCTGGAGGTCTGCCGGCGGCTGCGGGCCACCGGCGACGACACCCCGATCATCCTGCTCACCGCCCCGGCCGGGGTCGGCCAGCGGGTCGAGGGGCTGGAGGCGGGCGCCGACGACTGCCTGGGCCGGCCGTTCGCCCTGGAGGAGCTGCTGGCCCGGGTCCGGGCCGTGCTCCGCCGGCGCCGCCGCGAGCGCGGCGACCAGGTGCTGCGGGTCGGCGACCTGGTCGTCGACCGCCTGTCGCTGGAGGTGTCGCGGGCCGGGCGCCGCATCGACCTGACCCGGCGCGAGTTCGAGCTGCTGCTGGCCTTCCTGCGCCGGCCCGGCCAGGTCCTGCGGCGCGAGGAGCTGCTGGCCCGGGTGTGGGGCTACGACTTCGCCACCGACACCAACGTGGTCGAGGTGTACGTCCTGTACCTGCGGCGCAAGCTGGAGGCGGCGGGCGAGCCGCGCCTGTTGCACACCGTCCGCGGCGCCGGCTACGTGCTCCGGGCCCGCTAGCGGGCCTCGCCGCCGTCGGGCGGGTTCTGGCCCAGGAAGCGCTCCAGCTCGGCGGCGATCTCGTCGCCGGAGGGGATGCGCTCGTCGGCGCCCTGCTCGACCAGGCCGCGGATCTGGTCGACGAACTCGGCGATCTGGGGGCGCTCGCGGATGGCCTGCTCGACCTGCTCCAGGTGGTCCTTGGTGGCCGCCTCCAGCTCGGTGGTCTCGATCTCGACCCCTGTCAGCCGGCCCAGGGTCTGGACCAGGGCCAGGGCGGCCGGTGGGTGGGTGCCGCCGGCCAGGTACGGGGGCACCCGGGCCCACAGCCCGGTGGCCGGGATGCCGGCCCGGTGCAGCCACTCCTCCAGCACCGTCTGGATGCTCGAGGACAGCTCCACGATCATGGGCACCGTCTCCAGCCGGGCCGCCAGGTCCGAGTCGGCCGAGGTGCCGACCACCGCCACGGGGTCGGTGTGCAGCGCCGGGGCCGGGAACGCGCCCAGCCCGAACACCTCCACCACCCCGAGGCGGCGGCAGGCCTCGACCACCTCGTCGCAGAACCCCCGCCAGCGGAAGTCGGGCTCCGGTCCCAGCAGCAGCACGGCGTCGCGCTCGCCACCGGGGGTGGCCGCCAGCAGCTCGGTCGGCGACCAGGTCACCTCCTCGATGGTGCCGCCGGCCAGGCGCACCACTGGCCGCCGGGCCCGGAAGTCGATCAGCTCGTCGGCGTCGAAGGTGGCCAGGGGGGTGGCGTTCCAACGCGAGCGCAGGAACACGGCCGCGGTCTGGGCGGCCAGCCCGGCGTCGGTCCAGCCGTGGAGGTGGACCACCAGGAACGGGTCGCGGAGCGCCGGGAGGTCGGTGAGGTCGTCGAGGCCGAGCAGCTTGCCCATGCCACGCAGGGTAGCCGGTTCCGCCCCGGAGTGGGGCCCGCGGGCCCGAATCCCGCCGAACCGCTCCGGGCGTCCGGTCGCCGGGCCTACGGTAGCCTTGCCGCGTGACCAGCCCCGCCCACCCGACCCGGGTGTCGCCGTTCCGCCCGTTCCGGCACCGCGCCTTCGCCATCGTCTGGACCGGCAGCTTCGTCTCCAACATCGGCACCTGGATGGAGACGGTGGCCATCGGGGTCTACGTCACCCAGGCCACCGGCCAGGCCGCCTGGACGGGCACGGTGGCCGCCCTCACCTACGTGCCCACGGTGCTGCTGGGCCCCTTCGGCGGCGCCCTCGCCGACCGCTTCGACCGCCGCCGCTTCCTGGTCGCCGTGACCCTGTTCCAGACGCTGCTGGCGGCCGTCCTCACCGTGCTGGCCGCCTCCGACCGGCTGTCGGTGGGCGCCGTGGCCACCATCGTGCTGCTGGCCGGCTGCGCCTTCGCCGTGGCCATGCCGGCCGTCCAGGCGATGACCCCCGACCTGGTCGGCGCCGACGACCTGCTGGGGGCGATGAGCCTGGGGGCGGCCCAGTTCAACCTCGGCCGGGTGGTGGGGCCGGCCCTGGCCGGACTGGTCATCACCGCCGGCGGGCTGGCCTGGGCCTTCGGGGTCAACGTGGCCAGCTTCGGGGCGGTCCTGCTGTCGCTCACCCTGATCCGCATCCCGCCCATGGCCAGGGCCGACGGCCAGCGGCGGCGGGTGCTGCGGACGATCGCCGAGGGCGTGGGCGCGGCCCGCCGCGACCCGGGCATCCGCACCGCCCTGCTGCTGCTGCTGGCCACCACCTTCCTGGTGTCGCCGTTCATCGGGCTGGTCCCGGCCGTGGCCATCAAGGTGTTCGACCAGGGCGCCACCGGGACCTCGGCCCTGGTCACCGCCCAGGGCGTCGGAGCCGTCCTGGCCGCCCTGGCCGCGGCCCCGCTGGCCGCCCGCCTGGGCCGGCGCCGGCTGCTGGTCGCGGCCCTGCTGCTGGTCGGGCCGGCGGCCGTGCTGTACGGCCTGGCCCCGACCTTCCCGCTGGCCGTGGCCGCGATCGCCGTGCTCGGCTTCGTCTACCTGGCCGTGCTCTCGGGCACCAGCACCGTCTGCCAGCTGCGGGCCCCGCGCCAGCTGCGGGCCCGCATCGCCAGCCTGTTCATGCTCGGGGTGGGCGGCGGCCACTCCCTCGGGCTGGTCATCCAGGGTTGGCTGGGGGACCGGGTCGGGCTGCCGGCGGTCACCGCCGTCACCGGGCTGCTGCTGGCCGCGATCGTGGTCGCGGTGCGGGCGCTCCGCCCCGACCTGCTGGCCGCGATGGAGCCGTCGCCCTCAGGGGATGTCCATCCGCTCCAGCCGGCGGACGGACAGGACGAGGGCGGCCAGGGTGACCACGGCGGCCAGGACGGTGGCGCTGACCGGCCCGAGCCGGGTGGTGAGCTCGGGCCCGCCACCGCCGAGGACGGCGGCGAGCACGCCCTCGGTGTAGCCGCGGATGGACAGCGAGGCCGCCGAGGGGGCGACCGAGACGACGGCCCCCTCCCAGAGCAGGGCGTAGGCCAGGCCGACCAGCAGCGCCCGGGCCATCAGCAGCGACAGCAGGACCCCGAGGGCGCAGTAGGCGAGGGCGCCGACGGTGGTGGCCAGCAGCATCCCGGCCAGCAGGTCGGTCGAGCCGAGCCCGCCGGCGGCGATCACGTGCCCCGCCGCTTCGGCCGGTAGCAGCACCACCAGCGACGACACCACCGCGGCGAGGTACTTGGCGCCGAGCACGGCCGCCCGCGGGATCGGCTTGAGCAGCAGGTTGGTGACCGTGCCGTCGCGCAGCTCGGAGCCGAGGCTGGAGGTGGCGAAGGTGAGCGCGACCACCGGCAGCAGCACCGGCAGGACCAGCTGGCGGAACACCTCCAGGGTGAAGGTGGCCGGGTCGATGTCGGCCCCGGCCGCGAACACCGCCGGCACCACCAGCGGCAGCGCCACCAGCAGGGCGATCAGCAGCAGCCGCCGCCCGGCCAGCAGCTGCCCGAGGCTGAAGCGCAGGAGGACCATCGATCTGTTCATCGGCGACCCACCAGGTAGCGGAAGACCTGCTCCAGCGATTCGTCGGTGGTCCGGACCTCGCGCAGGGTGGCGCCCTGGTCGCGGGCCAGCCGGGGCAGGGCGGTGGCGAAGCTGTCGACCGAGCGGGTGCGGGCCCGCAGGGCGTCGCCGTCGACCTCCACGGCCACCGTCGAGGGCAGGGCGATGAGCCCGGTGGCGAGCTCACGGGCCTGGTCGGCCTTGACCATCACCGTGCGCGGCTGGTCGGCCATCAGGTCGCGGATGGCGTGGTAGTCGCCGGAGGCGGCCAGGCGGCCCGACACCAGCACCAGGATCTGGGAGGCCAGCCGCTCCACCTCGCCGAGGATGTGGCTGGACACCAGCACGGTCACCCCGGCCGAGCCGATCAGCCGGATCAGCTCGATGAAGCGGGCCCGCTGCCCGGGGTCCATGCCGGTCATGGGCTCGTCCAGGATCAGCAGGGCCGGCTGATGGACGATCGCCCCGGCCACCTTGGTCCGCTGGCGCTCGCCCTTGGACAGCCCCTTGAGGCGCCGGTCGGCCAGCGGGCCCATGTCGACCTCGGCGATGGCCCGGTCGGCGGCCGCTCCGGGGTCGGTCAGCCCCTGCAGCTCGGCGTGCAGCCGGACATAGGAGCGCACGGTCAGCCGCGGGTACAGCCGGTCCCCGTCGGGGACGACGCCGATGGCCCGGTACAGCATCGGGTCGCGCTGGATGGGCCGGCCGAACAGCAGCACCTCGCCCTGGGAGGGATGCAGTAGCCCGCAGATGGCCTTGAGGGTGGTGGTCTTGCCGGCCCCGTTGGGCCCCAGCAGCCCGGTCACCCCCGGACGCAGCTCGAACGACAGGTCGGCCACCGCGACCACGTCCCCGTACCACTTGGAGAACCGCCGCAGCTCCACCACCGGCCCCGCCGGCATCCGGGCGGTCATGCGCGGAGGCGCATCGCGCGCCAGACGAGGATGGCGGCGGCCATGGCGACCACCACCGCCATCGCCACCAGGTAGCCGGGCCCGGTGAAGCCGGCCTGGTCGGCCAGGGTGCCCGGGTCGAACGGGGCCCCGAACAGCCAGTCCACGAACCGCCCGGGCAGCCCGCTGAGGGACAGGAAGGCGACCCAGCGCCGGCCGTCGAACTGGGCGGTGAAGAAGAGGATGTTGGCCAGGGCCGAGCTGCCCAGCATCACCCCGAGCAGGCCGGCCGTGGCCACCGCCCGCCGGTCGGTCAGGCTGGCCGCGGCCAGGGCGATCACCGAGTAGAAGATGGTCAGGACCGACCCGGCGATCAGGATCTTGCCCAGGTCGTCGAGGTTCTGGCGCAGGTAGGTGGCGGCGCTGTCGGCGGTCAGGGTGTTGCCGACGAACAGCGCCACCAGGGGGACGATGGCGATCAGGCCGACCACGGCCAGCAGCGCCGCCATCTTGGCCAGCAGGTAGTCCGACCGGGTGACGGGTCGGGTGAAGATCAGGGCGAGCACGTTCTGGCGGCGGTCGGGGCACAGCAGCTCGGGCCCGGCGGTCGCCGCGAACAGCAGCAGCAGGCCGGCGACGATGCGCAGGTACTGGGCGTAGGTGAAGAACTCGTCGGCTGCCTCGGCGAACAGCACCCGCACGCCGATGAAGGCCAGCACCGGGCCGAAGGCCAGCACCAGCAGCCCCCACGGCACCACCTTGGTCTTCCAGTTGCGCTTGAGCCCCAGCACCCGCCGCACCCCGGCGACGGCGATCGCCCGCACCCGCCGCCCACGCCCCTCCCGGGGCCCGTCGTAGTGCCGGTAGCCGCGGTCGTAGATGGTCCCGCCCGGCGCGGTGACCTCGGTCATCGGCGCACCCCCCAGGCCGCCTCGGGAGTGGGCGCCGGCTGCAGGTCCTGGGGCGGGGGGCCGCCGGCGGCGGCCTGGAGGCGCAGGAACGTCTCCTCCAGGCTGGGCGCCCGCGGGACCAGCCGGCGCAGCGGCCAGCCCCGCTCGGCGGCCACGTCGCGGATCAGGTCGGAGGACCCCTGCACCAGCAGGTCGTCCCCGCTGGGCCGGGCCGCCAGGCCGGCCCCGGCCAGGGCGGCCAGCACCTCGGGGCCGTTGCCGGCCAGCTGGATGCCGAAGCCGGGCTCGGTGGTGCCGGCGACCTCGGCGATCGAGCCCTGGGCGAGGACGTGGCCGGCGTGGACCATCACCACCCGGTCGCAGACCCGCTCCACGTCGCCGAGCAGGTGGGTGGAGACGAGCACGTCGATGCCGAGCTCGCCCCGGATGCGGGCGATCAGCTCCAGCATGTCCTCGCGGCCCTGGGGGTCCATGCCGTCGGTCGGCTCGTCCAGGAGCAGGAAGGCCGGGTCGTGGACCAGGGCCACGGCCAGCTTGACCCGCTGCTGCATGCCGGTGGAGAACCCGCCGACGGCCCGGTAGCGCTCCTCGTCCAGGCCGACCTGGTAGCAGACCTCGGCCGCCCGCTCCCGGGCCGGCCGCGGCGGCAGGCCGCCCAGCTGGGCCATGAAGGCGACGAAGTCGGCCGCGGTCACGTCCCCGGGCAGACAGGCCCCCTCGGGCAGGTAGCCGACCCTGGCCCGCACGGCCAGGGGGTCGACAGCCACGTCGTGGCCGAGCACGCTGGCCCGGCCCTGGTCCGGGGTGAGCAGGCCCAGCAGCAGCTTGATCAGGGTCGACTTGCCGGCCCCGTTGGACCCGACCAGCCCGGTGCAGCCCGGCTCGATGGCGACGTCGACCCGGTCGAGCGCCTGCACGGCCCCGTAGCGCTTGCTGAGGCCCTCGACCTCCGCGACCAACACCCGGCGCGACCTCCGACTCGGTTTGGGACGACGCGGCCACCTTCTCACACCCGCGAAGCCCGCGTAGCCCGACCAAGGTCCCGGATCGGCCGACGAAGGTATCGGCCTATGAGAGGATCAGGCCATGGCCAAGACGATCCCGATCTACCTCGAGCAGGGCGCCCAGAAGGTGTTCGCCTGCTCGATCGACTATCCGGGCTGGTGCCGCTCGGGCAAGGACGACCAGCAGGCCCTGGACGCCCTGGCCGACTACGCCCCGCGCTACGCCGAGGTGGCCAAGCGAGCCAAGGTGGCGTTCCCGGCCAAGGGAGCGGAGTTCGAGGTCGTGGAGCGGATCAAGGGCAAGGGCGCCACCGACTTCGGCATCCCCCACGAGATCCCCGAGGCCGACGCCGAGCCCCTCACCGCCCGCCAGGCGGCCCGCCAGGTCGAGCTCATGCGGGCGGCCTGGGCCATCCTCGACAAGGTCGCCAAGGCCTCTCCGGCCGAGCTCCGCAAGGGCCCCCGCGGGGGAGGCCGGGACCGCGACAAGATGCTCGACCACGTGCTGGGGGCCGAGGCCGCCTACGCCCGCAAGGTCGGCATCAAGCACCCCCAGCCCGACCTGGGCGACACCAAAGCCATCAAAACCCTCCGCGACGACCTTGCCGACGCCCTGGGTGGCGCCTCCGACGGCTCACCCCCCTACCCCAAGGGCTGGCCTCCCCGCTACGCCCTGCGCCGTATCACCTGGCACGTCCTCGACCACGCCTGGGAGATGCAGGACCGGGCCGATCCCGAGGGATGAGGTCAGCCGGCGACGCGGAAGGTGTGGCCGCCGAGGACACCGCCGTCGGCGTCGAGCAGGAGTAGCGACCCCCGCCCGGAGGGCCGTGGGTCGCCCAGCAGCAGCAGGAGCGGGTCGGCCCGGTCCGGCGCCAGCTCCATCCCCTCCAGCCACAGGTCCAGCCCACCGTTCCGCCGCCCCGGCGGCGGCGCGAAGGCGGTCAGGTCCAGCCGCTGGGCCAGGCTCGGGTCCTCCCGCACCAGCCCCACCACCTCCGGCCGCCACGGCTCCCCCACCCGCTCCGGCGCCAACCCCGCCTCCCTGGCCAGCCCGGCCACCCCCCTCGGCAACACCACTCCCCCGGTCAGCTCCGTCACCCATCCCTCCGCCGCCAACCCGAACGGCCCCCTTCCGACGGCGCCAAGCAGGTCGAGCCGGACCACCCGCCCCCCTCCCGGGCGCAGGAGGCTGAGGCTCTTGCACCCCCACCGCCCATCGGTGGTCACCAGATCCGCCGGGTCGACCCCCCCGGAACGCGGGCCGCCGGTTGTCCACACCCCCCCGGCCGTCGCCACGGCCAGGAGGCAGATGTCACGGGGGAGGTCGGGCGGGACGATCCAGTCGAAGGTGGCGACGGCGGAGCGACCCGGGTCGAGACCACCGAGGGTGGCGGGGGGGCCGACCGGGCGCCAGGGGGAGCTGGGTGGGAGATCGGCGGTGGTGAGCCAGGGACCGACGGGGACGTCGGGGGGCCGGAGGGAGGCGGGGACGGCCAGGACGCGGACGCGGACGTCGGTGAGGGGGTCGTCGCCTCGGTGGTGGACCTGGACGTGGATGCGGGCGGGGTGGCCGGGCTCGACCCGGCCGCCGGTCTCTGGGAGGGTGACCGTTCCTGGCCAGCGGTCGTCCTCGAACTCGACCGGCTCCACCGGCTCCTGCCGGGGCCGCGGCGGGACCTCGACCTTGATGTCCGGGCACTCCCACCAGGGGCCGCCGGGCCGGGGACGGGCGGCGGGGGAGCGACCGGAGCGGAGCGCGGGTGCGGCCGCCGCCGGCCCGGCTTCCGGGCCCAGGGGCAGCTCCCAGACGCCCCGACCCAGCAGCCCGGCCCGGACCAGGCGCTCGCCGGGGCGTAGGGCGAGGGCCAGGACCGGGGCCTTGGGCAGCCCCCGGCCCAGCGGTCGCCAGGTCTCCCCGTCGTCCCGGGACCACCATACGCCGGCGTCGGTGGCCACCAGCACCGTCCCCGGCCGCTCGGGGTCGGGCGCGACCGCCGCGACCGGCACCTCGGGCAGCCCCTGGCCCCGGTCGGCCCAGCTGGCGCCGCCGTCCTCCGACCGCCAGACCCGACCGCTCCCCGGCCCGGTCCAGGCGGCCCAGGCGACCCCGGGCCGCCCTGGGTCGGCGGCCACGCCGGCCACCGCTCCGCCCCGTGGGCGGGCGACCCCGGCGACCACCCACCCGCTGGCCGCCCGCTCCAGCCGCAGCAGCTCGCCCTCGGCGGTGCCGGCGAGCAGGCGGTCCGGCCCGGCGGTGGCCAGGGTGGTCGCCGCCCCCCGGACCCCGGGCAGGGGCACGGCCGTCCAGCTGGTCCCGCCGTCGGCGGAGGCGGCCAGGCCGCCCGCCCCGGGCTCGACCAGCTCGCCGCCGGCCACCACCGCCGGGTCGGCGGCCCCGACCGGGCACCAGACCTCGCCGCCCTCGTAGCGGAGGGTCCCGAGGGCACCAGTGCCGGCCAGCAGCCAGGGCCCGTGGTCGACCAAGTGGCGCACCTCGGCCACGGCCAGGCCGGCGCCGAGCGATCGCCAGGTGCTCCCGCCATCGGGCGAGCGGTAGAGCCCGCCCTCGTTGGCCACACATACGGCCCCGCCGGGCTCGAACACGACGGCGTGCTGCCCCAGGGGGAGGCTGTCGCCGGACGGGCGGGCCGTCAGGTCGACCCACGACCAGCGGCCGTCGGGGCCGCGGGCCCCCCGGTGCAGGCCGGCGGCGCCCAGCCAGACGACCTCCGGGTCGCCGGGGTCGGCCGCGCACGCCCAGCTGTGCCAGGCCTGGCGGCTGTGCAGGTCGGGCGGGGGCTTGACCGGCTCGAAGGGCCCGTCGGGGCCCTCGCGCCGCCACAGGTGCCCGACCCCGTCCCCGGCCCCGAACACGTACACCACCCGGCCGTTGGCGCCGTAGGCGATCGCGATCCGGTCGAAGCCTTCGGGGGCAGAGGCCAGCGGCAGCCGCCGCCAGGTCGCGCCGCCGTCCTCGGAACGGTGCAGGCCGAGCTCGCCTCCGGCCAGCAGCTCGCCGCCGGCCCCGGCGGACACGGCCCAGCAGCGCCCGGCCAGCCGCCGCTCCCAGCCGGCCCCGCCGTCGGTCGAGCCCAGCAGCCCGGCCGAGGTCGCGGCCAGCAGCCGGTCGGGGTCGGCGGGATCGACCAGCAGGTCGAAGAAGCCGGCGCCGAGCAGCTCGTCGGCGACCAGCGGGCGCCAGCTGGCCCCACCGTCGTCCGAGCGCAGCAGCCCGACCCCGAGGGCGGCCAGGGCCTCGCCCTGGCCGGTGCCGGCGTAGGCCACCGCCGGGTCCCCGGGGGCGAAGGCCAGCGCCCCGATGGCCGGGGTCGGCTGGTCGTCGGTCCGGGGCCGCCAGCTGCGCCCGCCGTCGCGGCTCTCCCAGACCCCACCCCCACCGGCCAGCAGGTGCCGAGGGTCCGTGGGGTCGACCGCGACCGCCGCCACCCGCCCGGCCACCCGGGGTCGGCTCCCCGGCCCGAACCCGGCCGTCCGCCCATGCGGAATGGCGAACGGCCCCAACGGCCGCCAGGCGGGGCCGCCATCCAGCTCCGGCGCGTCCAGGGCGGCCAGGCGGGCGGCGGCGTAGGCGGGACCGTCCTCGGGAGTGACGCCGCGGCGCAGGCGGAACTCGTCGAGGCGGGCGCGGTCCCCCGCCCCGGTGGATCGGTCCGGACGTACCGGCAGGTGCATTGGGGCCACCTCCGGCCACCGGGCGCGCGGCGGCCCGGCGGAGACGCGGCAGTCTATCCTGATCGTCGAGGTCGACACAGTCGACACAGAGGAGCAAGCGGATGGCGGGACCGGTGGCGGTCGTCTGGGACGAGGCGCTGGCCGCCTACGACTTCGGTCCTCAGCACCCGCTGCGGCCGGGCCGGGTGCAGCTGACCATGGCCCTGGCGCGCCACTGCGGGCTGCTGGAGCCGGCCCGGCTGCTGGAGCCGGCGGCCGTGTCCGGGGCCGACCTGGCCCGGGTGCACGAGCTCGACTACCTGGCCGCGGTCAAGGCGGCCGAGCGCGGCCAGCCGGCGGCCCGGTTCGGCTTCGGGCCGGGCGACAACCCGCCGTTCGCCGGCATGCACGAGGCGTCCACCCGGGTCTGCGGGGCCACCGTGGCCGCGGCCGAGGCGATCCGCTCCGGCCAGTCGCTGCACGCCTTCTCCCCGGCCGGCGGGCTGCACCATGCCATGCCCGACCGGGCCAGCGGCTTCTGCGTCTACAACGACCCGGCGGTGGCGATCGCCTGGCTGCTCGACCAGGGGGTGGAGCGGATCGCCTACGTGGACGTGGACGTCCACCACGGCGACGGGGTCGAGGCCATCTTCGCCGACGAGCCCCGGGTGCTGACCGTGTCGCTGCACGAGTCGGGCCGCTACCTGTTCCCGGGCACGGGCTTCGCCCACGAGGTCGGCGCCGGGGCGGCCCGCGGCACCGTGGCCAACCTGCCGCTGCCCCCGTCGACCACCGACGACCTGTACCTGGCCGCCTTCGACGCGGTGGTGCCGGCGCTGGTGCGGGCCTTCCAGCCCGAGGTGCTGGTCACCCAGCTGGGCTGCGACACCCACTACACCGACCCCCTGGCCCACCTGGGGCTGACCGTGGCCGCCTACCGGCAGCTGGCCGGCCGCCTCCACGACCTGGCCCACACCGTGACCGAAGGCCGCTGGCTGGCCACCGGCGGGGGCGGCTACCAGTGGGCGGCGGTGGTGCCGCGGGCCTGGTGCTCCTACCTGGCCGAGATGGTCGGGGCCGAGCTGCCCGAGCGGCTCCCCGAGCCCTACCTGGAGGAGATGGCCGAGCGGTTCGGGGCGATCGTCGACCCGGAGATGGCCGACGAGGTGGTGGCGCTGCGCAGCGAGCACCGCTCCCGGGTCGAGGCCGAGCTCGGCCGCACCATCGAGGTGGCCAGGAGCAACCTGTTCCCCCTGCACGGCCTGACCGTCTGAGCGCCGCCGTTCGCTACCATGGGAGGCCGACCCACGACCGACCGGAGCGCCAGCATGCCCGATCTGCCCTCCCGCGACGAGCTCGGCCGTCATCTGGTGACGGCCCGGATCGCCGGGTCGGTGCGGACGCCGGTCTGGGACGTGCTCCGCAAGGCCGACCTGGTCGCCGCCGGCGACCCCGACCACTGCTTCGGGCTGTCGGGCATGCACCGCTACGCCCAGGCCGAGGTGCTGGCCGAGGTCACCCGCCAGTTCGGCTGGACCCACACTCCCGGCGAGCCGCCCGACGGGCCTACCTGGATCGAGCCCGGGCCGCTGCTGGACGAGATCGACCGGGCGGCCGAGCGCCTGGCCCGGGCGGCCGCGGCCGGCGAGCACGTGCTGTTCGCCACCGGCCACCCGACCGGGATGCTCGGGCTCTACCAGCAGCTGGCCGTGGCCACCCGCGAGGCCGGGGCCAAGGTGTCGCGGCCCGGCGACGGCCTCGCCTTCCGCTTCCACGAGCACCGGCGGCGCATCATCTACACCGGCTGGGTGGCGGTGCTGGCCTCGGGGGCCAACCTGTACCACACCCACGACGCCCACCCCATGGAGCTGGTGCTGGAGCAGGCCACCGAGGTCGACCTGGTCGTCGGCGACCACGGCTGGGCCGGGGCGGCCGCCGAGCGCGGCATCGACGTGGTCGCGGTGGCCGACATCAACGACCCGGCCCTGCCCATGGCCAAGGCCGAGGGCCGGGCCGGGATCGTCCTCGGCATGGACGACAACGTCCGCCCCACCCCCTCGGCCTACGACCCGCTGGCCGACTACCTGCTGGCCAGGATCCTCCCGTGACCGACCGGTACAGCCGCTTGATCGAGCAGGTGCTCGACGACCCGGGCACGGTGCTGCTGCTGGGGTCGATGGACTCGGGCAAGACCACCTTCGCCCGGGCGCTGCTGGCCGGGGCCGTGGACCGCGGCATCGCCGCCGCCTACCTGGACACCGACGTCGGCCGGACCACGGTGGGGCCGCCGACCACCATCGGGCTCAAGCACGTGCTGGAGGCCAAGCACCTGGAGGACGACGAGCTGGCCCTGGCCGACGACCTCTACTTCGTCGGCTGGGTCACGGCCCAGTTCCACCTGCTGCCGCTGGTCGCGGGCACGGCCAAGCTGATGGACGTGGCCCGCCGGGGCGGGGCCGAGCTGGTCGTGGTCGACACCTCCAGCCTGATCAGCGGCGTCTACGGCCAGATCCTCAAGTACCACAAGATGGAGGTCACCCGGCCCGAGTACGTGATCGGCTTCGAGCGCGGCGAGGAGCTGGACCCGCTGCTGGGCATCGCCCGCCGCTTCACCTCGGCCCGGGTCGAGGCCTACCCGGCCCATCCCGACGCCCGGCCCACCACCGCCGACGAGCGCTCCGAGACCCGCCGGGCCCGCTTCGCCTCCTACTTCTCCGGCAACCTGCACCGCTGGCGGGTCAAGCCGACCGTGTTCCTGCCCTCGCTGCCCCCCGACGCCGACCTGGCCAGCCTGGCCGGCCTGCTGGTCGGCATGGAGGACGGCCGGGGCTCGTGCGTCGGCATCGGCTACCTGGAGCTGGCCGAGGACGGCCACCTGCGCATGATCTCGGCCGTCTCCGAGGGGGCGCGGGCCCTGCGCCTCGGCTCCACCCGCATCACCCCCGACTGGACCTCGACCACCCGGGTCGACCTCCGCCACCTGTTCGGCACCGAGTAGCCGTCGATGGACCCCGTCGCCCTGGCGGCTCATGGCGAGTCGCTCTGGCACCGGCTCGGGCTGGCCGCCCTCGGGATCGGCTGGGTCGAGGACGGCGAGGTGGCCCGGCGCACCCGGCCCAGCTCGCCGGTGTTCCTCGGCGCGCTGTCGCTGCGGGCCGGGGTGCCGGCCGCCCGGCTCGCCCAGGCCGTCGAGCCGCTGGCCGGCGGCCTGGCCGTCCGCGACGCCGGCGCCACCGAGGACCTGGGCCCATTCGGCTTCGTCCTCCAGGGCCGCGAGCCGTGGATGCTCCGCCCACCCGGCCCGGTGGCGCCGAGGCCCGCCCCGCCCGCCCTCGAGGTGGCTCCGTGCCGCACCCCGGACGAGGTGGAGCTGTTCGAGCGGACCAGCGCCGAGGGCTTCACCGGCTCGACCGCCACCCTCACCCCGGGCGCCATCCACCCCTCGGCGGCCAGCCTCCGCGTCCCCGGCCTCACCCTGCTCCTGGCTCGTCTCGACGGCCACCCGGTGGGCGCCGCCATCGCCGCCTCCGACACCACCGTCCTCAACGTCGCCGGCGTCGCCGTGCTCGAGACGGCCCGCCGCCAGGGCATCGGCACCCACCTCACCCTCGCCTGCCTGGCCACCGCCCCCCACCTCCCGGCCGTCCTCTCGAGCAGCGACCACGGCCATCCCCTCTACCGCACCCTCGGCTTCCACGACGTCGGCCCCACCACCTTGTGGTGGCGCCCAACCGATCGGGCGACCTGAGACCGCGCGGTGCGACAATGCCTGGCATGGCCGGGTACGAATGGATCACCTTCACCTCCG
>Ga0190274_10000501_pt1 | contig 23433 bp, 27 predicted proteins | sample Popmic531T_FD_133002 | JGI IMG/M metagenome (GOLD analysis project Ga0190274, IMG submission 133002) | Populus adjacent soil microbial communities from riparian zone of Yellowstone River, Montana, USA - 531 T | ecosystem: Environmental > Terrestrial > Soil > Riparian zone | place: USA: Montana... | reverse complement strand
CTGGTCCGCGAGCCCTACATGGGCGCGTGGCAGAACAACGACGAGATCACCTCACCGACCGCGCTCTCGTACTTCGCCGTCTTCGGCTGCGTCACGCTGATCGCGACCGACATCGGCAAGCTGCAGCTCCGGCTCGTCACCGAGGACGACAACGGCATCTGGACCGAGACGACCAATCCCGCGTACTCGCCGGTGCTGCGCAAGCCGAATCGCTACCAGACGATCAACAAGTTCGTCGAGCAGTGGATCACGTCGAAGCTCACCGCCGGCAATGCCTACGTCCTCAAACAGCGCGACGAGCGCGGCGTCGTCTCCGCGCTCTACGTGCTCGACCCCTGTCGCGTCACGCCGCTCGTCGGTCCTGATGGCGCGGTCTATTACGCGCTGAAACGCGACAACCTCGTCGGCATCACCGACGATCTCCCCGAGGGGCAGGATCTCGTCGTCCCTGCGCGCGAGATCATCCATGACCCGATGGTGACGTTGTTCCATCCGCTGATCGGCGTGACGCCGCTGTATGCGTGCGGCCTGGCCGCCCAGCAGGGCCTGACGATTCAAACCAAGAGCGAGCAATTCTTTCGCGGCGGGTCGCATCCCGGCGGCGTCCTGACGGCGCCCGGCGAAATCGGCGAAGAGCAAGCGCAACGGATCAAGGCCTACTGGGAAGAAAACTTTTCAGGCGCCAACATCGGCCGCGTCGCCGTCGTCGGCAAAGGGTTGAAGTACGAAGCGATGACCGTCAGCGCGGCCGATGCGCAACTGATCGAGCAGTTGAATTGGACCGCGAAGCAAGTCTGTACCTGCTATCACGTCCCGCCGGCGTTGCTCGACCTGGATGACACGCCGACCGCCGATGTCGAATCGCTGTGGCTGAAATATCACGCGCAGTGCCTGCAAGAAAAATTGACGAACTTCGAAACGTCGCTCGACGAAGGGCTCGAACTCAAGCGGCCCTACGGGACCGAATTCGACATCGACGATCTGATCTGGATGGTCACCGCGACCAAGACGAAAGCGGCCGCGGAAGCGATCGGCGCCGGCGCGCTCTCGCCGGATGAAGTGCGCAAGAAATACTTCGGGCTGGGCACGGTCAAGGGTGGCAACACGCCCTACATGCAGCAGCAGAACTACTCGCTCGCCGCGCTCGCCGAACGTGATGCCGATGCCCCGTTCTCGAAGCCGGCGCCGGCCCCGGTCGCGATGCCGGCACTGCCGTCGGCCGACGACGAGGCCGAGGAAAAGCAGTTTCTCGAGACGCTCGCGAAATCCCTCGAGGGCCTCCATGCGGCCTGAGGTCCTCGCGCTGCATATCGGCGACACGATCCGCGGGGCGATCGCGCCGATGCAGCTCCGCGTCAACGCGCTCGAGACGGCCCACACGGCGGCCCTCAGTCACACCGCCGGCGCGATCAGTGCGATCGAGAGTGTGATCGAGCGCCTGGATGCGCGGCTGACGGACCTCGAGGGCCGGCCTCCAGTGCCGGGTCCGCCTGGGCCCGCCGGCCCGCCAGGGCGAGACGGCCACGACGGTAAGAGCCTCAACTATCTCGGCGTGCATGTGTCCGGGAAGACCTACGACGTCGGCGACCTGGTCACGGCGGGCGGGTCGGCGTGGTACTGCGCCAGGACCACGAAAGGCGCGCCCGGCACGTCGACCGACTGGCAACTGATGGTGAAGCGCGGCCGCGACGCGCGAGGCGACCGATGATCCTCGAGACGCTCGAAAACGCGAAGCTCGCCTTGCACATCACCGACCCGGCGCGCGACGCCGAAGTGACGCTGTACCTCGAACACGCGAGCGCGCTGATCGCCGACTACCTGGGCGCGCAGTTCCAGCCGACCTGGGACGCGACGACCGCGCCCGATGTCGTCCAGGCGGCGACGCTCAAGATGCTCTGCAATTTGTATGAGCACCGCGGCGACGACGTCGCGATCGACGACCAGGACGCCAAACTCTGGGAGGGGATCTCGCTGCTGCTGATGCGGAAGCGCGATCCGGCGCTGGCCTGATGCAGACGAAGACCGCGCCCAACAGCATCGGCCGGGATAACCAGCTCGTCACGTTCGAAGTCCCTGGCGCCCCGGTCCCCGACGGCGAAGGCGGCTATACGCAGGCCTGGACCCCGCTCGTCCCCTCGACGTGGTATGTGCGCGTCCGCCCGGCGACGGCGCGCGATGCCGAGCACGTCACGGCCGGCACGGTGATCACGCACGTCTCGCACATTGTGCACGGCCGGTTCCATCCCGGCGTCACGACGCGCGCGCGGATGCGCTGCAAAGGGCACGTCTACCAGATCACCAGCGTCACGAATCTCGAGGAGCGCGACCGCGAAATGGAACTCGTCGCGGACCTGCAAAGCTGATGGCCGCCGCCCTGCGACTCACCGGTGTCGACGAGCTCCTGGCGGAGCTGCAGCTGCTGGCGCCGGACCTCGCCGCCGAGGTCGGTCCCCTGCAGCAATCGATCGCCAACGAGACGGCCGCCGCGATTCGCGCGGCCTATCCCAGCGTCACCGGGACGCTCCGGAACAGCGTCCGGGTCGCGCGCGAAAGTTCGACCTCCCCCGCCCGCGTCTTCACCCGGATCGAGGTGACGGCGCCCTATGCCCACTTTGTCGAATTCGGGACCGTGACGACGACGGCGACGCCGGCGTTTGTCCCGCTCACCCGGATCGGCCGCGAGCGCTTCACCGACGCCGTCATCGCGCGCGTCCGGGCCCGCGGCCTCGTCGTCGGAGGCGACCTCCGCTGATGGCCGATGCCGGACTCGTCGACGCCGCCGTGATGGAAGTCCTCGCGAATGACGCGGCGCTGTCGACGCTCTGCCCGGACGGCGTCTATTGGGGCATCCGCCCCGCAGCGTCGCCGGCGCCTGGCGCGTTTGTGATCGTCGCGCTCTTCGATCATCGCGAGCAGCCCGCGCTGGACGGCGACACGCTCTATGAACGCACGAACTATCTCGTCAAGGCCGTCATCTTCGCGACCAGCAAAACGCCGGCGCGCCAGGCGGCGGCGCGGATTCATCAATTGCTGCACGGCGCGATCCTCGATCTGACGGCGGCCGGCTACATCGCGATGGACTGCCGGCGCCTCGATCGCGTCGCCTATCCCGAAATCGATCTGGTCAACAAAGCGACCTGGCACCACCACGGCGGCCAGTACGAAGTGATGAGTTATCCGAGTTAGGGAAAGGACCCCGACATGGCGCGACGACATGGCAGCAAAGGGCAAGTGAAGATGGACCCGACCGGCGGGTCGACGACCGAAGTCGTCGGCGACCTCAACGAGTGGACGCTCGACCTCGCCCGCGACAAAGAGGACGTCACCTGTTTCGGCGACACCAACAAGCAGTACGTCCTCGGCCTGCCCGATATCCAGGGCGAGATCAACGGCGTGTGGAACGAGCTCAGCTCGCCGGACTTTCTGCGCATCGCGCTCGGTGACGTGCCGGTGATGCTCGAGCTCATCCCGTCGACGTTGACGCCGACGCACATGTTCAAAGGCCTCGCCTATCTCGACGCCGGCATCGAATGCGCGGCCGACGGCGCGGTGACGATCAACGGGTCGTTTGTCGCGGCCGGGCCCTGGACGCTCGAACCGCCGGCGGTTCCGTAAGTGCAGATCGACGAGGCGCCGCTCCCGTTCACGGCCGCGCGCGGCCTCGTCAAGCACGCCTATCACACGGCGGCCGAGGTGCGCGGCGTCTCGGTCGCGATCGATCGGCGGACCTATGGCGGCGCGCTGACCGGGACCGTCGTCAGCAGTAATCCGATTCTGCTGGCCCAGTCCCCGCTCGTGTTCGTCGTGCCGGGGAAACGCGTGTGGCGCTGGCCGGTTGAATCCGTCCAGGTCACGGCCGAGGGGCAGGTCATCGCGCGCCTCGGCGCGCTGGAAGGGATGTAGACCGATGTCGATACGTGTCCGACGCCCGGCAACCGATCGCCTCGAGCTCTCTGAGGGCGATTTCCTGATCGTCAAGCAGGACCTCACCGCGGGCGAGTACCGGGAGCTGATGCGCGCCTCGATGCGCCCGCTCCTGGTGACGACGACCGCAACGGGCGCGGCGACGCCGACGATGGAGCTCGACCCGATCGCCGCCGGCGTCGCGATGGTCCTGGCCTATCTGTTGGACTGGTCGTTCACCGATGCCGACGGGCGGCCGATCCTCATTGCCGATCAACCGGCCGCGGTCGTCACAGCGGCGCTCGACGTGATCGATAGCGACGCCTACATGGAAGTCCAGAAAGCGATCCAGCGCCACCAGGGCGCGCGCGCGGCGGCGCTCGCCGAAGAAAAAAAAACACGCACTGGAGCGCGCGCACCCGACAGGACTTTGATGTCTGTCGGGTGATGGGCTGGACTTGGTACGACCTGCAAGAGGTTCCACAACACGTCTATGACGAGCTCATCGCGTATCTGGTCGACGAGGACAAGCGGCACGCGCGCACGCGGCGGTGACCAATGCCGTTGAGCGCCTCGTTCGTCGCGGACTTTTCGTCGTTCATCGACGCGACACACGAAGCCGTGACGGCGATGCAGGGCTTCAAGCAGAGCGCCGAGGAGCTCGGGCCCGGCGTCGATCGCGGCCTCGAGGACACGCTCAAGATGTACGAACAGGTCGGGCGACAGACCCGCCAGCTCGCGACCGATGTCGTCGCGGCGAGTTCGACCTTTATCGCCGCCTATACCGAGGAGCAGGACGCGGTCCAACGCCTGACGTCGGCGCTCGCCACGCAGGGCAACGCGACGCCGGCCATCATTGAGCAATACAGCCAGATGGCGTCGCAGTTTCAGGCGACGACGAAATACGCCGACGAGGCCGTGATCGCCGCCCAGGCGACGTTGACGACGATCGGCAAGGTCGGCCCCGAGCAGATGCAACTCGCGATGACGGCCGTGACGAATCTCGCGTCGGCCCTCAACATCGACCTCAACACGGCGGCGGCGATGGTCTCGAAGACGATCGCGTCGGGGAATGAGAACTTTGGCAAGCTTGGCCCGCTGCTCGGGGACGCCGCGACAAAAGGCATGTCGACCGCCGACATGCTCAACGCCATCAACGAGAAAACCGGCCCGGCGGCCCAGAACGAACTGCAGACCTACAACGGGCAAATCGCGAACATGCAAAACCAGATGTCCGACCTGCAGGAGCTCGTCGGCGGCGTGCTGGTCAGCACGTTGACCGATTTGCTGGGCGTGTTCCGCTCGCTGCCGGAGGGCGTGCAGACCTTTGTCGTCGCCGTCGTCGGCATCGGCGTCGCGCTCGCGCCGGTGCTGGTGTCGTTGTCGTCGCTCGTCTCGGTCCTGTCGACGACGGGCCTGGGCGCCGGCATCGTCTCGGCCTTCACCACGATCCTCGGGTTCATCGGACCGGCCGGCTGGATCACGCTCGCCGTCGGCGCGCTCGCGGTCCTGATTTACAAGAATTGGGACGGCATCGTCGCGGCCACGCAAGCGATGTATGAAGGCATCAAGACGTGGCTCGTCGACAAGTTCACCGGCCTGGTCGAATCGATCAAGAGCAAAATCCAGGACGTCGTCGGCGCGTTCACGTCGCTCTATAACACCGTCGTCGGGCATTCGATCGTGCCGGACCTCATCGACGGGATTGGCGATCACTTCGGCCGGCTCGATCGGGAAATGGTGCAGCCGGTCGCCGAGGCAACGGCCGCCGTCCGCGCGCATCTCGAGCTGATGCAATTTCAGATGCGCGCCAACGCGATCCTGAATCGCAATTCCCTCTTTACGACGAGCGGGCAGCTCGAAGAAATCGCCGCGCTCCCGATCGGCGGCGCGAGCGGTGGCAGCGGGAGCGGACCGGTCACCGTCAATAACACGTTCAACATTGTCGACACCGAATCCAACATCGCGCGGCGCGTGAGCGAGATCCTGATGGGACAAATCCGATCGGGCACGCAATTAGGAATGGCCTGACGTCATGAACGCGACCGACACCCTCGAAAACAAACTCGTCGATCACCTGTTCCGATCGGCGACCTTCGCGAAACCGGCGGCGCTCTGGGTCGCGCTCTTCACCGCGCCGACGAGTGACGCCGGCGGCGCGGCCGAAGTCGCGGGCGGGGGTTATGCGCGCGTCAATCTCCCGCCGCTGGATACGAACTGGACCGCGACCCAAGGCGGTACCGGCGGCGTCTCGAGCGGGACGGGCGGACAGACGACCAATGCCGTCGCGATCACGTTTCCGGCCCCGTCCGCGGACTGGGGCCTCGTCACCCACATGGCCTTTTTTGATGCGCCGACCGGCGGGACGCCGCTCCCCGCCTGGGCGCCGCTCACCACGCCGCGGGACATCAAGGCCGGCGATCCGGCGCCGCGCTTTCCGGCCGGCGCGATCGCCGTGACGGTGGCTTAACCATGCCCTTTGACGCGCACAAGAATCTAGCGATCGCGACCGTCGCGACGCCGCCCAGCCCGGCGAGCTCCGGCACGTCCCTCACCGTCGCCGCCGGCCTCGGGGCGCGCTTCCCGGCGGCGCCGTTCAATGCGACCATCTGGCCGGCGACCGCGATCCCTGATCCCGCGAACGCGGAAGTCGTCCGGGTGACGGCGGTCACCGGTGACGGCCTCACGATCACGCGCGCCCAGGAAGCGACGACCGCGCGCGCGATTGTCGCCGGGGACCTGATCGCCGCGACGATCACCGCGAAGACACTGACGGATCTCGAGAGCGGGACCAACTTCCCGCAAATCGCGACGCCCATCGTGACGACGGGCGATGTCGTGTTGACCGGCCCGACGATTCGCCGGAGCACGATCGACGGCGCGGACACGGAGCTCACCGCGATCTGCGGCGGCGGCGCCAATAGTCCCGACCGTGGCGCGATGCTGCGACTGTTTGGGAACGAACACGCGGCGGCCGGCGGCGTCCTGACGTTCTTTGCAGGCCCGGCGGGCTCCATCCAGTTCTACACGGGCAACACGCAACTCCGCGGGATGTTCCTTCAGAACGGCGGCTTTAACTTCAGTGGCAACGCCTACGATCCGGGGCCCAACAACGTCCTCATTGGCGGGCCGTTCCTCACCGGGTATCAATTCGTGCTGCTCGATCCCCTCGGCACCGTCAAGACTGGGGCTGCCACGACCGCGGCGACCCCTGCAGCCCAATTCCTGAACCCGAACGGAATCGTGGGCTCGATCAGCACGGCCGCGAGCGCAACCGCCTTTAACACCACGTCCGACGCCCGCCTGAAGATGGACCGCGGCCCGCGGACGGATCTCGAGGTCCTCCGGCGCACGGTGATCCACGACTTCACCTGGGCCGCCGACGGGACGCCCGGCCGCGGCGTCTTCGCGCAGGAGGCGATCGCCGTCGCGCCGTTTGCCGTCACCGTCGGGACGGACGAGACGGACAACACTGGCCGGCTGACGACCCCTTGGGGCGTCGACTACGCGAAGTACGTTCCCGACCTGATCGTCGGCTGGCAGGCGCACGACGCCAAGGTCCTCGCGCTCGAGGCGACGATCGAGCGGCTCGAGGCGACGGTCGCGGCCCTCGTCGCGCGGCTCGGATAACCACATGTTCGGCGGGATTTATTTTGCGAGCGTGCCGTTTGCCGGTGGCTTAGTGCCGGCCGGCGCCGCGCTCACACTCGCCGCGCAGCTCACGATCAGCGTCACGGCCGCGGCGGACTTGCGGACGACGGCGCTGCTCGCCGCGGCGCCGACGATCACGATCACGGCGGGCGCCGATCTCGTCGTCCCGTCCACCACGCGCGTCGGCATCACGATTGACGGCGTCGACGTCCGCGGTCGCGTCCGCATGAAGGGCGTCACGATTCACGACATCCTGAACGACGCGCCGAATACCTGTGCGCTCGTCATCGAGGGCCTCGCGCCCATCGTCGGGCAGCGCCTCCGGATCACGCTCGGGTCGAGCCTCGTGCTGTTCGCCGGCCAGGTCCAGAGTGTCGATCACTACTTCGAAGGAACACCGCAACACGTCGCGTGGGCGATCACCGCGATCGATGACACCGCGCGCGCCAATGCGCGTCGCCCGTTTGGGACCTGGGTCGACACCTCGGCGACGACGATCGCCCTGGCCATCACGACGAGCTTCGCGCCGGACTTCTCGACGGCCGGCATCGAGGCCGACCTCCCGCTCGTCTCGATCGTGTTCGACGGTACGGACACGTTCATCGCGTGCCTGAGCCGCCTGGCGACCGCGGTCGGCGGCTACTGCAAGGTTGAGGACGGGACGATCTACCTATTCCGCGACGACACCGCGGCGCCGCCCGACCCGATCGACGCGACGCATCCCTTCTTGCACGATCCGCCGATTCAATCGAAGACCGACAGCAGCCAACTCCGGACGCGCGTCTATGGGAAGGGCTACGGGGAATCGATCCAGGCCGACCTCGCGCCCGGCGAGACGCTCATCCCGATCGAGGACGGCGCGCAATTCTCGCCGACCGGCGGCGGCCTCATCGCCGCGACCACGCCCGCCGGCGCGCAGTCCGAACAGCTCACCCATACCGGCGTCGAGCTCACGGACGGCGGGACGCTGGTCGGGCCAGGCGCCGGGCCGACGACCCCGCCCGGTGTGGCGCTGGCGGACGGGAGCGGCATCGAATCCGGCACGCACGACTATGCCTACCGGTTCCTGACGGCGACGGGCGGGACGCTCCCGAGTCCGACGACGCGCGTGACGATCGGCGCGCTCCCCTCGCCGCCGACGGCGCCGCTGGCCGGCGCGGCCTCCGCGGGCGGCGGGCTCAATCCGGGCAGCCATCGCTACTACGCCGTGTTCCGGACGGCGACGGGCTCGACGCTCCCCGGGCCGGTCAGCAATGCGATCACGGCGGTCGCGGGCATCGCGCCGCCGGCGTCGGGACCGGTCGCGTTTCCCGGCGGCACCTCCCGTCCCGAGGGCGCGCTCGACGTCGAGGCCTTGTACAGCTACGGCTTTACGTTTTGGGATGGCGGCACGCGGGAGACGGTCTTGAGTCCGGTGGCCAACGAACGCCTGGCCTACAACGCCGGCGTGATCGACACGATCGCCGGCCTGCCGGCTGCCCCCGCCGGTTTTCAGCGGTGCTGGTACCGGACGCACGGCGGCGCGTCGGCGCCAGGCCCGACGTTCTTCCGGCTCCCGTTTGGGCAGGCCGCCGGGCAATTCTCCGAATTCACGGAAGGGCGGTATCTGATCGACATCAAGGCGGACGAGACGCTGGGCCCGGCGGCGCCGACGACCGATCACAGCGGCCTCGGGACCTGTCACCTGAGCGCGATTCCCGTCTCGCCGCTGGTCCTCGTCACACACGTCGATCTCTATCGGGAGTTCAACGCCGCCGGCGCCGCGACCGCGCGCCTCGCGCTCAGTGTGACCAACGGCACGACGGCGGCGGATGACGCCCTCGCCAATGCGAGCCTCGGCGCGCTCGTGCCTGCGACGGCGGTCACCGCCAATCGCGCCAATGTCACCTGGCCCGCCGGCCCGTCCGGGGTCACGAACATCGAGCTGTATCGGACGGCGGCCGGCGCGACGGCGCTCAAAAAGCTCTACACCGTCGGCAGCAACACGGCGGGCAGTTACGTGGACTCGACGCCCGATGCCGGCCTGACGACGGATGCCCCGATCGGCGACACGTCCGGCCTGACGCAGCCCGCCGGCCAGGTCAACCCCGGCGCGCCGGCGCTGCCCGTCGCCAGTCCGGCACCGTTCCTCGCGGCCGGTGGTTGGGTCAAGCTCGGCGGCGGGCAAGTCGTCCGCTACACCGGCACGAGCGGCGGGCAGCTGGTCGGGATTCCGGCGACCGGTCCCGGCGCCATCACCACGACGGTCCTCTACGGCAGCCAGGCGATCCCCGCGCCGATGCTCGTCGGCGTCGCGGGCCTGACCGTGCCGATCGCGAAAGGGTCGGCGATTCATATCTGGGTGCAACGCGATGACCTCGCGGCGCAAGCCGAACAGGCCGCGCGCGCCGGCGGCGATGGCGTCGTCGAATATGTGATCACCGACACGCGCCGCGGTGTCGAGTCCCTGACCGCGCGCTGTGACGCGGACCTGGCGCTCTTCGCGCGGCCGATCATCACCGTCGCGTATGCGACCCGCGACGTCAAGACCAAGAGCGGGAAGCCGGTCGTTGTCAATCTCCCCTCACCGGCGATCGCCGTCGTGTTGACGATCCAGGACGTGACGATCACGGAAATCGATCAGGTCCCTGGCGTCGCGCCGCGCTACTCCGTGGAGGCCTCAAGCGTCCGGTTCTCACTCGAGGACACGCTGCGCCGCCTGGTCGCGCGCGGCCCCGTCGTCGGAGGGACGTCGTGATCCTCGTCGACACGTTGGTCCTGTTGGCGGTCGTCGTCGCCCTCGTCGTGTTCTCGCTTCGCCCTCGAAAGGACAAACCGAAATGATCGCGCCCGTCTCCACTACGCTGCAATCCGCGAATGGTTCGTATGTCTGCGCGGAGGACGGCGGCGGCGGCCTGGTCGTCGCGGACCGTGTGTTCGCTGGACCATGGGAAACGTGGACCGTCCACACCTACGACGACGGGCGCGTCTCGCTGCAGGCGCACGACGGGCACTACTTGACCGCGGAGCCCGATGACACCGTCCTGGCGCGCGCGCTCGCGTCCGGCGAGTGGGAACGGTTCACGATCGAGGTCCGCGACGTCGGCGTCGCGTTTCTCTCGTTTCATGGCAAGTACCTCTGCGCGGAGGGCGGCGGCGGCGAGCTCGTCGTCGCGGATCGGGTCCCGGGTCCGACGGTCCCGGGCGAGTGGGAATTCTTCGCGTCGAGCGCGGACTTTTGGACGCCGGCGCCGCCACCCGTCACGAATCCCAATGTCCTCGCCGGCGAGATCACGCGCGCCGATCGCGTGATCGGCGACGCGACCGGTCCGCGGATCGTCATGGCGTGTCACTTCATGGAGGGCTTCTCGGCCTGGTGTCACGGCAAAACGATCGGCGGGCTCGACGTCCGGACGCAACTCGAGATCATCGCCGAAGAGTACGGCGTGGTCCGCAACCTCGACGTCCTCGGGTACTGGGACGCGAACCGACCCGGCGACGCCGACGAATGGGAAGCCTGGAAGGGTCGCGAGGTCACGCCGATCCCGTTCATCGCGAATAGCGGCGCTGAGATTCCGGCGACCCCGAACTACTGGGACCGCAAACGCGAATACGTCACGCTCCTGCACGAGCTCGGCCTGAAGATCTTCGACGACCGCGGCGACATGAACGCCTGGGACGACGACGAGAAGGTCGATCACATGTTCCGCAACGGCGAGTTCTACGCGAGCCTGCCATTCGGGCGCGAGGTCCTCGCCGGCGTGTGGGCGATCAACGAGGCCTGGCAGAACGGCGGGGACTCGCGCGAGCTCCTGCAGCGGATGATCTATGCGTTCGAATCTGGCGCGGGCTGGCTGCCGGCGATCCGCGGGTTGTCGGCGCCGGGCGGGAGTTCGGACCCGGACGCGCTCGCCGCCTGCGATCCGCCGATGACGTCCTGGGAGTCAGAAATGCCGGACTCGTTTGTCTACTGGTCCGCGTCGCCGGCGACGGCGATCACCTGTCACGGCAACCGCGGCGATCACACGCACATCATCGAGCACTATTTCGGGTACGGCTACGACGAGACGATCCGCAACACCGGTCAACCGGTCGTCAACACCGAACCGGTCGGGGGCGGCGACGGCGTCAGCGTCGGCCAGGTTAACGATCCCGAGCTGCTGTGCGGCCTCACCGCGGCGGCGCTCCTGGGCGGCCAGGCGTGGACATTCATGTCGGGGAACGGCGTCTTCTGGAACGGGCCGATCCACACGATGCCCGGCTTCCTGGAGGTCGCGCGGCTGCCCACCTTCCTGCCGACCGACATCGCGACCTTCCCGGTCGTGTGCCACGCGGGGACGCGCTTCGCCGGCGTGCGCATCCTGGCCGCGGTCGACCCGACGCGCGCCGAGCACGCGATCGCGCCGGATGGTCGCTTCGTGCTCGTCGTGCACACGCAGGAGCAAGCCGGCAACGCGCTGCCCTGCGAGCGGGCGTGCGCCGAGTTCACCGTGATCAACATGCTGACCGGCCTCATCGAACGATCCGGCCCGCTGCCCGCCGGCGCGAGCTTCCAGCATGGCGGCGTCGCGCGCCTCGTCGTCGGTCAGCTCGAGCCTGCGGCGGCCGCCGCGACCATGACGACCTGGAACGCGCTCATCCCGACGATTCGCCGGCGCGGCGGGCGTCTCGAGCGGCTGGTCCGTCGGCTGCCGGGCCGCGACTGGACCGCGTAAACGCACACACACGCACACACACAAAGGAATGACCGATGCCCACGACACCCCGTAGCCAATCCGCGCTGGCGGCCGATCCGAACTTCCAGAAGCGTCTCAGCTCGCTCCTCCTCTCGGAGGCCATCGTCGTCGCCGGCGAGGCCGACTCCGTCGAGCATCACCAACAGCGCCGGCAACTCGCCCAGCAGGTCATCACGAACCCGACGCAGATGGCCTACTCGCTCGGCCCGACGATCGCGAATGGGACCAACCTCGTCGCCGCGACCACGTCGTACAACTTCGAAGCCGGCGCGATCGAGACGAGCGCCGCGGACGCCGAGATCCGCAGCCAGATTACGACCCTCTGGAACGTCATGGCGGGCGTGTGAGGCCCGGTCGGGTCAACGGGCGCCGGATAGACGCCCAGGCGCTCCGAATGACCCTAGCGGTCCCGGGCGAGCCGACACGTGGCAACGGGCCGCAGTGTCCGAAACACTGCGACACCGCGACCCCGCCCGAGCCCGCCGGCGGCGTCGATCAGTACGTCTGTGTCTGTTGTGGAACGCAGTTCACCTGGAAAGGCGACCCGCCATGATGACGATCGATCTCGTGCTGTTGGTCCTCGCGCTCGTGTGCTTCCTGGCGGCGGCGGCCAACATCCCGAGCCCGCGCGTCGGCCTGCTGGGCGCCGGCCTGGCGCTCTGGATCCTGTCGCTGCTGCTCTGACGTGTGTGCGCGTGTGTGTGCGTCGTCCGGCCGCGCCGCCGACCTTGGCCTCGGCCCGCGCTGGGAGGGCCGGATGTACGCACACACACCACGCACACGGCTGCTGATCTGATTCGATCATCCGCCACGGTGCGGAGCCGACGCGGTTGTTAGCTCCAGCCGCAAGGGCCGGGCCGTTCAACGAGCTACGGTGTGTCCGATGAAAAACGCGGACCGTATCCGCTGGCGGGTGATCGATATCGGCCGCGAGAACCTGCGGCGTTTCGCACACACACCACGCACACACACCGATTTAGACTTTGCATATTCCGGCCTAATTCTGAGTACGTAAAAACGGCGGCGTGTGTGCGCCGGCTCCCGGTGAATCCCTGTAACTTATTGATTTGATTGGTGCGCCTGGCAGGAATTGAACCTGCGACCCCCGGTTTAGGAAGCCAGTTCTCTAGATGTTAAGTGCTTGATTCTAAACGTTCCACGTGGAACGCACACACTCGACGCACACACAACGCGCCGGATTTCCCCCAATTCCGCGCAAACTTGACCGCACACACACGGCGTCATTTGGTCGACTGGACGACGCGGAACTCGCGCACGGTCGCGGCCGGTTTGGGCGCCTCGGGGAACCACTTCGCGCGCATCGCGTCGATCGCGCTCGCGACCTTCTCAGGGACGACCGCCTTGGTATACCGCTCGCCCATCTTGAGGTCGGCGTGCTGGCCGATCGCCTTAAGGGCGTACGGGTCCCCGTACTGTCGATAGACATCCGACAAGAACGAGTGCCGTGTGTCGTACGGGTAGCAGTTGGGCGCGACCGACTCGTCGAACTGCTCGAGCATGATCTTGGCGTCGGCGGCGCGCTCGAGGTCGTCAGTCTGCGCGGCCGCGGCGGCGAGTGCCTTGCGGGTATTCTTCACGGCCCGGCGCCAGGTCCCATGCATACTCGAGCGCGACCAGCTCTTCCCCCACAGGCCGGCGCGGTCAAAGGCGCGCAGGAACTCGAGCGCGGGCGGGAGCAGGGCGACCCAGACGCCGTCGGCGCCGGCGCCCTTGTGGCGGTCTGGATAGAACATCTTGCCATCGCGGAAGTTCACGAGCCGGCGCTCGAGGCGCTGCAGCGACATATGCGACAGCCCCGTCCAGCCCATCACGCCGCACCGGATCTTGGTCTCGCTGACGGTCGGGCGGGTCCCTTTCCCCTGCCCGGTCGGCCGACCGCGATCCGGCATCGTCGCGAGGATGCGCGATAGGATCGGCATCGGAATCCCGCGCGCCTTCGGCTTTCGCGGCGGAGGGTTCTCGATCCCCTCGGTCGGTAACGTGATGTCGTCGTCGTCGTCCACCTCGAGCGACCAGCGCAGGAGATCAGTGAGGATGCGTTTGCGATGCGCGACGGTGGTCGGCGCGCTCCCGCCTTCGGTCCAGGCGTTCAACTGTTTCCGGATCTGCGAACGCTTGATCGCATCGACGGGCGCGGCGGCCAGGGGCGACGTGCGCCAGTGCGCGATCAGGTAGTGATCGTTACCCCGCTTGTCGTTAATTTCCGGCGTGCCATCCGCGCGGATGTTCAGCGGGAATTCGATCTTCCACGCGTCGATCGCGGCGCCGAGCGAGCCCGCTTCCCCGCCGGCGCGCGCGCGCTGGAGCCGCAGATCCTCAAGCAACTGGAAGCGACACTTCACGAGCTCGACGTTATTTCTTCTGGAATACGGAATGCCGTCGTTGTCGACGAGCGGGAAGCGCGCTTTGGCTTCGAGGATGTTCGGCTTAGAGCCGAGGCGTGCGAGGACGGTGATGCCGTGCGCGTCCTGATAAATGCCTTCGGCGAGTGTCGTGCGTGTTCGTGTTCCCACGCTCGTATTTTAGCCTAATTATGAGCTACTTTTGTCGCTTTTGGGTTGACGGCGCCGTGCGCTTCCCGGTAGATCCGGAAGCGTGTCGGCGCGGTTTGTTCCAGTACGGACTCTTGCACTTCGGACAGGTCTCAGGCGCGGTCTCGCCTTTCGGGATCCATTTATGCCCACAGCGTTGGCATTGATGCCCCATAAACGTCAGGGGGACGAGTTTCGCCATGACGGCGGATTGTTCCACGGCGGTATTACCCCCACCAATATGGCGCTTAAAGGTTATCTTTAGAAAGAGATTCTTTTAGAAGTGGTCTACGATGCGTGTTCCCCCCAACCCGCTTCGTGGTTGTTTCGGTCGGCGTCGGCGTTCGCATCGGATTCCGGAGGGGCCAGATGATCAGTAAGCGTCGCGTTCCCAGACCCACACCTGCCAAGGCCACGTTGCCGAGTCTTCCCAAACCGACGCCCGCCAAGGCCACGCTCGTGGTCGATCTCCAGCAGCTACCGGTCATCCTCACCCTGCCGGAAATCGCGTCGGTCTATCGCGTGAGCCCTTTGACGATCCGGCGCGGGCTGCAACAGAACACCTTCCGGCCGCTCCCGTTCGACAAGTATCCGTACCGCTGGCTGCGCGAAGACGTGTTCCGCGACCTCCAGACCCGCCGTGTCAAGCAGAAACAGCGACGGCATGGGTTCGCCGCCACGAAGGCCAAACGCCAGGCGGACGAGGAGGTCCGGCAGAAAGCAGGCTCGCGGTGACGGGCCTCCGCGCGGTCCAGGTCCGGACCGCACACGATCGGCGGGAGCAATGAGCGGGCGATTGGTCTCTGCCGTGTTCGAGTCCGATCTGCCGGCCTGGCTGAAGCCGTACGCTGCGGCGTGCGCGTCGTTTGCGACGGACGCCGGCGTGCGCGTCTTTCCATCGATCGCGAGCCTCGCGCGGATGGTCGGGCGGTGTGAACGCGCCACACAGACCGCGGTCCACGAGCTGCACCGTCGCGGCGTCCTCGAGGTCCTGAAGCCCGCCCGGCAGCATCAGGCGACACACTATCGGTTCGTCGAGGCCGCCCTGGTCTTCAGTGATGGCGACCAACTCCGGTTATTCGGTCCACAGGTTTTTCCACAGGGGCGATCGAGAATCGCTGGGAAAACAAAAGATTTCCACAGCCATCAACAGTCAGGGGTGCAGTGGGCTTCCGTCAGGGGTGCAGCCCACTGCACCCGATCCGTCATAGATCCGTCAAGAACTAGTACTCGTACAACGCGCGCGCGAGAAAACACCGAAGGCAAACGCCCAAAAGCGAAGGCGTCATGACCAACCTGAATCACAAAGTCGGTGATGTCCAGGCGCGCGTCGCACATGAGATCGCCGGCCACGCCTCGTTCTATTTCGAAGTGCCGGGCCCGTTCGGCGTCAAGGGCTCGACGTTTTCGTTTCTCGATCGCCGCGGCCAGCTGCGGACCAAGACCGACAGTAAACACGGCAAGTCGTTCGCGGCCGCGGTCCAGTGGGCCGCCCGGCGCGCCGGCGTGACGATGGTCCCGAAGGGCCGCGGCGTCACGGTCTCGGTCATCTACGGGTTCGCACGGCCCAAGGGGCGCGATCGCTTACGGTGTGATCCCTGCGTCCGCCCCGATGTCGACAAACTCTGTCGCGCGCTCATGGATGCGCTCACCGGGATTGCCTATCACGACGACGGCCAGGTGGTCGCGCTCTCGGTCCGGAAAATCTACGCCGACAAGGTGAGCGCGCGCGTGATTGTGATGGAGGAAACGCGATGATCGGGGGACGGGCGCGCGCTGCTGCTGATCGTGCTGATCCTCGCCGCCGGCCTGCTGATCTATCGACGCTGGCTCGCGCACGAGCGCGCGCGGACCGATGAGATCCGTCGGCGCGAACGCCTGCGGATCCTGTTGCGAGGCAAACATGATTGAGGTGCTGCATGTCTGATACGACGCTCGTCGCCCTGTCGCCCGCCGACATGGTCCCGGCCCAAAAGGACCTCATCGCGTGGTGCGTGAACAAAATCCGGGCGCTCGTCGACGAAGCCGACGAGTTTGAGCTCCAGCAAAAGCTCTGCCTCGAGAACGGCTGGAAGACCAGCGTCGTCGTGAACTCGTTGAATCGCTGCGTCCGTCGGATGCGCTACTACGAAAAGATGAAAGCGGCGCTCGAGGCCGGCTATCTCCTGGTCCCGAACATGCCGGTCGATGTGATCGCGGTGCGCGTGAACCGCGCGAAGCAGGCCGAGACGTTCTCGTCCTCGAGGTGGCACCACTTCGCGGCGACGCCGCAAGCATCACTGCCCGCCGGCGTCGGTCGCTATGTCGATGACGAGCTCACGCACCGCGACGAGAGTTACGCGGCCGAGAAGAACGACAAGGGTGAAACGAAGCACGTCACGCATCTCGTCAGCGATGAGTACGACGACGTCGATTTTCCGGTCGTCGCGATGAAACCAGTCATCCTCGAGGCGGCCGCGCGCGCGATGGCCCTCAAAGTGTTCGACCAGATCGGCATGGTCTCGAACGAGGGACGCGATCCGATTCTCGTCGGGCAGCTGCTCGACCCGCGTGGCAATCGCCGGCGCTCGACGTTCTTCATCGCCTGGTGGGTCGACCCGGCGACGTTGTGAAATGACAAATCAGAGAGAGGCCCCCGAATGGTGAAGTTGTCAGCGTCGGAAGTGTCGCAGGTCCTCGCGGGCGTTCCTGGATGCAACAGTGTCGAATGCGGTGAATGTCTCCGCTGCCGGGTGCGCGCGCTGTTGATGGGCCGACCGCCAGGGGAACACGCGATCACGGTCGGCTCGCTGCTTAGCGCCCGGACCAAGCAGGGGCTCGTCGAGTTCATCGTTAACGATGAGCGGCTGCAGTTCCCGCTCGAGAAGGCACGTGAAATCTACGCGATGTTTGGAGGTGCCATCGAAGCGGCGACGACCGATCAGATCGTCTACGAACTCATGCGCGACAAGGGCCTCCCGGAGCCTGCGGTCCTGGCGATGCTGGCCGAGATGCGCGAGAAACGACAAGGCTCGAAAGGAACGGTGCACGCATCATGACGAAGCTCCGTGGCGACCTTGAACCGCTGACGGGCCGACTGGCGCAGCTCGCGCTGGACGAGCGCGGCTATCCGGTGCCGTGGTTCGTGGCGTGGGTGGATCGTGACGGTCGGCGCGTGCCGGACTTCCGCGTCGTCGACGGCCGGAAGTTCGTCCAGGCGGTGAAGGAGCGCCGATGTTGGGTCTGCGGTCAGGAGTTGGGAAAGTGGCTCGCCTTCCCCATCGGCCCGATGTGCGCGATCACGCGATCGACCAGCGAGCCGCCGTGCCATCTCGAGTGCGCGTTGTGGTCGGTGCGGAACTGCCCGTTCCTGGTCAACCCGTCGCGCGTGCGTGACGAGCACGAGCTGCCGCCCGACACCGAACACGCGCCCGGGTATGGGTTGTCGCGCAATCCCGGCGTCGTGTGCGTGTGGCTGACGCGGACCTTCGACGTCTTCCGCGTTCCCGAAGGCAATCGCGGCGTCTTGATCACGATCGGTGATCCGGAGCAGGTGACGTGGTGGCGCGAGGGCCGCAGGGCCACGCCCGAGGAAATCGAAACGTCACTCTCGGGTGGCTTCCCGGCGCTGATGGAAATGGCGAAGACGCAAGGCCCGTTCGCCATCGAAGAGTTGGGCCGTCAGTACAAGCGCGCGGAATTGTTGTGGGCGTGACCATTGCAATTCTGCGGCGAGCCTGGTTGTGGAGTACTCGTCTCGAGCGGGCGCTGCGCGGCGCACGCGCCACGCGCCAGGCTCACGCGCGAGGTCTATGCGAAGGCGCACCGCTGGTACGTCTCGGCCCGCTGGCAATGCCTGCGCGCCGAGGTCCTGGTCGACGAGCCGTTCTGTCGGACGTGTCGAGCCGCGGGCCGCAAGGTCCTCACGGTGGATATTGATCACATCGTCAAGCACGATGGCGATCCGGTGCTCTTCTGGAATCGAACGAACTTGCAGGGCTTGTGCAAGGCGTGCCACACGGCGAAGACCGCTCGAGGTGCGTAGGGCAAGATCGGTGTCCACGCGTGCGACGATCGTCGCGCCCAGGCGCGCGCTGCGCACGTGCGCGGCCCTGCAGGGGGGGAGGGGTGCGCGCGCGCCCCAGCAGGAGTCCGGAGCCGTTCCGGGCCACGCACGTATTTTCGCGGAATTTGAGTGCGGTTCGTCCCTCGTGTCGGTAGTGTCCCAAAAGGGATCACGAGAGGTCTGAGGGGTATCAGAGGTATCACGTGCCAGGGAATCACAACAGCGGGCGACGCCCGCAACCGACCGCGCTCAAGATCCTCCGCGGCAATCCCGGCAAGCGGCGCCTGTCGCCCGAGCTCGAACCGACCCCGCCGGCGCTCGATGCGACCTTTGACACCCCGCCGCCCGAGCTCCGCGGCGATCGCCGCGCCCAGGCCGAATGGCGCCGCGTCGCGCCGCTCCTACGCGGCTGTGGCCTCATCACCCAGGGCGACCGCGGCGCCGTCGTCGCGCTCTGTCTCGAATGGAGCACCTATCTCGCGGCGCGCTGGCAGCTGCAGCGGCACGGCCTCACCACGCTCGTCGACGGCCTGGCGCGCCCGTCACCCTTCGTCGCGATCGCCTCCGACGCGCTGAAGCACTGCCAGCGCCAATGGTCCGAACTCGGCCTGACGCCGTCGGGCCGCGCGAAGGTCGCCCGGTTGCCGGCCGCTCGAGCACCCGAGCCCGCGAGCAAATGGGGCGGGATGCTCTGATGCCGCGCAAGGAATCCGTCCCGTCGCAGAAAGTCCGCCTGATTAATCAGCTGACGCACACCAAGGGACCCTTTGCCGGGCAGACGTTCAAGCTGCGACCGTGGCAGGAAAAACAGATCATCCGCCCGCTGTTCTCGATCAACAAAGCGACCGGCCTGCGCCAGTACCGGACCTGCCTGCTGATGATGCCGCGTAAGAACGGCAAGACGGAACTCTGCGCGGCGCTCGCGCTCGATGGCTTGCTGTTCGACAACGAAATCGGCGCCGAAGTCTACTCGGCCGCCAACGACAAGGATCAGGCCGCGCTCTGCTTCAACGTCGCCGCGCAGATGGTCCGCAACGATCCCGAGCTCTATGCCGCGTGCGAAATCATCGACTCGCAAAAACGGATCGTGCATCGCAAGTCGGGCAGCATCTATCGCGCGATCAGCGCCGAGGCATATAGCAAACATGGCCTGAACGCCTCGCGCGTGATCTACGACGAGCTGCACGCCGCGCCGACGCGCGACCTGTGGGACGTGCTCGCCTCGAGCACTGGCGCGCGCGCGCAACCGTTGATCATTGCGATCTCGACCGCCGGCTACGATCGGCATTCGATCCTCTGGGAGCTCTACGCGCACGCGAAAAACGTCCTGGCGTCGCCCGCGATCGATCCGACGTTCCTCCCGGTGATCTACGAAGCGCCCGCGGACGCCGACTGGCGCGACGAGACGACCTGGCGACACGCGAATCCCGCGCTCGGCGATTTCCGCTCGCTCGAGGAGCTCCGCGTCGCGTGTGCCCGCGCCGAAGCGATCCCGGCGCAAGAAAACAGTTTCCGTCGCTTGTATCTGAACCAGTGGACCGAGCAAGAGGCGCGATGGATTGCGCTCGACGCCTGGGACGCCTGCCAGACCGCGATCGATCCGACGACTCTCGCCGGTCGGCGCTGTTATGTCGGCCTGGACTTGTCGACGACGACCGACCTCACCGCCGCGGTCGCGGTGTTCCCCGACGACGAGGGGCCGGGCTGCACGGTGCTCGCGCAGTTCTTCTGCCCGGCCGATCGCATCCAGGCGCGCGTCACCCGCGATCGCGTGCCGTACGACGAGTGGGCGCGCCGGGGCTTCATCATCACGACGCCAGGCCCGACGGTCGACTACGAGCGCGTCCGCGCCGAGCTGCTCGACTGGCAGGACCGCTACCAGGTCCGGATGATCGCGTTCGATCCGTGGAACGCGACCGATCTCGTGTCGCGCCTCGAGAAGATCGACGGGTTCACGTGCGTGAAGATGCGCCAGGGCAAGGCGACCCTCTCGGCCCCGTCGAAGGCGCTCGAGAAAGCGATCCTCGAGAAAACGATCCGGCACGACGGTCATCCGATTTTGCGCTGGAACATCGCGAACGCCTCGGTCGACACCGACAACGCCGGCAACATTCAACCGTCCAAAGCGAAATCGACCGAACGGATCGACGGCGTCTATGCGCTGGTGATGGCGCTCGACGCGATGCACCGCGACGCGACGCCGCCGGAAACCGAGTTCGAGGTGTATATTTTCGGTGGACCCCGTTAAATGCACCGACGCCCTGGCCGGCCGCCGCTCGATCGCGCGGATCCGTCGATGCAGATGTCACTGCGCCTACCTTCGAAGCATTACGACGCGGTCTATCGGGCGGCGAGCCGTGAGCGGATGACGGTCCCCGAACTCATCCGCAAGACGATCGCCCGGCAGTTGCGGTACCAGAAGTCAGACGAGCGTAAGCCCGGCCGCTAGACTCGCCGGCGCATGCTCGACCGCGGTTACGCGCTCCTGTCGATCAAATCGCTCGACGCCGAGCGGCGGATCATCACCGGCCTGGCGTCGTCTCCGACCCCAGACCGCCGCGGCGACATCCTCGAACCGCTCGGCGCGACCTTCACGAATCCCCTCCCGCTCCTGCTCCATCACGATCGCGAACGCCCTGTCGGCCGCGTCACGCTGACCGCGACGCGCGAGGGGATCCGGTTCGAAGCGCAGCTGCCCGAAATCGACGAGCCCGGCCTCGTCCGCGACCGCGTCAACGACGCCTGGCACTCGATCAAGGCCGGGCTGATTACCGGCGTGTCGATCGGCTGGCGTCCGCTCGCCGACGGGATCAAGGCGCTGCGATCCGGCGGGATGCACATTCTCAAAAGCGAAATCTGCGAGCTGTCGCTCGTGACCGTCCCGGCGAACGTCGAAACGACGATCCATTCGATCAAGTCGTACGACGCGCCGCACCTGGCCGCGTCTGGCCTCACCCTGCCCGGCGTCTCGGGCTTGCCAGTCGTCCGCGTGGGAACGCGCGCCACCATGAAGATCACGACCGCCGAACAGATCACCCAATTTGAAAACAAGCGCGCCGCCCTGACCGCGCGCATGACCGAGCTGATGACCAAGGCCGGCGAGGCCGGCGCGACGCTCGACGCCGAGCAGAGCGAGGAGTACGACGGCCTCGAGCTCGAAGTGAAAAGCGCCGACGCGCACCTGACGCGCCTCCGCGCGCTCGAGAAGGCGAACGCCGCCGCGGCCGCGCCCGTCCCGCTCACCACGAACGGCGCGCCGAATTTTTCTCAACTGCCGGCGCTGCCGCAGATCTCCGTCCGGCCGAACATCGCGCCCGGCTCGGCGTTTGTCCGCTACACGCTCGCGATGCTAAACGCCAAAGGCGACAGCTACCGTGCGCTGGAGTACGCGAAGCAGTGGAAGGATTCGACGCCCGAGGTCGAGGTGATGATCAAGGCGGCCGTCGCGCCCGGCACGACGACCGATCCGGCCTGGGCCGGCGCGCTCGTCCAGGTCAACAACCTGACCAACGAATTCGTCGAGCTCTCGCGGCCGGCGACAATCCTCGGCAAGATCCCCGGCCTGACCAAGGTCCCGTTCAATGTCTCCGTGCCGGTGCAAACCGGCGGCGGGACCTACAAGTGGGTTGGCCAGGCGAAGGCGAAGCCGGTCGGCAAACTGCAATTCACGTCGACCTCGCTCGGTATGGCGAAGGCGGCCGGCATCATCGTCCTGACCGAGGAGCTCGTCCGGAGCTCGTCGCCGTCGGCCGAGGCGATCGTCCGCAACGACATGATCAAGGGCATCGCGCAGTTCCTGGATCAGCAGTTCACGGACCCGGCCGTCGCCGAAGTCGCGAACGTGTCGCCGGCCTCGATCACGAACGGCGCCGGCACGGCCGCGTCGCTCGACGATCCCGGCAAGGACCTCGGCGCGATCGTCACGTTCTTCTCGGGCAACAACGTCCCGCTCGCCGGCCTCACGATCATCATGAACCAGACCAACGCGTTCGCGATGGGCTACAAGCGCGACGCGCTGGGTCAGGTGATCTTCCCCGGCGTCGGCGCGAACGGCGGCTCGGCGAACGGCGTCACCGTGATCGCCAGCAATGCCGTCGGCGACAAGGTGATCGGCCTGGCGCCGGAATACATTCTGCTGGCCGACGACGGCGGCGTCTCGATCGACACCTCCCGCGAGGCCACGCTGCAGATGAACGACGCGCCGGTGAATCCGGCCGACCCGGCGACGACCCAGTGGACCTCGCTCTGGCAGGACAACTTGGTCGGCCTCCGCGCCGAGCGGTTTATCAACTGGAAGCGCGCCCTCTCGAGCTCGGTCTACTACCTGACCGGCGCCGTCTACACGCTCTGAGGCCCGATGCGGATCTTCGGACTCGAGATCTCCCGCGCAAGGCGCCCGCCGGCGAACATGACGCCGGCGGCGTCGCGTGGGGGATGGTTTCCCCTGGTCCGCGAGCCCTACATGGGCGCGTGGCAGAACAACGACGAGATCACCTCACCGACCGCGCTCTCGTACTTCGCCGTCTTCGGCTGCGTCACGCTGATCGCGACCGACATCGGCAAGCTG